>Ga0208879_1000934_pt1 | contig 28833 bp, 26 predicted proteins | sample Knorr_S15_td_Bot_FD_185605 | JGI IMG/M metagenome (GOLD analysis project Ga0208879, IMG submission 185605) | Marine microbial communities from Southern Atlantic Ocean transect - Knorr_S15_td_Bottom_ad_5009_LV_A (SPAdes) (version 2) | ecosystem: Environmental > Aquatic > Marine > Oceanic | place...
ATCGCCATAGCAGGAGCGGGCACAGGGATGATCGGAGACCCGTCTGGACGGGACGACGAGCGACCGCTTCTGACTGTGGAACAGATCGACGACAACGTCGAGAACATCAAACTCCAGCTCGCCCATTTCCTTGATTTTGACGTCAAGTCCAACCCGGCGCGCGTCATCAACAATGCTGACTGGCTGCGCAAGATCGGAATGACAGACTTCCTCCGTGACGTCGGCAAGCACTTCACGGTCAACTACATGCTGTCCAAGGAGTCCGTGGAGGCCCGCATGACCCGCGAGCAAGGCATCTCGTACACGGAGTTCAGTTACATGCTGCTCCAGGCGTACGACTACCTCGTTCTGCATGACGACTACGGTTGCAATTTGCAGATGGGTGGTTCCGACCAGTGGGGCAACATTCTGGCCGGCGTTGAGCTGATCCGGCGGGCACGCGGGCATCAGGCGTACGCGCTATCGTACCCGCTCATCACCACGGCATCCGGGGCAAAGTTCGGCAAGTCCGTCGGCGGAGCGCCAACGCTGGACCCGGAAGAGACCTCTCCGTACCGGTTCTACCAGTACTGGATCAATGTCGATGACGCGGACGTGATTCCGTACATGAAGCTGTTCACACTGCTTGAGCCGGACGAGATCGATGGATACGAAGAAGGGGTGGCTTCAGAACCGCAAAAACGGGAGGGGCAGCGCGCCCTGGCTCGCACGGTGACGGAGATGGTGCACGGACCGAACAGCGTGGCGACTGCGCAGCGTGCCACAGATGTGCTTTTTGGCGGCGAGATGGGTGGCTTCACGGCGAGTGAGTTGCTGGACATCTTTGCGGACGTGCCGTCAGTCAAGATGCTGCGACAAGAGTTCCAGGACGAGGGAACGCCGTTACCGGTCGTTCTCACGGCGGCTGGAGCAGCTAAATCCAACGGTGAAGCACGTCGATTGATCGAAGGGGGGGGCATATACCTGAACAACCTGCGAGTTGATGACGTAAATACACGTGTGACCCGGGACAACGGAATTGACGGCGAGGTTCTTGTGATACGGCGAGGCGCCCGGAACTACTTTGTAGTTCGGATTGTGTGAACCCAACCTGAAGTTCACATCCACATCACGCCATATCGGCCTGAGTGTGGCTAAACTTGTACTTCGGCGCCCTCCTGGCGAAGTAGTCCATTAAGGGTCGCGTCGTGGCGCGTCCTAACGTCACCCACATATCGACCTCCAGATTTACTGGCAACACAACGGGAAGAAATGTCCGATTTGAACCTGAGAATCCCCGGCCCGGTGCCTCTACCCGAGGAAGTCCTCGAACTGGTCGGCAGACAGATGATCAACCATCGCGGACCGGAGTTCGCAGACATCATCGACCGGATGACGAGAAACTTCAAAACGATACTCGGCACTCAGGGGCGCGCATACTTCCTGACCGCATCCGGCACGGGTTCCATGGAGGCGGCGATCGTAAATACGCTGTCCCCGGACGACCGGATACTCTCGATCAGCATCGGATCCTTCGGCAACCGCTTCGGCGACATCGCAGAAGCGTACGGAGTTGAGGTCACACGGATCGAGTTCGAGTGGGGCAAGGCAGCCGACCCCGAACGTGTCCGTGAAGAAATTCGCTCGATGCAAGACTGCGCTGCCGTCGTGGTCACGCACAACGAGAGTTCCACCGGCGTGATGAACCCGATCGAAGCCCTTTCGAAGGTGATCCACGAAGAGTCCAACGCTCTCGTGCTTGTGGACGCAGTGAGCAGCGCCGCCGGCGTCCCGCTGCCGATGGACGACTGGGGTCTCGACGTGGTCGGCACCGCTTCTCAGAAATCGTGGGTGGCCCCGCCCGGCATCGCAATGGTCGCAATGAGCGACCGCGCATGGAAGGCGCACGAGGCTTCCACGATCCCGAGTTACTACTTCGACATCGATCAGTACGAGAAGTTCCTGCAGATGGGCCAGCCGCCGTTCACCCCGGCGCTCTCCACTATCTATGCCCTGGACTATTCGCTGCAAGCGATCATCGACGAGGGCATCGAAGAGGTTCTTATCCGACACGCCGCACGGGCGCAGCAGACGCGTGATGGCGCAAAGCGAATTGGCCTGGAGCTGTTCCCTGATGAATCGGTAGCTTCAGACACGGTAACCGCCATTCGGGTGCCAGATGACATCGATGGCAAGGCGCTGGTGTCCCACGCACGAGACGTCTACAACGTTGAGCTGGGTGGCGGTCAGGAAAAACTGGCCGGGAAGATTATCCGAATCGGTCACATGGGATGGGTACTGCCGGAACACATCGACGAGAGCATCACCGCCGTGGAGAAAACGCTGGCGGACCTGCGAGCGTAACCACCAGTGGGGAGTTATTTGGCGGGCGTTCTTCTTATCTCCAGCGCGAATTCAGCCGTAGATTCGTGTCGGGCAACGGCGAAAGGCGGCTCCAGTTGGGGCGGGTCAAACAAACCGGATACCGAAACATCCTGATCGCGCGATCCGGCCTACTTTTTGTGGCACTTTTAGCAGCGCTGGTGATGGCGTGCGGAAGTAGCGCGAGTCCCGGCGACTCCAGCAGCCCCGGTGACACGGTGAATGATGCCTCGCCCACGATGCAGCCCACCATTTCTTCCTCATCTGCAGCAGCCGCGCCGGATGCCACTGCGGCTCCATCCGACACGTCCGCCATCAAATTAGCCACGCCAAACCCCAGTTCCACCACCGAGATCGTGTTTGCACCCGATTTCGAGTTGCCGCAGGCGGGCGGCGGGACGGTCAGACTCTCAGACGTTTACTCCCGTGCCAACACCGTACTCGTGTTCTACCGGGGCTACTTCTGAGGTATCTGCCGTAACCAGCTCGGCGAGCTGCAAGAGATCTACTCGGAACTCAAAAAAATTGGCGGTGAGGTGGTAGCGCTGAGTGTGGATGACGCCGAAAGCGCCGTCGAAATGAAGGACGCGTTCGGACTCGAGTTCCCAGTGCTGTACGACACCGATACGGCCGTCGCCACCACGTACGGCCTGTACGATCTTCTTGGAGATGGAGTTTCAGCGCCCGCGACCTTCATCATCAGAACAGACGGCACGATAGAGTCCGCGCTAATCGGCACAACGATCGGTGAGCGCCCGACACCTGACTCGATACTCGACGTGCTCGCCTCGCTTGCGGGTATGGACCGGGCGGCGATGACGGACACCGGCGACGATGCCAGCGACGCCGTTGAGGTCGTCTTGCCGATGACAGGGGCGCCTGAGGTCGGCCAGCTGGTACCAAACTTCGACCTGCCAACGGCGAACGGTGAATCCGTCTCTCTCAGCGAAAACCTGGGCGAGGGTAACGTCGTGCTGGTGTTCTTCCGCGCCTGGTGGTGAGTGTTCTGCCGCCAGCAACTCGTGCAGTTGCAAAAAAATTACGACGAAATCACAGCACTAAACGCCGAGGTCATCGCCGTGACCACACAGGACCTGAGCGCCGCATCGGGGTCAATCGAATCCGTAGGCATCTCATTTCCTCTCGCCTACGACGTCACGACCGCAGTCCCGCGGCAGTGGGAACGGTTCGACAACTTCGATACCGAGCTAGCGGACGCCGCGATATACGTAATCGATAAGGACGGGGTGCTGGTGTGGGAGTCGATCGGCGACAACTACCAGCACTATGTGAAAGCGGACGAGATCATCGAGCAACTTGAGTCGATAGACGGCTGAAGGGCTCTCCCGCCAGTAGAGCGGTTCATTCAGCCGCCGAATCTATCGCCTGTTGAACCAGCGTTACCAGTTCGTCCTCTTGCCAGGGCTTTAACAGAAAATTTATCGCCCCAAGATCACGAACCGTATTCACCACGCCACTTCCCCGCTGTGCGCTTGCGATGATTACCGGAATCCCGGCGGTCGCAGGATTTTCCTTGAGTGCCAGAAGCGCTTCGTAACCGGTTACGACAGGCATCGCCAGGTCCAACACGATGGCGGCAGGCTGGATCTCAATGGCGGTCGTGAGTACGCGCTCGCCGGTGTTCAGCTCCATCGTTTCGTAACCAGCGTTTTGTAACTCCAAAACGATGGCTTCTCGAACGTCTTCATCATCATCCGCAACAAGAATGATTTCGGTCATCTTCGGAAATCTGCGGAATCTGAAGCATGGGGTTGATCGGGATGGGTTCGAAACATTGGCCGCGCCAGATCCGTGTCACTTGACCAGGGCAGGACCTGCACGGAGGAGTTCACCGAATGCCGATATATACCCGGAACGGAGATCACCAATGTTTCGTTCTTGGATTTCTTTATGTCCATGTCTCCAAGTGTCGACAAAAGTTACAGTCACACATCTGTGAGAACCGCTCACGGCAACTGCGGCAACGCTGACGGGCCGACTGCGGGTACCGCTAGTCGGACAGTCCGCTCGATTGAACAATTCGACATCTCGTCCGAAATTCATCTGTGCGTATCGCGTAACCCGGACAAATACCAGATGTGCGAGATATCACGCTGACCGCGTTTCGGGATTGCCCGATCTGTAGCCCGCCACCCGCCGTTCACACTGCGGCGTTCAAATTGTGACCCGGCCATCTCCCGATGTGAGGGGAGTGCGTCTGAAGTCGAATGCAGGACCGCGATTTTCAGGCAGCCCCCGTACCTATGGCCTGATCAATACGCCAGACAAGTTCTCCGTCTCCCCACGGCTTCTGTAAGAAATCGGCTGCGCCCAGCTCCCTGACCGCCGTCAATATTCCGCTGCGGGTCGCGGCGCTCGCTACGATCACCGGAATCCTCTGCGTTACTGGATCATCCTTAAGTGCAGAGATCGCTTCGTTGCCGTTCACCTTCGGCATCATCAGGTCTAGCACGATCACATCGGGCCGGGTTTCCAGGACGGTATTCACGATATTTTCGCCGTTCTCCAGCACAACCGTCTCGTAATCAACACCTTCCAGTTCCGCCACGAGAGCGTCACGGATGTCTTCCTCATCATCAACGACCAGTACCCGGACACTCACGTCGCGTTCCTCCTTTGGACGGAACCTGGCAGTGAGTCGAATCCGCTTTTGTAAACGGGTTGAGTCTTTTCTCCTGTCACGATCGATCCCAGAACGCGGCTCATAGTGACTGTTACCGTCGTGCCAATTCCGTATTCACTCTCGACCTCGATCTCTCCTTTATGAAGCTCGACAATCTTCTTGGATATGTAGAGACCAATTCCGGTTCCGGGTGTCGATGACTGTTCGGCCTCGGGCGCCCTGAAGAACAGAGAGAACAGTTGCTCGATATCCTCCACTTTCATCCCGCGGCCATGGTCTATCACGGACATCTTCACTTCATGGTCGCTCGTCAGCGTTGTTAGAACTATCTCAGTCCCCGGGGCGGAATATTTCACGGCGTTGCTGACGATATTTGTCAGCACCTGGATCATCCTTCCCCTGTCGGCATCAATCCACGCTACGCGCTTGTCTAGATTCAGCGTTAGCGTCTGGTAGCGGCCCGCAAGGGTCGGCTCAAACGAACGCGCTACCTCTTCAACCATGCCCTGGACGTTCACCGCCTCTTTCTGCAAGCGGATACGTTTTGACTCAATTCGGGACAGGTCGAGTAGATCGTCGATCAGCGCATTCAATCGCCATCCATTGCGCTCAATTGGCGTCAGAGATTTCAGATTGGAGTCATCAAGATTGTTTTTCTTATTGCCCTTGAGAATCCTGGTGAACGCTAATACTGCCGCCAGGGGCGTTTTGAGTTCATGCGAGGCGCTTGAAAGAAACTCGTTTTTAGCTTTATCCAACCGCTGTAACTTGCGATTCTCTTCGTCGAGTCGTTTCGCGACCAGACGCTCGCTAAAGATAAGCCGATCGTTTTTCTTTGACATGAGACGCTCGCCCATGAACGCGACAACAGACATCACTGCAAGTAACGAGCCAATCACGGCCAGTGTCCATTTCGTGATAGCGGACTGCGTACCGCTGATCTCCGCCGCCAGAATGTCAGACACGTCAAGAACAATGTGGACCAGTAGAACCTGGCTGTCGCCGGCGGCGATTGATAACGGCATCCAAGCGTCTACAGCATCAAACGTCTTCTGATTCACCGTATCGCGATCTGACCCCAGAGGTAAGCCGCGGCGCAGGGTGGATATCGGCACACCGCTCCTGATCGCTTCAACCGCCTCGTCACCCACGGGCAATCCAACCGCTTCACCCGATTCCCAGATCAGGTCGAATTCCGGGATGTACAGGGACATGTGGCGCACATTACTGGATGACAAGAGTTGATCGACATCGCCGGCGCCTGTCAGCAAAAGAATGGCGGTGGTCGAGTCGATCTCGCCGGCCTCATATACGGACATGATCGTATCGGTAACCAGCAAACGCGACCGATCCTGGGTCAGTCCGATATTGGAAGTCACCTGCGAAAACGCAGTACCCACGATTCCGGCTTCAAGTGACGCGATCGCAGTTCCCGCACGCAGTGTCGCTTTTTCTCCAATACGCTCCGCGACGCGTTCGACAGCAATCGATGTAAGCCCCAGCGCTGCGATGCTGACGAGGATAAATATGATAGTGATTCGGTAACGTTCAATAGTCTCGGTAACGAGCATCGGACGCGCATCGAATCGCGATGTGGCGTCAACCATGTGTCTAAGGCTAGGGTTGTAATCGCCTTCACGCCATCGTGAAATCCACGACCTGAAAGTTACGGTATTTCAACCCAACACTGGTGTTAGCTCTTGGAACCCTGAATACGCTCAGAGGGCTCCAACCGTTTACGCGCTGATCCAGCAATCAATAGACCGTCTTGTGCAGACATGAAAGAGTGCGTAACGCCATCGTCATCACTGCTGTGTGTTGCCCCTGAAGCAAGGCTCAGGGGCCGCCTATTCTGCTGAAAGAGAGGCCCATGGCGGACCGGCGTTTGACCTAGAGTTCGCCCACAAGACTCTGGATCACGGCGCCGGTGTGCAGCTTCGGGTGGAAGTAAGTCGATTTAGACGGCAGCCGCTGGCCGCGTTTCACGATCGTCTCAAACGGTCCGATCGGCACCGCACGCATCACGAACCCTACCTGCGACGCGCCACCTGCCACAGATCGCAATACGGCAGCGGCGTTGTGCTCGAAAGCGATAACGGCCTGCTCGCGATCCGGGGCGAAAGTTGATCGTATCACCTCGCCATGCAGCCGGACGTAATCGGAAGCCTGAAGTTCATCCACGGCGTCTGCTGGAGAGCGCTTGACGCCTATCTGGAGTCGACCCGGCTCGATCCCGGCGAACCCTATCGCCACCTGATCCTGCGGCATCGCGTTCAACGCCTTCTCAAGGTCTGCCGCCGACGAGGGGTCTATCGGTCCCCTGTCTTCTAGGTCGAACGCTCCGGTAACGTACTCTCTGAACCGAGTTAATTCATCGTCCGTGGCGTTCTCCAACATGCGGTGGTAGCCAAGCAGGAGCAATCCCGGATCTTCTACGGATATGAGCGTCATCAAGCGGAAATTGACGGCCTCATCCGGCCCAACGGTGCGCTCCGCACGAACCTCTTCAAGATAGGTCAGGGCCGTCTCGTACCGGTGGTGGCCGTCCGCCATGTAAAGCTGCGTGTCCGCCAGCGCCGACGTTATGCTCTCGATATCAGACGAGTCAGAAATTCGCCAGAGCCGCATCGAGGGAAGTCCATCCGGCGCGGCGTCAGCGACCGACTCGCCGGCCATTGCCCGTTTCATCACCATAGCGACGGCGGAATCCGGGTCCCGATACAGCACCATCAGCGGGCTGTAGTTCGCCTTCGCTGACCGCATCAACTCAAGTCGGTCAACCTTGGGGCCTGGACGTGTGAACTCGTGCGGGAGCACAACGCCGCTATCAAAATCCACCAGCCGTACGGCGGATATTAGCCCCTGTCTGACATAGTCATTGTCGGCAAACGAAAACGTCTCCTCGATGACGTACATCGATGGCGAATCGGCTTCTTGCAGGACGCCTGAGGCTAGCCACTCGGACTGAAGCGCGGCCGCCCGGGCGTACCAGTCGTTGCCCGGCGTGTCCCCCGGTTCATCCCTTCCCCATTCAAGGCGGATGACGTTGAACGGTGAATCGGCATAAAGCCGCTCCCGTTCCGCTTCCGAAATCACGTCAAAAGGCGGACATAGGAGCGTCGAAAGATCGCCCGCTGACCGGGTGTTGTATCTAACTCCACGGAAGGGTTTTACATCTGCCAACGCTCCGTGTCTCCTTATCATGTCAAATAATTCCTCACCCGTCGGGAAAGGCACACATGCTTCGTGTGAGGGATAAGTTTCATCTCAGGGCTCAACCGCGCCGGGTGAACCCGGGAAGCAATGAGTATATGCGTGCCTATGGCCGATTTACGTGCGATTAACGTCAAGCGACCGGCTCGCACATCTGCGACTGACAGCGGGATTTGGAGCTATCGCGAGGAACCCATATTCTGCCCCGAAGATACCCGGGTCGTACCTGGACCGGGACGCACTCCAGACGACCCTGCGCACAAATGATCAGCACGTTCCCCGACCCGGGGCTGAACTTCCGTCAGGCGCGGGCATAAAATGATCGCCATGACCTCAAAATCCGCCGCTAAGCGAGCTGCCGAGCTGCGCGACACACTCAACCGGGCCAACCGGCTGTACTACGTCGAGCAGGCACCGGATATGTCCGACGCCGAGTGGGACGCCATGCTCCGGGAATTGCACTCTCTCGAGGCCGAGCACCCGGAACTTCTGACGCCTGACTCGCCAACGCAACGCGTCGGAGCGCCGCCTTCGGACGGATTCGCAGAGGTGGTACACCCGTCGCCTATGCTCTCGCTAGGCAATGTGTTTGACCGTGAAGAACTTGAAGCGTGGCACGGCCGCGTGAGCGAGTACGTCGAGGTCGATCAATTCGACATGAACTGTGAGCTGAAGATAGATGGATTAGCGATCGCCATACACTACGAGAACGGCGTTCTGGTCCAGGCCGCAACACGCGGCGACGGAATTCGCGGCGAGGATGTGACGGCGAACATTCGGACCATCAAGTCGATCCCGCTCAGGCTGGCGGACGACGATGTGCCCCCGGCCCTTGATGTGCGGGGGGAAGTGTTCTTCCCCATCTCCGCATTTGAGCAGTTCAACGCCGAACGTGCCGAACAGGGCCTCCAGACGTATGTGAACCCACGAAACTCGGCATCAGGCTCTCTGCGTCAGCTCGATTCTGCCGAGACCGCGGAGCGACCGCTTGAAGCTTTTATCTATTCAATCTCAGGTCCCGGCGGCGATACGCTCAAGACGCAATCGGGCGTTCTTGACGCCCTTAAACGGTGGGGCTTCAAGACCAATCCATGGTCACGCGTAGTATCAGACCTTGATGGAGTGGCCGAAGCGTTCAACACCGCCTCTACGGACCGGCCGGACCTCGACTACGGGATTGATGGCGTCGTGATCAAGGTCGACGATCTGGCGTTACAGGCCCGTCTCGGGACCGTCGGACGTGATCCCCGCTGGGCCACGGCGTGGAAGTTCCCGGCCGAACAGGTGACCACCACTCTGAAAGAGATCGCCATCAACGTCGGGCGCACCGGCAGTCTGACCCCATACGCCATCCTGGACCCGGTTTTCGTGGGCGGCGTAACCGTAAGCCAGGCGACACTGCACAACGCAGACGTGATCGCCGAGAAAGACCTCAGGGCGGGCGATCTCGTGATCGTCCAGCGCGCCGGCGACGTGATTCCTCAAGTTGTCGGGATAGCGCCGGAAAACAAACGTGGAGCGGACTCGAAACCGTTCGAGATGCCGGACCGTTGTCCGGCGTGCGACAGCGCCGTTGTCCCGGATGAAGAGGACGTGGTGATCCGCTGCGTTAATGGCCGCTGTCCGGCGCAGGCGGTTCGATTGCTGGAGCATTTCGCATCGCGTGGAGCGATGGACATTGAGGGCCTCGGGGAGAAGCTCGTCGCGGTGCTGTACCGAGGCGATTTCGTGGCCGATGTGTCCGATATATACAACCTGGAGAACAGGCTCGAGGGCCTGATCGCCATCGACAGGATGGGTGAAACCAGCGTCGACAACCTTCTAAAAGCCATCGACGGCTCAAAAACACAATCCCTTGCGCGGCTGATCACCGGCCTCGGCATCTCGCACCTCGGCTCGGAAAACGCGGAACTGATCGCTGACCACTTTCGTTCTCTAAATGCCCTGATTAACTCGTCCCTGAGGGCCAACATCTGGCGTCACATCCCGGTCGATGACGAAGGGCATCCAGACCTGGTCAAGAGCCTTATCGGCATTGAAGGAATTGGCCCGACCATCGCCGAAAGCGTCCGGGGCTGGATGCAGCTCTACTCAAACTTGCGGATTCTGAGGAACCTTGAGGCACGCGGCGTAAAACCGCCTGAGGTCGAAATACGGGATGACACCAATCTTCGTTTTGTCGGACTACGCTTCGTCGTGACCGGCCGGCTTGAATCACTTTCAAGACAGGAGGCCCAGGGCAGGATCAAAGAGCTTGGCGGCGCCGTGTCGTCCTCCGTGTCTGGCAAGACCGACTATGTCGTGGTCGGAGCGGATCCCGGATCGAAATACGACTCTGCGATCCGCCTGAACGTTCCTGTTCTGGAAGAAGTCCAGTTCCTCAAATTCCTGGACGGTGAGGTACCGGACGTTGACAAGTCCACCAAAAATGCGGCCGATGAGCCCGAGGATGCACAAAAATCGTTACTCGATTGATCCATGAGCCAATGACTTAACATCACCGCACCGGTGGGCGAATCAAGGTTCAGCAAAAACATTGAGTAACCCAGCAACGACGTAGTAGAGGCGGAGGAGGAAACATGACATCGCCGTCAAGGCCAGCGGCACTCACTACCGGGTGGGTCGGCGCGTTCGCCGAAGACCCGAGCGCCGTGCCGGTAGATATCTACCTGAGTGGTGTCCGATATCCCGGCGAAGCGGTCTTCACCGAATTCTGGGACGCCAGATGGGGCAGCCTGCCGGGGCAGGACGCAATGTTCCGCGTCGTGTTCCTGGGTTCTTCCAACCCGGTGTCGCCAGACGAAATCGAAGACGACAGGATCATCGTCATTGCGCCATCTGGAGATATGCCGCCTGAACTCAGGCCGGTGGCAAGAGAAGCGGCTGCACTACGGGAGACACGCGCTGGATACGCGGTATCGTCGGATCCGGCCCTCAGCAGGCTCGCGCACGCCATCGAGTTAAGAGAGAGCGGGCGACACAGGTCGCAGACTCGATGGGCCGAAGATGGGCCAACGGCGACATCATCGCCCGGGGCGAACGTCCCGACCTTTCCGCGTTACTCCCCACCCTTGAACGCTCAGGTCCCGATACATGGATTGAAGCGCTCGGTACATGGGTGATCGAGCGCGACGCGACGACAGAGCTGCCGCAGTCCACAGAGCCCCTGACGGACGAGCTTATCGCCGACGTATTTGACGTGATTGCCGACCGAAATATCGATCCGGGCCAGCAGGCGAAAACAGCCGCAGTGGCACTTGGTCTTGGCGGTGTGGTCTCAAGCCAGATCAGCCGATTCAGATCCGGGCTCGACGAACTCCTTGAGTCTGACGGAGAATCGGACGGCACCGCGGTTTCGACCACCAGAGGGACGGCGTCTGGATTCGCGGTACGCGCATTTATTATCACCACCCTCAGGATGCCGCTGGAATTCGGCGCTCTTTACCTGGTGGATTACGTTCGTCGTCAGGATTCAGAGGCGGTGCTCGTCCCGGTCATCGATGCTGGATTCCCTGAACGCATCAACCGCGACACCCTGCCCGACATGACGTGGGATCCGAGGTTCCTTCAGCGACTCTTCGTACTGCGTGCAGCCGCTCCTGCCGACTGGAACGCAGCGCTCCCTTACATGTCTGCCATTTATCCGGGCGTAGACCAGGCGCGAACCAGTGACGATATATCCGGGTCAGATACGCCGGGAGAACGGACACAGGAGGACACCGCCACGGGCTTCATGGACGAGCTGCGGTCGTACGAATCCAGGGTCTCGTTCACGGCGTCTGTCGTTGCCCGCCTTGGGCTCTCGATCGGCGCGAGATCGAACTGGGAGCTGGATCGCCTGGTCAATGTTCTGGGCGCCGAATCATGGTCCGAGTTCACACTCCTCGCCCGGGATACGTTTGATAATGCCCGCGGCTTCAGGCTTGCCTTGGCTCGCGAGCGCACCGCCCGTGGACTATCTGTGCGAGCGAGCGATATTGAGCAATCAGCGGCGTTCCTGGAAGCCGCCGAGTTCGGGACCGAACACCGTCCTCTGGAGTTGGAAGCCCGGACCCTGCGCGCACGATTCAGTGCCGGCCTGTTGAACGATTCGGACGGGCTATGGGCATCTCTCAGCTTTGATTTCGATCGCTGGCGCTCAGATTACCGGCGTGTCTACATCGCCATTCACGCAAAGCGACGGGCACAGGACGAGGACCGACAACAAAGGATGGCGCGGGCGATTGTCCAGCTCGCCGCGGTAGAGGGGTTCTCTCAGTTGGAAGAGTTGGGGCCGCCGCAGGACATCGACCTGAAACAGCGCTACGAAGAGCTGGCGCTCGGACTCGTGCCGTGCGCCAAACTCGAACACGACATGTCGCTCATAAATCAGCCATCCTGTGACACGTGCGGGATGACTTTGAGCTCCCCACAGGAGCGACAGGACATCGATGGTTTTTTGTTCGAGTTGGAATCGGTGTTACGGTCGTATAACCGGCGTCTGAGTTCTGTTGCAGTGCAAGAGACCCTGGCCAATCGTCAATCTGACCGATTGACGAGACTACTTAAACTACGAGACGCAGCAGACTTGTCCGCACTTTCGGACCACCTCGGCAGCGATGTTATTGATTTCCTCCAGGAGTTTCTCGCTGCTTCCAGCTCACGGGGATAATCATTAGTGCTCAAGAAGTTTCTAGGCCCGTTCCGGCTGCTCAGGGGTGAAGAACGGGAGCGTCACGAACGCGCGAACGCCCGCAAACCGCTCATCGTGATCGGCCTCGCCAACCCGGGAGCGAAGTACCGCGGCACGCGCCACAACGTAGGCGCGATGTGTGTGGACGAACTCGCTCGCCGCACCGGTGCGCGCCTCGAAAATAAGGTGCGCGATACCGAGCTTGCGGAGACGGAGATCGGCGAAGCACCGGCGATCATCGCCCGGCCGATAACCTATGTGAACGAGAGCGGAAAATCGGTCCGAAACATCCTGCGTAAGTTCAATGCAGGGCCGGACCGACTGCTGCTAGTTGTGGATGACATGGATCTAAAGATCGGCCGTCTTCGCCTGCGGGCGGGCGGAAGTTCCGGCGGCCACAACGGCCTCAAGTCCGTACGGCAAGCGACGGGCACCGACGATTTTCCGCGACTGCGAATCGGAGTCGGCAGACCTCCAGCAGGCAGCGACCCGATCCAGCACGTCCTTGGCCGATTCCGACCCGACGAAAGGGAGCTCATCGAGAGCGCCGTGAACAGGGCCGCCGACGCCATAGAGGCCATCCAGCGTGAGGGACTCGAGCGGGCAATGGAGACCTACAACCGACCGGCGTAAGGGGCGGAGTTGGTGGTCGCGGAACTACCCGGCAAAATCCCATCCTGAGGCTCTCAAAGTGTCAGTCGCACGTTAACCCGTCCCCTACCCTATCAAGTCAAAGCCCGTGTACGGCCGGAGCACCTCGGGGATAGACACCGTGCCGTCTGCCTGCTGATAGTTCTCCAGAATCGCTATCACTATGCGTGGCAAGGCCAGCCCTGAGCCGTTCAACGAGTGAACGAATCCCGGCCCTCCACCGTCTTCAGGCCTGAACCGCGTGTTGGAACGTCGGCCCTGGAAGTCTGTACAGTCCGATAGCGAACTGACCTCCAGCCACTCCTGCGAACCCGGCGCCCACACCTCCAGATCAAATGTCTGCGCCGACTGGAAGCTGATGTCTCCCGTCGCCAGTGCCAGCAACCGCCAGGGTAGCCCGAGCCGCTCACACAGGTCGATCGCATCGGCGATCATCTCGTCCAGCACGCCGTCGGAATACTTCGGGTCTACGAACTGGAACATCTCCACTTTTTCGAACTGCCGCACGCGCTTAATCCCCCGCGTGTCCCGCCCCGCTGCGGTGCGCTCCCTGCGGAAACATGGCGTGTGTGCGACGTACTTAAGCGGCAAACGACCCGGTTCAATGATCTCCCCGGCGTGCAGGTAGTTGAGCGTCACCTCCGCCGTCGGAATCAGCCAGAGATCGTCCTCATCATCATGAAACATGGTGTCTGCGAACTTCGGCAGATTTCCGGAAGCTGTCATCGCCTCAGATCGAATCATGAAGGGCGGTGCGATCTCGATGTAACCGTGCTCTCGAGTGTGCACATCCAGCATCCAGTCAGACAGCGCCCGTTGCAGCGCAGCGCCCTTGCCCTTCAGGACATAAAAACGTGCCCCTGACATATTGGCCCCGGCCGGGAGATCGAAGATCCCGGTGCGTTCGGCGAAGTCCCAGTTCGGCTCCACCTCGAAGTCACGTTCCTCCGGGGCCGATCCCTCCCGGACGACGATATTGGACTCCTCGTCGGCGCCAACCGGAACAGCGTCTTTCGGGAGATTAGGCAGCACGATCAGAAGTTCATGCAACTTGCCCTGGATCTCCTCCTGCTCCGCCTCGATGGTCTTGATGCGCTCGCCAACCGCACGCATCTCGGCGATCTGCTCAGGGGACGGCTTACCACCCCGGCTCACCTCGTTGCGCTTCGCACGCAGCTCGTCGCCCTCATGGACCAGCGCACGCCGCTGTGTGTCCAGTTGGATAATCTCTTCGATCGGCGGGTCTTCGCCCCGATCGACGAGTTTCTGACGCACGAATTCCGGATCGTTGACTATCTGTTCAATTGAAAGCATTTCGTTCTCTGGAGATCAGGGTGTTTCTAAGGCGGTTTCGGAGGCGTTCCACTAGTCCCTGAGTTGGGGATAGAGGATTACCTCCCTGATAGACCGCTCACCTGAGATCAACATGACGAGCCGGTCGATGCCCAGGCCTACCCCACCCGTAGGGGGCATTCCATGCTCCACAGCGACCAGGAAATCCTCATCAAGCCGGTCCATCTCGTCATCGTCATGCTCACGCCGGAGACGCTCTTGTTCCTCAAACCGCTCTCGCTGGTCCACCGGATCGTTCAGCTCCGTGAAGGCGTTGCACAACTCGTGCCCGCCAACAAAACCCTCGAATCGCTCGACGATGTCATCACTCCCGGGTTTGCGTTTGGCCAGCGGTGACATTTCGATCGGATAGTCAACCAGGAACGCCGGCTGAACGAGGTGTTGCTCGACGTGGTCCGAGATGACCTTATCCAGCAGTCTGCCCCAGTTGGCGCCCGGCTCGACGTGGATATTGCGCTCACGCATCGCCTCCGAGAGTGACTCGACATCGTTACATTCAACAAAGTCGATACCCGGGGAATTACCCATGGTGGTGCGCTTGATTATTTCCTGACGCAAGTCCAAACGCGGCCACGGAGGCGTCAGGTCTATCAGATCCCCGCCCTCTTCGGCTGTCGGAACGATCATCGAACCAGTGACTTCCTGGGCGATGCTCGAGACCATCTTCTCAACCATCTCCATGACGTCGTTGTAATCGGCGTACGCCTCGTAACTCTCGATCGTCGTGAACTCTGGATTGTGATCGAGGTCAAAGCCCTCATTCCGGAAAATACGGCCGATCTCGAACACTTTTTCAAACCCACCAACTATCAACTTCTTCAGATGAAGTTCGGTGGCGATCCGCAGATACAGATCCCGGTCGAGAGCGTTGTGGTGCGTCCCGAAAGGCCGCGCGGCTGCGCCCGCCGGCACACTCACCAGCATCGGCGTCTCGACCTCCATGAACCCCCACTTGTGCATAAAAGACCGCATCGAAACCACGATTGCCGCCCGCATCCGGGCGATCTCCATGGAACGCTCGTTGGAGATCAGGTCCAAATAGCGTTGCCGGAAGCGCTTTTCGATGTCTGTGAGGCCGGCCCATTTATCTGGCAGTGGACGGATGGCCTTGGTGAGGACCGTAAGCGACTGGACCTCGATGCTCGGCTCCCCGCGTCGCGTCCGGAAGACCGGTCCTTCCGCGCCGATGATGTCACCCAGATCAAGATCGTCCAACAGCGCGTATTCATCACCCAGCACATCCTGACGGAGGTGAAGTTGTATCGTCCCGGCCGAGTCTTTGAGATCGATAAACGCCGCCTTGCCCATGCCCCGACGCGCCATCATCCGGCCGGCAAGAATGAGCGTCTCAGACCTGGCGCCCTCACCCTGCTCACTCTCGACGACATCCAGCGCGGCCCTGGCGGCGGCGCTGTTCGATGTCGGCTTGAATCGCGCCGGGTACGGGTCGATACCACGCGCCCGAAGTCGCTCAAGTTTGTCCATGCGCGCCTGAATGAGACGCGCCTCGGATACGGACTGATCAGTAGATTCTTCTGGACCGGGCATGCAGGGCGGGCCTCTACGACGAATAGACCGTCGCGCTTACGCGTACAGGAGCAGAAGCCCCCTCGCTGGGTCGGAATCGGACCATTATCACACGGCGGAGTGTTCGTTTAGAGAGCGTTATTTGCCCGCATTCGGGAATTATCTACGGGCAAGCTGTCCCCGTGCTTCCACATTAAGTGCCCCGCGAAAGGGGGCTTCGGTTGATTGTCATCCTGAGTTCATGGCGAAGGATCTCCCCATTAGCAGACTGCACAGGGATCTTGCCTGTGATCGCTAACCAACGGCGGGGCTCATGGATCGCGGACATGTCAGAACACGGATGGTCGATTCACGGAGCACGGATGGGATGGAGTGCTAGTCGGGAGATTCCTCGCTCGCGGGCTTCGGAATGACATATGAGTGTCTACCGAGATGGCAGCGTCGTTGTGTAAGTGAATCTGGTGAGCTCCGCCGTGACAATCGATAGGTATAACCCATGCGCGGACTCCTCATCAAAAACGTTGAGGGACACGATGGCGTGTAAATCGGCCCAAACGCGCATCACGTTTACGTAGCGCCGGACCTCACCATATTCCCATAATCGGGTTTCCGTCACTTGAGGCGGACGCACTCTCTTTGTCATCGGTAAACACCGCCGGAGGTTCCTATGAGGATCGGCGGCGGCAGCGCCGGAGGACGAAGGGTCAGAGGACGGCGAACACGTCGTGGAGAGGCCGGACTACGTCCAACCTCATCACGGGTTCGGTTGGCCATTTTTTCCATGCTTGGACCGGGGGGCCTGAGCGGGCTGAATGTGCTCGATCTATATGCGGGCACTGGTGCAATGGGGTTTGAAGCGCTCAGCAGGGGCGCTGATTCGGCAGAGTTTGTAGAACTGAACGAAAGGCGTTGCAAACAGATAAAAACCGCTGCGGAAGAACTCGGCTTTAGCGACCGTTCAACGGTCCGAAGAGGCCGGTGTGAACGGGTCACGAAAACGTTGACGAACAATTTCGACATCGTATTCATCGATCCGCCCTATGCAGACAATCCGTTTGCGGAGGTGATCGGCAACCTGGATGAGGCAGAGATCCTCAACCCGGGCGCCACCATCTTTGCGGAGCACTCGTCAAGGACCGAACTTGAGGACCGATACGGTCGTCTTGAGAGGACAGACAGCAGACGGTACGGGGACACAGCGATATCCACATACCGCCTGATGAATACCAGGATGAATAACGAGGGATCAGGGACATAGCGAACAACAAGGTCAAAGCGCTCTACGCCGGGACATTTGATCCGGTCACAGATGGTCATCTGGATATCGTCCGGCGGACCGTTGAGCTGTTCGACGAGGTAATTGTGGGGGTCTACGACCTGCCGCAAAAGTCGTTGATGTTCAACACGCAAGAGCGTGTAGACCTTTTCAAACGCGCTCTGTCTGACGTCCCACAGGTTGAAATCAAGGCGTACTCCGGATTGACCGTGAAGTATGCGGCCGAGATTGGCGCTCATGTCCTCGTCAGAGGTCTCCGAATTGGCGCCGATTATGAATACGAACGCGAAATGGCGCTGATGAACCGGGCGATGCAGCCAAATGTAGAAACGGTCTGTCTCATGAGCAGTCTTGAGCAGCAGTTCATCAGCTCTAGCCGAATCAAAGAAATCGCAAAATTGGGGGCAGAGATAGATAACTTCGTCCCTCCCCACGTGTCGGCGGCCGTGGCCGCTCGAATAGGCAAACAGTAGGAACTAAAACAGCAGGGCCGTTGAACGGCTGTAGTGACCGGAAACGCACTCAAGCGCCACCGGCAGGGCAAAACAGGGGGCAAATATGTCTTTGGAACAACGCCTGGAAGAACTTGAATCACTCGTCGCAGGTGGCCGCGTACCGGCCACCTCACGGACCCTCGTGAACCTGGATCGGTTCAACGCGGCCATCGCAGAGATTCGTGCCGATCTCCCGGAAGAGATGAACGAATCTCAGGCCATCATTCGCCAGAAAGAAAGCGTGATAAAGCAGGCGGAGATCGAGGCCAGACGCATCCGCGGTTACGCTGATGAAGAGGCGACGACGATCCGGGAGACGGCGGAAGAGAAGGCGACCATAGTCCTGGATACCGCCACGGAGAAAGCCGCCAAGATGATTCAGCAGACGGAAGTCACAGCTGAAGCAACACGGAGAGCCGAAAAGATCATCGCCGAGGCGGAAGGACGTGCGGCCCGGATCATTGAGGACACGGAGAAGGTCGCTGCCCAGAAATCTGAAGACTCTGACGGCCGTATCGGCATGATGATGAACGACGCCGAGGCGGACGCTGCGAACCGGCGTGATGGCGCAGACCATTACGCCAGTGAGGTGCTGTTTAACCTTGAAGAGCATGTCTCAGGCGTGCTTGGCAAAGTTCGGGCCGGTCTTGACCTGCTTGAATCACCAGCCAAATCAGATAACTCGGCGGCCCGTTAGTAACCCTCTGAACGATCTGAATCCCTAGAAACTGCCCGGGCCTTTAACAGCCCGGGCGGGTTCGCGTTTGCCGATTCTGGTCGTAGTAGCACCAGTCGTCTGCTCGCAGTGCGTCCCGTCGAACCGGATGATGGCGAAGTGGACCGTGCCTCTCCGGGGCCAGTTGTGAATTTTGAAGAAGAACTGTTCGCACCAGAAGATAGCCACGTCCGAAGTCGCTTCGATGCTGTCCAACGGCTGGTCAGCATCAATATCGGCCACCCTGACTACGTTAAGGAAACTAAAGCCGCGACCACCCGAGCCGAATACTTCCATCTCCTTCTCGCCAAGGAGTTGACCCTTCATAACTGGAGCAAAGAGCCACCCGATGGATTACTGGAGAGGATGGTCGAACTCAGCGTCGCCGCTAGACGGCATCGGGTCTAATACAGAATTATGAACGGCCCTCAGGAGGCGGAGGAGGCCAGCTAGCCTCCCCCTTGTCGTGGTTCACACCTCTAAACCCGCTTGACGGCCTTTACGGAAATGCTCCGCACGCTGTCAGACCAGGGTTCTTCGCCGCCAGATGACGTCGGAACGCTCGTCACTATCTCGATCTCTGAAAATCCGGCATCGGCCATCTGTCCCAGGTACACGTCCTGGAGTTGCGCACCGGCAATACAACCGGTCCAATTGTTGACGTCCGCCTGTACTTCGAGAGGGAGCTCCTCTGTGACAACGATGTCCGAGACGTAAAGCCTCCCGCCATCACGCAAGACGCGGAACGCCTCGGCAAAAACGGCGTTTTTGTCGGCAGCCAGGTTGATCACGCAGTTCGAGATGATGGCGTCAATCGTGTCGTCCGGCTCGGGAAGCGATTCGATCTGAGAGAGCTTAAAAACGACGTTGTTCGCCTGAAGCGTGACCGCGTTCTTCTGCGCCAGTTCGATCATCGCCGGCGTCATGTCGATCCCGATCACGTGGCCGGTGGGGCCGACCTGTTTTGCGGCCAGGAAGCAGTCGATACCGCCGCCTGAACCGAGATCGAGGATCGTCTCGCCGGGCTTCAACTCCCCTATTGCGGTCGGGTTACCGCACCCCGCTGCTGCTGCCGCAGCGGCATCCGTCACCGAGTCAATCTCATCCGCGGAGTAGAGCCGTTCGGCGTTCGGAGAGCAGCAGACCTCGCCTTCAGGGCCGCAACACGCGCCGCCATCGTCCGGGATTGCCTGCAAACCGCGCTCGGCAACGAGCGTGTATCGCTGCTGAATTTCACTCCTGAGGTCGACCGGGTTGTCGGAAAGAAGCTCTGGCATCCCGGGTCGGGTGCTGCTGTTGTTTTCGGCCATATTGATTCCCATTAAGTCCAGATTTTGTTTGCGGGCTGACCGGTCGGTCGCTCGTTCTCGAAATTCATTGGCACTGGTTCAGATTCAGGCGCACCGGCGCTCTTCACACACTGCTGGAGCCACGGCAACATCCGCGCCCATGCCCGGGCGGCGGCTGCGTATGCGGCTTCTCCTTTGGTAGTAAGGCTGCAAACCTTCCGGTCACGACTGCCATTGGAATCGATTTCGCATGCGATATATCCGCCCTCAAGAAGTATCTTCAGAGTCGGGTAGATCATAGCGTCCGTCGGCTCGGCTCCCGGGCAGCACTGGCCTATCGAGCGTCGCAACTCGTATCCGTGTTGCGGCCGATCACTCAATGCAGCCAGCAAAAAAAATCGGGACACGCTTTTGCGATTCAGCATGTCCCAGTACTTCTCGTCGGTCAGGTCGCTACCGGATGCCTTCTTGATCGCGGCCGTCATACCAATGCTCTCTATATATCAGTTCACTATACATAGGTTACTTATATAAGACCCCGTGTCAACCTTTCCGGCCTCTGCGTGCCACACAGCTATAATCCCGGGCAACTTCTATCCTCACCTCTGCCCGGCCCTGCCAGGTGCAATAAAGGACCGCACCATGACCCAGCCTGCTTTCTCGGACAACGACCGCCCTCTTCTTCTCGTGATAGATGGCCACGCCATGGTGTACCGGGCGTTCTTCTCCATCCCGGAGCGACTAAGCACGGCAACGGGCCAGGACACGCGGGGGGTGTATGGATTTTTGACGACTTTCCTGAAGATTGTTCGTGACCATCGGCCAACGCATGTCGCGGTGGCATTCGATACCAGCGCGCCTACGTTCCGTGACGACCGCTATCCGGAGTACAAGGCCGGCCGGCCGCCCATGCCGGATGAGTTACGCCAGCAGTTTCCACTTGTCAAAGAGGTTCTGGACTCGTTCAAGATTCCGTTGTTTGAGCAGGACGGGTGGGAGGCGGATGACCTTATCGGCACGATGTGTCGTCTTGCCACGGAAGCCGATATGGACACGCTGGTGGTGACCGGCGACAGGGACGAGTTGCAGCTTGTGTCTGAGACAGTGAACGTCCTGATGTACTCGGGATACGGCAACACCAAGGTCTACGGCATCGAGGAGTTCAAGGAACGCTACGCCGGGTTGATGCCGGATTCACTCCCCGATGTAAAGGCCCTACAGGGCGACCCTTCCGACAACATCCCGGGAGTGCCCGGCGTCGGAGAGAAGGCTGCGTTTGCGGTGCTCAGAGGCCGCGACCGGCTGGAGAAGGTGTACGAGGAACTTGACGAGATCGAGGCGATGCCTACCAGCGAGTTGCGGGGCGCGAAGCGTGTCCGAAGGCTGCTTGAGGAGAACAAAGACGTTGCCTTTGAAGGCCGATGGCTGACGACGATCTCAAAAGAAGCGCCGATGGACTTCGAGATGGAGGACACCCGCTTCTGGAAGTACGACCGCGAGGACGTAGTCAAAACCTTGCTGGATCTTGAGTTCAGGACGGTCCTGAGGCAGGTCCCGGACCCGACTTTCCTGAGTGAGTCTGCTGATACACCCTCCAGTGGTACGCCGGCGCCAGGCCGACAGCTCGGCCTGGGATTCGATGGGGAGGCGAGTGGCAGCAATGGGGAGACGCCGCCACCGATCACGGGCGACTCGGTGGACGTGGAGTACAGCACCGTAACCACAACCGCCGATCTTGAGGCGCTGGTCAAGGAGCTTTCGACACCCGACGGTTTTGCCTTCGACACCGAGACTTCCGGGGTGAACCCGATGGAAGCGGACCTCGTCGGCGTTTCGTTCTCCAACGCAGAGGGCCGTGCGTGGTACGTGCCGGTCGGCCACTTCCCTCCGCCTGAGCCAGATGCGGATTCGGAAGAAGATGGTGAGGAAGTTGCGCCACAGGAGCAGATCCCGCTGGCGCAGGCGCTGGACGCGATGCGGGCCATGTTCGCGAACCCGGACATCCCCAAAACCGCCCACAACGCCAATTTTGATGTGATGGTGATGAACCACGCCGGGCTGGAGGTGAACGGGGTCGACTTCGACACGATGATCGCGGCCGCCCTGACCGGCCGGAGGCAGATCGGGCTGAAGCAGCTCGCTCTGGACTTCTTCCAGGTTGAGATGACCCCGATTTCGGCGTTAATAGGCACCGGCCGCAAGCAGATCACGATGGCAGCGGTGCCGATCGACAAGGCAGCGCCGTACGCCGCCGCAGATGCCGATTTCACGTGGCGACTGAAGCGAGACCTGAATCCGAGGCTGGACACAGACGAGGTCCGGCCGGTGTTCGAAGACATTGAGATGCCACTACTGCCGGTGATCGTTCGGATGCAGCAGGAGGGCGTGATGGTGGATGCCGAGCAGCTCGATCGCTTCTCGGAAGAACTGGGCGTGGAACTGGATCGCCTCAAGTTAGATACAGCCAATCTCCTGGGCGGCACCGAGATCAATATGAACTCCAGCCAACAACTGGCGACAGTGCTTTTCGACGAGTACAACGTCCCAAAGACGCGTCGCACGAAGACCGGCTACTCGATGGACGCGGCGACGCTTGAAGGGCTGATGGACAAAGAAGACCTGAATCCGAACGCGTTCGAGCTGATCAAGAACGTTTTGCGTTTCCGTGAGCTGGGCAAGTTGAAGTCGACCTATGTCGATGCACTACCCCGGCTGATCGTGCAGAGCACGGGGCGGGTCCACACCAGCTTCAACCAGGTCGGGTCGGCCACCGGGCGGCTGTCCAGCTCTGACCCCAATGTGCAGAACATCCCGGTACGCACAGATCTCGGCAAGCGAGTCCGGCAGGCATTCAAGGCGGACGGCGAGAACGGTTGGACGCTGCTGGCCGCCGACTACTCGCAGATCGAGCTTCGAATCCTCGCCCACCTGTCGCAGGAGCCGGCGCTGATTGAGGCGTTCAAGAACGGCGAGGACATTCACGCGGCGACTGCACGAGCGATGTACGGCGAGAACTCGGACGACCCTGAAGGCCAGCGACGAATGGCCAAGATCCTGAACTTCGGCGTGATATACGGACTCGGCCCGGTGGGCGTGGCCCGCCAGACGGACCTGACCCGGGCGCAGGGCGCCGACTTCATCGCTACGTACTTCTCAAAGTACCCGGGGCTGAAGGACTACATCGAGAGCGTGAAAGAGAGTGCCCGCGTGAAGGGCTACGTGGAGACGATCTCCGGGCGGCGACGGCGATTACCGGACATCACGGCCGGCAATCAGATGGCTCGGGCGGCCTCGGAGCGGATGGCGGTAAACATGCCAATCCAGGGGACGTCGGCGGACATCATTAAGATCGCAATGGTGAATATTGATCGCGAGATTCGAGACCGCGGCCTGAAGTCACGAATGATCATCCAGGTGCACGACGAGCTAATTTTCGAGGTTGCGCCGGGCGAGCTGATGGAGGTCCAGGCGTTGGTGTCGGAACTGATGCCAGCAGCAATGGAGCTGTCGGTGCCGCTAGAGGTAGAGATCAAGACCGGGCCGACATGGGGCGATATGGAGTGATCGGAATGGGCGGCTGAGCTCCCTATCCACAAAATGCCCGTCCTGAACTCGATTCAGGATCCGATCTCGTACCGCGGCGGCATGATGTCGCCGGACCAGATATATGACACGTGGTTGATGCCGGATTCTGGTGTCGGAGTGGGGATTGGCGGATCCTGAATTATGCCCAGGACGACAGGTTATGGGTTTTGGAGGGCAGGTCGTGGGTTTCGGGCGGCCTGTGGAACGCGGCGATTCAAGGTACCTAAAAGCTGGCCAGACACGTAAAAGTGTCATCCTGAACTCGATTCAGGATCCGATATTGTGACCTGACAGCGTGATATCGCAGAACGGAATGTATGACACGCCATTGGTGGTGGGATCTGGCGCAGGAGTGGGGATTGGCGGATCCTAAATCAAGTTCAGGATGACAATTTGGGAGGAGCCGAATGGCAGGTCCTGGATTTTGGTTGACCGTCTGGCGTTCGGATAGGCAGGTTTGGGGGTTCGGGTCGGCCTTTTAACTTCCAGGATGACTTCTTGCTTTCAGGACGAGTTGTACGAAAGTGGCCGTGATCATTAATGCCTGAGTTACCTGAGATCGAAGCCTTACGCCGGTACCTCCTTCGGGAGGGTCTGGTTGGCCGGACTGTTGTTGAGGTGGATGCTGATTGGCCGGGTGTTGAGGACACGGTCGATGGCATGGGTGGGTTGTCGGGGCTCGTTGGTCGTCGGGTTGAGGGGATTGCGCGTCGGGGTAAACAGTTGATCGCGGGGCTTGATCGCGGAGTCCTTGGTCTGCATATGGGGATGACGGGGCGGCTTGGGGTTATGGCTCCTGAGGACGAGTCGTTTCGGTATCGCCGGTTGGCCCTTTATCTGGACGATGAGCGTCGGTTGGAGTTGGACGACGTGAGGCGGTGGGCGATGGTCCGGCTCGAGGAAAGCGCGGATGCTTTTACGGCCGGGATGGGGCCGGATGCGCTGGATCCTGATTTCACAGCGGCTCAGTTCATCGAGCGCGTATCGGCTAGACGCTCGCCCATCAAGTCGGTGCTGCTGGACCAGAAGGTCCTGGCCGGCGTCGGCAACATCTACGCCGACGAGGTTCTGCTGATAGTTGGCATTGCGCCGTCGCGGCGGGCCGACAAGATATCGGCCGGGCGGCTGGAATCGCTACACGTCACTATCGTCGGCGTGCTTGAGAATGCGTTGGCGTTCATAGAATCGCACCCGGACGATCAGGGCCGTCCATACGTGATCGACGCCCAAGACGATCGCATGCAGATCCCCCGTAAAGAGGGCGCGCCATGCCCCCAGTGCGAGACGGCGCTCAAGTCGAGAAAGTTCGGCGGACGAACGGCTTACTACTGCCCGTCCTGCCAGCACTGACCAATGCTCCGGCGACTTTGTACCGCCGCCGGAGCCGGTCTGCGCTTCAGGCGTGTCGCCCGAGTGGCGCTTCGGGGGTGTGACGGACCTCAACTCTCGCTTCTTCGAGCGCCAGGACATTCCTCTTGTCTGGCTGAAGTGGCGACTCACCGAGGTATCCGGTCTCTGGCATATCACCCCAGGCCCAGGCTGCTACGAGCACGCCTACGCCGGCGATGAATGTCGCATAAAGAATCGCAATGCTCGCGGTCATGGCACATCATCCGATCTCTGACCGCCAGAATTACGGCTGTGACCTCTCATCAGCATCGTGTCGTTGACGGTCGGTACCTTCGACATATCAATCATCGTGGATGACCGATGAGGATCACGTGAACCGGCGAGGGCCGTTTGTGAGCGGGGAGTGATATTTTCGATGCGACAGGCCTAGTTGTGTCGCGCATCGAACCTTCGATGATCGTAATCCGCAACGGCACGGGCGTCTATAGTCCACCGATTTCTTCAAATTCGGTGACCTGAAATGTCCGATTGCTCACGCCATGCCGTTAGAATTTAAGTCGGCACGGAGGGGTGGCCGAGTGGCTTAAGGCGCCTGTCTTGAAAACAGGTATGTCCGTGAGGGCATCGCAGGTTCGAATCCTGTCCCCTCCGCCAGATTTCCTGCAGACGCCGTTTGCGAGTGCGTCGGGCGGAGTAGGAGCGCTCGTAGGGCGGAGCAAGCCCCGGCCCTACGGTGTTGTTGGCTCATCAACGGGTTATACCGCCCGGGACTCGCTACTCGATATGAAGGGCGCTTTCCGCAGGGAGCGAGTAAGATTCTGCACCAACGTACGTACCGCAACAACTCGTAATCACTTGAATACGATCAGGGATCTACCGCTTTGCCTGCGCTAACCGTCGAGCAAAAAGAGCACTTTGAGGAGTACGGCTTCGTCCACGTCCCGGACGTTTTCGACCCTGAAGGGATTATCGATCCCATAATCGACGAATACGCGGGTGTGCTGGATTCCCTCGCGAAGAAGCTTCATAGCAAAGGCAAAATCTCGTCCACGTACTCGGAACTAGAGTTTGGCGACCGGGTCACGAGGATCTACAGTGAATCGGGCGAGGTTCACAACCAGTACTTCGATTTTTCACTCCCGCAGAACGGCGTCCTGAGCGACACCCCGTTTTGGGCCGGTCCGGCCGTTTTCAACGCGCTAACGGCGTCCAGCGTGCTTGATGTGGCCGAATCTATCGTCGGCGACGAGGTGTACTCAAACCCGGTCCAGCACGTGCGAATCAAGGTGCCAGAATCGGTCGCACCTCGTGATGAGCATGGCAACGTTTTGTTTGGAGTCACCCCGTGGCACCAGGATGCCGGTGTTGTGAATCCTGAAGCCGATGAGACGAACATCCTGACAGTGTGGTTCCCGTTGATGGACGCCGATGTCGAAAACGGATGTCTCACCGTCGTTCCCGGATCACACAAGGGTGAGTTATTGACCCACTGCCCCGGATACAAAGAGCGACCCGGCCTCCAGATTCCGGAGCACCTGTTCAACATAGGCGATTCGATGCCGGTCCCGGTGAAGAAGGGTGGAGCGTTGCTGCTCACCAAAAAGACGGTTCACTCTTCTCTCCCAAACGTGAGCAACCGCATCCGCTGGAGTTTCGACCTGCGATATCAGCCGACTGGCGAGGCGACGGGACGAAGTGTGTTCCCCGGTTTTGTGGCCCGCAGTGCGTCCAGTCCCGATTCCGAGCTGCACGACGCTCATACCTGGTACGAGATGTGGAGAGACACCCGTGATTCGCTCGCCAGGGGTGAGCAGCCATCGTTCAATCGCTGGGACGCGGACGACCCTTCTTGCGCGTGATTCCCGCATCATCGTCATTCGCCCCTACGGCGTTGACGCGGATCGCCCTTCGAAGAGACTCAGGGTGGGATCGGGAAAGCCCGCCAGAATAAGGTGCAAGCCTGCCTGCCAGACGCTTAGTTCAGCGTTGCTGTTCCTGTTGGGAAGTCCATGAAGCCGGGGGTGAGGATGTATGTGTGGTGGGACACGGCGTTGACTGGCACGGTGCCGACCAGTGTCTTCAGGCCGAAAGGCTCCGGAGAGTCGTCCGGGTCCGGCTCGATCGTCACATAAAGAGGCAGGCCGGACAGATCGACCGGGAACGTGAGGCCGGGCGGCGCGTTGAGCAGGTAATCCTCGCCCGGTTCCGGGGGACCATGGAAGAACAGATCAAGTCCGAGGCCGTCCTTCTGGAACATCCTCCACCCCTCGGGTCCCGTGAACAGTTCCGGGCCGTTCTCTCCCTGGACCACCACAGATACGTACTCGTCAAACATCACGTCGAAGATATCAGTGGTGTTCATGTCCGCCGGGCCGCTATAAGGAGCGGACATATCGATGGCCCACGGATCCCAGAACTTGCCGGAGGTGACGGGAATACCCTCGATATCTACAAAGCCCTCGTAAAGCCAGCCATCGGGCAGCTCGGGAATGTACAGGCCGCGTGGGTCCGGCTCTAGTTGGTCGACCGCCCGCCTGAACCAGATACCGCTTTTCTCGTTCGTGCGCAGGTGGCCGTCGGTGGGGGTGGCGAGTATGTAGAAGCCGTTGGCGCTCTCAAACGTGTTCCCGATAGCTTCGGCATCGCCAACTACCAGAGAGGCGACGCCATTTGAGATGGCTCCGGCAAGGAAGCGGGTATCTGATGGCACCCCGTCCGTGTCTCCAGACGGCTCGATCGACACCATCACTGCGGTCACATCGTCGACCCCGAAATCATTATCGGTGCTGATCGCAAATTCACCGTCTTTGATCGTCCGCCCGTCGGGCGTCAAAAGCAGGCCATCGGTCGAGGCGTTGAACTTGCCGAGGGACAGGTACTCCCCGTCTATCGTCACCCAGACTTCGTAGAGAAAACCATCGCTGAGCGGCTGAATGCCTGAAAGGTCAAGGACAACACTTTCGCCGTCCCCGCCGGAACACGCGACGAGCAGCGCAGCGAGAAGTGCTGCGGAGAAGGGCATCAGGTTTCTATAACCGGTGGTCACGTTTGGGTGGCCTTTTTATTACTCGAAGTTCGGATCCGCCAGGGTTATCAATGGGTCAGCGCAGCCGAGGGACAGCGGGACTAAATCTTACCGCGCCGGCAGGGGCAAGCGATCTGGTTCCGTACACCAAACTACGGCACGCAAGCGAGTTTCGATCTCGGCGATCCGGTAAGCATATGCACCGAATTCGTGCCACAGCGGACTACTCAAACAAGCTCTCGTTACGAATTCATTCGTTTTGAGGCCCTGAAAACGTCGGGCTATAGCGTTTTAGGTATGTTATTGTTGCTGCAGGCATGTAAGAAAGCTCGTCCCATGGTTAACCGGCAATGCTCGGATCCGTGAAGACCAGTCCGAGATGCCCCGAACGAGACCATGGAGATGGATTAAGTGTTCCAGGATCGAAATATAGGTTGTGTGGAGTGCGGACAAGAGTTCGTGTTTAGCGCAGATGATCAGCAGTACCACTCAGAGCGTGGCTACTCCGACCCCAAGCGTTGCCCGTCATGTCGGGCAGCCCGTCGAGCCCAGGGTGGTGGCGGCGGTGGGGGCGGCTTCGGTGGCGGTGGCGGTGGCGGCGGCGGCGGCGGCGGCGGCGGCGGATTCCGGTCTGACCGACCGATGTTCACCACCACCTGCGCACAGTGCGGACAGGAG
>Ga0208879_1000935_pt1 | contig 28801 bp, 21 predicted proteins | sample Knorr_S15_td_Bot_FD_185605 | JGI IMG/M metagenome (GOLD analysis project Ga0208879, IMG submission 185605) | Marine microbial communities from Southern Atlantic Ocean transect - Knorr_S15_td_Bottom_ad_5009_LV_A (SPAdes) (version 2) | ecosystem: Environmental > Aquatic > Marine > Oceanic | place...
CACCCTCGTTTCCAATATCGACTTGCGCGGTATTCAACTGGAGTTTTCCAGCACTGAAAGCCTTCATTTCGATGTGACATCCAAGAGCGGCGTATCCGTGTCTGAGCGATTTGACGAGAGCGACTCGGTGCACCGCGTGCTCATGCTGACATCGCAGTCCTCGCCACTGACATCTGGGGCCCACCGATTGATGGATGGGTTCTCGCCCATCGCAGTTCTTGTCAGGGGCATTGCCGTTGACGTGCGAGGATCAAAGGCGCCCGTGTCCTTCGAACGCATCATTCCAACGGCAACTGAAACGCCTGACAACCGCGATCTCAGCGCGGCCGTCTACCCCAATCCGATTCGAGTGGGTTCGGAGGCCAGGGTTTTGCTCGATTTACCGAGTTCAAGTCAGCAAGTTGAGGTATTCGTGTATGACGCTCTCGGAAGAGTGATCTTCACGGCCTCCTACGCTGCGGGAATGAAGACTGCGGTGTTGCCCGGAGAATCGTTTAGTGTGCCTGGTCTCTACTTCATCAGAATCGTGACACAAAAAAAGGCATCAACGATTCCAATCATTGCTGCCAGATAATTAACGTGCTTGACCGAGTCGGCGCGAAATCGCCTATGGAAAAAGGTAGCGATCCATGTAAAGAAATAACAGTGTGCTAGCCGTCGAAATCCATACCAGAAACACCACGACGAGAGCAACCAACTTCCAGGTTTCTGATCTCGGGCTTTTGTGAATCACTCCGCCATTCGATGAGGTGTCGGCAACATCAACATTTACGTTCATCACCAACTCATCGGACAACTCGATTGCCTGACCCCGCACTCCATCTCCTTGAACAGGAAACGGCCTGTCGACTACAACCTGGTTTACAGCATCAACACTTTGGGCTTTCCACATCGGCATTAGGGGATTGATAACATTGCGTCGCCCATCTCCCGACCACACTGGAAGCGGCTCTTCAACACCTGTAAGTAGACCATCTCCAGAACCATTGTTCGTTGTCCTTCCATACCCGTCGCCCGCATAGTTTGGTATGAGGGATGACGGCACGCCATTCACTCCCACATTCGCGGCCACGCGAGCACTTCCAGCTAAAGCGCCATTTCGATGGCGGGGCTGAAAAGAGGAACGGTTAAACATCAGGTTCTCAGTAGCAGAAGTATTTCACAAATCGATTCTGAACAGCGAATCGCCCTTTGGTGGGGGGCATTGCTACCTCTACATAACGAGACATTCCGCAGAATTCGCGAAAAAAGACGGAGAAAAAAGAGGCCTGCGGGAGCTATTGAGGCCTATTTGCCAAGATATGCCTGGATATCGGAGAGACTGTCTCCACCAAATTTCTCCAGAAGGGCGTTAGCGATCTCCGTGGCGACGACCGCTTCAGCGACCGTAGAGGCTGCTGGAACGCTTGTAACGTCACTTCTCTCGTACCGCGTCGGCTGCGTTTCTCCAGTGACCATATCCGCCGTTTGAAGCGGCTTGATGAGGGTTGGGATCGGCTTCATGTAGCCACGCACGATAATCGGCATCCCGTTTGACATACCGCCTTCGATGCCACCGGCCCGGTTTTGTGTCCGTGAAAAACCATCATCACTGACGGTGATCGGGTCATGAACCGCCGAGCCCCGCTCGAACGCCGCCGCCATTCCGTCTCCGATTTCCACTGCTTTCTGGGCCTGAATCGAAAGTATGGCCCGCCCGAGAAGTGCGTCCAACTTTCGGTCCCAGTGAACATAGGACCCCAGCCCAACAGGTACGCCGGTCACAACTACTTCGTATACCCCCCCTAGACTGTCCCCTTCCTTCTTGACCGCCTTGATCTGTTCGATGCATCTCTGGGTCAAGTCTGCATCGATCATGCGCACTTCGCTTTGATCAGCTGCCGTGTTGATAGATTCGGCGCCAGACGCGCAGAATCCCTTTAGAGCTTCAGCATATTCGGAGGGATTATCATAGCCTACCTCGCCAATCCTGACGACGTGGCTACCGATTTGAATGCCGAGTTCCTTGAGCAGTTTTCGAGCAATGGAGCAGCACGCAACGCGCATCGCCGTTTCCCGAGCGCTCGCTCTGTCGATGACTGGCCTGATATCATCAAAGCCATATTTCTGGGCACCCGTGAGATCGGCGTGACCGGGGCGCGGCAGCGTAATCGCGTCGATTCCTTCGCCTTCTCCACCTATCGCCATCACGTTTGGCCAATCCGATTTGTCTTTCCGGTAGGCCGCGTTGTCCAGGCGCAATGCGATTGGACTTCCCATCGTTGTGCCGAATCGAACACCCGAGTATATATGGACACGATCCTGCTCGATTTTCGCCCGACCACCGCGACCATATCCCATCCACCGACGGGCAAGATGCTGATCAATGTCCGATGCTACGAGAGGCACCCCAGCGGGTACACCCTCTACGATGCCGATGAGGGCTTCGCCGTGTGACTCTCCTGCTGTCAGATAACGAATCATGAGGAATACGAGGTGTATGGGGGGTACGAAGGGCCCAAACTACGCCAATTACTACATTTTAATTCTCTGACGGCGTCTTCCTAGGCTCACAGAAGCCATACGCAGGCCGTCAGATCTGAATATCGTGTCGCCTCACTCTTCCAGTTTTCTGTGCCGGGCAGCCTAAGATCACTTAGAAACTTCGAAAAACACGATATCGCCGTTTGGATTGATGGCCTTAATCAGAATCTCATCATTGTTAGTAAACAGCTCCCGGATTGTATTCACATCAAATACCGGCTTTTCATTGATGCTCGTGATGAGCAGCCCTCGTTCGACTCCTGCACGGTCAAACACGCCTTGCCGCTCAATGAATGCAATAAGGACGCCGTGCTGAATGTTGAAACGACGACGCAGCCGTTCATCCAGATTCGCGACTCCGACTCCCCAATCTTCGAATTCGGCGATCATATCATCGGGAATGGGTGGAACGATGAACAGTGGTGGATCACGCTCAGCGCTGAGTTCTGCGAGCCAAGCTGTATAAGCGGGGTCGTCACTACCCTTGAGCGTTACATCGAAACGCAGAATCTCGCTTCGCCGCCAGACCTCCATAGAAATCTCATCCCCCGGAGAGAACAGGGCGATTGCGCTCTGAAGTTCATTCGGTTCGCTCATCTGCGTTCCACCGATCGAAAGAAGGACATCCCCTACTCTCAGCCCACCCTGATACCCGGCCAGTCTCGGGAACACTTTGGAAAGGTATACACCCCGTACCGAATCCAGTCCAAGATCCTCCGCTTTGCCAGCAGTCATCGACCCGATCTCAACTCCTAAATATCCACGCCGCACCTCTCCATACAGAATCAGATCACGAACAACGCGCTCCATGAGCGCAACCGGGACTGCGAATCCGTATCCCTCGTACGATCCGGTTTCAGTGGCAATGGCTGTGGCAATACCGACCAGTTCGCCGCGCAGATTTACGACGGCTCCTCCCGAGTTACCCGGATTTATTGCCGCATCGGTTTGAATAAAACTTTCAATTCCGAGCTGCTGATCTATCACATTGACTTGGCGGCCCAGAGCGCTCACAATGCCCGCCGTGACCGTCGACGTCAAACGGAAAGGGTTACCAACTGCCAGTACCCACTCACCCACCGCAATATCACCCGCTTTTCCTAACGCAATAACGGGTATTGCTCTCTTGGGGTTAATCTTGATGACCGCCAGATCGGTTGTTGGATCAGAACCGATCACCCTCGCTTCAAATTCGCGTTTGTCGCCCAGCATCACCTGAATCCTGTCAGCCCCATCAATCACGTGATTGTTCGTGACGATGTAGCCCTGATCACTGATGATCACACCACTGCCCAGACTCTGAGAATACCGCCTCTGAGGATTCCTTCTGAGCGGCGACAGAATACTCTGGTCCAGCCCACTTTCGACCTGGATGTACACAACGGCTGGAGTGACCCGCGCCGATACCGCCTTGAACACCTCATTCATCGACATGACGTCGAGATATTGGGTGGGCACCTCTGCATCGGGGACCGAGACGTATCCTGGATTCACATCCGAGCCCAGTTCCACTCGACGAACGACCTCATCAGGAAAGAGGTCTACCGAGAACACGCCCCCAAACCAGAGCGTCAGCAGGATTCCGGCTAGCAAACCGGTAATGACCAATCCAGTTCTATTAGAAGGACTATCGCTTTTTTGATCGCTCACTGTGGTGTTCTACAGTTTGATTGTATGTGGGTCACGTTATTAGCGACCCACTGCTACTACGTGCCTACCGGTGCCAGTTCGTTTCGCGTTTCTTCTACGCTAGTGTCGGAAGATGGTGACAGTTCCTTTATCTCGTCCATCATCAGTTCGACGACGGCTGTGTGAGATAATCGGGCCAATTCCTTCCGATCCAGCCCGGATGAAGGGATGGGGGCTCCAATTCGGACAACATAGTGTACCGGACCGAGCGCCATTATTTGCTTGATGTTGGAGACCATGCTCTGAGGCTCCGTCCAGGTGATCTGCGTCCGCGTTTCTAAATCTACTTTTTTTCCGTCGATGGTTCTGACGTGGAAGTACACGGGAAGGATATATCCGTCCTCCATATTTGCTACCGCCTGGAAGCCTGTCGTTTTGAAGGCGTTAACTTGGCGTCCGTCGGAAGTAGTGCCCTCGGGAAAGATCAGGACAGGAATCCCGTCCCTCATCCGATCTTGAATCTCGTTTACCGTTCCGACCGTCGTCATGATTTTTTTCCGATCGACGAAGATCATTCCAACTGCACGGAATATGGCCCCTAGAACGGGCCAGCTCCCCATTTCCGACTTGGCGACGAAGGCAAAATCGAATTGTGACCCGACCACCCAGGGGTCGAACTGGCCGATGTGATTCGTGACGACGAGCATCGGAATGCCTTGCGGAATGTCGCCCACGACTTCCGTGCTGATTCTGAGAGTCCTCGCGAGAGCCGCGCAGGTCAACCGTTGGCGCTGTGACAGATACTTGTATCGGGCGCGGGCTTCCAGCCCGCGCCTCGTAAGCGTCGTATAGACGCTATGAGCCACGATCACCACAATAAACCGTATGACTCTCAATACACGCATTTTTTACGCTAGGTGAATTTTTTTAACATGGGCTCAGTAAATCTATGCCCGTTTCAATATCGGACTCTGCGTCTTAACACTCTCGCAGGAATGCGAAATTAGCTACTCGGACCATTGGCTTTCAGGAGAGTCGAAAATTGACGCATCACTAGAAGGTCCGATTCCCGAAAGGACGACTTCGTGCGGGGTAAGATACGCCCCATCCAGGCTTGGATCGCAACTATACCCGCGCACTCGATCCCATTCCACGATCGCTGCATTCACATTCACGGGCTGTAACCCAGACTCGCTCGTCGGATCTCAGTCAGACGATGTCTTTGTTACGGTTGACGGCACAAGCGGTCATAACGTTGACGGCACAAGCGGCCACAACTAGAACGCTCGCTTCACAACTAGAGCGGTCGTTTCGCAATTAGAACGGTCGCTTCACAACCTTACTCCGTTACCCCGCAGTCTTCAAGATTGCGGGGCATTTCGGGTTTAGAGCCTTCGCGTGAGTAGACGTGTCGACAGTCTGAAATCAACTAGGTTCGGCCAACCGCGTGACTCTCCGGAGAATGGGTAACGACTAGAAGACCTAAAACATATCTGAGCAGGTGTGCAGACAAAATAGGTCCTGTGAAAAAAGCACTGATACTGATCGGCCAAAGAAGTATCGTTCTGCCAAGTGATACTCCGGCGTCGGTTCAGTCTAGCCCCCCAATTAGAATTCTTCAATCGCCTCCAGGACGGCGGCAACGATTTGGTCTTCGGGCACGGTTCGAACGATTTTTCCCTTCTTGAACAGGTGCGCACGGCCGCGACCGAGAGAGACGCCCAAGTCGGCGCCGGCGGCTTCTCCCGGCCCATTCACCGCGCATCCCATTAGGGCGACATTGATATTCTTCTCGAACTTTCGAGCTTTGACCGCCTTCTCGACTTCTTCGACAATTGAAAAAAGATCACCGGTCAGCCTGCCACAAGTGGGACAAGCGATAATGTTCACTCCGGGTCTGCCTAAACAGAGTGACTTCAATATTTGGTGACCTGCCTCGACTTCGTGTACAGAGTCGGCGGCAAGGGACACTCTGATGGTATCGCCGATCCCTTCGGCCAGAAGGGCACCGAGGCCAATGGCGCTTTTGATGGTCCCCGTTTCTTTCGAACCCGACTCGGTCACTCCCAGATGCAACGGAAAGTCGGTCCTTTCAGCCAGGAGTTTGTAGGCCTGGATCATGAAATAAACATCCGAATGCTTAACGGAAATAATTACATCTTCAAAATCACATGCCGCGCAGATTTCGACGTGCCGCATCGCGCTTTCGTAAAGGGCTTCCGGCTGCGGATACCCGTACTTATCGAGGATATCCTTTTCGAGCGATCCAGAATTCACGCCAATGCGGATTGGAATGCCCGCATCTTTCGCAGCGTGAAGAACCTCGACTTCCCACTTATGCTTGCCAATGTTGCCTGGATTGATCCGCACCTTGGCCACCTTCGCTTCAATTGCTTGAAGGGCGTACTTGTGATTGAAGTGTATGTCGGCCACAATTGGCACTGAGCACCCAGAGACGATGTCCGCCAGCGCTGCGGCGTCCTCGGGACGCGGTACGGCAACACGAACGATATCCGCGCCAACTTCGACCAATCCTTCGATCTCATCCAGCGTTGCGCGAACGTCGTGGGTTTTAGAGGTAGTCATCGATTGCACCGAGATCGGCGCGCCTCCCCCGATCGCCACATCACCTACGAATACCTGTCTTGAATGTCTTCTGGGTCTTTCCATAGTTCGTTCAACTACCTGATCAAGTCGATGTTAGTCGCACCAAGCTGAACCGCTCGATCCGACGTTAACACGCCAAACACGGCTTCGCATCTAGCTCAGCGATGCAACGCCTTATACTACGCATCACCCTTTCCGCTCTCACTTAAAAGAATTTTCTTTTCACGGTCCGTCAGCGAATCGTATCCCTTTTCGCTGATTTTGTCCAAAACCCTGTCAACCTCTCCCGAATTCCCGTCAACAGCCACATTCGAAGAATGTCTCATCTCGTGAATAGTCGCGGTCTGATCTGAAGAGCTTTCTTTCCGCCCTCCCAACCAGGATTCCAATCGGTCGAAAAAACTCCGTCGTTCACCCCCCACGTTTCGCGATCCATCTTCGCGCCCGCGTGCACTCGTTGAGACTCCCCCCCGACTGAATATTCCTCCGCCAGCAGAGCCCCGCGAATCAGTAAAAAACCCGTTTGCCCAGGCCGTTGGATCAGAACCCCGATACGCTGCACGGCCAGAAAGATATCCGACCACGACTCCTCCCAGGTGCGCCGAGACAGAGGTCCCACCTGCAGACAGAAACAAGATGTCCAAGGCGATAAACCCCATCACGACGTGAATCAAACGAACGACGCCGATAAACATCAGACCAATCCGCTTCTCAGGCTGGTGGATCGCAACGAGCGTCATCAATGCAAGGACAGCTCCGGAGGCGCCGTGTACAATCCCGCCAAATAAATTAACTCCGGGAAATACTGCGTGAAGCAATACGGTCAGCACCGCCCCTCCGACAGCGCCGTACACATAAATCCCCAGAATCCTCCCCGGACCGTAGATCTCTTCATAGTCCCGGCCAATCCACATGAGCCAGAGCATATTGAACACCAGGTGCAACATCCCTCCCAGTCCGGCTCCAAGATGAAGAAAGCCGTAACTCAGGAGCTGCCACGGCTCGAATGCTATCCCGGGGAAGCCCGGATTCAGAGCCACGTGCTGATAGACAAAAACCGCTGTCGTTTCGAAATGTGTGAAAAACACGTTCCACACCACATACGCAGCGACGTTCAGCGCCAACAGAGCCCTCAAGGCTCTTGGCTGAGAAGCATACCACAGTTGGAATTTGTTCAAATCAACGATCCGGTCGCTATTTATGGCTCATCGCCGCCCTGGCTGGAAGGGGCTAGTTTGACGGCCCCCTCGGGTACGGTTTCTACCAGTACATTCTCTGGTCAGGCTTCCACGGCAGCTTGCCTCGCCAGAACTGAATCAGCAAGAATCCAAAAAGCATCCCGCCCAGGTGAGCAAAATGTGCTACGGTACTTGAGCCGGTCACTCCACCAAATAGTTCGATCAGGCCAAAACCGATCACGAACCACTTTGCCTTTACAGGAAAGAGGAAATAGAGGTAGATGGGTTGCTCCGGAAACATCATCCCAAACGCCAAAAGAAGTCCGAATACGCCTCCTGACGCCCCAATCGTAGGAACCCACCACGCCGGATGGCCGCCACTCGAAATGAAATCGAATGTGATTACTGGCAGCTGAATCAGCGCCGCGCCAATTACACACACGAAATAGAAAATGGCGAATCGTCCCGAGCCCCACGTGTTCTCAATCTGCACGCCAAACATCCACAGAGCAAACATATTGAAGAGAATGTGGCTGTAGGAGACGGTACTGTGTAAAAATCCGTATGTCACAAGCTGCCACGGCCAGAACTCACCCAATCCCATCAGTGGAGCACTGCCTACGGGCCACAAACCGAACCATGTAATGAGAGTGAGATTGGTCTGTGGAACCATCTGCGCCAAAAATACCAGTCCATTGATTATCAATAGGTTTTTGATAACCGGCGGAAATACTGAAAATCTTGTAGGCGGTTGATACGTGCCCTGATACATATACGGTCTTATTGATCGGTTCCTGTTGCCCGTCACGAATCCATGGAATCCACCGGGTTACATGCCCGAGTGTGCTCTCGATTTTTCCGCAGCGGATACCGGAACGGAGGCGAATAGTTCTCACTCGGGTCCTCGCAGTCGGTCCATCGCACTCCCGAGCCACATTGTATAGCGGATGAGATGGGTTGGTGTTGCGAATGGTGCGGCGCCATTACGAGATCGAATTTTACTTATAATTGCACCGGACACACCACAAACTTCGTGAAAGCCTCCGTATTGCATAGTAAGGAGAATAAAAACTCCTGTTCCCCTCTCGCTGCGGTCCGATTCGTGATTCTAGTCGTCTCTGATTTACACCTTGGAAAACGCCCCGAACTCGACCGCTCAAGCCTGACGGATCTGAGGGCCTGTATCGACCACTACCCCTCCTCCCTTATGCGTGTCGTCTTCCTGGGAGACACTTTCGATGCCTTCATCGAGTATCCAGGCAAGGTACCGGCACCTGTTCAAGAATGGTCGGTTCTCGTTCGGGATCTGAAGTCGCAAAATATCGAGGTCACCTACTTCGCCGGTAATCACGATCGCTGGCATCTCGGCTTCATCAGTAATCTGCTCGGGCGCCCGGTTGCGAGGAAACCGGAAGTCACATTGGTAGGAGGCCGGACGATATGGATGGAACACGGGGACGAGGCCGACAAGCACTCGAGACTCGTACAACTGGGACGAGCGGTTTCGAACAATGCCATTGTATACAAATTATTGACCTGGCTGCTTCCGTTTGGCGGTGGGCAGGTCCTTGCGTCCTGGGTCTCGCGGCATTTTGCGGGGTTCGAACCAAATTTGAAAACTGTGTCAGCGCTTCATGCATATGCCCACGCCCTGCTCGGTGAGAAAAAATGTGACGTAGTGATAATGGGCCACTGTCATCAGGCCGGAATGGAAATAACCGATTTCGGCACCTACCTAAATACCGGTGACTGGTACCAGGGCAGATCATTCGCAATGATCGATCCGGAGAACGGATTTCGAATATCCCTCTTGAAATGGACGCCTGATGGGCCTGAGATCCAGTCTGAAGAGGTTTTTTCTTCGATTTGACAACAAACAGTAAACGAGTGACGTTGTAAGCGAGAGGGAAAATTCAAGCTTTACCATGTCCGACTGGCCGTACTCCAACGAGGAACTTCAACAATACTTTGATGAAACCGGATCACGAAAAAGTGATAAGTCCGGCGGCAAGAGTATTTATCGCTACTGGAAAGGAAAATTCAACGATGAGCGAAAGGCAAAAGCGGCGACGCTGATATCGTATCTGATCGTATCGCTCGTGGCGGTAACCACCCTTCTCGGTGGATATTTTGTGTCTCTCATTGACGAGCTGCCTCCTCTAAATGAAATAGAGAATCCGGACTATCAGCTCGCGACCATCGCCTATACTGCGGACGGGAAAGAGCTGGCCCGCTACGCCAGGCAGAATCGATCCTGGGTCACTTTTGAAAATATTTCTCCCCACATGATCAATGCCCTCTGGGCGACCGAAGATCATCGTTTCTACAATCACTGGGGGATGGATGTCTTTCGCACCTTCTCAGCGGTAGGTCAGACGGTTCTGGCCAAAATGCATGTCCCCGGTTTCTTTACGCAGGGCGGGTCGACGATATCGCAGCAGCTCGCTCGTAACCTCTACAATAGTCGGATCGGTTTTGAGCAGACGATCGGCCGCAAAATGAAGGAGTGGGTAACGGCCGTCCAGCTCGAACGGAGGTATACCAAGAATGAAATCATTGAAATGTACCTCAATACGATTGCGTACGGCTCCAACACCTTCGGAATTGAAGCGGCCGCGCGCACGTTTTTCAGCAAGGATCCCTTCGATCTGAACGAGCTTGAGAGCGCGACACTGGTCGGTCTGCTCAAGGGCACTACGAGATACAATCCGCGTCGAAACCCTGAACGAGCTCGAAGGCGACGCAACGTTGTGCTCTCGCTCATGGTGAAACGAGATCTGCTTGATAAACAATTCTTCGAGGATCACCGCGCTGATTCTGTCAAAACCAAGTTCCGTTCGGCCGCGATCACGCAGAGCCTTGCGCCCCACTTTGCCGAGCAGGTCCGAAAGGAGCTGGACAAAATGTTCAGGGGAACGGGTATAGATATTTACGATGATGGCCTCACCGTCTACACGACGCTGGACTCGCGCATGCAGGCGATGGCGCAGGCCGCCGTCGACTCCCTGATGCCGTGTCTCGACGCGGTTGCAGGCTTTGAGTGGAGCGAGTCGGGAACCGACGAGCGGGTCTGGAGCATAATACCGTGCGATCATCTGGACATCGCTGATCATCCAGACTTTTCTGACGATTATGAGGAGTGGTCACAGTTCTGGCGAATGCAGCCAACCATCCTGAGAAACAGCATCCGGAACACCGAGCGGTATCGTCGACCGGTTCGAAGGGGAGATGACGGCGAAGCACTGATGCTCTCTCTGTTGGATGATGAAGCATTCATCGACTCTCTAAAAGCCGAAAAAACGCGTTTGGAGACGGGCTTCGTTGCATTGGATCCACAAACGGGATTCGTCAAGGCGTGGATCGGTGGCAGAAAGTTGGACAACGAGTGGTATGATCACGTCTCCCGGGCACAGCGCCAACCGGGTTCGACCTTTAAGCCATTCGTTTACCTGGCAGCAATAGACAATGGTTGGTCACAGTACTCCCTGTATCTGGACGACTCTCTTCATTATGTGGATGATCTCGGAATAGAGTGGAATCCGGGAAACTCGGGCTCAGACATGACCGGGGACTACCTTACGCTAAGACGAGGGCTGTCTAAGTCGATAAATACGATCACGGCACGACTCATTCTGGACGTAGGTCCCGCCGCGGTGGGCTTTTACGCACGCCGTGTTGGGATAAAAAGCCCTTTGAATGAGGTCCCCGCACTCGCGCTGGGCACGAGCGATGTCAATCTGCTGGAGATGACCACCGCCTACAGCACCTTCGCCAACGGTGGTCTGCTCTATGAGCCAACTCTCATATGGCGGGTGGAGGACAGCAGCGGAAACGTTCTCTTCGAAGCCGATCAAGCTCCGAAGGAGGCCCTGTCTGAGACGACCGCCTATACGATGGTGGATATGCTGCGTGAGGTCATTCAAAGTGGAACAGGCATCCGCATGAACTCTTTGTTCGGAATGCGGGCTTACGATCTGGCTGGAAAAACTGGCACTACCCAGTACAGCGCCGACAACTGGTTCATGCTCATGCATCCTGACATCGTGATGGGATCCTGGGTAGGCTTTAACGATCCAAGTTTTCGCTTCAGGACCTCTGAGTGGGGTCAGGGAGCGCGCGCACCGCTCTTCATTGTGGGCGAATTTTTCCGCTCCGCTACTCAGGAAGACGAGACTTTCGTGTCAAAGGAGGCGCGGTTTCCCTCTCCGGAGCGATTTGGCGCCTACTCAGATCTGGACCCAGCCCTCGTCGACAGCCTCGAACGCCTGAAGCTGAAAAGTCGCAGTGGCAGAATAGACTGGTAGCGGCCAGTCGTGAAGCACTAGATCGACGCCGGACCAACCCAGAATCTGTAGCCCTCGGGCAATCCGGCGCAGCACGCCTCAGCGGAATCCATGGAGTCAAACACACCATAAACGGCGGATCCCGATCCACTTAGCGACGCATAGGAGGCCCTGGAAGTGTACACGTGCTCCTTCAGCTCTCGGATTTCATCGTTCTTCCCCAATATTCCGCCCTCAAAATCATTCACGAGATGACGACGCCAGTCGCTGAGTTCACCCTCAAGGATTAATTCTCTTAGATCAATCCGAGTTTCAGCGTTCGGATCAACGCCGGAATAGGCTTCTGAAGTAGAAATTTTGGTATTCGGCACGATAACAGCCAAAAACCGATCAATCAGAGCATTCGGCACCGGAAGCGCCTCGAGCAGTTCGCCTCTGCCCCGTCCTAATGCAACGGCAGAACCAAGAAAAAAGGGTACATCTGAGCCCAACTCAGCGCCATGCGCTGCCAGATCCGTAGATGACAGCCCCACTTCCCACAACTCATTGCAGGCCACAAGGGTAACCGCTGCGTCGCTCGACCCACCTCCAAGCCCTGCGCCAAACGGAATGGCCTTTTCCAGGTGAATATGTACGCCCAAATCGACATCGCCCATAACGATGTTGGCGGCCTGGACACAGAGATTTCGCTCATCCACCGGCAATTCAGGGTCGGAGCACGTCATTTTGAGCGTCTCACTGGCATGAAACCGTAATTCGTCGTGCCATCCAATCCTCAGGAACACCGTTTCGATGTTGTGATAGCCGTCAGCCCGTTTTTCAAGCACGTGCAGCCCGAGATTCAGCTTTGCGAATGCTATGATGACTTTGAGAGGCAATTGAGCACGGTTTGATGGAGATAATCCACCTGGTGAGGTTTGAATTTTGGCCCTTCAGGCCAATGGATTCGGCCGTGTGATCTTTGCTATGCGATCCCAGAAGCCTTAGTTTATAGCAAAATAGACCATTTTTCTCGTTAGCTCCTATCGGCCCCTGCCTATTTTCCCATCGCTACCACATCCTTTTCTGTAGCCGAATAGCCGATAGCTTGAGTTTGAACCGTTCATCCATGTTACTTCGAACCACACCGAGACAGTGGGCAGCCTTGTTCTGTCTAGTTCTCGCCATTGGGATCGCCCCTTTGCCTGCCCAAAGTCAGATTATTGGCGATGGCTCTTCGCAGATCTTTGACCCCACTCAGGTAAATCCACTTTTACTCCTTCGGCAGCGACTCAGCCAGGGCTCACTCGCAGCGCCGGCAATCCCCCTCGAAGGCGCCGTGGACGAGGACGACTATGTGGTCGGACCTGGAGACTCCTTCATTTTTTCAGTCAATGGACAGGATGCAGTCGGTGCACCTGCAGTCGTCGGAGCAGACGGCCGCATCACCCTGCCCGATGCAGGCCTGCTGTTGATTGGCGGCAAGACACTCCGCAATGCACGCAGCGAGATGATGACCGCGCTGGAAATTTCGTTCGCGAACAGCGCCATCGAAATTGGCCTGGCTGGAACGAGGCAATTCTATGTTCACGTGGCGGGCGCGGTACCCACACCCGGGCGATATCTGGCAATACCTGTCGCTCGTGTCTCGAACGTATTGGAATTCGCGTTTGCTGATACAACCAACCTGCCCGTCACGAATTCCGTTTTCCGACCCTCACTTAGAAATGTTGAAGTGCGCCGCACCGATGGCTCAATTGCAAACGTAGATCTGGTGCGTTATTTCTCGACGGGAGACACCGATGCCAATCCGTATCTGCGAGACGGTGATGTGATCTTTGTACCCGCCCACAACCCGGACTACTCCAGCATATCTGTCGGAGGATACATCCCGTATCCGGGCACCTACGATTTCCGAGACGGCGACCATCTTCTGGACGTACTTCGAGTGGCCGGAGGATTGCGGGCCGAAGATGGGGCCGAGAGTGTTCGTGTTTCTCGAGCCACGGAAACTGGTCTTGAAACCTTCTCCTTCACAGTCGACCAGGCCATCGGCGAAGATGGGGCTGGATTTGAAATTCACGCCCTGGACGTAATTTCGGTTGCCGAAAAATCACTTCGGCAGGGTATGGTTAGAGTTGAGGGGCACGTCAATTTTCCTGGCAGTTACCCGATTATCGACGGAGTGACGACGCTTTCCGAAATTGTTGAAGCATCGGGCGGACTTCGTGAAGACGCACTCGCGAGAGGAGCCTTTCTGGAACGCAGATCGCTACCCGACCCCTCCCTCACTTTCGTGCCCGATCGATATGGCGACCAGGAAGAAGCGCTTCAGAGGCGTCTTCAAGCAGATACGACCGCCATCTTACAGCGCCTGCGATTGACCGATTTGGACTTTCTGAGCAGATCCTACTTCGCGCAGGAATTGCGTATTCAGAATCGAGTCAGCGTAAACCTTGAATCCAGTCTTGATGGAGGATCAGATCCTGTGCTCTTGCGCTCCGGTGATCGTCTTGTCGTTCCCCAAGACTTGAATACCATCTTCGTTTTTGGGCAGGTAAATCAGCCCGGATATGTTACGGTCGAGAGCGGCATGTCTGCGGAATACTATATCGGAAAGGCGGGCGGAAGGTCGATCTGGGCGAAGGAAGTCTTGATCTTGAATCCTGCCACCGGATCGTTCACAGTGAATCTTTCGCAAGCGATGATGTCAGGAGATGTCATCTTTGTGGACAGGGTTGTCGATGTGGCGGATAGCGCAGAAATGCAACGCCTGGTAATCGAGTCAGCGAGAGTGCACTCCGATGCACGGATACGGACGATGCAAACCATTCTACAGAGCGTCGGAACGCTGGCTTCTGTAGTCGCCCTTGTCATCAGCATCCGAAGAAAATAGGCGGAATGCGCCGTCCACAGGAATAAGCAAAATTCTGCAATGAGCGAATTACATAATCCAGAGAGTTCAGATCAGGCCTGGTGGGATATGCTCGGTGTCTTATACCGATGGCGGCGATTTATCACCATCGTCACCGTGGTGATGGCCATTGCGGCAGTGGTAATTAGCCTCATGCTCCCCAACTGGTTCAAGGCATCTTCCCGACTGCTCCTGCCCTCTTCAGGTTCCGGTGGCCTTGCCAGTGTCTTGCTGGGTGATATTTCGAGTGCAGCTCAGTCGCTCCTGGGTGGAGCAGGTGGGGATTATGTTCGCTACCTGGCCATACTGAATAGCAGGACCGTGATGGATGATGTCGTAGAGACGTTCGATTTGGTGACGGTTTACGAGTTGGAGGACGAGGACTTTCCTCTCGAAGAGGCCCGAGCCGCGCTGAAAGATAATGTCGACTTTGTGGTCGATCAGGAATTCGATTTCTTTTCGGTAGAAGTGCTTGATAAGGACCCCCAGCGGGCCGCAGATATGTCGAATTATTTCGTCGAAAAACTGGATGAAATCAACAACAGGCTGTCGAAGCAGACCGCGGGCAATTTTCGCGAATACGTGCAGTCCCGCTATGATCAGGCGGGGTTGGATCGACAGGCTATGCTGGACTCGCTCGCTGTGTTTCAGCGTGAATACGGCGTAATAGATCTGGAGGCCCAGACTCAGGCTTATTTCACTCAACTGGCAGAGCTGCGCGGAAATGCCATCCAGGTTGAAATTCAGTTGGCCGCGCTGAGATCGCAATTTGGTGAGGACAATCGGCAAGCACAGAGTCTCGAGGCCATTGTCGTCGCCGCCGATCAAAAATATCAGGACGCTCTGGCGGGGCAAGAAGCGGTGTTCCCGGTCTCTCAGGATCGGGCTCCTGAGATGGTCAAGAGCTATCTCAATCTCATGCTCGAGCGAACCATCCAGGAGCGAATCCTGGAACTGGTAGCCCCGATGCTCGAACAGGCGAAATTTGAGGAAGAGCGGACCGGGAAGGCCCTTCAGATTGTGGATGCCGCGATTGCGCCCGTTGAAAAATTCAAACCAAAGCGCAGTGTAATTTGCATTGCGGCAACGCTGTCGGCGTTCATCCTGGCGATCTTTTTCGCGCTGGTGATGGATTGGTGGCGTAGACGCCACGAGTACTTTGCCACGCGTTTACGAGATGCCGCGGCGGCGAAATAGTGCCGAGCCACGCAGCTGAACACCTCGCTGATCATATCCAGTCGCGACCCGAACACCCTATGGTTAAAAACATGGGGATCTTTAATTCTCTGGTCATCACTCGGGCTCGGCCTACTTCTCATCCTTGCCGTGACATGGTCGGCGAACGAATTTCTACCGTTCATTCCAGTCGTTCTGATCGCGGGTGCCCTTGCACTGGCGCTGTTCAAAAGACCCCTGCTGAATCTCGCAGTGGTCATGTGTGGATTCGTTCTGATTGTCGGATTTGAGGATGGCATTCAGCCCGGTGAAATCCTGTACGGTCTGTACTATCTGGGATTTCTGGCTCACTGGTTTTTTACCCGATCGATTCTGCAACAGCAAGTAATTTGCCACAGGCCCGAAGAGCGAGTGTTACTGGCCTTTCTCGTACTCATCACCGTCGCGATACCTGTCTCATTCATCTTCGCTGGATCACCCGGCGCGATCGTAGGTGAGTGGCTGAGTTTTTCCATGCTGGCGTTTTACTGGCCCATTCGCGAGGCCATCGTAAGGCACAAAGATGGACTCAGAGTGGTCGTTGGATCATTGATTTTCCTTGGGCTATTCGTCCTCGCCCGAAACCTACTTGAGTACAGGGGTGACCTCGGCAATGCCGAGCAGGTTTGGCAGATAGCCACCAGTAGAGCCATCACCAACGAGTCTTTGTTGATGATTCCTGCCCTTTTTGGGCTGACCCTATTCCTGCAGGCGGGAAAGATGAGGAGCAGGATGTTCTATCTGGGCTTGGTATTGAGCCTGTTCGCTGGGTTGATATTGACACAGAGTCGAGCGTACTGGGTCGCATTTTTTCTAGGAGCCGGATTCATTTTCTTGTTCGTTTCAAACCGCGATAAAGTTCGAATGGTTATGGTCGGGCTGCTCTCGGCCGGTGGCGTTTTTTTGATCGCCTACCTTGTACTCGGCGACTTCTTACTTCTGGTTATGACCGGCCTGCTGGATCGAGTCCTGACACTCCAAACCGCGGTGAGCAGCGATGTCTCTTTGATTAACAGATTCTTAGAAGCAAAAGGCGTGTGGCATCACATTAAGGTCAATCCAATTCTTGGACACGGAATGGGCGTCCCCTACCGCTTCTACAACATTACGTACGAATATTCGGAGATCAAGACGTTCGTGCACAATGGATACGTTGCACTTGCATTCAAATTCGGTATCTGGGGGCTAGGAATGATGCTGTTTATGATGATCCGGTTCTTCGCTCGAGCTGTTCAGACTTGGCGTTCAAAAAACACTGACCTCTTATCGCGACTGATTTCGCTTTCGGTAGCGGGTTCACTTGCTGCCCTAGCAGTCACTGCGATAACGGCGAATCCCTTTTTCCAGAACGATCTCATGTTTATCTACGCCTCCCTTTGGGGGATTGCGGGTGGCTGTTATGCGCGCAGCATTTCAACCGCTGGCGAAGTGCAACAGACGGAAGGGGATCCAGCTTGATGGTTGACCGACAACATCCCATCCTCTATTTCACCCGATTCGTTCCCGGTTATCGCGTGCCGGTTCTTGAAGCCCTGAACAAGAGGTTGGATGACGGATTGGTCGTCTGCGCGGGAGAGCCGCCACGGGGGTCGTCGATGGCCGGGCTCTCCATAACAGATCGGACAGGGTATCGACGTCACACGCTCAAGAATTCCTGGATAGGCGGTGATCGAATGCACTGGCAGCCGTTCGACTCAGCGCTGAACAGCTATCCTGATTCCAGAATCGTCCTCGCCGAAGAATCTCCGCGCTCGCTTTCTCTTCCATTCTTGATGCGAGAAGCGCGGCGCCGAGACCGCGGGACCATCCTGTGGGGGCATTTTTCATCAAACAGTAGGCCTCTCGGATCGTCGGACCTCCGCGACCGATATCGTGTCGGACTGGCGCGCCATGCGGACGCCTCAATTTGTTATACAGATCAGATTGCCAAGGATCTTGGCTCGGTGATTGGCACTGAAAAGGTGTTTGTTGCTCGAAATACGCTGGACACACCTTCGCTTTTCGCCCTACATACGCGGCTGGAGAGGGAGGGCAAAAAATCCGTGAGAGACCGTCTCCTACTTCCAGACAAACCAACGATACTGTTCCTGGGAAGATTGATTAGGGAAAAGGGCGTTTACAGGGTGCTGGAAACGGCAGCGATGCTTGGAAAGGATGAGGTTTCATTGATAATCATCGGCGACGGTCCGGAAAGAATGGAAATGGAGAGGAAAGCCGCAGAGCTAGAATTGACGACTCGGTTTCTCGGAGCTGTCACCGACCTGTCTGAATCGGCTCCCTTCATCTTTGCCTCCGACGTCCTGCTCAATCCGGGATATCTTGGACTTTCCGTAAACCATGCATTCAGCCTTGGTGTGCCCGTCATTGCTGCCGTGCCGGTTGGTGATGCTCGCATGCACAGCCCTGAGGGGAGTTACATTGTGTCGGACGAGAACGGTATCCTGACGCCCTCAGATTCGATTGAAGATTTGGCTGGAGGCATTCGTGCAATCCTCGCATCCCAAGCCGAATTTTCAACCGCGGCGAGCGAGTATTCTCGGGCTGAATTAGGTCTGGATAGAATGATTGACGGCCTCGAAAACGCCATTCGCTTCGTGATGCAAGAACGATCAGAGCGCAATTAATGGCCAGTCAGATCGACAAGAAACTAATCGTAGTCGGCAGGTTTCCGCCACCGCTCGATGGGCAGTCTGTTTCAACGGCTCGCTTCATGGACGTTATGGCTGGATCATATTCCTGTATCGCAATTGACACTATGGTGCCGATCGATACCCGTTTTCCAGATAAGATTTCGTCGTTTCGAAAAATAGGAAAACGGCTGCGCGCGGCTTTGTCTGAACATGGCGATGCGACGGTGATCTGGTTGTCAATATCGCCACAACCCTTAGGTCACTTTCGTGATCTGTTGACCATCTGGCCTCAGCTGAGGTCGCGTCGTGTGATCGCAGTCGTGCATTGGGGAAGGTTTGCGCGCCTGTTCACACAATTCACCACTCGTTGGACGGCCCCGGGGGCCACGGCCTCACTGTCCCGGGTTGTATTCACCGATGAGGCCCTCTCGGCGCTGTGCAGCCACTGGCTGAGCAGCACCCAGCGAGTTGTAGTACCCAACTCGATTGATCTCATTACCCAGACTGCTGAAGGCGACGTGACCTCGAAAACAGAACGTGGACCTGGAAAACCACTACGAGTGCTATTCTTGAGCAACATGATTCAGGAAAAGGGCTATCTGGATGTGCTGCACGCTGCGTTTTTGTTGTTGGATGCTTCTGTACCCGTCAAATTCGACTTTGCGGGCGCGTGGTTGACTCGGGGCGACAAAAATGAATTTGGTCGTCTGGTGGCGCAACACGGCGCATCAGAATCGGTCCGCCACCTGGGTCCTGTTACGGACCGATCCGAAATAAGGAGACTGCACCGGGAGGCCGATATTCTTGTACTGCCTTCCTACCTGGGAGAAGCACAGCCGCTTTCCATCATAGAGGCCCTCTGTGCTGGAACGCCCGCTATCGTCGCCGACGATGGTGGAATGCCCGCGATGATTGACTTCGAAAAGGCAGGCCGTGTTGTACCTCCCCGGAGTCCGGAATCCATTCGAGACGCCATACTGGAACTCAGTGATCGAGAAACTTGGAAACGTTGTTCTCAACATGCTCGAATGAAGTTTCTGTCGACATTCAGCACCGACCAAGTTCAGCGGGCGTGGATTGAATTGATAACTGAGGTTGAACGCGAGCAAGGAGTTGCTCTATGAATCAGATCGCTAGAAACATCTCCTGGCTGACGATCGGCAACGTAGCTGTGAAGCCGATCTGGTTCGTTTTTATTACGTATGTGTGTATCCGATACATGGGACTCGCACAGTACGGATCCATGACGGCTGCTCTCGCATTGATGAGTATTTGCGACGGCTCTCTTACGCTTGGTTCCAGCACCTACACCATTCGCGAACTGGCCCGCTCGAGGGATCGCTCAGATATCTTCTTTTCGAATTTTCTGGTTTCGAGACTCTTTTTCTCGCTCCTCGCTATTTCAATTGGACTCGCCATCAAATGGGCTATTGGCCCAAGTTCAGGCATCGAAATCGTGCTGTTCGCCGGTACCTACGTTCTTGCCCGCAACCTCCTCGAGTATTGCCGCGCCATGTTTCGTGCTCATGAAATTTTTCGCTTCGAGGCATATTCGACCATTCTCGAAAAGATCTTTGTCGTCGCTTTTGGATGGATCGCCCTCACTTACACTCCCACCGCATCTTCCGCACTTCTGGGAATGAGTGCAGGAATGTTGGTGTCGTTTTTCCTGAACTTCGGCTGGGTCAGTGCCAAAATTGCCAAATTTAGGCTGGCCCTCTTTTCGCTCGAATTTTTCAAGACATCCATGCCCAAAGCGGCTCCTCTTGGCCTCGCAAGCGTATTCGTGCTACTGTACTACCGAACGGATAGTATCATGATCGAGGCATTTGAGGGTGAATTGGTAGCCGGCCAGTATGGAATCGCCTTCCGGGTGACGGAAGCGATGGTACTTCTTCCCTACATAGTCACTTCGGTGCTACTTCCTCGCCTTTCTTCACTTTATGAAACAAGCCGAGAGGAATTTCGGGTGCTGGCCAGACGTGGTGCCCTCGGTATGGGCGGATTGAGCATTATCGCTGCTGTGGCTGTTTTTATTTTCGCTCCTGTGATTGTAGGTCTCATCGATGCCCATTCGGAAGCCGAACCGGCGGTACTGCTCCTGCAAGTTCTCGTGTTCTCGTTCGTATTGGGTTCGATCAATCAGATTATGACTACGGTCTTGACGGCAAGCAACAAGCAAAACAGACTCGCCGCCATACTTGGACTCGCTGCGGTCACCAACATCGGGTTGAATCTGTATTTTATTCCCCTCTACTCGGCAATGGGCGCAGCCGCCGCTACAGTAGCCACGCAGGTCATTATCATGCTGCTGTTTGGCTTGACGATCGCGAGATCTTCTCCTGAGTCGACCGATTAGGTGTTTCCTCGGAGATTGTTTTTCGGCTCCTCACGCAAACCTTCTTGCATTTCTTCCGATGCTTTCAATCCAACCTGTAACCGTTTCCAGTGCTGAAACGTATCGATGAAAACAAGCTCACTGGGTGGGCTGAAGCCATTCTGGCTACAACACATTTGAGGTTTAAGGGAATAGTATTTCGACATGAGACAACCGTTTACGACGCTTTTTACTGCTTTTTTACTTTTGGGGATGTGGACGACCGAGGTCAGTGCCCAGGAAAGAATAACGAGCAAAGTGCCTGCGGAATACGAGTCAGTCGTTTCCGCAGTGCAGAAAGTTATGGGATTGCTCCAGGACGTGACCCAGCGGCACGCAACTGAACCCATTTCTGATCAGATCTTATCCATCAGCAACCGATTAACTCTCGCTGGCCCGGTGACAGGTGGATTTCGAGGTGCGATACCCGAGGAGGATCTCGTAGAAATGCTTCGGGAGATTGAGCGAGAGCTGAAAAGCATCGTCCGGGCTCTCGAGCGACGCGGCGAGGACGATCTGTCCAGACGACTTGAAAATCTACTTGATGACCTGAACGATGCCATCGATCAGGCTGGCGACGACGTTCGAATTTCTCGCCGATCTGTCAATCGCTACCAAATTCGCAAAGGGAAAGAACGCATTACGATACGTACGCGTGATGACTGGTGGTGGGATGACGATAACGAATGGGAAGACAGAAGCGATCGCTGGAGAAACCGCACTAGCGATTGGGGGAAGTACAATATGGACTGGCGCTCAAGCACCCATGCTTTCACCGGAGAGCTGAGCCACCGCTGGCCTTACCGGGAGCACGGACTGTACCGTACGATCCCTGGATTCAGATACAATCGCGTAGAAGGATTCTTTCTCGGATTCGCTCGTTCTCCCCTCGAATGGTCCAGTTGGGATAGGGGACGCATCTACGGCCAGGTTGGATATGCCATTGGTATGCGCGACTGGCGCTACGAGATCGGCGCCGAGACTCGCCTGGGAAACCGACGTCGCAACCCGAATTTCGATGTCAAGGTTGGTGGTGCCTATCACCTTAATACCGGTACCAACGACCTCTGGAAGGCTTCGTGGGCAGAAAATACGAGCGCGGCCGCGTTGTTCAGACATGATTTCTTCGACTACTACCAGACCGAGGGCTGGACAGCCTATCTCGTAAGCCGTGTGACTTCATTCTTCCAGATCAGTGCGGGTTTTAGAGCAGACGAGTATACGAGCCTCGAAAATGAGGCTTCCTGGTCACTCTTTGGCGGAGACAGTTTCAGGCAGAATCCAGCCATCAACGAAGGCGATATGCGTTCTCTCGTTTTTGCTGTAGAAGGTGGACAGATAAGCTCGTTCCGCCGTCGACCCAGTGGAGCGGCATTCAGATTGGAAGCCGAGATTGGAGAAGGCCTGGGTGGAGATTTCGACTTTTCCAGATATTTGGGAGATGTTCGCGCCTACGCCCGTCTGACTCGTGACTCCGGCTTGAGTCTTCGATTGCGGGGCGGATTTACCGAGGGAACGGTGCCATTGCAAAAGGCCTTCACGATTGGAGGCATTGGATCGGTTCGCGCCTACAATCAAAACGAGTTTCTGGGTACGCGAATGCTACTCGCAAATGCGGAATTTTCGCTCTACGAGCCGGACATCATGGACTGGTTGTTCGATGACGTAACGCTCTTTGGTACCCTCGATGCGGGTTGGACCAATCTCGCGGCTGGGACCGACGAGTTCTCCATAGACGATGTCATCTCCTCTGTTGGATTTGGGATCGCACTGGATGATCGGATGATTCGTCTGGAAGTCTCCTGGCCTCTGCGCGACCTTGGAACGGGCTACAAGCCTTCACTTTGGTTCCGTATCAATCCTTCGTTCTAGTTGGATTCGCGGGCAGCGGGGTCTGATTGATATAGAAGTGGCGCGGGGTGCATTTGCACCCCGCGCCACATTCGTGTAAGCCCATTTGAAAGTTAGTCGACCTTACCCACCAACTTCTGAAGTGGTTTGGAAAGCAGCAGTGCAACCAGTCCAGCTCCAGCGCTGATCCAGGCAACCTGCTGGAAGAGACCAGCGAATCCCAGGCCCTCAATATCACCAGCTACGAGTCCGGCGATAAGATTACCCAGTGCCGTGGCCACAAACCAGATTCCCATCATCTGACCCACGCGTCCTTTTGGAGCAAGCTTGGTGATGGATGACATTCCAACGGGAGAGAGACAAAGTTCTCCAACCGTGTGCAGGAAGTAGGTTACGATCAGGAACGTGATTCCGACAGTACCCGGTTCGGCGTTTGCCGCTCCCCACGCAATTACGAAGAACCCGGCTCCTAGACCCAGCAACCCAAGCCCGAATTTTGTCAGGAAAGAAGGGTGCCGGTTCATATTGGCCAGAGCCAACCACAAAAAACCGAAAAGAGGAGCAAAAATGACGATAAATGCTGCATTGATGGACTGCAACCAGCTGGCAGGTAGCTCCCAGCCCGCAAAGTTTCTATCGGTCATCCGATCGGCAAACAGATTCAGTGACGAGCCTGCCTGTTCAAATCCCGACCAGAATATGGCGGCCAGAATGAAGATCCAGAAGATTATACCGAGCTTCTTTTTTTCTGAGCTGTTATAGCCACCGAAAATGATCAGGTAGATGAAATAGAGTGCGACTATAATCAGGATGCTGGACCCCAGGGCCGCTGCGATGTCGGTCAGTGTCAGGTTAAAGACACCGCTCGATACCAGATATCCGAAGAGAACAATAACCGCCGCAGAAACGCCGCTGACCAGGTAAAACTTTTTGGTTTTTGCAGCCACTTCTGCATCGCTAGCCGATGTCTTAAACATTCCGGCATCTCCAAGATATTTTCCCCCCATGCGGTACTGTACTAGGCCAAGCACCATACCGATGCCAGCCAGAGAAAAACCATAATGCCAGTTGACCTGCTCCCCGAAATAGCCACAAAGAAGCGGCCCCATGAAGGCACCCAGGTTAATCCCCATATAGTAGACGGAATATCCAGCATCTCTCGAGGCGCCCCCTTCAGGGTACAATTCGCCAACCATCGTTGAGACGTTAGGCTTCAGGAGTCCAGTGCCGACGACGATCAGAATCAGGCCCAGAAAGAAGGTCTGACTGCTCGGAAAAGCCATGCTGAAATGGCCGGCTGCAATAATCACTCCGCCCACGAACACCGTTTTTCGCTGACCCCAGATCTGATCAGCAACCCAGCCACCTGGGAGGGCCAGCAAATAGACGAGGCTCGTATATAGACCATATATGGCCGCCGCCGTGCCGTCTGTTAAACTCATTCCGGGATTGTCTCCCGCAACCGCGGCAGTCATGAACAGAATGAGGAGCGCGCGCATACCGTAATAGCTGAAACGCTCCCACATCTCTGTGAAAAAGAGCGTTGCCAGGCCGCGCGGCTGACCGAAAAATGTGCCACCTGGTAATAAGGCTGCTTGGGACATGAATCAACTCTGATTGATTGAAGGAACGGCAGAAGATAGAAAACCAGACCTAAGCTGTCTAAACCAATTTTTCAGCCTTCTTGCATCGGACACGCCGTATCTTTGGTCGCTCACGTGAATAGTGCGTTTCCGGATCGAATCATCGGTTTCCTCGCACCAGTACTTCAGGTTCAAGATGCCAGTATCTCAGTTTCAAAAAGACACCCACAACACTCGTACGCATACCTGCGGGGAGCTCAGGGCGAATCACATCGGCCAGGACATCGTCCTGAAGGGCTGGGTGGATACCCGTCGAGATCTTGGTGGACTGATCTTCATCGATCTTCGTGATCGATACGGCTTGACCCAAATCGTATTCAATCCCCAAGAATTTCCCGATGCGGCCAGCATCGCAGAATCCCTTCGATACGAATTTGTCATCTCGGTTAAAGGCAAAGTGGTCGAACGAGCTGTCCCAGCCAAAAATCAGGACATGCCGACTGCGGCCGTCGAAATAGTGGCTAGCGATCTCATCATACTGAACACAGCCGAACCGCTTCCCTTTATGGTGTCAGCCCATGAAAGCAAGCAAACGAACGCTTCAGAAGACCTCCGACTGAAATTCCGATACCTCGACCTGAGACGACCTGAGTTAAGAGACAAGATCTTGCTGCGCCACAGAGTCTATCAGTCCGTTCGGCGATTTTTCGATACCCAGCATTTCGTCGAGATCGAGACTCCTGTCCTCATGAAATCTACTCCCGAGGGCGCACGAGATTACCTGGTTCCGAGCCGGGTTCATGCTGGCAAGTTTTTTGCGCTACCGCAATCGCCTCAGACGTATAAACAAATTCTCATGGTGTCCGGGTTCGATCGGTACTTCCAGATCGTGAAGTGCTTTCGGGATGAAGATTTGCGTGCCGACCGGCAGCCCGAGTTTACCCAGATCGATGTTGAGATGAGTTTTGCGACCGAGGATATGGTCTATGAAACGGCCGAGGGCATGCTCGCCGAAATCTGGAAGGATGTTAAAGGCGTGGACCTCGACCTTCCCTTTCCGCGCATGTCCTATGATGCCGCCCTGCGCACCTACGGCTCCGACAAGCCGGACATCCGCTTCGAGATGAAGCTCAGCGACCTGACAGATGTTTTCAAAGGATGTGGCTTCCGGGTTTTTGATTCTGTAATTGACGAAGATGGAGCAATTGTGGCCATCGTCGTACCTGGAATGGGCGATGCCGGTCGGGGAAAGATGGATAAACTCGATAAGGATTTTATTCGAAAGAGAGTCGGCGCGGGTGGTCTATTCCACTTCCGATTACCATCGGATGGTTCGGCAACCGTGTCCAGCGTGAAAGCCGAGGTGTTGCCGGAAGAGTATGTTCAGAACGCCATAACTCGTTGTGGCGCTTCCAAAGGAGACGCCGTCTTGATTCTTGCTGGCGCCCAGCCAAAGGTGTTCGAGCAGGTCGGCACACTTCGACTGAAGATCGCGAGAGACCTCGGTCTAATATCAGACAATGACCAGGGCCCATGGAAGTTTTTATGGGTCACAGACTTTCCGTTGCTCGAATGGGACGAGGACTCGGGTCGTTTCCACGCGATGCACCACCCGTTCACGTCTCCGCTTGAAGACGACATGGATAAGCTCGGACCTGATCCTGGGGCTGTTCGAGCACGAGCCTATGACGTTGTCCTGAACGGAAGTGAAATCGGTGGAGGATCCATCCGTATCCACCGAGCAGAGACTCAGCAAAAGATGTTTGATGCCCTCGGCATTGACGCGGAGGAGGCACAGGAGCGGTTTGGATTTCTGCTGGATGCCTTTCGATACGGCGCTCCCCCACACGGCGGGATTGCCTTCGGACTCGACCGCATCGTTATGCTGCTCACGGGTGCGACCTCGCTGAGAGATGTAATCGCGTTTCCCAAAACGCAGAGCGCCCAGGAACCCATGGTGCAGTCACCTGATGTCGTAGACGCTCACCAGCTGAAGGAATTGCACATTCAGCTCATTGAAGAAGTAGCAACTCTCGAAGAAGGGGAAGATGAATAGTCCGGGCTGGGTAGACTGGGAGCTGTGGGACGACGCGATCAAGTTGAAAGACATCACGATTGATCGAATGAAGGGATCTGTTCACCCAGTCCATCCGGAGATTATCTATCCCATCGACTACGGCTATGTCAACGAAACATCGAGCGCAGATGGCGAAGAACAGGATATTTTCGTTGGTACGGTTGAAAACGGCCTGGTAGGAGCAATTTTCACGGTTGATCGTCGAAAAGGTGACCGAGAATGCAAATTCATCTACAACTGCTCCCGCGAGGAAATATACCTGATCAATGGATTCATCAATTTTGCGCCCGACTTGATGAACGGCCGCCTGCTTCTCCGGCACGAAATGAAAGAAATCTAGTCCGTCGCCACTCAGACCTGAAGGGCGAGATCCCCGCCGCCGCATCCTCGGCCGGGACACCCTTTCTCACCGAACCTTCAAAGCCAACCGTTTGGTGTAAGCCCTGAGAAAGTTGTAATTTTCTTTTCTATGCCAGAATGCCCCAACATTCGGCAGCGCCACGATCCCGTAGCTCAGTTGGCAGAGCATCTGACTTTTAATCAGAGGGTCCCAGGTTCGAACCCTGGCGGGATCACATAGACAAAGCCCCGGAATAGTGCCTAGCTGTTTCGGGGCTTGTTGTTTATAGTTGGAATGTCGCGGGTATGTATATAAATGTTCTGCAACAACGAGTTATTCGAAGGGGCAATAGATAGTGCACGTATCAACCATTATTGTCAGCTATAACACTTTTGAGCTGACGGTTACTGCGATCGAGTCCGCCATCGATGCGTCACCAGAAATACAGCGTGAGATTATTGTCGTAGACAATAATTCCCCGGACAACAGCGCTGCCAGACTCAAAGAATATTTTTTTGGCCACGAAGGCACTCCGGTAACCATCATTGCATTGGCTGAAAACGCCGGTTTCTCCGGAGCAAACAACGTCGGTGCTAAAGAGGCATCTGGCGAAGTTCTCTTCTTCCTCAATCCGGATGCCATCGTCCATTCCGGAGCAATTTCAGAGCTCCATTCTTTCCTGATTCGACACCCGGAAGTAGGCGCGTTGGGCCCTTACGTCTTGAACCCAGACGGATCAGACCAGGATAGTGTGGGATCATTCGTTTCCCTTCGATCTCTACTTCGCTTCTGCATTCCCACCTCTGCAATGTTCCAGAAGGGATTCGCAAAGAAAACCGTGCTGCCCGCAGCGACCAGCAAAGTTGATTTTGTAAAAGGCTGTGCGATTGCGATGAGACGGGAAGTCTACGATCAAATCGGAGGTTGGGACGAGTCATATTTCCTGTATGCCGAAGAACGAGAATTGTGTTTTGCCACAAGACAGCGTGGTTATCAGAATTATTTCCTCCGTTCAGCTTCTATCGTCCACATTGGTGGGGCAAGTACAAATCGCGAGAATTACGCAGATCAACAGGTCATCCAGCAGCGATCGTCGCTTCAGTTCATGAAAAGACACCACGGAAGGGCGATGGTGAACTTTAATCGTGCTCTCGGCATACTTGGGTTCGGTTTGAGAGCCTCGATTTTCCCCGTACTGAAGCTCCTGACCGGACAGTCCCACTACGACATGAGAGGAAAAGCGGCACAACAATTACTTCGATGGTATGTCTGGGATTATTCCCCTAGCAGAGCCAAGATTGCGGCTTAATCAAAGCCAGAGCATTTCCAGTATTTCGTGAAATTGCCACTTCGGGACCGTGAGAGCCCTTGTGCAATTCAATCAAATGCCGGATTTGAGTATATTTGAATCCTCAGCAAAGTATTGCGATTGATCTGGTAAGTGTCTCGTGCGGTAAAGCGTATCAGACACTATTTTTTACTCGTTCACATCCGCAGTATTCTGCGCTACCTGCCCAGGTGGCGAAATTGGTAGACGCGCCGTCTTGAGGGGGCGGTACTCGAAAGGGTATGCTGGTTCGACTCCAGTCCTGGGCACACTTTAAATTTGGCTCGA
>Ga0208879_1000936_pt1 | contig 28774 bp, 18 predicted proteins | sample Knorr_S15_td_Bot_FD_185605 | JGI IMG/M metagenome (GOLD analysis project Ga0208879, IMG submission 185605) | Marine microbial communities from Southern Atlantic Ocean transect - Knorr_S15_td_Bottom_ad_5009_LV_A (SPAdes) (version 2) | ecosystem: Environmental > Aquatic > Marine > Oceanic | place...
CCGAGGTGACGAAGCGCCAGTCGTCGCCCACGCACAGCCCGACCAGCCACCAGTCGAACCACGACACGTGGTTGGGGATCAGCAGCACCGGCCCCGGCGTGTCCAGCACGCCGCCGCCGTGAATGCGAAGGCGAAACAGGACACGGGCCAGCAGTCGGCTGATGAAGCGGATAAAAGGCATCGGCTCGGGGTCGAAAAACTCCGCCGGTTGTAGCGGGATCACCGCCAAACAAAAGCCAAAACCTCAGCCACAGCCTCTCACCCCAGCGCCGAGAGCATCCGCTCGCGATCCAGCGGCTGGATCTCGTTCACGATCCAGTCGCGCATCGCCTGGCCAAGCGCGGTGTCCTGCGGATGCGAAACAAACGCCAGCTCGACACCAAGCGCCCTGGCCAGGCGCCGCGCCATCACCGGCCACACCACTCCGATGTCTCCCGTGACAGCCAAGCTCCCCTCCAGCCGCGCGAAGCCGGACATCTCCATCCGGAACGGCACCTCGAACTGCTTGGTCTTGGGTCGGCCAAGGTTAATCGCCTCCTGCACCCCCTTGTCATCCCGTTCGGCCTGCCAGACTTTTTCCAGCGCCGGGTCGAGGTCGATCCGGACGATCGTCCTGCCCTCGAGCGACCACGTCGGCTGTCCCTCCCACGCAGCCCACATCCCGTGGCCGGTGTGCGTCTCGAACGGCCCGTCGTGAATCTCCTGCGTCAGCGCCACCGCCGACTCGATGATCACGTCGGCCTCACCGAGCATCCCAGCCAAACGCGTTGAGCGTTCGCTGACTGAAAGACTGTCGCCGATGGCCAAGCCGACCGCGCCGCCGCCAACGAGTTGCGGAATCGTCACCAACACCGGCAACCCCCCGCGCGCGCCCGCGCCGAGCATCGTCCGCTCGTCCGCGCCCAAGCCGGCCACCGTCTCGAAGCTCTCGCCGCGCGCCTTGGCCAAGCGGAGCACCACAGCGGCCAAGCGCTCGATGTGCAGCCCCATCGGGTAGCCGAGGTTTCCCGCAGCCTTGATGACCGACCTGCCCTGCGCTTGGCCAAGCCGCTCGATGAGCCCCTCGTCCAGCGCCAATTCCTCCCCGAGCCTGGCCAGCGCCGGCCCGGTCATCTCCGTCAACTCGAACGCGCCGCCGTGCGGCAACAGCGACTCGGCCACGCCGGCCTCTCGCCCGTCCACGCGCTTGACGCGATCCAACACGCCGGCCATCTCGTGCGCGACAACGGCCGAGCTGGTGGTGACGCCGTCCACGATCCCGACGCGCATCAACTCGGCCACCAGCGTGGTCACGCCTTCGTGAATGTTGGGGCCGCTGCCGGTGACGACGACGACCTGACCCCCACGCTGCTTGGCCTCGACGATGCGGGCGACGGCGGACTCGATCCGCTGCAGGGCAACCGGCGGAAGGCTCTTTTCGAGTTGCTCAACAGCATCCCAATCAGGTGGCAATGGCGGCGCGACTTTTTTCATTTCACTTGGGCTTGCGGGCGGTCCTGGCCTTGGCCGGATACTCCCGCGCCTCGTCGTGCGGCAGGTGGTAGAAAAATCCATCCTCCGCGCCGAGCAACAAATCCGGCTTGCCGTCGCCGTCCCAGTCCACAACGCACGGGCTGGTGCTGTGCGCCGCCAACTGCCGTTGGCCAAGCGGCCCCACGCGCTTGAGGACGATGTTGCCGTCGCGCGTTTCGCAGTTGCGCCACCAGTCGGCGTTGGCGGAATCGACCAACACGTCCAGCCGCCCGTCGCCGTCCCAATCGGCGACAGCGATCTTTCGCCGGCCGCTTTTGCCGGCGGTGCCGGGGTTCAACTGGATCGGCCGGTTGTCCTCGTCCACGAAGATGCGGCGCGGCGGCAGCAGCTCAAGTTTCCCGCCGGTGCGCCGCTGCTTAAACAACGCGAGGTAACCCTCGTGATCCAGCATCACCAAGTCGACAAGCCGGTCGCCGGTAAAGTCCACCGCCACCGGCGTCGTTCGCCATTGGGTGACAAGCTGCCTGCCCCTCGGGTTCCACCAAAACCACTTGGGCTTGGGCGGCGCGCTTGGCCAAGCGACCTCGACGGGCCGGGCAGCGACCAGGCGCGGTTGCGTGCGGCTGCCGGCGTTGCGATACCACAGCACCTCGCCCCAGATCGAGTTCACCATCACGTCGGGCAAGCCGTCGTGATCCCAGTCCGCCACGGAGAGCGTCGTGTAGCCCCACTTCGCCTCGCACGGCCCCTGAATGCTGCCGTTCTCACCGGCTTGAATCCGGATGACACGGCCGTCGGCCTCGAGGCGCCGGCCTTCCGCCCAGCGCGGCCTGGCCCCGCCGCCGAGATTTTCAAAAAAGCCGATGTAACCGGCGGTGTTGCCGCTCACGATGTCATCGTCGCCGTCGCCGTCCCAATCAACCGCCACCGGCGTGGAAAGCGCGCCGAACTTCACGCCCGCCGCCTCCTGCCGAAAAAATCTCGGCGCGGCAAAAAGCGGCGCGCCATCGGCCACGCGGCCGGTATGCTCGACGAATGCCACGCGTCCGTCCTCCTGTCCAATGACCAAGTCCATGTCACCGTCGCCGTCCCAGTCGATCGCGCTCGGCACAATCATTTGCAGATCCATTTTCAGTTCGCCGCCGTTGGTCTGCCGGAGCCGTTGACCGGCGAGATAGCGGGGCTGCGTCCGCGAGCCGGCGTTTTCAAAATAAGTCAGCCCGTCGAGAAACTCGCCGCAGACGAGATCCAGATCGCCGTCGGCGTCGTAGTCCGCGAAGTTCGGCGTGGGCCACTCGTAAACATCCACCGCCGCGCCGCCTGCCTCGACGAGCTGCTTGGGCGCGTAAACCGGCCTCGCGCTAGAGCCGGTGTTGCGCATCCAGTAAACGTGGCCGTGCAACGGGCCGTTGATCCACTCGCCTCTGGCGTTGTAGGCGTTGTCCCAGCCGTACTCGGTCCAGTCGCCCACGCCGATGACGAGATCGAGCAGGGCGTCGCCGTCGTAATCAACGAGCCGCCAGACATTGTTGCGAACATTATTCGGGTGAATGTTGCCCTTCGAAAAGAGCGACACCGACTCGGCAAATCCTCTTTTGCGGAAGCCCACGAACTCGCGGCTCGGAATCAGCACGCGATCCGTGCCGCCAACTCGGGAGACGCTGATGTTGCGGTATCCCCTGCCCAGCCGGACGCCCGGCTTGAACACCGGCATCACGCCGCCGCCGCCGGGATTTTCAAAAAAATAAATGCCATTGGACGGCCGATCCGGGCAGGACACCAGCAGGTCGCCGTCGCCGTCGTAATCCATCGGCATGGGCCAGGCCCAAAGCCCGACCGCCAAGTCCACGGCCAAGCCGGGGTTGCCGTAACGAAGTTGCTGCAAGCCGGTCGGGGCCGCGTCGCCGACCGCCGCGCCACCGGTCAGCACCACGGCCAGCAGAGTACGGCGAAATTGGTTTGTGCTGAAAATGAACATGGGAATGAATGTGTGAAAAAAAAGGCTGCGCCGGTTGTAGCGGGACTACCGCCAAACAAAAGCCAAAACCGCGCCAGGCCAGGCTTAACGCCCAGCCATCCAAAGGAAGAGCGCCGGCAAAACCAAACCGGCCACCGTGACACCCACCGCCACCCACCGGCCCCGGTGCCGACGAAACGCCATGACCAAACCAAGCACCGCCGTGGCAATTATCCCCAGCGCCAGGGCCAGGGCGAACCAGCGGAATGCCGGCGAGGCGTGGTTGCTCAGCCCATCAATTCCCTGCCGCAGATGAACGCTGGACAGTGAGACCATCCACTCCGGCGGTACGTAGGATCCATCCGGAACAACCAGGGCCTTCTTGGCGGCACGGTGCAAACCGAACAACTGCCATGCGCCGCTCGCGCAAAAGAAAATCAACATCGGCGCAAACAGGCAGCCGAGGTACAGGTGCACTGTCCGAATCCATTTCATTTCAAAAAAAGCGGCGGTCGCCCGCCGGTTCGTAAATCAGGCCGCTTGGCCAAGCGGGTGGCGGGGCGTGCTGTCCCCAGCGCGCCGGGGCCAGTCGCGGACGGCTGGGGCCGCCGTCCCTACCCTTTGTCTGGCCTAGGCGAAGAGCTTGGTGACGGCTTTGGCCTTGACCAGCTCGCGCGGCTGGTTGAGGTGATTGTACACGATCGTCTCGGGATCGATCCCGAAGGCGTGATAGATCGTGGCCAGCAATTCGCCCGGATGCACCGGGGCCTCGACCGGCGCCGAGCCGGTGTGGTCGGACTTGCCGTGCACGTAGCCGCGCTTGATGCCGCCACCGGCGATGCAGGCTGTGTAGCAGTACGGCCAGTGGTCGCGGCCGCTGGCGTCGTTGCTGTTGCCCGACGTGCTGACGCCCTTGTTCGGGCTGCGCCCAAACTCGCCCACGGCGATGACCATCGTCTCGTCGAGCATGCCGCGCTGGTCGAGGTCGGTGATCAGGCCGGACAAACCGCCGTCGAGCATCGGTGCGGACTGATCCTTCATGCGCTTGGGCAGGCCAACGTGCACATCCCACGAGTGGTTGTCGGAGTTGGCCACCTTGGGCCAGATGACCTCGACGACCCGCGTGCCGGCCTCCACAAGGCGGCGGGCCAGCAGGCAGCTTTGGCCGAAAGTGTTGCGGCCGTACAGGTCGCGTGTGGCTTCGGTTTCCTGCGCCAGATCGAAGGCGTTGCGCGCGCGGCCGGAGGCGACGAGGTTCAATGCACGGTCGTAATAGTCGTCCAGCTTGAGATTGGCCACGGCCTTCTCGATGTCCGGCGAGGCGTCGCTGATGGCATCGCGCAGGCGGGCGCGGCGGCGCAGGCGCAGCTCGAACACGTCGGGACGCATTTTGAGGTCGTCCGTCTTGATGTTGTCCATCTTGTTCATGTTCATGTCGTCCCCGTCCGGATAGAGGTAGTAGGGGTCGAACGACTTGCCGAGGAAGCCGGCAGTGCCGCCCTTGCCGACGACGTTGCTCTCCTGCAGCGGGCGCGGCAGCATGACGAACGGCAGCATCGGCTCGGTCGGCGGTTTGAGACGGATGATTTGCGAGCCGAAGTTTGGGAAGTCCTTCGGGCTGGGCGGCTCGAGCTGGCCGGACGGGCTGACCTTGTCGGTCGTGTAGCCGGTCATCATCTGGTAGATGGCCGCCGTGTGGTTGAACAGGCCGTTGGGCGTGTAGCCCATCGAGCGGATCATTGTCATCTTGTCGTTGACCCTGGCCAGCTTGGGCATGATCTCGGTGAAGTTGATGCCGGGAATCTTCGTCGGGATCGGCTTAAAAATGGAGCGCACATTTTCCGGCGCGTCCGGCTTGGGATCCCACAAATCGAGATGGCTCGGGCCGCCCTGCAGATAGCAGAGGATGACGTGCTTGGCCTTGCCCCAGCCGGGGCCGCCAACGTGGCCGGCCTGGGCCGCCCTGGCCTGGAGCTTGAACATGCTGGCCAAGCCGAGGCCGAGCATGCTCGAGCCGCCAATGCGCAGCAGGTCGCGTCGGGATACTGTCAAGTGCGGATCGCACAAGTCCTTGCCGGGTTCTCCTGGTATCGTGATCATTTTTTCACCTCAAAAATCTCGTTTCGCGAAAGCTAACATTTTCCCACGGCGCGTCAACGGTTGAAAAGGAACGCCGGGCTGTTGATCAGTGCCCAGGCGATGTCCTGCGCGGCGGTCAGGCGGATGGTGCCCTGTTGTTTTTCGCTCAAGTCCTTGGCGCGGCGCAGCTCGGCCAGCTTCGGGTCGATCGTCAGCGGCTGCTCGGCCTTGGCCAAGGTGGCTTTGAATCCCTTGAGCTTCGGGTCCACCGGCCTCGGTTTCTTGGCCTCGGCCAACTCCTTGGTTTTGGCCGCGAAATCCTTGTCGGCTGACTTGAAATACCCGGTGATGCGCTTGCGCTGCTCGTCACTGCGCTTGTCCCCGGCGAGCACGAGGATCGCGCCGATGTCCGACGGGGGGCCGATCTCCACTTTTTCGTCGGTGGTCACGAGCAGGCGAAACTTGCCGATCGCGTGCTTTTTGCTGTTGTAATTCTGGTTCAACGTGAAGGTCAGCCGCGAGCCGCCCTCAGCGCCGAACGTCTCCTTCGGGATAAAAATCGCCGTGCGATCGGTGCCGACCTTCGGGTGCGACCCCCAGCCACTGTTGTCGATCTTGCCGTCGATCGCTTTCTTCGCGTCAAAATCCTTCTGGCTGAAGTCGGCCTTGGCCTCCGCAAAGGCGACCTTGGTTGTCTTGCGCCCCTGCCCTTCGCCGGTGGCGATGGCTTTCAGCGCGAACTCGGTCAGCACGAAGTTGCCGTCGTCGTTGCGGCCCGGCCCCTTCTTCGGCAGCTTGTCGTCGGCCAGCAGCTCCAGCCGCACGCCGGTGATGCCGCTCAACTTGGTATCGGCGTTGACGGTGTAAACCGTCCGTTCGAGTTTGCCGCTGGCGAATACCACGCCGCCGTCGCGCTTCTCCAGTTTCGACCCGTTGGTCGCCTTGAGTTCGCCCGGCTCGAGCGCGATCCACTGGGTGGACTCGGCGGCGCTCTCCTCCCACTTGGCCAAGCGCGGGGCCAAGCCGTCATCAAACTCCTTCAGCGCGGCGTCGGCCTTGGCGATACGCTCCTTTTGCTTGCGATCCGCCTCGGCCTCGCGCGGGGCGATCACCGCTTCGTAGGCCTCGAGCTGTGTCTTGGCCAAGGCGATGGCGTCCGCGCGCGTCTTGGCCCGCTTGGCCTCGCGCGGCTCGATCTCTTTTTCAAACTTGGCCAACTGGTCAATCGCAACTTGGTGCTCGGCCTTCACGTCGGTGATCGTGCGCTTGGCTGCCTCGATCTCCGTCGGCGCAGCATGTCGGTTGAGCACGCGCAGGAACAGTTCGTCGATCAATTTCCCGTCGTCCGCCTGACTGGCGACGAGCCGGGTGATGGCGTTGTCGCTCGCGCCGATCGCGTCGTCCACCGTCGGGCCGCTGACTAGCGCCATGATCGGGCCAAGCTGCAGGTCGTTCGAGCGCTCGCATTCGCACGCGCTCTCGCGGGCCGGCCGGCCCAAGCTGCCGAGGAAGCCGTCGGCCATCTTCACGCCGGCATCCGGCAACTGCGCGGCGCGAGTACCCGCCGGCACGCCGGGGAACTTGAGGATCGTGCCGGTGACGCGGTAAATCGAGTCGAGCAACACCTCGGCCGGCAAGCGGCGCGCCTTGGCGTGCGAGTAGTTGATGGTGTCGTCCTCGTTCCACTTGTTCGTCTTCACGCTCAACTGGTACGTGCGCGACTTGGTGATGATTTTCACCATGTGCCGCACGTCGAAACCGCTCTCGACGAACTGCGCCGCCAGCCAGTCGAGCAGGTCGGGGTTGGTCGGCGGGTTGCCGGCGCGGATGTCGTCGATCGGCTCGATGATGCCGGTGCCGGTCATGTAACCCCAGAGGCGGTTCACGTAGCTCCGGGCGAAGTACTCGTTGTCGGGCGCGGTCAGCCAAGCGGCGAAGGCCTGTCGGCGGCTACCCTTCTCGGGCGCCTCGTGCTCGGTGGCAAACGGGAAGGCCGGCGCGGTGACGGCGCCGGTGCGGTCGTGCTTCGTCTCGCCTTCGGTGCGGTCGTAAATGATCTCGTACAGCGGCTTGGCCCCCTCGACCGCCGTGCCGCCGATGCGCTTGTCGCCGGACTTGTCATCCTTCTTCAGGCTGACCTGCGCGAAGTAGGCGGTCGTCTCGTAATATTGATCCTGTGTCCAGCGCTCGAACGGGTGGTCGTGGCACTTGTTGCAGTTGAAGCGTGTGGCCAGAAAAAGGTGCGTTGTGTTCTCCATGATCGCGTCCGGTTCACGCAGAATCTTGTAGTACGAGGCGGCCGGGTTGTCCTTGTTCGAGCCGCTGGCGGTGATCACTTTGTGGGCGAACTGGTCGTATGGCGTGTTGCTGGCGACCTCGTTGCGAATCCATTTGCGGAACTGCGCCGCGCCCTCGGTGCCGAGGAACTTGCGGTTCACTTGCAGCAAGTCGGCCCACTTGTTTGTCCAGTGGTCGATGTAGTCTTCGTTGCCGACCAATTTGTCGATCAACTCGTCGCGCTTGGCCCGGCTGTCGCGCTCGTCGGCGGTGAACTTGCGGACCTCCTCCGCGCTGGGCGGCAGGCCGGTCAGGTCGAGGTGTATCCGGCGCAGGAACTCCTCGTCCGAGGCCAAGCCGGACGAGAGCGTCTTGGTGCGCTTGAGCTTGGCGGCGACAAATTCATCGGCTTTGTTGTTGGCCGGAATGTCCTCCCACTCGAAGCCGGAGCGGTCGCCCATCACGGTCACAATGGTCGAGGCGTACGCGCCCTCGTAGCGGGCCAGCATCGGCGCTTCGCCTCGGCGCTCGGTGCTCACGAGGCCGGTCTTGTCGGTCGTGGCGATGTCAGAGTTGCCGGTCTCGATGAACGACTCGGCGGTGACGTCGCGCTTCTCGCCGTTGGCGTAGGTGGCGATGACGCGCATCTGCTGTTGGTCGCCGATCTTTTGCACGACCGAGTTCTTCGGGAACAGCTCGATGCTCGCGACTCGCGCCGTGCTGGTGTCGAGCTTCGCGCCGTTGGCGATCCAGCCTTTGAGAATCTCGTAGTAATCCTCGCCCGTCTTCGTCAACTGGCCGCCCTCGTGCGGCACGGCGGCGGACGACTTGAGCAGGATCAGGCTGTTGTCCGGCGCGGCGATGTTCACGCGGCGACTGGCCAGGTCGTCGGTGAAGGCGCGCATGTCGTAAATTGGGTCGTACCCGCGCAGCGAGAGCTTGAAGCCGTTCTTGCCGTCCTTCGATCCGTGGCAGATGCCGGCGTTGCAGCCGAGCTTCGAGAGCACCGGCATCACGTCGCGCACGTAGTCCGGCTTGAACTCATCAGCGACGCCGCTCACGCGGACGCTCAACGTGCTCGTCTGGTTTTTGTGGACAATCTTGAGCGTGGCCTCGCCGTCCTTGACCGGCTCCACCATGCCGCTTTTGCTGACCTTGACCACATCGGAGTCGATGCTGAAAGCAAAGTCCCGCGAGGCGTCGTAGCTCTCGCCGTTGCCCTTCACTGCGGTGAGCAGCAATTGGTTGTAGTCGAACTTGCCGTTGAGTTCGATCTCCCGTGGCTCGACCGACAACGCGATGACGCCCGGCACTTTCCCCTCCGGCAACGGCACCGACAGGAAGGCGCGTTTCAGGCCAAGCGCTTGGCTGTCGTACAGGCGGATCACGCCATCGGCCCCGGCGGCGGCCACCGTCTCGCCGTCCGGGCTGAACGCCGTGGCGTACAGCGCCGTGTTCAGCGACACCTTGGCCAAGCGCTTGATGCCCTCGGCTTGGTACTCGGCGGACAGCTTTTTAGACTTCCCGTCGAGCGGCTTCTCGAACGCTTTTTTCAACTCGTCGCTCACGGTGCTGTCGTAGTCGCTGCTGTAAAGGTGAAGCGCCCCCTGACCGTTGTAGCTGCTGCACGCGGCGAGCTTTTTGCCGTCTGACGTGAAGTCGATGCCGAAGATACGGCCCGGCATCGCCGGGAACTTGCGAACCAAATTTGAGTTGTCGCCGATCACGCGCTTGGCCACACGCGTCAGCCGGAAAATCTGCGGCACACCGTCCGAGCCGCCAACGAGCACTTCCTCCTTCGCCGGGTGAACCGTGATGGCGTGAATGCCGCCCTTGAGCGCGCCCGGCGTGATCGACGTGATGTTGTCGACGAACCGCTGCGTCGCCACTTCCGTTAGCTTCACCGCCATGTCGCGGCCGACCGAGACGAGGAGATCGCCCTTGTTGTTCCACACCGTGTCGAGCACCCAGTCGTCGTGGGCGTCCTTGAACAAGACCTGCTCGCCGCTCTTCACGTCGAAGGCGCGCACCGTCGAGTCCGGCAAACCGACCGCCACCCTCGTGCCGTCCGGCGACCAACTGATGCCGTACAGCGTGTCGAAACCGACCGGAATCGACATCGACAATTTCCTGCTGCCGACAGTCCAAATCTGAATCTCCCCCGAGCGCGCAGGCAGCCCGCCGGCCACCGCCAACTTTTTGCCGTCCGGCGAAAACTTCACCTTCTGCACCCGCTCCGACAACCCGATCAACCGCGCGGCCAAGCCGGAGCCGTCGGCGTGGTGCAGCAGCACCTCGTGATAACCAGACACCGCGATCAGCGTGCCGTCCGGCGAGTAGTCGATCGACGAGATGACCGGCGGCAAACTGTACACCGGCGGGTGATCGACGTCATAACGCTGCCGGGCGCTCGGCGGCGTGTCATCGACCGCGCCCTCGGCCACCCAGCGGGTAATCAGCGCGATCTCCTCGGCGTGAAGCGGATCGCCCTTCCGAGGCATCTCCGCCTCGCCGTCGATCGTCGTGATGAGCGTGATCAACTGGCTCTCGTCCGGCTTGCCCGGCACGATCGCCTTGTCCTCGCTCTCGCCGCCCGCAAGCAACTGGGCGAACGTCGTCATCACATAGTCGCCCCTGGCCTTGGCAGGCTGATGGCAGCCGTGGCAATTGCCCTGAAAAATCGGCCGAATATCGCTGTAAAAACTAACCTTCTTCGGCTTGGCCTCCTCGGCGTTGGCGCATACCGCTGCCGCGAACAGCGCCGACATGATCCCGTGTAATAATCTCTTTATCATCACGATTTTTCCGCAGTTAAACAGTCCGCTTGACGCACAACAACTCTCAATAATTCATCGGTCGCCGAAACAGGACACACTTTCGCCCTTTTTTCAACCTTCAATTACGCCAAAAACCGGCTTGGCCAAGCGCTTGGTTTGGCCTCGCCTTGGCCAAGCTTGGCCAACATGATGCCCCGCAGTTTGCGAAAACAACCCCAGGCAACCATGTTTCTCCGAATCACAACTCTGCTGGCGCTGAGCGTGGCCTCTCTGCTAGCCGCCGAAAATAATCTCAAGTGGACGGCGCTGCCCGATCTGCCCGGCGGACTCGGTGTGGCCGGACCGTTCGTCGGCGTGCACAATGACGCGCTGATTATCGGCGGGGGGGCCAACTTCCCCGATGGCGTGCCATGGCGACCGACCGCTGGCGGCGGTGTCTCGGCGAAGGTTTATCACGACACGATTCATGTCGTCACGAGGGACGGCGACGGCTACTCGATCGCCGAGGCCAAGGCCAAACTCCCCCGCACACTGGGCTACGGCATCTCGGTCCCGACGGCCGACGGCGTGCTGTGCATCGGCGGCGAGTGGCGCGAGGGCGGCGTCACGCATCGCTCGGCCAAGGTGTTCGCGCTTGGCCAAGCGGATGGGCAAGTTGTCATCGATGAAAATTACCCGGCGCTACCCAAGGGCACGACGGCGGCCGCCGGAGCGTTGGTCGGCGAAACGGTTTACGTCGCCGGCGGCGACAGCGGCGATGGGGCGACGAAAAACTTTTGGGCGCTCGACTTGGCCAAGCGCGGTGCTGCCGACTTCGGCTGGGTCACGTTACCGCCATGGGACGGCCCGGCGCGGACGCACTTGCTCGCCAGCGCGCAAGACGACGGGGCCACGGACTGCCTCTACATTTTCAGCGGCCGAATGAAGGACGGCAACGGTCACTGGCGCATGCTCGGCGACGCCCACAAGTTCAACCCCAAGAGCGGCGAGTGGAAAAAAATTCACGACATCCTGCCAAGTGGCGACGGACAACCGCGCTGCGTGATGGCCGGCACGGTGGCCCCGATCGGCGCAAATCAGTTGCTTGTTTTCGGCGGCGCAAACGGCAAGCGTTTCATCACGCTCACCGGCTTGGCCGAACAAATCGCCGCCGCCGAAGCCGCAGGCAATACGGCGGCGGCAGCGACCCTCAAAGCGGAGCAACAAAAAATTCAGGACACTCACATCGGCTTCAGCCGCGACGTGTTGCTGTACAACACGGTGACCGATCGCTGGACGTGGTTTGCTGATTTCACGCAGGACTCCCGCAGCGCCACCGCGCCCGGCGCAACGGAGCGCGTGGCCACCGGCAGCCACGTCACGACGACGGCGGTGTCGTGGGGCGGCTCGATCGTTATCCCCTCCGGCGAGAGCAGCCCGGGCATCCGCACGCCCAACATTTGGAAGATCGACTTGGCCAAGACGGAGAAGACCTTCGGCACGGTCAACTGGATTATTCTGGTCAGCTACATGGCTGTGCTCGTCGGGATGGGCTTTTGGTTTTCGCGCCGCAGCAAAACGGTCGACGACTATTTTGTCGCCGGCAAACGCGTCGTGTGGTGGGCGGCCGGCTTGAGTATTTTCTCGACGCAACTCAGCGCGATCACGTTCCTCTCCATCCCGGCCAGGGCGTTCAGCACCAACTGGACGTGGCTCATCCTCAACTTGACCATCCCGCTGATGGTGCCGCTGATTGTTTTTTGTTTCCTGCCGTTTTATCGGCGACTGAACATCACGAGCGTTTACGAGTATTTGGAGATGCGATTCAGCGCTGGCCTGCGCAAACTCGGCAGCGCCAGCTTCGCGGTGTTCCAATTGTGCCGAATGGGCATCGTCATCCTGCTGCCGGCGATGGCATTGTCGGCGGTCACCGGCTGGGATGTAAACGGGTGCATTATCGCGATGGGTGTGCTGAGCACGCTCTACACCGTGCTCGGCGGCATCGAGGCGGTGATCTGGACCGATGTGCTGCAGACGGTCGTGTTGCTCGGCGGCGCGCTCGCGGCGTTGCTGATTATCGTCGGCCAAATCGACGGTGGCTGGAGCACCGTTTTTCAATCCGCCAGCGTGCAGGGCAAACTCGACCTGGTGCAGACCGAGTGGGATTTCACCAAGAGTCGGGACACGATCTGGGTCATCATCATCGGCGGCATCTTCGCTCAAATTCTCAGCTACGGCACCGACCAGTCGGTGGTGCAGCGTTACCTCACCACGCCCACCGAGAAGGACGCCGCCAAGGCCATCTGGACCAATGGCCTGCTGAGCATCCCGGCATCACTGCTGTTTTTCTGCGTGGGCACGGCGCTCTTTGTTTACTTCCAGCAACAACCGGCGCAACTCGGGCCCATCGCCAAGGCAGATCAAATCTTCCCGCACTTCATCTTCCACAAAATGACGCCGGGGCTGGCCGGGTTGGTGATCGCCGGCGTATTTGCCGCCGCCATGTCGAGCCTCGACTCGAGCATGCACTCCATCGCCACGGCCGTGACCACCGACTTTCTCTCCGGCGCAAAAACCGACAAGGCCAAGCTGCTCCGGACGGCCAAGTGGATCACGTTCGCCCTCGGTGTTTTGGGGACCATCTCAGCGCTCATCATCGCCGGGCAGGACAACAAGAGCCTCTGGGAAACGTTGATGGCTTACATCGGCCTGATCCTCGGCACACTCGGCGGCCTGTTCACGTTGGCCATTTTCACGAGTCGCACCGCCGCCGTCCACGCGTGGGTCGGCGTCATCGCCACGGCGCTCGTGTTGTGGTACGTGAAATTCCATACTGAAACCCACAGCCTGCTCTACGGCGCCATCGGCACCGTCACCTGTTTCGTCGTCGGTCTGCTCGCCAGCTACGCCCTCCCGGACAAGCCCAAAAACCTAGACGGCCTGACCTGGGCCAAGCGCAAGCCGGCTTGACGATCCTGTCAAACGAAAACCAAGCGCTTGGCCAAGCGGGCGTCGAGCTTTGAAACTTGGCTTCGCCGGATGGCTGGGGTAGGCAATGGGCCTTTCCGCGGGAAGTGACTTGAGGCCCACCATCGAAAACGCACGCTCCATCCATTTCGTCGGCATTTGCGGCACCGCAATGGCCTCCGTCGCCGCGGCGCTGAAGGAGCGCGGCATCGCGGTCAGCGGCTCCGACCAGGGCATCTACCCGCCGATGTCCACCTTCCTCGAGGAGCGCGGCATCGCGGCCAAGCCGTTCGGCGAGGCCAACCTCGCGCACAAACCGGACTTGGTCGTCATCGGCAACGCCATCTCGCGCGGCAACCCCGAGGCCGAGTTCGCGCTCGGGCAGAAGCTCAACTACTGCTCGCTGCCGGAGTTGCTCAAGCACCAGTTCCTGCGCGGCAAACGCTCGCTCGTCGTCACCGGCACGCACGGCAAGACCACCACCGCGTCGCTGCTCGCATGGTTGCTCGAGCATAACGGCCTCAACCCCAGCTTCCTCATCGGCGGCATCCCGAACAACCTTGGCCAAGGCGCGCGTTTCACCGACAGCGACTGGTTCGTGATTGAGGGCGACGAATACGACACCGCGTTTTTCGACAAGCGCAGCAAGTTCGTCCACTACCTCCCCGAGGCCGTCGTCATCAACAACCTCGAGTTCGATCATGCCGACATTTTTGGCAGCCTCGCCGAAATCCAAACTTCCTTTCAACGCCTCATCAACATCGTCCCGCGCAACGGCCTGCTCCTGGCCAACGGCGACGACGCCAACCTCGAGCCGCTGCTCAGCATCGACCACTGCCCCGTGCGCCGCTTCGGCTTGGGCGGCGACTGCGACGACTTGGCCAGCGGCTTGGCCTACAGCGAAAGCGGCTCCGAATTTCGGCTCGGCGACACGACATTTTGCATCCCGATGGTCGGCGAACTCAATATCCGCAACGCCCTCGCCGCGCTGTTGCTGGCGCGCTACGCCGGACTCAACGACGTGCAGATTCAGTCCGGCCTCGACAGGTTCGAGGGCATTCGGCGCCGAATGGAAATTCGCGGCGAAGCCGGCGGCGTGACCGTGATCGACGACTTCGCCCACCACCCCACCGCCATCCGCGAGACGCTCAAGGCGCTTGGCCAGCGATACCCCGGCCGGCGCGTCTGGGCGATTTTCGAGCCACGCAGCAACACCACCCGCCGCAACCATTTTCAGGCCGAACTCGCCGAGGCACTCCGCTTGGCCAAGCGCGTTGTCGTGGCGGGAATCGCGCGGCTCGAGCAAATACCCGCCGAAGAAAGACTCGATCCGGCCCGGCTGATGGAAGACATCCGCACCGCCGACACCGAGGCGGATTATATCCCCACCGCCGATGAGATCGTGGAACACGTCGTCGGTCAGGCGAAGGAAGGCGACATCCTCTGCGTCCTCAGCAACGGCGGCTTCGGCGGGATTCACCAAAAGCTCCTCGACGCCCTCGCCAAGTAAAAACTACCGGCGGCGGATGCGGAATGTCGTGGAGCGCGAGCTCGGACGGTAGTAGTACGGCCGTTGATAACCAGGCACGGAGACGCGCGGCGTGAAGATGCTCTGCGGCTGGGAGCGAATGCTACGGTTGATGGCCCTGACCGTGGAACCCTCCAGCAGCGAGTAGCGGTTGGTGTGCTTTTTCTGCGCCTCTTTATAGTACGGCTCGTTCCTGGCCATGTACACGCTGCCCTTCGGCGGCGCAGTGATGATCGTCGGCTTGCCAGCCACCGATCGCGGCGCCTGTGGCGGCTCGGCGGTTGCGGTTTGAAATGTGTTGCCGTGCAAACTCAGCGTCAACGGCACGCCGCCCGCCTCAATCCGCACCCGCCCGGCGGCGGCATCAATGTCGAGCAGCCGAAGCGACCCGCCGGTGTCCCCCCGGCCAAGCGTGAAGTGGGCGGTGCGCACCGGATCGGTGGTGCGGTCCACCTTGGCCACGCAGACCTTGTACGCCCCGCGCAACCGATAAATGCCAGTCAGTTTGTAGTCGATGCCCTCGGGTAGTGTCGGCGCCTCGACGGCCTCGTATGTCTCCACTCGAAACTCCACGCCGTCGTCGTCGCCCGGATAAGACACGGTCGCCGGTTTGCCGTCGCCCTCGAGCAATTGGCCAAGCGGTCGCCACTCGTTTTTGCCTTTTCTCGAGTAAACCTGATAGGCCAGGCCGCGCACGGTCTCGAACTCAAGCTGCACCGTCTCCCGCTTGGCCAACGGCACGGTGGCAGAGCCTTGAGGCTTGGCCTCTTGTGCCTCGGTGCCCGGTGCCGCTGAAGCCGTTAACAGCCCCAAACCCGCCATGATACCAACAGCGATGGCTTTCATGAGTCGGAGGCTAGTCCTGCCAGACCGATGGCGCAAGCCTTGTCCATTGCCAATCGCGGGGGCCGGGCATAGACTCTGCGCGGCATTGGCATGAATGTTTCCGGCTCCACAATCCTGATCACCGGCGGCACCGGCTCCTTCGGAAACCGCGTCGCCGCCCACCTGCTCAAGCAGTCCCCCGCTCAGATTCGCATCTTCAGCCGCGACGAAAAGAAGCAGTGGGAGATGCAGCAGGCGTTCCCGCAGTTCCAATATCTCGTCGGCGACGTGCGCGAGGAGGCCCGCCTCGAGGAGGCCATGGCCGGCGTCGATCTCGTCTTCCATGCCGCCGCCCTCAAGCACGTGCCGTCGTGCGAAAAATTTCCGTACGAGGCCTACAAGACAAACGTCGGCGGCTCGCATAACGCCTGCCGCACCGCCAGGGCCGCCGGGGTGAAAACCTTCGTCGCCCTCAGCACCGACAAGGCCGTCAAGCCGCTCAACGCCATGGGCACCAGCAAGGCGATGATGGAGAAACTCGTCTGCAGCCAAAACCAAAACGGCGGCGACACGAAATTCTGCTGCGTGCGCTACGGCAACGTGATGGGCAGCCGCGGCTCGGTCATCCCGCTGTTCAAGCGGCAGATCGAAAACGACGAGCCGCTCACGCTCACCGTGCCGGAGATGACGCGCTTTCTCATGACGCTCGACCAGTCGGTCGGCCTCGTGCTGCACGCGATGCAACACGCGCTCGGCGGCGAGATCTTCGTGCGCAAGTCGCCGGCCTGCACCATCGCGAATCTCGCCGAGGCGGTTCGCCGAAAATTCAGCCCGCAAGGCGCCGACCACCCGGTCAACGTCACCGGCATTCGGCCCGGAGAAAAACTGCACGAGACGCTCGTCAACGAGTACGAAATGCAGCGCGTCACCGAGGAGGAACTTTTTTACGCCATCCACCCAGAGTACCGTGTGCCGGATCACCGCGCCGCGCAGCCGCTCGGCACCGAGTACACCTCCTCCAACACCCGCCAACTCGACTCCGCCGCCGACATCGAGCCGCTGCTCGACAAAATGGGCGAAGTCGAGTTGTACATTTGACCCGCTTGGCCAAGCGCATGCCGAACCCGCTCCGACAACTGTTGCGCCCGCGTTCCACCGCTGATTTCACCGCGCAACTCGTTGCCACTGGTGAGGTTAAGACCGCGCTCGACATCGGCTGTGGCACCCGCTCGCACCTCAGCCAGTTCCGGCCAAGCGTGCAGACCACCGGCCTCGACGTCCACGCCGACGCCATCGACCTGGCCAAACAGCGCGGCGTTCACGACCACTACATTCAGGCGGACATTCTCAGCGACAACCTCGACGCCACGTTCGACCTCGTCACCCTCTTCGGCCTCATCGAGCATTTGCCAAAGGCCAGCGGGCTTGATCTGCTCGATCGCGTCGAGCGGTTGTCAGCCAAGTTTATTCTGCTCGAGACACCGCACGGTTTTGTTCCGCAGGGGCCGGAGTTCGGCAACGAGTTTCAGCGGCACCACTCCGGCTGGTTCATCAACGAATTCGAGGGACGCGGTTACACAGTCCACGGCACGACCGGCACACGCTACCTGCGTGGCTACATGGCCGGATCGAGGTACAACTTCCCCGGCTGCCTGCTCCTCGACGAGGCGCTGACGCTGCTGCTTCGCATCAACCGCAAACCAAAACACGCCTTCAATCTGGTCGCCATAAAGGATGTGCGCGGCGTCCCCGCACGCCACAAAAAGGAGGCTCAGCCTTGAGGCTGCTCATCCTCGGCGGCAGCGGCATGTTGGGCCACCAACTTTGGCGCGGGCTCCACGCGCAACACGACACTTGGGTGACGCTTCGCCGTCCGGTCGCCGACTTCGCCGTGCATAATTTGTTCGACGAAGCCAAGGCGATCCAGTTCGATGACATCACCGACGACACCGCGCTTGAGCGCGCCCTTGGCCAGGCGAAGCCCGAGGCCGTCATCAACTGCGTCGGCCTCATCAAGCAACGCGACGAAGCCAGTGACGAGGCGCTCACCCTGCGCGTCAACACCGAGTTTCCACACCGCTTGGCCAAGCGCTGCGGCGAAGCCGGTGCGCGGCTGATTCACTTCAGCACCGACTGCATCTTCGCCGGTACGAAGGGAAATTACACCGAGAGCGACCCGTCGGATGCCGCAGATCTTTACGGCCAATCGAAGCATCAGGGCGAAGTCGCCGACGCCCACTCCGTCACCCTCCGCACCTCGGTGATCGGCCACGAGCTCGGCACCAATCTGGCGCTGCTGGATTGGTTTTTGAGCCAGCGAGGCCAAGCTATAAACGGCTATACCAAAGCGATTTACAGCGGTTTCACCACGCTCGAAATGGCGCGGATCGTCGATCGGATCCTCACCCAACACACTGACCTTTCCGGCGTGTGGCACGTCGCCAGCCAGCCGATTTCCAAGTTCGGTTTGCTGCAATTGTGCCGCGAAAAACTTGGCTGGGAGGGCGTCATCGAGCCGAATGACGAGTTCGTCTGCGACCGCAGCCTCAACGCCGATCGCTTCAACCAAGCCACCGGCTACACGCCGCCAAGCTGGGAGGCGATGATCAGCGAACTCGCGCAGCAATCATGAGCGATCGGGCGCGCATCATCTCCGTCATCCCGGTCTACAACGGGAAACGCTTCATTCGCGCCACGCTCGATTCGCTCGCCGCACAGACACTCCGCCCCGACCGTGTGATCGTCCTCGACGACGCCTCGACCGACGGCACCCCGGAGCTCGTCGAGACGTACGAGCCGCTTGAGTGTGAACTGATCCGCAGCGAACAAAACGAGGGGCTTTTCTTCAATTTCAACAAGGCGCTCAGCTACGCCACCGAGTGCGACCACCTGCATTACATCTGCGCCGATGACGTGCTGCTGCCAGGCTTCATGGAGCGGATGACCGCCGCGCTCACAGACGCGCCCGCGCCGTCGTTCAGCTACTGCCTGCCGGAGTTCATCGACAAGGACGGAAACCAACTCGACGCCAAGCCGTCGAAACCATCGGCTGCCGCGTACGAAGTTTCCGCCAACGCACTGCTCGCTCAACACAGCGAATGCGACTCGCTCATGCTCGGCGGCGTGCTGATCAAGTCGCTTGGCCAGGCGTGCCCCGTTTCGTTCCGCACCGACATGCCGCACGCGGCTGATTGCGTTTTTTATTCCGACTTGGCCAAGGTCTGCGAGCAGCGCGTCGCGGTGCCGGAAGTGTTGCTGCAAATCCGCCGGCACCCGTTCAGCATAACCAAGCGCAACGAGGAAAACATCCAAAGCTGGGTGATCGACGAGTGGAAGGCGATCCAGCACGCATTCGGCCTGATGCAGCAACAGGGTTTGACACGATGGCTACGCCGGCAAAAGTTGCGCTGCATGTTCGCCGCGCGCTCCCGCGTCAAGATGCAGCAGATAGCCGACGAAAAACCGGATCACGCCCGGCACATTTACGAGTCCGCCCGCCCGAAGGTGCCGTGGCTGCATTGGCAACTCGGCTGCGTCACCGTCTTTTTTCGCGACCTGTTTTTCGGCTCGTCGCTCAACAAGGAGCAGTGGCAGTAAACCGACACAGTGAACTTACCATTTCTCTCAACTGAACGCTCAACCGGCTGGCTCAAGCCGTTCGCCGGCGCGGCCGCGGTGCTACTCGTCGTCACGCTGTTCCTGTTTTGGGACAGCTTCAACCCGGCGCTGATTTTGTTCTCCAACGACGGCCCGTTGGGCTCGATCAGCACCGACGCGAGCGAGATGCCCGGCACGTTTTCCGGCTATTGGCACGACTTGAACTGGCTCGGTTACGAGCAGCCCAGCGCCTCGCCCGGCATTTACATGGCGCTTGGCCTGTTGCTGCAAAAGTCGGTGCTGTACCTCAAGTGGTGCACGCCGATCTGCCTGGTCATCCTCGGGCTGGCCGCCTGGTTTTTCTTTCGCACGCTTGGCTTCCGCAATCTCGCCTGCACGATCGGCGCGGTCGCGGCCGCGTTCAACATGGAGGTTGTCTCGTACGCCTGCTGGGGCTTGCCGTCGCGGGCACTCACCTTTGCCACGTCGTTCCTCGCCGGGGCATTCATCCTACACGCACTCAAATCACGTCCTTGGCCCAATCTCGCCTTGGCCGGTATCTGTGTCGGGCTTGGCCTGATGGAAAGTTACGACGTCGGTGCGCTGTTCAGCCTCTACATCGCGGCGTTCGTGTTGTTCGGATTCGTCATCAAACCGCTGGAAGCCGGCAAGCCGAAGGCGCTTGGCCAAGCGGCCGGACGCGGCTTGGCTGGGATCGCCGTCGTGGCTCTGGTTTCCGGATTGGCCGCCTCGCAAACGATGTCCACCCTTGTTGACACCCAACTTCAGGGTGTTGGCAGCGATCCACAAACGCCCGCGCAACGCGCAGCGGCAAAGGAGCGGCAATGGACATTTCTCACACAGTGGAGCCTGCCGAAAATGGAGACGTTGCGCATTGTGATCCCCGGCCTTTACGGCTACCGACTCGACACGCCGCGTCCATACGACGGCAACAAGCTTCGTTCGCTCGACGGCGGAAACTACTGGGGCTCGATGGGGCAGGACCCTGTGCTCGATCGCGTTGCCGAGGTGGAGGAAGTCATCGCCGCATTCGGCCAGCGCAACGTCGTCCCCGGTGAGTTGGCCGGGGCGTTGAACGTTTCCGTCCAGGAGGCGACACAACTGATGACTCTGGTTCAAAACAAAAACCAGTTCCTCCAACGCCACTCCGGATCGGGCGAATACGCCGGAATCATCGTCGTGCTGCTCGCCGCTTGGGCGCTGTTTTTCGCGCTGCAAAAACAAGCAAACATTTACTCACCGACCGAACGGCGGATGATTCTGTTTTGGACGGTGCTCGCCGTCGTCTCACTGCTTTTGGCCTACGGCCGGCACGCGGTGTTTTACCAACTCATCCATCAATTGCCGTTTCTCAATACGATGCGAAACCCGATCAAGTTCCTGCATCCAATGCACTTAGGGTTGATCGTGTTGTGTGGCTACGGCATCGAGGGTCTGCTACGCCTGTCCAAGCGCGAGGCGGCGGAGCCAAGCCGGGCAGCCAGGCTGTGGATCCGTGGTACAGGTATTGCCGCCGGGTTGATGCTGCTTGGCTCGCTGATTTTTGGGGCGTCAAAAAAATTGCTTGAGATAAACATCGCCTCGCGCGGTTTCGATCCGGCCGCCGCACAGGCAATGGCCGGCTTCAGCGCGATGGAAATCATCCTGTCCGCGCTGCTGCTTGGCGTGGGCGTTTTTCTCATCGCAAAAGTGATGCGCGGCAACGCAGCGGCCAAGTGGGCAGTCGCGCTTGGCCTGCTGATCGTAATCGACCTGACGCGCGCCAATTCGCCGTGGGTGCAGTACGACGATTACAAACACAAGTACGAGGGCAACAACCCGCTCATAAGCACCTTGGCCAAGTCGCCGCACGAGGGACGCGTGACAATCTCTCCCCTGCCCTCCGGGTTGCTAAACCAGCTATACCGTATCGAGTGGCTGCAACATCAGTTCCTGTACAACAACGTCCAGTCACTCGACCTTGTGCAAATGCCGCGCATGGCCGCCGACCACGAGGCATTTGAGCGGCGATTCACCATCACCGGCGACACGAACACACATTACCTCGCCGGACGCCGCTGGGAATTGACCAACACGCGATGGATTCTCGGCGGGACGAACGACGTTGCGTTTTTTAACCGGCAGTTCGACCCCGCCAAAGGCCGCTTCACGGTGGCCACAAACTTTGTTGTCAGCCTACGGCCTGGCACAAAAAATCCGAACGCGCCGGGCACGGAAGATTTCACGACGCAGTTCAACTCGGCAGGCCCGTACAGCCTGATCCGGTTCGACGGCGCATTGCCCCGGGCCAAGCTGTTCAGCCAGTGGCAGGTGCAGACGAATGACGCCACGACACTCGAGACCTTGGCCAAGCGGGAGTTTGATCCCCAAGCCACAGTGATCGTCAACGCGCCGATCGCCCCGTCCGCCGCCGCGCTTGGCCAAGCGGCCGGCGAAGTCATCACCCAGTCGTACCGGCCGAAAGAAATACGGCTCACCACCCAGGCCACCGACGATTCGGTGCTGCTGCTTAACGACCATTGGTCAGCGCATTGGCGTGTCACAGTCGATGACCAACCGTCGGAGCTGCTGCGCTGCAATTACGTGATGCGCGGCGTGCGCCTGTCGCCCGGCAGCCACGAGGTGGTGTTCCTCTTTCAGCCGCCGATGACCTGGCTTTATGTGAGCTTGGCCTCACTGCTCGGCGGCTTCGGCCTGCTCGGTTTCGTCATTGTGGACGAACGGAAAAAAACTTCGGTGTAATGGGTGAGCAGCAAAGTTACTATCTCGAGAACGAGGAGTACGCCGACTTTCTCGAAGGCTGGGATGCCGGTTTTTATGCGAAGTACGCCGACACACTTTGCCCGGATGAGCCGGGCGGCAAGGCACTTGACGTCGGCTGCGGCGTGGGCCAAGTGGTGAAGCGCTTGATGGATGCTGGGCACGAGGCGCACGGGGTCGAGGTGTCCGGGCCGAACATCGAAAAGGCCAAGCGCATGAGCGACCGCTGCCAACTTTACGACGGACGGACGCTGCCGTTCGGCGACGCGAGCTTCGACAGCGTCGGCGCGCTGAACGTCCTCGAGCACGTCGAGGTGCCGGAGGCGTTCCTCACCGAGATGGTGCGTGTGGTGAAGCCCAGTGGCAAGGTCGTCGTTTCGAGTCCGAATTTTTTTCGTGCGCTTGGCCTGCTCGACTACCATCCCCGCATGCGCGGCGTCTGCAACAAGTGGCGCAACTGGCTGCGGCTCCGGGCCAAGCGGAAGCAAATGGTGAGTGATCCCGACTCGGTGCGTTTCGATCGCATGGAGCCTATCCGCCGCGAGCCATTCCAGCCGGACGACGACGCCATCGTCGCTACAAACGGTGCCGAGATAAAATTCTTCCTCGAGCAAAATGGCTGCGACGTGCTACGCGTCCAATGCACCGACCGTTACGTGGCCAAGCCGATCGACTTCGCGCTCAACCTCGGCCCGTGGCGCCATCTCATGTTCAACGCCTTCGTCGTCGCCCGCCGGAAATCTTAAAACCGCGAATGCACGCACCCTCCCCGACGACGAATGCCCAATTGGGATTCGCGATTGTAATTGACTAAATCAATTTACAGCAATCACCATCCATCCGACAGATGACAGCCAAACTGACAGCAGTGATTGCAGCTATCCTAGCGGCGGGATGTGGCAGATCGGAGCCACCCGTTGAGGAGAAATCTGCCAACCCCGCTCCCGAGTCACCGGCGAATCCAGCACCGAAGCCAAAACCGGTTGAGCCCGCCGCCAAGGTGACACGGCCGGAATTGCCGCCAAAAGAACCCACAGCCATAGCAAAACCGCCGGAGATTTCCATTTGGGAAGCAGCCAGAAACGGCAACATTGAAGCCGTCCGGCTGCACTTGACTGCAGGCGCGGATCCCAACATCAGGGACGAAGGCGGCTGGGTGCCGCTGCACGGCGCGTCCGGCTCGGGGCACAGGGAAATCGCCGAACTACTACTGGCCAACGGCGCAAAAGTAAACGTCCCGGCCATGAGCGGAAAAACGGCCCTCGACTACACGTCCAGGGCCGGCCACATGGAAACCGCCGACCTCCTGCGCCGACGCGGCGGAAAAACACGCGCGGAACTGAAAGCTGAAGGGAAATGAATTGGCGGGTTACGGCTTGAAGTCGGTGAAGATTTCGGTGTGTTCACGGCTTTGCAGCACACGGGCCAATGGGGTGTCGCTGCCCTTGGCCAGCGAGGCGCGCAATGCCTCCGCTTTGCCTTCGCCGGAGGCGAGCACCCACACTTCGCGCGCGGCGGCCAAGGCGGGGTAACCCAGCGTGATGCGGCGCGGCGGCGGCTTGGGGCCGGTCACCGCTCGATACACCGCCTGTGACTTGATCGCCTCCGTGTCGCCGGGGAAGAGCGATGCGACGTGGGCGTCCTCGCCCATGCCGAGGAACACGAGATTGATCACCGGCTGGCGGTCCGCTTGGCTGTTGGGGAATCGCAGCAACTCGTCGGTGGCGAGTTGCACCGCCTCGGTTTCGCTGCGTTCCGTCTGCACACGGTGCACTTGGCCAGGCGGAATCCGCAGCGGCCGGAACAGGCCAAGGTCGGCCAATTTGAAGTTGCTCTCGTCGTCGGTGGGCGGCACCACGCGCTCGTCGCCCCAAAAAAAATGCACGTTGTTGAACACGCTTGGCCGCGCCAACTCCACCACCGACTCGTAAAGCAGCCTCGGGATGCGCCCGCCGGACAACGCGACGGTGAACGGCTTGTTCGTGTCGCGCTTGGCCAAGCGCTCAAGCCACTGCGCGGCAGCGTGTTCGGCAAGCGCGGCCTTATCGGCGAAAGCCGTGCAGCCGCTCATCCCTTGGACGGTTTTGGGTTGTGCCACTTGTGGCTGTCCTGCTCGAGCAGGTCGTCCGCCGCAACCGGCCCCCACGTTCCGGCGGCGTAGAATTCGCGGTTCGACAGCGGAGTGCCGCCCCACCCAGCGCGGATGTCATCGACAATCTGCCACGCGGTCTCCACCTCGTCTCGCCGGATGAACAGCGTGGCGTCGCCGGCCATCGCCTCGAGCAGCAGCCGCTCATACGCCTCGGGCGTGTAGGCGCCGAACTCGGCGTCGTAGTCGAAGTGCATGCGCACCGGCCGCGTCTCGATGCTGTTGCCGGGCACCTTGCCGTTGAAGCGAAGGAAAATGCCCTCGTCCGGCTGGAGGCGCAGCGTAAGTGCATTGGCGTGCAGGTCGAGATGACCCTGCGCGGCGAAGAGCACGTTGGGTGTCGGCCGAAACTGCACGCGCACCTCACTTGCTCGCAGCGGAAGATTCTTGCCCGTGCGCAGGTAAAACGGCACTCCACTCCAGCGCCAGTTGTCGATGAACAGCTTTACGGCGACGAAGGTCTCGACGTTGGACTCGGGATTCACTCGCTCCTCCTGCCGGTAGCCCTGGCGACTGTCGTCTTTCACCGTGCCTGCAAAGTACTGGCCGCGCACCACGTTTTTGGCGACCGCCTCCGGTGTCATCGGGCGGATGGATTTGAGCAGCTTCACCTTTTCGTTGCGGATGTCCTCAGCGGCCAGCGACGGCGGCGGCTCCATCGCCACAAGAGAGAGAATCTGCAGCAAGTGGTTCTGCATCATGTCGCGCAACGTGCCGGCCTCCTCGAAGTAACCGCCGCGCCCCCCCACGCCGATGTCCTCGCTGACGGTGATCTGCACGTGCTCGATGACTTCGCGGTTCCAGAGCTGCTCGAAAATGGCATTGGAGAAGCGGAACATCATGATGTTTTGCACCGTCTCCTTGCCGAGGTAATGGTCGATGCGAAAAATCTGCCGCTCGCGCACGTGGCGCAACAAGTGGTTGTTCAGCACGTGCGCCGACTGCAGGTCGTGCCCGAACGGTTTCTCCACCACGACGCGCTGCCAATGCTCGTCGTCCTCCTCCATGCGATGAAGCAACCCGGCGGCCCGCAGTTGGTCGACCACCTCGCCGAAGAGGCTCGGCGAGATCGCGAGATAAAAAACGAGGTTGTTTACGAGGCACGGATCGCCGAGTTCAGCCAAGCGCCTGACCAAGGCGGCGTAAGCGTCGGCATCGGTGAGGTCGCCGCGATGATAGGAGAGATTGGCGGCAAAGGCGTCCCACCGGGCGTCGTCCACCTGCTGCGTGCGGGAATAAGTCTCGACGCCGGCACGCATCTCGGCGCGCCAGCTTGCATCGGTTTTTTCGCGGCGCGCGAAACCGACGACTCGAAACGACTCCGGCATCTGCCCCTCGAGGTGGAGGTGATACAGCGCGGGGATCAGCTTGCGCGCCGTCAGGTCGCCGCTCGCGCCGAAGATGACAATCGTGCACGGTTCGTCCGCCTTGCGGCCGTCCTCCAGGCCTGGAAGGGAAATCGTTTTTGGAGAATCCACCATTGGAAAAGTCGTGAACCCGGGCAGCAGAAAAATGGTGGCTGGACCCGGAATCGAACCGGGGACACACGGATTTTCAATCCGTTGCTCTACCAACTGAGCTATCCAGCCATCCCCCCGAAAAAAGGGAGCGCATCCTACGCATCGCCCCACCCTGCCTCAAGCACTTTCGGGATGAACCCGCAGCCTGGCCAAGCGCTTGGCCAAGCAGGGTTAATCTTCCTTAAAATCGTTGTGGAACTCGCGGCCTTCTCGAGTCTCGGCGACGTAGCCGGTGCGGATGACGAAGTCGCCGAAGCGCTCGCCGTCGGTGCGCTCGTTGGCGTATCGCTCGAGGATCGGCCGCAGGATGCCGACGATCTCCTCCTGCTTGGCCGACACTTTGTACAACTTGTTCAGGCGATCGCCGACGAAGCCGCCGCCGAGGTAGATATTGTACTTGCCGGGCGAACGGCCGACGAACGCGATCTCGGCGATGTACGGCCGGGCGCAGCCGTTCGGGCAGCCGGTCATGCGGATCGTGATCGCGTCGTCCTTCAGGCCAAGCTCGCCGAGCACGGCGTCCAGCTCGGTCAACAAGTCCGGCAGATAGCGCTGGGCCTCGGCCAAGGCCAAGCCGCACGTCGGCAGCGCGACACAGGCCATCGAGTTGAGCCGCAGGCCGGTTTGGTCGTAGCAGTGGGTCAGTTTGTACTGATCGAGCAGCGACTCAATCCCGGCGCGCTTGTCCGGCGACACGTTGGCGATGATCAGGTTTTGATTCGCGGTCAGGCGGAAGTCGCCGTCGTGCACCTTCGCGATCTCGCGCAGGCCGGTCCGCATCGGGGATTCGTCGGTGTCGGCGACGCGGCCGTTTTGGATGAACAACGTCAGGTGGCTGTTGCCGTTCTCGTCGTCGATCCAGCCGTAGCGGTCGCCGTTGTGGTCGAACGCAAAAGGCCGCGCCTGGCCAAGCGCGTAGCCGAGCCGGTTTTCGACTTCGCCGCGAAACCAGTCCAAGCCGCGATCCTCGATCGTGTACTTGAGTCGCGCGTGTCTGCGGTCAACGCGGTCGCCGAAGTCGCGCTGCGTGGTGACGGTTTTCTCGGCGACATCGGTCACTTGCCCCGGCGTGCAAAAGCCGAGCACATCCGCCAGGCGCGGGAAGGTTGTCTCCTTGCCGTGGCTCATCCCCATGCCGCCGCCGGCGGTGACTGTGTAGCCGACGATTCGGTCGTTCTCGATGATGGCGATGAAGCCGAGGTCGTGCGCGAACACATCGACGTCGTTGCTCGGCGGGACGGCGATGACAATCTTGAATTTGCGCGGCAAGTAAGTCTTGCCGTAGATCGGCTCGGCTTCCGGCTCGGGACTTGGCGTCACGTTTTCCTTCTCGCCGTTTTCGTCGGTCAGCCAAATCTCGTGGTACGCCCGCGTCGCCGGCGTGAGGTGGGCGCTTATCGCCTTGGCCATCTCCAGCGCCTCGGCGTGCAACTTGGATTGGTACGGGTTCGGGTTGCACATCACGTTGCGGTTCACGTCGCCGCACGCCGCGATCGTGTCCATCAACGAGTCGTTGATTTCCCGAATGGTCGTCTTGAGATTTTTTTTGATGATGCCGTGCAATTGGAACGCCTGGCGCGTGGTGAGCTTGAGCGCGCCGTTGGCGTAGTCGGTGCAGAAGCGATCCATGTCCAGCCACTGCTGCGGCGTGCAAACCCCGCCGGGCACGCGCACGCGCGTCATGAACGCAAAGGCCCGTTCCTGCTTGGCCTTGCGCCGCTCTCCCCGCAGATCGCGATCGTCCTGCTGATAGATGCCGTGGAACTTAGTCAGTTGTGTGTCGTCCGCGGCCAACGCGCCGGTGGAGTCGTCCCGCAACCCGTCGGCGATGGTGCCCCGGAGGAGATTGCTGTCGGCCTTGATGGTTTCGTTCTTGGCCAGCTTTGGCTCGTCGGCGGGTTTGTTTGGGTCGGTCATTTAAGTGTCACATCGCGTATTGGCGGACGGCCAAGCTAGCACGAAAGTAGCTCCGAACTCAATCTGCGCTTGGCCAAGCGAAGTGTAAATTCGGCAAAAAACGCCTTGAACCATGAAAAAAACGGACATATCATCATATCTTGATTTGTTGATATCAAACCGGTTGCTTGCGGCTTAAATCACATTTTATGGGCAAAAACTACATTTTCTCCTCCGAGTCGGTTGGCGAAGGCCATCCCGACAAAGTCTCCGACACGATCTCCGACGCCGTGCTGGACGCCTGCCTCGCGCAGGATCGCCGCAGCCGCGTCGCCTGCGAGACGTTCGTCAAGAGCAACGTCGTCTGCCTCGGCGGCGAGATCACGACCAAGGCCAAGTTCGACATTGACCAAGTCGTGCGCGATGCCATCCGCGAGATCGGCTACGTGAACGACGACGACGTGTTTCACGCTGACAGCGTGTTCATCAACAATTATCTGACGGCACAGAGCCCGGACATCTCGCAAGGCGTCGATGCCAAGGCGGCGTCCGGCAAAGCCACCGCCGAGCAGGGCGCCGGTGACCAAGGGCTGATGTTCGGCTTCGCCTGCGACGAGACTCCGGAGTTGATGCCGGCGCCGATCATGTACGCGCACCAACTCGGTCGGCAACTGACCAAACTGCGCAAGGCTGGCAAAGTCAAGTGGCTCCGCCCCGACGCCAAGAGCCAAGTTTCAGTTCAGTACGTTGATGGCAAACCAGTGAAGATCACCAACGTGGTCATCTCCACCCAGCACGCCGCCGATGCGTCCAACAAGACCATTCGCGACTTCATCACCAAGCAGGTTATCCAAAAAGTTTTGCCGAAGAAAATGCTGTCCCGCGACACGCAGATTCTCATCAACCCAACCGGCCGGTTTGTCGTTGGCGGCCCGGCGGGTGACAGTGGGCTGACCGGCCGCAAGATCA
>Ga0208879_1000944_pt1 | contig 28612 bp, 26 predicted proteins | sample Knorr_S15_td_Bot_FD_185605 | JGI IMG/M metagenome (GOLD analysis project Ga0208879, IMG submission 185605) | Marine microbial communities from Southern Atlantic Ocean transect - Knorr_S15_td_Bottom_ad_5009_LV_A (SPAdes) (version 2) | ecosystem: Environmental > Aquatic > Marine > Oceanic | place...
TTGGTGGAACCCTCGAGGGGCCAAGGGAAAAGTTTCTCTCTCGCAGGATTGGAAACAGTCAGGAAGGCTTTGCCGGCGGGGGATGCGGTGAGCTTGCCCATCCGGAGCCGGTGGCGTTGATACAGCCCACGGCGGGGGAGTCGGGTCAGGGCGAGTTTGGTTTTCTTGAACCGCTGGTCATCGAGCCAAAAACGTCCAGGCCGGGAAACCACCTGGACCTTGGACAAGCGGAGGCCAAGCCGCGGGCGCGGGATCAGGTGGAGGTGTACAGCCGCATCAGCCCGACGCGGGTGCGGGTGGTGCGAAACGACTTGGAGGGATCGGACCTGGCGGTTCGCGCCGGTGAATGCGTGAGCCAGTTCCGCCCGAGCCTCATCGCCGAGGAACCCATGAGGAGCTCGTGGGCCGAGCGCATGCGCGGCCGGTTTGCGTCGCTGAACCAAGTCTCGCGGTTTGTGTCGCGTCGATCGTGGCGTTGGTTGCTCGCGTTCAAGTCATTTTGGTCGGCCGGCATCATGGCGGGGGCATCCGTTGGCGCGCTGGAAGCCGCCCCCAAAAAAGTGGCTGAGGCTGAGCCGGCGCAAACGAACGCCACCGAGTTGGACGAGGCGATCGAGATGGCCAAGGACTATAAGACAGACGTGTACGTGGATGGCAGGGTGGCATGGAGCTACAAGGAATATGCCTCGCGGGTGGAGACGATTGAGCCTCACGAAAAAGCCGATGACTTGTGACCGAATTCATCCACGAACCGGTTTTGCTGGAGGAAGCGCTCTCGGCGCTTCAACCGGCGGCGGGCCGGTTGTACGTGGATGGCACGGTCGGCGGCGGCGGACATGCGGAGGCGATCCTCGAGGCGAGCGGCCCGGACGGGCGGCTGGTGGGGTTCGACCGCGACGATTGGGCGCTGGCCGCCGCGGCCAGGCGCTTGAAACGGTTTGGCGGCCGGCTGGAGTTGCACCGGGAGCCGTTTGCCGGCTTGGCCAAGCGCTTGGCCAAGGCGAGTTGCGACGGGGTGCTGCTGGATCTCGGGGTGAGCTCGCCACAGATCGACGAGGCGGAGCGCGGTTTCAGCTTTCAGGTCGAGGGGCCGCTGGACATGCGGATGGACCGGCGGCAGCCGGTGAGCGCCGCGCAACTGGTGAACGAGCTCGAGGCCGGGGAGCTGGCGACGATTTTTTGGGAACTGGGCGGAGAGCGCCGGTCGCGGCGTATTGCCCGGGCGATTGTTGAACAACGCGACATGCAGCGAATCGAGACAACCACGCAACTGGCCGACACGGTGGAGCGGACCTGCCCCCGGCGGGGCGCGCGGACGCATCCGGCGACCGGCGTGTTTCAGGCGCTGCGCATGGCGGTGAACGACGAGCTTGGCCAGGTGCAGGCCGGGCTGGACGCCGCCTGGTCGGTGCTCAAGCCGGGCGGCCGCCTCGCGGTCATCACGTTTCACTCCGGGGAGGACCGGCTTGTGAAACAGTTCAGCCGCCGCTTGGCCAAGCCGTACACGGTGCGCGGCGAGGTCGACGTGCCGGAGCTGCGCGAACCGCGCGAGCCGTTGGCCCGGGAACTCAGCCGCAAGGCGATCAAGCCAAGCGCTGCCGAGGTGGGGAGGAACCCGCGAAGCCGCAGCGCCCAGATGCGGGCGATGGAAAAATTGTAAATCGTCATGCCGCGCAACCGAAAAAAACAGGACTCCGCGCTGAGTGTTGGTTCGTGGATCAAGGCCGCGTTGTTTTGCCTGCTGCTCGGCGGCACGGCGATGGGGTACGTGTGGCAGAAGTCACAGATCCACCAGCTCGGCAGCGAGGTTCGCAAGAAGGAAGTGCGGCTGGAGATGCTCGAGAGCGACAATGAGCGCTGGCAGCAACTTCGCGCCGAGATGCGCTCGACACAGAAACTTTACGAACGAGTCCGCAAACTGGGGCTGGGGCTGACGATGCCGCAGCCGGAGCAGGTGTTGCGACTCTCAGATCTTCCGCTGGACGCCAAGGAGCTAAAGCAAAGTGAACCGGGGGAATACCGCACGGTAAAAAACACGCCGCGTCGGGGACGGCCGTAACAGAGATGCAGAAGAATCTGTTTACAAACTGACATGGCGACGACAGGAGCCAACACTCACCGGGGCAGGGTGATGATACTGGTCTCACTCATAACGGTCGGTTATGTGGGACTCGGGGTGAGGTTGGTGGATATACAGGTGCTCCAGCACGACAAGCACGCCGCGCACGCGCTGGACAACACTCGCCGCAAGGTGATTCAAGCCTCGAGGCGCGGCGACATTCTGGACATCCGCGGCACGGTGCTGGCGACGAGCCGCATTACCAAGACGGTGTGCGCCGACCCGTCGCTGATGGGCACCCACCAGCAACTCGTGGCCCGGGCGATCGCGCCGTTTCTCGGCAAAGCCGCCGGCGATCTAGCCCAGCGCATGCAGCGCCGCCAATACACCGACGCGAAGGGGCGTCAGCGCGAGGACAAGCACGTCGTGCTCAAGCGCAAGGTGTTGTTTGAGGATTGGCGGGGCATCACCAACGCACTGGCGCACATCGAGTTCGGTGTCGACGTGAAGTCGCTGCCCCGCAGGGAGCGGCTGAACTATTACAACGTCAGGCGCTCTGTGTTCTGCGAGCGGGTCGATTCGCAGTTGCGGGTTTACCCGAGCGGCAACCTCGCCGCTCACGTGATGGGGTTCGTCGGCGTACGGGATCCGGAAGGCTCGAGCGTGCCGATCGTTGGACTCGAGGGGAAACACGGAATCGAGATGATGCTCGACTCGGAGCTCGAGGGCGTGCGCGGTTGGCGCGAGACCGAGACCGACCGCAGTCGCCGCGAGGTGGTGGCGTTCCGTGAGCACGACGTGAAGCCGCGCGACGGGATGAACGTGGTGCTGTCACTCGACGCCAACATCCAGTACATCACCGAGAAGGCGCTCGAGGCGCTTTGTGCGAAGCACACTCCGGCGAGTGCCTGCGTCGTGGTGGTGAACCCGCAAACCGGCGCGATTCTCGCGCTGGCCAACCGGCCGACATACAACCCCAACAAGCCCGGCGACTCCAACGCGGCCAACCGCCGAAACCGGGTGATCTCCGACGTGTTCGAGCCGGGCTCGACCTTCAAGATCGTGGCGGTGTCCGGCGCGCTCAACGAGCATGTCGTGAGGCTGAATGACCGGTTCCACTGCGAGAACGGCCGCTTTTATTTCGCCGGCAAGGTGCTGCGCGACCACCACGCGTACGGCATGCTGACCGTGAAGGAAATCATCACCAAGTCATCCAACATCGGCACGGCCAAGGTGGCGATGAAACTGGGGGCATCGCGACTGCACAATTATATTTCCGAGATGGGTTTCGGCCACCGAAGCGGCGTGTCGCTGCCGGGAGAAGTGCGCGGCATTCTTCACCCGGTCAAAAACTGGAGCAAGCTGGAGATCTCCCGGATACCGATGGGCCACGGGATTGCAGCAACGCCAATTCAACTCGTGATGGCGATGTCGGCCATGGCCAACGGCGGCAACCTGATGCGTCCGCTGCTGGTGGATCGGCTGGTGGATCGGGACGGGAATGTTGTGATGCAGTATAAACCAACCGTGGTTCGCAAAGTGATCCGCGACGAAACCGCGCAGCAAATGGTGGAGACGCTGGTGACGGTGGTCTCTGCCGAGGGCACCGCGCGCCGGGCTTGGCTCGCGAACTATACAGTCGCCGGCAAGACCGGCACGGCGCAAAAGCCGTCGAAGACCCGGCGCGGCTATGAGGCCGGGAAATATTTTTCGTCGTTCATCGGATTCCTGCCGGCGGAGAATCCCCAGTTGTGCATCGGGGTGTTTGTGGACGAACCGCACAACGGCCATTACGGCGGCGTGGTGGCAGCACCGACGTTCAGGGTTATCGCCGAGAAGTCGGCCAACTACCTTGGCCTCGAGCCGTCGGTGCCGGTGAAGCCGATTTCGGAACAGAAACCCCGAGTGGTGTCGAGATGATGGAACCCCGGACACTAGGTTTTGTGGAGCAGAGCTGCAACGGGCAGCTCGTCGCGGGCGAGCGCTCGGCAAGTGTGCGGCACATTTGCACCGATTCGCGCCTGGCCAAGCCGGGCGACTTGTTTGTTGCGATTCGCGGCGACCGGTTTGACGGGCACGACTACCTCAACGACGCGCTTGGCCAAGGGGCTGAGGCGGCCGTGGTCAACCGCTCTTGCCTTGGCCAGGCGGAGAGCGCCGGGCCGATGATCGGGGTGGACGAGACGCGGCGCGCCCTTGGCCAATTGGCTGCCCGTTACCGGCAGGATTTCGAGTTGCCGGTGGTCGCGGTTGGCGGCTCCAACGGCAAAACCAGCACCAAGGAAATCCTGGCCACGGTGCTGGGGCAGCGGCTCGAGACGCTCTCGAGCGAGGCCAGTTTCAACAACGACATCGGCGTGCCACTCACGTTGCTGCGGCTGCGCGAGGCCCATGAGGCGGCGGTGCTCGAGGTCGGCTCGAACCATCCCGGCGAGTTGGAGCCGCTGCTGCAACTCATCCGGCCGAGGTACGGCGTGTTGACGAGTATCGGACGCGAGCATCTGGAATTTTTTGGAGACATCGAGGGAGTGATCGAGGAGGAGGGCGCGTTGGCGGAGGCGCTGCCGCCGGAGGGGTGCCTGTTCGTCAATGGAGATATCGAGGGACTGGAGGCGATCCGCCGCCGTTGCCGCGCAACGGTCGTCACTGTCGGGGAAGGGGAGGCCTGCGACTGGCGCATCGCCGACATCAGGTCCGACGACAAGGGAACCACTTTTGAAATAATTTCGCCGAAGGGAGATCGGAACGGAGCATACTGCGTCAACCTGCTGGGCCATCAAAATGCCCGGAACGCCGCACTCGCGATTGCGCTTGCGGCGGAACTGGGCCTGAGCCGGGAGGAACTGGACCAGGGCCTGCAGCGTTGCCGTCCGGCGTCGATGCGAATGGAGATGCAGACACTCGGCGGTGTCCGCATAATTAACGACGCCTACAACTCCAACTCCGACTCCCTTCTGGCGGCTTTGAAAACGATCGGGTCGTTTCCGGTTAAGGGAAAGCGCATTGCCGTTCTCGGCGACATGGCCGAGCTTGGCCAAGCCAGCGAGTCCGCCCACGTTGAGGCGGGCCAGCTTGCGGCCGGGGTCGGCCTGAACGGCCTCATCGCCGTGGGCCGATGGGCGGACACGACGGTGCGCGCGGCACAGGAGGCCGGCTTGGCCAACGTGGCGGCGTTCGACGACGTCACCATGGCCGGCAAGGCGCTGGCCAAAAAACTGGAACCGGGCGACGCGGTGCTCATCAAGGGCAGCCGCGCGGCGAAAATGGAGGGCATCATCGAGGTGCTTTCGGAGGCCATGAACACATAGCGAGGCAGGATGTTTTTTTATGTCAGCCAGGTTCCGCAGTGGTTGGCCGGAAACGGCCACGCCGCCTGGGCGGACTGGCTCTCCTTCCTGCGGGTGTTCCAGTACATCACCTTCCGGACAGCCGGCGCAGCGGTGACGGCGCTGCTGCTTTGCTGGTGGCTTGGCCCAAAGATCATCGCGCTGCTCAAGCGGTCGAAGTTCGGCCAGGAATATTCGGACAAGGCCGAGGAGGCCGGCGGACTGCACGCGCGCGTGCTCAGCAAAAAAGGCACGCCGTCGATGGGGGGAATCATGATTGTGCTCTCGCTGGATGTCACCGCGCTGCTTTGGGCCAAGTGGAACGAGTTTCTCGCGCTGAGCCTGATGTCGGTGGTGGTGCTGGCGGCGCTCGGTTTTTACGACGACTGGGTCAAGCTCACCAAGCAGGACAAGGCCGGCATCCACTCGAAGGTGAAACTGGCGGTGCAACTGGCGCTGGGCCTGTTCATCGGCCTGTACCTGTGGCATCACCCCGACCCCGTCAAGAGCGACTTGATCGGGAAACTGGTGGTGCCGTTTTACAGCGGGGAAATTGTGTTTGCCGGCGTGGGGCTCGTTGGCTTGTTGATCACCACGGCGGCCATCGTCGGCAGCTCGAACGCAGTGAACCTGACCGACGGCCTCGACGGCCTGGCCATCGGTTGCACGCTGATCGTGACGTTCGTGTTCATCATTTTCACCTACATCGCCGGCAACAAGATTATGGCCGACTACCTGCTCGTGCCGTACGTCGAGGGGGCGGGGGAGTTGACGGTGTTTTGCGCGGCAATGGTGGGTGCCGGGCTGGGGTTTCTCTGGTTCAACTGCCACCCGGCGCAGGTGTTCATGGGCGACACCGGGTCGCTGGCGCTGGGCGGCGTGCTCGGCGTGATCGCGGTGCTGATTCATCAGCCGTTCGTGCTGGTGATCGCCGGCGGGGTGTTCGTGCTCGAGGCGGGGTCGGTGATGATCCAGACCGTCTGGTTCAAGCACACGCGGCGAAAATTCGGCGAGGGGCGGCGGGTGTTCCTGATGGCGCCTCTGCATCATCACTTCGAGAAAAAAGGGTGGTACGAGTCGCAGGTGGTCGCCCGGTTTTACATTTTGGGAATTCTTTTTGCGGTGCTCGCTTTGAGTACGCTGAAATTGAGGTAAGTTAGGCAGTCATGTTCAAGTTAAAAGGCAAACGGGTTTTATTGGTCGGCCTCGGTTCGAGGGGCCGCTCAGCCTGCCGGTTGCTCTGCGCCAGCGGCGCCTCGGTGGTGGCTGTGGATTGCAAGGACAACAAGCAACTCCAACGCGAAACCAAGCCGTTGGCCAAGCTGGGGGCGGAGGTGCACCTGGGCTTGGCCAAGCCGTTGGCCAAGCTGCTTGAGGGCGTCGAGTTGGGCGTGATTAGCGTGGGCGGCATTCGTGAAACAGCCTGGGTGAGTGCCCTGCAAAAATTGGATATCTCGATGATCGGCGAACTGGAACTGGGTTTTCAGCAGTTGCGCTGCCTCAACATCGCGGTGACCGGCACCAACGGCAAGACTTCCACGGCAAAGCTCATCGAGCGGGTTCTCTCGGGCACGCAACGCGAAACCCGCCTCGCCGGCAAGGTGGACTGTCCTGTTTGCGACACCGTGGCCGACTCGAAAGAGCTCGACTACCTGATCCTCGCGGTGAACTCGTTCCAGTTGGAACTGACGCAGTTTTTCAGCCCGACGGTGGCCGTGTTGACGAACATCTCGCCGGACCACATGGACCACTACGGGAGCATGGCCGAGTACGTGAAAGCGAAGTCGCGAATGTTCGCCAACCAGCAGCCGTTCGACTGGGCGATCATCCAGAGCGAGGCGCTGGCGCAGATTCGCTCGCTCGGCATCGAGATCCCGTCCAAGATCATCACCTTCAGCTCGAGCAACCGCCGGGCGGACATTTCGCTGGATCGCGGCTTGATCGTCAGCCGGGTGCCCGGCTGGGAGGGGCCGCTGCTGGATTTCAACGAATGCCAGTTGCAGGGCGCGCACAACGCGGAGATTATCATGGCGGCGCTGGCCGTCGGGCGCGTGCTGCGGATTCCGCTGGAGCAATCGGCGCTTGTCCTGCGGAATCACCCGGCGTTGCCGCACCGCTGCGAACTCGTGGCCGAGATTGGTGGCGTGAGCTACATTAACGACTCCCGATCCACTAACGTCGCCGCTCTCGAGAAGTCACTTTCCTCAATGAAACCAGGCTCGGGCGGCCGTCCCAACATCTGGTTGCTGGCCGGCGGCCGCGACAAGGCCGGGGCTTACCACGACATCGGCCCGTTGCTTTCGCAGGGGGTCAAGGCGGCGTTTTTGATGGGTGAAACCCGCGAAAAACTTCGCGCCGCGTGGAGCCTCTTCACGCCCTGCCGCCTGGTGGACTCGCTGGAGGAAGGCGTCCGTCAGGTTGCAGAATTGGCCGAGGAAGGCGATGTCATTTTGCTCTCGCCAGCCAGTGAGGATTCCGGTAGTGTCAACGGCTATCAACATCGTGGCGAGATGTTCCGACGCTCAGTCGAACTCTTGGCCGGTACTTCAACGGAAGACGAAAGCACCGGCAAGGCCCCTTCAGCCTCAAAACCCCCGCACCTCTTGTCGCGATGAAACGTGCCCACCAACCACCATATCTTGTGTTCCCCCGTACGCTTGGCCAAGCGCAATGCAATTTTTTAACCAAGGAGTAAACTATCATGACCAGTCATAATCCCCTACGACCCAAAAGTTCCCTGCTCGAGCAGAAAGCCAAGAGCCGCTCCGGCCTACAGATGGTAATGATCATCGTGGCCGTGCACGTGGTTTTTCTTGGAGGCCTGTTGTTCTCCGGTTGCCGCCCGGAAAAACCGACCCCCGAACCGGCCCCCGGCCCCGATGCCATCCCGATTCTGCCACCCGACGGGGGAGGGGTGGCTTCGCCGCCGGCTGAGACCAATACGGTGACGGTGGTGGAGGCGCCCGCCGCGCCGCCGCTGCCGGATGCCACGACCAGCGAACCCAAGCCGCCGCCCGTGACGCGTGACACGGAACCGGTGGAGGACATCGTGCCGTTGATCCCCGAGCCATCCGAGGGGCCCGAGGTGCCGGTGGCCGCCGGCGAGATCGAGTACGTGGTGGCCAAGGGCGACAATTTCACCAACATCGCCAGCAGGCACGGCGTCACTGTCCAGGCCATTATCAAGGCCAACCCGGCGGTGGATTCGAACCGCATGCAAATTGGCCAGGTGCTGATCATCCCCGCGCCAGCGGCCAAGCCGCCCGCGCCCTCGCTGCCCGAGGGAACGGTGGTGTACGAGGTCAAGCCGGGCGACAGCCTTTACGCCATCGCCGAGGAGCACAAGACCACGGTCAAGGCCATCCGCGAGGCCAATGACCTGACCACCTCCAAGATTCGACCGGGGCAAAAACTGACCATTCTCTCGCCAGAAACCGAGAACTAGCCCGGGGTGAATCCGTCCCGATGAAGCTCGCCTCGACCTTGTTGGTGTTTGTCGTTTCCGCCCTGCTTGCGCTGGGGTTGGTGATGCTCTACAGCGCCACCATGTTCCACCGGAGTGGCGGGTTTTGGAGCGCACAGTTGCTGTGGTGTTGCATCGGGGTGGTGGTCTGCCTTGGCGCGGCCATGTCAGATTACCAACTGCTAAAAAAAGTCTCCGTGCCGGCGCTGGTGCTGGCGCTGCTCCTGTTGGTGGCGGTGATGATTCCCGGCATCGGGCTGGAGCGCAACGGTGCGCGCCGCTGGCTGCAGTTGCCGGGCACGACGTTTCAGCCGTCGGAGTTTGCCAAGCTGGTTGTCATCATTGCGCTGGCTCATTACTGCGAGCGCAAGGGCCGGAGGATGGGCACGTTCAAGAATGGACTGCTGATTCCCGGCATGGTGTTGGGGTTGTTTCTCGGGCTGATTTTCATCGAGCCGGACTGGGGTGCAACGGCACTGCTGGCCGCAGTCTGCGGGCTGATGCTGATACTGGCCGGCACCAAGATTCGTTACATGGCAATGCCGGTGATCGGGGTGATGTGTGCTGGCGGCTATCTGCTTTCGCAGAACACCGTCCGGCTGAACCGCATCACGAGCTGGCTCGATCCCGAGGGCACGAAACAGGGCGTCGGCTATCAGGCGTGGCAGTCGCTGATTGCGCTTGGCTCTGGCGGGACAACCGGCCTTGGCCTTGGCAACGGACGCCAAAAACTCGGCTTTGTGCCGGAGCACCAGACCGACTTCATATTCTCCGTGATCGGCGAGGAGCTTGGCCTGATCGCTACGATGGCGGTCGTTGTCGGCTTTGTTTTGTTTTTGGTTTGCGGGGCGTTCATCGCCATGCGCGCGCGCGACTTTTTCGGTTTTCTGCTGGCGTCCGGGCTGACCTTTTTGATCGGCCTGCAGGCGTTCATCAACATCGGCGTGGTGACCAGCATGCTGCCCAACAAGGGTCTGCCGCTGCCGTTCATCAGCCGGGGCGGAACGAATCTCGTGGCGATGTTGTTTTGCGTGGGCGTGCTGCTGAGCATCGCGCGGTTTGCCAACCAGGAAGGGCGCTCCAAGGCGGACAAGTTGAAGGATTCGGACAGCTACTCCCCGTTCCGGGCAGGTACCCAGCCATGAAACCCGCACTCAAGCGCATTGCCATCGCCTGCGGCGGAACCGGTGGGCACCTGTTCCCCGGCTTGGCCGTGGGGGACGCGCTCGTGGCGCGTGGCTGTGAGGTCACGCTGCTCGTCAGTTCGAGGGAGGTCGACCAGACAGCGGTCAAGTCGGCTTACGGAATGGAGGTCGAGTCACTGCCGGTCGTTGGCCTGAGCCACAATCTGCCCCGGTTCGCTGCCAGTTTTTGGTCGTCGCTTGGCCAATGCCGGAAGCTGTTCCGCGAAAACCGCCCGGACGCCGTGCTGGCGATGGGCGGGTTCACCAGCGCGCCGCCGGTGATCGCCGGTAAACTGATCGGCGCGCGCATTTTCCTGCACGAGGCAAACGCCATCCCGGGCCGGGCGGTGAAGCTGCTGGCGCCGTTGGCGGATGAGGTGTTCGTCCAGTTTCCCGCCGCGATGCCGAGGGTGCTGAGCACCGATATTCGCGCCACCGGTCTGCCGGTGCGCTCGGCGATGGAGCCGATCGAAAAGGCCGACGCACGGACCGCGCTTGGCTTGGCGGAGAACCAGCCGGTGTTGCTCGTGATGGGCGGCAGCCAGGGGGCGCAGTCGATCAACCAGGCGCTGATCGAGTCGCTGCCGCGCTTGGCCAAGGCGGTGCCCGGCCTGCAGTTCATCCACTTGACCGGCGGGAGTGTCGAGCCGGTGCGCCAGGCGTACGATGCGCTTGGCTTGCGCGCGGTGGTGCGTCCGTTTTTGACCGAGATGGAGTATGCGCTGGGCGCGGCTGACCTCGCCGTGAGTCGCTCGGGGGCGTCGTCGCTGGCGGAGTTCTCGGCGATGGAGCTGCCGGCCATCCTGATCCCGTACCCGACTGCGGTGGACGACCATCAGCGGATCAACGCGCAGTCGTTTGTGGACATCGGCGCTGCGCGGTGTTTTCACCAGAAACAACTGACACCCCATCTGCTCGTCAGCCAGTTGAGCGAGTTGTTCGGCAGCCCGGCCAAGCTCAGGGCGATGGCTGCGTCGATGAAAAAATGGAAGGCAGCACAGGCGACGGAGGTGGTCGTGCAGCGGATTTATGAGGTGTGCGAATGGGAGGACGACGGCGGGGACGAGCTGATGTTTGACCTGCCGGGCGGGAAGGAGGCAGCCGCATGAGCGCCGGGGTCGCGGAGCCGGTTTCCCCGGCGAGAGGCGGTTTGAAGTCGCTACTCGAGGCCGCCGTCGCCGATGGGACAGTCATTCAGCAGAACGTCTCGCTGGCGGAACTGACGACCCTCCGGGTCGGCGGCCAAGCGGACTGGTTTGCTGAGCCGCAAAGCCAAGCCGACTTGTCGGCGCTGGTGAGCGCCTGCCGCGAACACGGCCTGCCGGTGACGGCGCTTGGCTTGGGATCGAATTTTCTCGTGCTCGACAGCGGCGTGCGCGGAGTGACCGTACGGTTGAGCGCCGGGGTGTTCGCCGGGATCGAGGCGGACGGCAGCCGGCTCAATTGTGGTGCCGCGGCGCGGATGAAAAAAGTGGCCGCCGAGGCCAGGCGCTGCCGGTTGGCGGGGATGGAATTTCTTGAGGGCATCCCGGGCAGTGTCGGCGGCGGGCTGCGCATGAACGCCGGGGCGATGGGCAGTGAGTTGTTCGACGTGGTGGAGACGGTGCGGTTCATGGATCCCGCCGGCGAGGTGTTCGAGATGTCGGCGGAATCGATCGAGTCCACGTACCGAAGTTGTCCGCTGTTGAAAAACCAGATCGCACTCGGCGCGGTGCTGAAGGGCGAGCCGGACACCGGCGAGGCCATCGCCGCCCGCATGGCTGAGTACAGTCAAAAACGCTGGGGCAGCCAGCCCAAGGCGCGCAGCGCAGGTTGCATTTTCAAAAATCCGGAAGGCATTCCCGCCGGAAAATTGGTCGATGAGCTGGGGCTAAAGGGCGCGACCGAGGGTGGCGCGATGGTGTCGCAGGAGCACGGCAACTTCATCGTCAACAACGGCGACGCGACGGCGGGGGATATTCTGCGGTTGATCGATCGCATCCGGGAGAGGGCGCTGGGCGAGCGCGGCATCGAGTTGCAGACCGAGGTGCAAATCATCGGGAGGGAGGACGGGCGTGTTTGAGCCACTTGAAATTTGCGTGATGCTTGGCGGGCCATCCGGTGAGCGGGAAGTGTCGCTTCAGTCCGGCGCAGCGGTGGCGGATGCGCTGCGGGGCCTCGGCCACCGGGTGAGCGAAATCGACCCCGTGGACAAAGAGTTCCGGCTGCCGCAAAACACCGATATTGTGTTTCTGGCGCTGCACGGGACGTACGGGGAGGACGGAACGATGCAGGCTAAGCTCGACGCGTTGGGTGTGCCGTACACCGGCTGCGGTGAGGCGGTGAGCCGCTTGGCCTTTGACAAGGTGGCGGCCAAGCAAGCCTGCGCGGGGCGGGGGATTGCCACGGCGAACGACTGCGTGGTGGATGACCCCGGGGCCGGCCTGCCCGGCGGGCTCGAGCTGCCGCTGGTGCTCAAGCCGGTTTGCCAGGGATCGAGCATTGGCCTCGAGTTTGTCGAGTCGGCTGCCGCTTGGCCAAGCGGCTTGGCCAAGTCGCTCGAGGGCGGTGGCAGGGTGCTGGTCGAGGAGCGGATCGAGGGCCGGGAAGTCACGGTGGGCATCGTCGGTGGCCAGCCGCTGCCGGTGATTGAGATCACGCCCAAGCGCGGCGCCTACGATTACGCCAACAAATACACCGCCGGCGCGACCGAGTACACCTGCCCGGCGGAGTTTGACGAGGAGGCCACGCGCCGCATCCAGTGTGCCGGTGAGCAGGCGTTGTTTGCCGTGGGTGGCGGCAACTGCGCTCGCGTGGATTTTATCGTGAGAGCGGATGGTGAGCCGGTGTTCCTCGAGGTCAACACCCTGCCGGGCATGACCGAGACGAGTCTGCTGCCCAAGGCGGCGGCGGCGAGCGGCACCAGTTTCGCCGAACTGTGCCAGTGGCTGGTCGAGTTGGCCGTGGAACACCCGCCGCTGGCAGCCACCGGATGAACCGAATGAAATCGCTGGGAACAACAAACTAAACGCAGAGGGCCGCAGAGAGAGGAAAAAATTGAGAACAGAAAACTTGAAATTACAAAAAAGCGATGGCCTTGGCCAAGCGCGTCCGGATGTCGCGACAGCGTCATGGAGTGCGGCTCTCCGTGCCGCTTAGGAAACCGGTTTGTTGGCGATTAAAATGAAACATGGATGAACAGGATGAACAGGATGGACAGGATTTTGAAAAACTGAAAACTTGAAACTGAAAACTTAAAAACCATTGAGAGCGAAACGTCGAAACAGCAAGTCGGGGCAGAAAAAACTGCTCTCGGTCAAGGTACAGTCGCAGCAGGCCAAGCGCGAGCAGTTGCGCAGGCTGCGTTCGTTGGCGGCCCTGGCCCTGGCGATCGTGGCGATCATCACCGTCTGCTGGCAGGGCGGCGCGTTCGCGCTCAACCGGCTCGTGTACGAGAACGAGTCGTTCTCCGTCAAGCAACTGGATTACCGGACCGACGGAATCATCACCGTGGACCAACTCAGGAAATGGGCCGGAGTTCGTTTGGGCGACAACCTGCTCAAGCTTGATTTGCTGCGGATCAAGCGCGACATCGAGCTGGCACCGCGCGTGAGGGCGGCGTCAGTGGAGCGTTATCTGCCGGACACGCTGCAGGTGCGGGTCGCCGAGCGGGTGCCCATGGCACAAGTCTGGGCCTGGCAACGCGACGGTGCCGGCGAGACGGATTACGACTGCGTGAGGCTGCAACTCGACGAGACCGGCCACGTGATGACGCCCATCGACGGCCACTCCGTGGTGGCACCCGAGGACCAGGCCGAGTGGTCGCTGCCGGTCGTCTCCGGGATCGACCTCGGGAAACTCAAGACGCTCGCCCCCGGCCGTCCGGCTGGCCTGCCAAAGCTGCGGGCCGCGCTTGGCCTGATCGGGGAGTTTCGCCGCTCGCCACTGGCCGGCACGGTGGACTTGCGGGTGATCGACCTTTCGCAGCCGCGCATCCTGCGGGTGACCACCGGCGATGGGGGGCAGGTGGATCTCTCGACCGAGCGCCTGTCCCGGCAGCTCAACCGCTGGGCCCGCATCCGGGCGCACGGGCAGAAATTTGGCCTCGCCATCGAGACGGTGGACCTTTCGGTGACCAACAACGTGCCGGTTCGCTGGATGCTCTCCCCGTCGATCGCCGAGGACATGAAGCGTGGGCGAAAGGTGGCCCGTAAATAAACAAACCGTGAGTAATTCACAAATCATCGTAGGCCTCGAGATCGGCACCTCCAAGGTGTGCGTTGCCGTGGGGGAAGTGAGCGAAAACCAGGTCGTCAACATCATCGGCCTTGGCCAGGCGAAATCCCGGGGCGTACGCAAGGGGGAGATCATCGACGTCGCCCTCGCCGAGGAGGATGTGCGCAACGCCATCGTCGAGGCCGAGCAGGTAGCCGACGTCGAGATTCGATCGGTGTTCCTCGGCGTGACCGGCAGCCACATCCGCGGCTTCAACAACACCGGCGTCCACCCCGTGGTGTCGGCGGATCGCGAGATCACCACCACCGACATTCAGGATGTCATCAAGAACGCCAAGGCGATCAACCTCCCGACCGACCACTCGGTGGTGCACGTCATCCGGCAGCACTTCCGCGTGGACGGGCAGGACGGCGTGCTGAACCCGGAGGGGATGCTGGGGGCGAAGATCGAGGTGGACGTGCACGTCGTCAGCGGCCGGTACAACCGTTTGCAAAACCCGATTCGCCTCGTCAGCGGACTACACCTGGAGGTGGAAAACATCTCATTCAGCGCCCTGGCCTCCTCCCTCGCCATCCTCAGCACCGAGCAGAAGGAACTGGGCACGTTGGTGATCGACCTCGGCGCCGGCGTCACCGAGTACGCAGTGTACTCCGCCGGCGTCATCAAGCACACCGGCGTGCTGGCGGTCGGCGGCGACCACGTCTCCAACGACCTCGCCTACGGGCTGAAGGTGCCGCTGGCCCGCGCCGAGCAACTCAAGATCGACCACGGCTCGGCGGTGATCGATCCCGAGGCCGGGGATCGCGAGATCGACTTGTCCGACGACAGCTTGATCCCAGGCCGGCAGGTCAACCTCGGGCACATGCAGAAGATCATGTCGATGCGCCTGCAGGAGACCTTCGAGCTGATCGCCAGGGACATTGGCCAGGCGGGATTGATCGAGTACCTCCGCGCGGGGGTGGTGCTCTGCGGCGGCGGTGCGCGCATCCCACACATCACCCGACTGGCGCGGGACGTGTTCAATCTCCCGGTCGCCATTGGCCGGGCCAGCACCGTGAGCGGCATCAAGAACGCGCTGGACGAGCCGGAGTTCGCCACACCGGTCGGGCTGATCAAGTTTGGGGTCTTTCAGTCACAGGCCAACCCGCGCCGTGCCGGATTTGGCCGGGCGATCCGCCGGCAGGTCGCCGCGCTTTTTGGCCGTTGAACCAGCAGGACGAACAATGAAAAATTCCACCAAGCCAACTCCGAACGCCAACCCGGTCATTCGCCTGCTCGGCTTGGGTGAGGCCGGCGTGAAACTGGTCGAGACCCTCGCCATGATCGGCCCCGGGGGCATCGAGACGTATTCGCTGGACACAGACAACCGCAGCCTCGCCCGCTGTCACCAGTCGCAGACTTTCCTGCTTGGCCAAGCGATCCCGTGCGGCTTGGGAACCGGCGGCGACTCCGCTCTGGCTCGGGCCGCCGTCGAGTCCGACAGCGAGCACTTGGCCGGGATCGTCCGGGGCGCCGACCTGGTCTTTATCGTCGCCGGGATGGGGGGCGGCACCGGCACAGGGGCCGCTTCGTTTTTGGCGAACTTGGCCAAGGAAGCAGGGGCGCTCGTCGTGGGCGTGGCGGCAACACCGTTTGACTGCGAGGGCATCCGGCGCTGCAACCAGGCCACCGGAGGGGTGCGCGACCTTAAACAGGTCGCCGATGCGGTTTTTCATTTTCCAAACCAGGACGTCGTCCTCATGGAGGGCGCGAACATCAGCCTCCACGAGGCGCTGGACATCGCCAACCGCCACCTGTGCGAGGCCGTGCTAGGCGTGAGCCGGATGCTGCTCGACTCGGGTATGTTGAACGTCTCCTTCGGCGACCTCCAGGCAGCGCTGCGCGGCCGGCACAGTCTCGGCTCCGTTGTCCATGTCGATGCAAGCGGCGACGACCGGGCCGCCGCCGCCGTGCGAAAGCTGCTGACCCATCCGGCCGCCCGCGGAGGCGAGGCACTGCGGGAAGCCAGCACGTTGCTGGTGCACCTGTCGGGGGAGGAGATGACCATGGCGGAGATTGTCGCCGTGACCGGCGCAATCGGCAGCCATGCCACCACGGCCAACCTCGTCGTCGGTGCCTCCGGGCCGGGCCGCGACGGTGTCGGGCTGCAGGTGACCGTAGTCATCGCGCACGCCGCCAAACTTGCCGAGCCCGGGCAGGAGCAAGCCAAGGCGCATCCCGACCCAACCGGGCAGGCATCCGGCCTCGGGTTTTCCGGTTCCTTCTCGGTGCCGGACACCGGCAGTTATCTTGACTTGGGGAAGGATACCGGCGGTACATCTCGCGGTGGTTTTGCCTACACGCCACCGGCTCCGACGGCGGATGCATTGACACCCGAATGCCGTGAAGACCTCATCCGGGTTGCGGCCAAGGAGGAGCCGAACCGAAAAAAACGGCAGAAGATCGTTCAGGAAATGTTGCCGCTCGAGATCGTTTCCAAGGGCCGGTTCGAGAAAAGCGAGCCAACCATCCACCAAGGGGAGGACCTCGATCAACCCACGTACATCCGGCGCGGAGCCGTCCTGAACTGACCGCGCTTGGCCAAGCGCAGGGCACACTGTCCCCTCGCGACTTCAGCGCTTGGCCAAGGGGATAATCGTGAAAAGATACACCCCCCCGGGAACGGCCCTCAAAATAAACAAAAAAACATCAATTTTTTGTGGTGTTTTGGAAGTTCTTTGATAGGTTTCCGCGCCTCGCTTTGCCCGGGGCAGCCGGAACCGGCTGATTTGAGGCAAAAAAGTGAAGCCAAAATCCAGCTTAAAACGTGGCAGTAAAAAGAAAAGTCGTAACAAAACCAGCGAAAACCGCCAAAAAAGCGGTGAAAAAGGCTGTGGCGAAGAAGGCTCCGGCGAAAAAGAAGCCGGTTTCGCGTAATAATCACAAGGTGGGTGCGGCAACCACGGCTGCTGTTCTGGGTTTGGCGGCCACGCCAGCCAAGAGAGCGGCCCAAAAAAGGCGGGCGACCAAGCTGGCCAACAGCGGCAAGTGGGGGAAACAAAAACAGCTTTTGATCGGGCTGCGAGACCGGTTGACCGACCAGCGCAACGGCCTTGCCAAAGAGTCCGCCAAGGAGATGGAAAGCTACGGCGTACACATGGCCGACTCCGGGACTGACAACTTCGACCGGGACTTTAACCTGAGCCTGCTCTCAGCGGATCAGGATGTGATTTACGAGATCGAGGAGGCTCTAAAGCGAATTGAAAAGGGAACCTACGGCGCGTGCGAAATCACCGGGAAAGTTATTCCGCAGACGCGCCTGAACGCCATACCGTGGGCGCGATTCCGGGTGGACGCCCAGTCTGAACTTGAACAGCACGGCATACTGCAAAACCGCTCACTGGGGCAGTTGGGCACCATCACCACGCCGGCTGCCTCAACCAAGGACACGGCTGAAAAAGAACTTCCAGAAACCAAGACAAAGATAGATTAATTTATGGCAAGGGAAACAGTCATTCTCGAATGCACGGAAGCCAAGGGCGAGGGCAAGCCAGTGTCCCGTTACATGGGGCAGCGCAACAAGAAAACCCAGCCCGACCGGCTGGAGATGAAAAAATACAACCCCAACCTGCGTCGTCACACGGTGCATCGCGAGATCAAGTAATATGCCAAGGAAGAAGGACAAGAATAAACGGAACACGAACCAATCGCGTCCGCCGCGCCCGAAGCCCGTCATCGATTTCACCGTCGATCAGCTGAACTACCGCAACACCGAGCTGCTGCAGACGTTCGTGACCGGCCACGGCCGCATCCTGCCGCGCAAGTACACCGGGCTTCCAGCGCATTACCAGCGCCGCATGGCCAACGCCATCAAGCAAGCCCGCACGTTGCTCCTAATGAAGTAACCGACTTTGAAGCCGCCGCGCCCGGAAGGTGTGCGGCGGTTTTTCGTGCCAGCCAACGGCAAATGGATTGCAATAACCAAAGCACGCTTGGCCAAGCGCTTGGCCGTCACCCCAATTGACTTACGCGCTTCTTATATTTTCTGTTTTTGCCGCGGCACTCACGGTGCTGTGGATCAAGCCGTCGGACCCCAACAAGCTCAAGCTGCTGATCGCCTTCAGCGGCGCCTACCTGCTCTCGATCACCGCGCTGCACCTCTTGCCGGAAGTGTTCACCGGCGATGACCGGGGGGCGTATTTTGGATCGTTCGTCTTGGTCGGTTTTTTCATCCAGGTAATGCTCGAGTACCTCTCGGGCGGCATCGAGCATGGCCACGCGCACACGCACCGTAGCGCCGGGTTGCCGGTCGGGTTGATGATTGGCCTGTGCCTTCACGCGTTTCTCGAGGGCATGCCGCTGGGCGGCGGGGACGCCGGCCACAGCCACGAGCACAGCCACTCCCACGGTGTCGAGCCGTTGTTGATGGGAATTGTGTTACACAAGTACCCGGTGGCCATGGTGTTCCTTGCGATGCTGCTCAACAGTGGCCTGGGCAAACCCAAGGCGTTCGGGTTGCTGGCGGTGTTCGCCGCGATGGCGCCGCTCGGCACGCTGCTGAGCGGAGTTGAGGTGGTTGGCCAGTACAACCGCGAAAGTCTGGCCATTGTCATCGGCATCTTTCTGCACGTCTCGACGACGATCCTCTTTGAGAGCAGCGAAGACCATCGGTTCAACGCCTACAAAATGATGGCGATCGCAGTCGGCCTTGCCCTGGCGGCTGCCAGCATGCTGTTGAACGCTCACTGACGCCCGCGCTTTACGGCTTCGGCTTGCGGGCGGCGCGAGGCTTCGCGGCTCGGAACAATTCCATCTGCCGTTCCCGCAGCATCCCGTGCGCCTTGAGCACGCGGATCAACTGCAGCACATCCGAGCGCTGGTAGTTGCGGTTTTTCTCCACCCCATCGATCACGGCCGAGAGTACCGCCGGAAACTCAATCACCCCGTCGACCCCCTTGCTGCGGAGGAAATCCGCGCTTTCCCGGCGCAGTTTTTTCGAGGACGGCAGCGACGGCGCAACGAGTATCTTGAGAAAAACGGCATCGGCGCCGAACACCGCCTCCGCCGCCTTGGCGGCCGCCGGTTGTGCGAAGCGAAAAATCTCCGGCGAGTTGGCCATCACCGCCGGGCTGAACGTCTCCGTGTGCCAGCCTTTCACTGCGAAAACAGCGCGGCGAATGTGCTTCAAGTCGGTCGGCTGTAACTCGAACGGCAGGACGGCTTTCGACTCAGTCGCCGCCGGGTGGGAGGCAAAAAAATCGATGTGCGAGTCGTGCCGGCGCGACGGCGCGACAAACTTGCGCCCCTGTTGCACGAGGAAGCCGTTGGCCTCAAGGAACTCACGAACAATCGTTTCACTGATGGCGGACATTATTTTAACGCAGCGTTGATGATTGCATTCGGGACGTCGATCCCAAACTTAACTTGGCCGATTTTTTGAGCCAGCACGAACTTGACCTCGCCGCCGCTGACTTTTTTGTCGAGCTTCATCGCGGCGAACACCTTGGCCAACTGCGGCTTGGCCAAGCGCACCGAGGTCGGCAAGTTGGCTTGCGCGAACAGCGCTTCAATGCGATCGACTTCCGCTTGGCCAAGCCCGAGCACGTCGCGCGAGATTTTCGCCGCCGCAACTTGGCCGATCGAGATCGCCTCGCCGTGCAGATATTTTCCATAACGCGAGACGGCCTCGAGCGCGTGGCCGATGGTGTGGCCGTAGTTCAGAATAGCGCGCAGCCCGCCCTCGCGCTCGTCCTGCGCGACGACCTTGGCCTTGATCTGGCAACTGCGGGCGACGATGTGCGCCGTGCCCTTGGCGTCGAGCTGCAGCAGCCCCGGCAGCGTGCGCTCGAGCCGGCGGAACAGCGCCGCGTCGTCAATGATCCCGTACTTGATCACCTCGGCGAGCCCGGCTCGCAGCTCGCGCTTGGGCAACGTCTTGAGCGTGTCGAGGTCGCACAGCACAAGGCGCGGCTGATAAAACGCGCCGACCAGGTTTTTGCCGGCCTTCAGGTTCACGCCGACCTTGCCGCCGACCGAGCTGTCTACTTGGGCCAGCAACGTCGTCGGCACCTGCACGAAGCCGATGCCGCGCAGATAGCTCGCCGCGAGAAAGCCGGCCATGTCGCCCACCACGCCGCCGCCCAGCGCCACGATGAATGAGCTGCGCTCGAGCCGGTGCTTGGCCAGTTGGTCGTAGCAGGCTTGGATTGTTCGCAGGCTCTTGGCTGTCTCGCCGGCGGGCACGCGGAGTTCCACCGGGGCAAACCCGGCCTGCCGCAGCGAAGCCAGCGAAGCCTTGGCGTAGAGCGGTCCCACGGTGTGATCGGTCACCACCGCGCAGCGTTCCCCCAGCTTGAGCCGGCGACACTCGCCACCCAGCCGGGGCAGCAGGCCGTTGCCAATCTTGATGGGGTAACTGCGATCCCCGAGGGGCACTTTGACCGTTCGCATGCGCAGGAAGATACGGACGAGAGGCCACGAGCCAAAGCCCAAAACGTTCAGTCGGCGAAAATGAGGCGGCCGCGGCGCACCGGCTCGGCGACGCCGTCGAGTCGCAGCGAGAGGTCGGGGAGGATGTCCGTGACCCTGCCGCCGGCGATGAGCTTGGCGTCGTCGCACTCGCCGGCGGTCTCTTCCCAAATCTCCACTTCGCGCCCGATGACGCAGTTGTGTCGTACATAATCGGCGTGCAACGCGCCCGGTCCGTGTTCGAGCAACTGCGCGTGCCGCCTGGCCAGGCTCTCGAGCAGCACGGCCAGCATCGCGGGGAGGGTGATGAGGATGTCCGGCGCCAACTCGCGCAGGCTGCCGGGCGGCTGGACGAACTTGCCGCTGGGGAACTCCGGCGTGGTGGCGACGTTGACGCCGATGCCCAGCACGGCGTGCTCGATGCACTCGCCCTTGGCCACGGTCGAGGTGATCACGCCGGAAACCTTGCGGCCGCCAAGCAGCACGTCGTTGACCCACTTGATGCGTGGCGCCTGGCCAAGCGCGTCGAATTGGCCAAGCGCATCGACCACCGCCAACGTCGGCAGCATGCTCAGGCCAAGGCCGAGTTCGCGTGCGGAGCGGTTGGGCGAGAACAGCGCCGTCAGGTGCAGATTGCCCTCGAGCGCGCGCCACGGCCGGCCCCGGTTGCCGTGGAAGTTGTCGCCGGTCACGGCGAGACAGGCAAACGGCGTGGGCGGCGCGGCACCGGTCTGGAGCAGTTCGCGCAGGCCGTCCACCTGCGAGATGGCTGAGTGGCCAACAGCCATGATTTGCCGCCACGGAGCAGGGGCGGGTCGGCGGACAATCTCCGCTTGGCCAAGCCCGCCAACAGCCTGCCAAGCGCGCCGGGTGCTGTCGGCGAGTTGCGCGAAAGGGGCGGCTTCCCAGCCCGCTTGGCCGCTGGTTTCGGCGAAGCCGCGCAGCGCCTCCGGGCAATCTGTGATGATGAGCGATCCGGACGTATCCATCCGCGCCGAGGGTGGCCTTGGCCAGGCGCGGGCAAAAGAAAAATCAGGCTGGAGCAGCCGGGACGCTTGCCCTACAGTCCGCCCATGCAGCGTTGGACGTGTCCCTTGCTCCTGGCCGCGGTGGTTTTTCTGTCCTGGCCAAACAGCTCACCCGCACCGATCATTTTCCGGCGCGGCGAAGGCTGGTCGTACGAGAGCCTCAGCGGCGGCGGCGGTTGGCGTCGCGCCAATGCCAAGGATCAACTCGCGGTGTCGAGGAATGCCTTCGCGGCGGAGGACTGGAAAATCGCCTTCAAGGCTGCCCGGCGCACGGTGGCCGACTGGCCATTGTCCGACCACGCGTCGGAGGCCCAGTTGCTGCTGGCCCAATCATACGAAAAACGGGGCGACGACCAGAAAGCGTTTGCCGAGTACCAAAACCTACTGCGGCTCTATCCCCAAAATGTCGATTTTGAGGACGTCCAAGCGCGGCAGTTTGCGATTGCCACGCGGTATCTTAACGGCCAGCGCTTCAAGCTGTGGAGCCGCATTCCATTTTACAAGTCGATGAGCAAGACGGTGGCCATGTTTCAGGACATCGTCAGCAGCGGGCCGTTCAGTTCCGTGGCGCCCAAGGCGCAGATGCAGGACATCGTCAGCAGCGGGCCGTTCAGTTCCGTGGCGCCCAAGGCGCAGATGAACATCGGCCAGGCCTGGGTCAACAAGGCAGGCGGCTTTCAATTCTCAGAGAGTGAAAAGCACAAAAACTATCGATTGGCGGTCCTGGCTTTTGAGAAGGCAGCCGACCGATACCACGACCGCCCCGACATCGCCTCCGAGGGGTTGTTCGCCGCCGGCTCCGCCTACCAACAGCAGTCGCTTGATGCGGAATACGACCAGGGCGTGACCCACAAGGCCATCGACGCCTTCTCGGATTTCATCGCACTTTATCCCAATGATGAACGGGTGCCACAGGCCCGGGAAAAAATTAAAACCATGAAGGTCGAGCAGGCTCTCGGCAACATGAAGATTGCGGGCTATTACGAAAAACTGGGGAAGTTGGCTGGCGCAAAAAACTATTACAACGAGGTGAAGGAGCTTGCCCCCGGCACGGAGAACGCCGCGATCGCACTGCAAAAGATCGCCGAGTTGCAGCCACGCCTCGACGCGCAAAAAACCTCGGGCGCAAAATCAAAATGACCCTTCCGGTTGCCACCCGTGCTGCTTTGTTTTTGGCCGTGGCAACGCTTGTCGCCGGTTGCGCCAGCTACCGGGTTGGCCCGGTGAACCCCGCAATCCCCGCCGGCCAATCCGTCGAGGTGGGCCTGTTCCAAAACGCCACGCCGCAGCCCGGCCTTTCCGAGTCGGTCAATGCCTCCATCCGTCGCGAGTTGCAGCGGGACGGCACGTTTGAGTTGGCCACCGGCGACGACGGCGACGTGCTGCTCACCGGCAACATCACCCACTATCGGCGATCCGCCGTGAGCTTTCAGCCGCGCGATATTCTCAGCGTACGCGACTTCGAGGTTGAGTTGATCACCCGCATCCGCGCCGCCGACCGCGCCACCGGCAGGGTGCTGCTTGATCGTGAGTTGACCGGCCGCACCACCATCCGCCTGGGCGGCGACCTCGCCAGCGCCGAGCGACAGGCACTACCGCTCCTCGCCAACGACCTGGCCAAGAAAACCGTCGCGCTCCTCGCCGAGGGTGAGTGGTAAACCGCCCCTTGGCCAAGTGCTGATTTTTCTCTCCTCCCGCGAATGTATGAGTTGCTCAAAACCAGCCCGCGTAGCAAGGCGCGCCTTGGCCGGTTGACGACCACTCGTGGCGTGATTGACATGCCAGTGTTTATGCCGGTCGGCACGCAGGCCAGCGTCAAGGCGCTTGACCTGCGCGAACTCAACGAGATTGGCACGGAGATTCTGCTCGGCAATACGTACCACCTGTTCCTCCGTCCCGGCATGGACATCATCCGCAAGGCCGGCGGCCTGCATCGGTTCATGAACTGGGACAAGCCGATCCTCACCGACAGCGGCGGTTTTCAGGTTTATAGCTTGGCAAAGATTCGAAAAGTGCGAGATGACGGCGTCGAGTTTCAGTCGCATCTCAGCGGCGAGACGCTGTTCCTCGGCCCGAAAGAATCGATGGCCATCCAGCGCGAACTCGGTTCCGACATCGCGATGTTGTTCGACGAATGCCCGCCGCACGGCGCGTCCGCCGCCGACTTGGAAGCCGCCGTCAAGCGCACGCTCGATTGGGCCGCCATCTGCGCCGAACAACCCCGCGCCGAGGGACAGCTGTACTTTGGTATCGTGCAGGGTGCCAACGTCCCCGAACTGCGCCAGCGTTGTGCTGAGGAACTCGTCGCGATGGACTTTGACGGCTACGCCATCGGCGGCGTCAGCGTCGGCGAACCGGAACCGGAAATGATGCACGCCGTCGAGATCACCGAGCCGCACCTGCCCGCCGACAAGGCGCGCTACGCGATGGGCCTCGGCACCCCGGCGCAGTTGATCGAACTGGTTGCGCGTGGCGTGGACATGTTCGACTGTGTGCTGCCGACCCGCGTCGCCCGCAACGGCACCGCGTACACGACCGGAGGCGCGATCAACCTCCGTGCGAGTCACCAAAAAGAAAACTTCGGCCCGATCGAAGAGGGCTGCGACTGTTTCGCCTGCACGCACCACACCCGCGCCTACCTGCGCCACCTGCTCAAGGCCGGCGAAATCCTCGGGCTGCGGATGCTCAGCGTGCACAACTCCCACTTTTTCCTCGAGGTCATGCGCGACATCCGCCGCCACTTGGCCAACGGCACATTCGACGACTACCGCGAAGAATTCATCGCCAACTACCAGCCGACCTCCAAGGTCATCGAGGGGCGCGCAAATTCAAAGCTGGCAAAATCTTGATTTTGATTCCGTCGCTGGCGAACGGTTTCAGCGACTTGAAAGCGGCGGCAAGTTGCTTGGGCGAGGTGGCTTTGTCGGGGCGCAGTTCAACGGCAATTGTCCAGCCCAAGTGACGGCGAACGTTGAGCAACGCCGCGAGTTGGTCTGTTGTTGGTTTATTGTCCCGGAACGCTTGGCCAAGCGCGGTGTTGGCGAATTGAATTGTCCCGTCGCCGGTGACTCGGAGTTTCACGGTCACTTCGCCCGGCTTGGGCGCAATCGGTTTCAGCGCGGCGGCGAGCCGGAGTTCGCTCAGTAATTTTCTGCCGCCATCGGTCAATTCCGCCTCCGGCACTTGGCCAAGCGCCTGGCCAATTTCTCCAAGGTGCAGGCGCATCAGCTTCAGCGGCCGGTTTCGCCGCCCGGTTTTCGCGCCGCCGGAGGCCAAGCGGATGAGTTGCTGCAACCCGGCGGCGTCCAACCGCCAGTCGAGCGGCACAGCGTTGGAGGGCGACCGGGTTGCGGGAGTTTTGAACTCGACGAACAGCCGGTATTGCCCCAGCGGCTGGGCGTCGAATGCACCTGAGTCAATCTCGATGCGCTTGGCCAAGCGCTGTTTTTTTGCGAGCACAAATTCCTCCGGGGCGCTGCGAATTCGAGTTGGTGTGAGCGGTGAACGCCCGCCGGTGGCATCCAAAAACCAAAGCGCAAAATCACTTGGCCAATGGATTGTCTTGGGTGTCTCGGACAAGTTGAGCAGTTTCAATTCGAGCATCGTCGGATCGAGCGGGAGCAATCGATCGGGGCCGTCGAGTCGAAGCGCAATCTCGGCTTGGTTGCGCCTGGCGATGTAGTCGCCCGGGGTCAGCAGCGTGGCGCGGATCGGCTCGGCCGTGGTGGAGTCTTTCCAGAGTTGCCAGCCGCGTCCGACTTGCGGCTGCTGGTTGTCGAGCAGGCCGGTGTATCGGGCGGTGAGTTTGTATTCGCCGGAGCGGTCGATGTTGAGCCAGTCGCCGAGGTTCGTCTCGAAAACGGCCGGCTTGCCGGGGAGTAGTCGCACGGCGCGCGCGAATCGGTGCGCAGTCAACTGTGCGGCGGAAGTTGCCGGCTCGGAGCGGAGGGTGACTTGGCCAAGCGATGCCGTGATGCGGCCGTTCAACCGGCAGCAGCCCTCCCACATAAACGCGAGCCGTTGGTCGCTGCGGTTGACGAACTCCCAGCGCAACGGCACTGGATCGCCGATGACGTGAAACGGTGCCTCGGGAATCGAGAGTCGCAGTTCCACTTCCACCGCTTGGCCAAGCGGTGCGGCCAAGCCAAGCGCCAGCAGGGAAATGCCCAGCCGGTTACTTGGCAATTTTTTTGACGACGACGTCGTCATAGCGAATCGGGGTGCCGGAGTACGGGCTTCCCCAAATGGAGGGTTTGCCTTTGCGCGGCTCCTTGGCTTCCTTGTGCGTGATGGTGGGCTTGGCCGGGGCAGGTTTGCCGTCGGCCCAAACCTTGCCACTGACGGTCCACTCGGTGTCGCCGGTTTGCTCGACTCGCAGCGAGAGCCGCAGCCACTCGCCGCCGCCCCAGCGGAACGGCACCTTGGCCACGACGGCGCTGCCTTTGAGCAACTCGATCGCGCGCTTGGCCGGGGCCACCTGCAGTCGGTAGCCGTTGACGCCGTTCAGCGCGACGCCGAAGACGGGGAAGCGGCGGCCTTTTTTTGTGCCGAACATCCGCGCACTAATCTCGTTGCCGTGTAGTGCCGTCGGGCCGAACATGAAGCCGAACGAATCCAGCGGCGCGCCGGGCAATTCGAGGAACCTGTTGCCGTCTTCAAGCCTCACGGCGAAATTGCCGTCGAGAACGAGAAAATCGTCTGGTACTTCACCAACCTCAGTTTGCTCAAAATTATTTTGATACAACGGCTCCTCGGCCCGAACCGAAAATGCCACCAAGCCAAGCGCCAAAAATAGAATCCAAGACGCTGTCGCGTTTTTTGATGATCTGTTCATTTGTTCAATCCCCTTGAAAGCCTTCGAGCAGGTTGCCTCGCAGCGATAGATTTGTGGCGATCCACGTCCAAAGGCCGGCGAGCAGCAGCACACTGCCGAGCGTCGCGCCGAGCAGAGCGTACGGCACATCGGTGGTTGGGGAAAGCATGGTGGGCAGCACGGCCAAGCCGGCCGCGACGGTGCCGATCAGCAGGCCGCCGATGAGTAGCCCGAGGTACTCGGTCAGCACGAGGCGCTTGATCGCGCGTTTCTCAAAACCGATTGCGCGCAGCAGCGCGAGTTCGCTTTTGCGTTCCTGCACGTTGCGCATCACGACGACGCCCAAGCCGAGACTGCCGAGCAACAGGCCAAGGCCGCCGAGCACTTGGAACGTGTTCAGGTATGTGTTTTGCACGGCATTCAGTTCGCCAAGCCGACGCGTGGCGCTGACCCACTCGAAGCCGTGGTTCTCCAGCGCGACACTCAACTCGCTGCTCACAGCATCGACTTTGTCCGCCGGTGCATCGACGAGAAACACGCGGTAACCACTCTCGCCGGGGTAGCGCTTGATGAAGTCCGACTCGGCGATGAGCAGGTTGCCCTGCAAAATAGAGTCGGCGAGTTGGCCGACGAACATCACCTTGAATGCGTTGCCGTGTTCGTCGGTGTAATCGATCGTGTCGCCGAGCATCTTCATCCCGAGCGCCCACATCATGACGCTTTGGTCGGCGATGGCCGGGACGATGTCGTCGCCGAGGCCGAGCGACTCGCGCGCGGTCTCGAGGAGCGCCCAAGGGTTGTCGCCCGGCTCGAGTCCGTCGAGCGTCGCGGCGAACGTGAACCGGCCTTTGAGCTGTTCCGGCTTGGCACCGAGCAGGCGCGGTTGCTGTGCGCGGTTGAGGTTGAGACAGTTGGCATGGTCGCCGTCGCGCAGCCGCAGCGGCACGAAGGCAACGCCGGCCACGAGTTGCTCGTCGAGGCTGTAATGATCGGCGCGCTGCTGCGGGTCGTTCATGTCATGCACGATCGCGATGCTGGCTTCACCCATCAGCGCGAAGCCGCCCGTGCCGGAGGTCGGCTCGTTGGCGTCGATCGTGGCGTCTTTTTGGAACACTCCAATCGAGGCGATCATGAAACTGCCGCAGGCCAGCATGCCGATGGTGGCCATGCTCCGGCGGCGGCGGCGGGCGGAGTTGCGTTGGCCAAGTCCGCTGAGGGAAAGCCTGTCCGCCTGGCCAAGCGCGTCCGACTTGGCCAAGCGCGTCAACCGCGCCGACGCAAACGCCAGCCCGGCCAGCAGCAGCATCGCACCGGCTCCGTAAAATGAACTTGGCTTGAGTTCGTTGCCACCGGCTACGGCTCCCACCACGACGGCCACCGCTCCCACTGCGAGCAAACTGGCGACGATTGTGGTGCGCTTGGCCGACTTGGTTGTGTGAGTGTCTTCCGCTGATTCGCCGGCGAGGAGTTCGCGGGCGGTTTGTTTGTTTAGTTTGCGGAGCACCCACCAGATGGTTCCCACCGCGATTAAAAATGCAGAGAGCAGCCCGATGGCCCACGCCGTGCCGGAGCTGTGATACGTCAGCGCGGCGGAGGCGACGGCATCCTTCCAGTTCGTCGCTAAGCCGTTGAGCATCGCCCGAGCGTAGGCTGCGCCAGCGATCCCGCCGATGACGCAGCCAGCCAGCGCGATGAGGCCGCCCTCGAGCAGCAGCATGCGGCGGACGCGCCTGGCCGGGATGCCGAGTGCGAGCAGCGTGCCAGTTTCGCGCGTCCGTTTTTCCATCGTGAACTGGAACAGCAACGAGATAAGCATCACCGCCGAGGCGATGAGAAAAAAACTGAAGCCCATAAACAAGCCGCCGAAGTCCATCGAGTTGCCGACTGACTTGTCGGCTTGGCCGCGAATATTTTGGAAGGCCAAGCCGGTGTCGGCGGGAGTGAGCTTGCCGAGCAGCGCCCGGCCAAGTGCGGCCTTGTCGGTGGCAGCGAAGCGCACGGCGGTCAAATCGCCGAAACGGTTGCTCCAGATTTCCTGCCCGTCGGCGAGGCTGATGAACGCCTTGGGCGTGCCTTT
>Ga0208879_1000946_pt1 | contig 28575 bp, 31 predicted proteins | sample Knorr_S15_td_Bot_FD_185605 | JGI IMG/M metagenome (GOLD analysis project Ga0208879, IMG submission 185605) | Marine microbial communities from Southern Atlantic Ocean transect - Knorr_S15_td_Bottom_ad_5009_LV_A (SPAdes) (version 2) | ecosystem: Environmental > Aquatic > Marine > Oceanic | place...
TTAGGAATCCCGGAGACATTGACCATGTAAAACCGGAAATGATTGACCACTCCATTGTAGTTAATTTATATTGTCTGAAACGGTGATATGGTTGAAGTTTTGAAGCTTTAATTCAAATAAAAATGACTGGTCAACTTAAACCGGAATAGGGTGGTCAGTATGACCGGGATTTCCACCGTTAGGTGAAAGCGAATATGAAAAGAGGAAAACATACTATTAATCCAGATGGCATTGAAATCAATGAATTTGAATTCAAATTAATAATGGGTGATTAGTGGGAGTATCTCAACCTTTTTATAGAAAGTATCTTTTGCACCTGCTCTGCTCCAAATAAAAAAATCATTGATTACAAGATATATTTATCAGATCTTTATGATGTAATTCTTAAAGGAAAATGTAGCGAATGTAAAACGATTGTAGCACGATATATTGAAACAGGAGAGGAAAAAGAAAACTATATTGTAGCGGATAGAATAAAGAAATCCAGCAGCTAACAACACCTATGACGTATTGCTAGTTGAAGGGCTTAACGAAAGTCAGTACTTTTAACAAGTCCGCCAAATAGAAAATTACGCGATAGCGAAATATTATATTTGGGTAGTTTAACGTAAAAGTACAAACCCAAATCTTTGGCTAAGATCTAACTTGAAAAAATACTTATATTTATTTTTTCAAAAAAAACTAAAATGAAAGGTATCGTCAAAAATATTCTAGGGGTAATAGTCGGCTTGTTTATTGGCGGAGCAGCCAATATGGGAGTCATTATGATCAGCGGTTCAATCATCCCTCTACCCGAAGGTATTGACCCCGCAAATATGGAGAGCCTAGTAGCTAACTTTCATCTTTTTAAACCCATCAACTTCTTAATGCCCTTTTTAGCTCATGCATTAGGAACATTTGTAGCTGCGTTTTTAGCAGCCAAAATTGTAGCTGCACATCAAATGAAATTTGCATTAGTAATTGGGGTTGTTTTTCTTATGGGAGGTATTCAAATGGCGTCACTATTACCCGCACCAATATGGTTTGACATAGTAGATTTAGGATTCGCCTATATCCCTATGGCTATTTTAGGTTGTAAATTGGCAAAAAACTAAACTACTCTACAAACTCAATTTCTTTAATATCGAAATCCTGTATAGAATCGTCAATCAATTTAACTTGCATTCGTCCATTGCGAAGCACATCAACGATCTGTCCTTGAATAATTGCGTTTTCACTTTTAAAGAAATGCGACTCATTAAACCAGTATAATTTGGATAAATATTCTCTTTTTAGAGCCTCATATTTACCCCCTCGTAATTGTAGATATCGCGCTTCTAAAGTCTCACATAAACGCTCGAGGACTTTCTCGATAGGAAATTCAATTCCTACAATTTGTTTAAGCGAAATTGCTTTAGGTAAATCTTCAAACTCATCTTGATTGACATTCAAACCAACCCCAACTACGGCATTTTGATAAGCAGATTGACTCATTTGATTTTCTATGAGCACTCCAGCAATCTTCTTATGTTCAAAATAAATATCGTTAGGCCATTTAATTCGAAAACCAGGTCTAAGCTCGTTTAAACAATCATGAATAGCTAAAGCTACACAGATACTTAAATCGAATGCTTGAGCGATGGCTAAGAACGAAGGTTTTAATAAAACACTAAATGTAAGTGAATTGGAATCCTTAGCAGACCAAGAGGCGCCGCGTTGACCCTTTCCTTTGGTCTGATGAAGTGTGAAAATAACCGTTCCTTCAGTTAATTTCTTTACTGAGAGCTGTTCCATCAACCAATCATTGGTCGAAGAAATCTCATCAAATTTGAGCCAATTTTTGCCTATAAAAAGTGTTTCCATCGAATAGCTAAGAATTAAGGTAATTTACTACCTTTATGAGAATTATTATCCGCTTAAAAGCATTATTTTTGCTGACTAAATTAGCAAAACTCGAATGAAGGAAGATAGAAGTTTGAAAATCAAAGCCCTGGTAGATGTTATCGTAAAGGGTATGCAAGAAAAAAAAGCTGAAAATATTACAGTCGTCGACTTAAGACATATTGATAATGCAGTGTGTGACTTTTTCGTTATTAGTAACGCAAACTCTAACACGCAAGTTAATGCAATTGCAGATTCAGTTCAGAAAGAGACTCTTGAAACTTTAGGAGATAAAGCCTGGCACAAAGAAGGAACAGAAACTTCTGAGTGGGTATTAATGGATTATGTAAACGTGGTAGCTCACATCTTCCAAACGCCAGTTAGAGATTTCTATGCCTTAGAAGAATTATGGGGAGATGCTGATATCAAGAAAATAGAATCAATGTACTAAGATGGCTAAAAAGCAAACTACAAATAAGTCTAAGGCCCCTAATAAAGGTAAAAAAGCGATTCCTAAAAAGAAGAACAATCAATTACCAAAATTCAATTTCTATTGGGTTTATGGAATTATTGGCTTCTTCATGGTTTCTATGTTATTTACCAACGAAATGGGAGCTTTAAGCGTAGAGACAAATAGACAAACTTTAATCTACGACTACATCAAAAATAAAGATGTAGAAAAAATTGAAATTGTAGAAAACAAGAGTGTGGCTAAGATCTACATCAAAGAATCTGCTCTTTCTGAACACCGTCACGAAGCTGTAAGTAAACCTATGTTTGGTGAAGGATTAAACCCTGGCCCGCACTACTTCATTAAAATTGGTGCTTCAGAAGTTTTCGAAAACAAACTTGAAGAAGCTCAAGAACAATTTCATTTTACAGAAAGAGAGCGCGTACACATTTTCTACAACCACGAACAAAGTATTTGGGATAGTTTTTGGGCATGGATGCCGTTCATATTCCTAATCCTCATCTGGTTATTCTTTATGCGTCGCATGAGTGGCGGAGGTGCTGGTGGAGGTCCGGGATCTCAGATTTTTAACATTGGAAAATCTCAGGCAAAACTCTACGATAATGAAGCAGAAATAAAAACTACTTTTGACGATGTCGCTGGTTTAGAAGGGGCAAAAGAAGAAGTTCAAGAGATTGTTGACTTCCTTAAAAGTCCAGAAAAATACACGAAACTAGGTGGTAAAATTCCGAGAGGAGCTTTACTTGTAGGACCTCCAGGAACTGGGAAGACTCTTTTAGCTAAAGCCGTTGCTGGTGAAGCGCAAGTGCCATTCTTCTCGCTTTCTGGTTCTGACTTTGTAGAAATGTTTGTAGGTGTTGGGGCTTCTAGAGTACGTGATTTATTCAAGAAAGCAAAAGAAAAAGCTCCTGCTATTATATTCATTGACGAAATTGATGCCATTGGTAGAGCTCGCGGTAAAAACCAAATGACGGGTTCTAACGACGAACGTGAAAACACTCTAAACCAACTCCTTACCGAGATGGATGGTTTTGGAACGAACGACCATGTTATTGTAATTGCTGCAACAAACCGTGCAGATATATTAGATAGAGCATTGGTACGTGCAGGGCGTTTTGATCGTCAGATTTATGTAGACTTACCAGAGCTTAATGAGCGTAAAGAAATATTCGAAGTACACTTAGCTCCACTTAAAAAAGACAAAGAATTAGACGTGGATTTCTTAGCGAAACAAACGCCAGGTTTTTCTGGTGCTGACATAGCTAATATGTGTAACGAAGCTGCACTAATTGCGGCTCGTAAAGATAAAAACCAAGTAGAAAAGCAAGATTTCTTAGATGCTGTAGACCGCATAATTGGTGGCTTAGAGAAGAAGAATAAAATCATCTCTAAGAAAGAACGCGAGGTAATTGCTTTCCATGAAGCTGGTCATGCTACAGTTAGTTGGATGCTAGAGCACGCTGCTCCACTTGTGAAAGTTACTATTGTACCACGTGGTAAATCACTAGGTGCCGCTTGGTATCTTCCAGAGGAACGCCAGATTACAACCAAAGAACAGATGATGGACGAGATGTGTGCGGCCTTAGGTGGTCGAGCAGCAGAACAAATCATCTTTGGAAAGATTTCTACTGGTGCTTTAAGCGACTTAGAAAAAGTAACTCGCCAAGCGACTTCAATGGTGGCTGTCTATGGCTTAAGTGAAAAAATTGGTAACATTTCGTACTACGATTCTTCTGGACAAAACTCTAGCTTTAATAAACCTTACAGCGAACATACAGCAAGGATTATTGATGAAGAAGTTAGAGCACTTACTGAAGAGGCTTATGTTAATGCTTTAAAAGTTTTAGAAGAACATAAAGACTCCCTACGCAAATTAGCTCATGAGCTACTAACTAAGGAGGTCATCTTTAAAGAAGACTTAGTAAGTATCTTTGGTGAACGACCATGGCATATTGAAGAAAAAGTTACTTTAAACGCAAGTAAAGTCGAGTTAAAATCTGACAGTGATAAACCAAAGTCACAGGAATTAGAAAAGGATGAAAAAAAGCCTGTTTAATAAACTCTTAGAGAGGCTTATTCCCTCTTTAGGTAACTCGAAAGCTGAATTAAGCAAAGAGGAGCAGGAAGAACAAGGTAAGTTTATCCCTAACCCTAACGACCCAGCGGACGTTACATTTGCTAAAATCTTCACCAATAATGGAGGTAAATTCTTCTATTGCGACGATCAAGAAGACTTTTACGCTAACTTCAAACAGCTTATTCAAGAGAGTAACTGGAAACTGCCTTACTGTAGTAACGATACACTAAAGGAGATGCTGAAACCGACAGAATTAGACTTTGTAGAAGATTATCAGAAAGCCGATTCGAGTATCAGTACTTGTGAATTTCTGATTGCTTTTAATGGTTCGATAATGGTTTCTGGTGAACAAACTAAAAACCTCAAAATCGAACAACTACCAGAGGCCTTAGTAATTGTTGCATATACTTCTCAAATAGTGCAAAACATAGGAGAAGGTCTAAGGGGCATTCAAACCAAATACGGAAATTCGAGACCTGCTTTAATAACAACTATCCGGACGAAAGAGTCCATTACAACAATGAGCGATAGTGATAGAGCTAAAGATTTGTACATTTTCCTAATTGAAGACTACAAAGAACACCGATGAATAATTTAACACAACGTATCCTTACAGGATCAGTTTATGTTGCAATTATGTTGCTTTCAGTAACGCGACCAATTTTTATTGGCGCTTTGTTCGTTTTGGTTGCTATACTTGGTACTTTTGAACTCAAAAAAATATTCAACAAACAGCAACTTGATTTCGACATCTGGCCAACAGTAATTATAGGCCTCACAGCTTTTGCATGCGTGCTACATCCCGAAGTAAGAGCGTTCTTTATTAGTGGTGTTTTCATTTATTTCATCAGCTGTCTTTACCGCCCAACAAAAAATGCACTCCAACTGATTGGAGGACTACTTTTGACACTCACATACATCTTCATACCACTAGCACTAGCAATTCCAATAGGATTTAATAGTGGAGTCTATGATCCTAGAACACTTTTTGGTTTATTTATTTTAATTTGGGCTTCAGATTCTTGGGCATATATTACGGGCAGATTATTAGGAAAGCGGAAACTCTTCGAAAGACTATCTCCCAACAAAACTTGGGAAGGATTTTGGGGTTCAGTTATCCTTACCTCTATTACTGGTTATGTATTGTCATTAACTGGTTTTGGCTTATCAACTCTAGAATGGATCATGCTTGGAGCACTAACCGTTTTTATTGCTACTGCTGGAGATTTATTCCAGTCGATGTTAAAGCGTTCAGCGAACATTAAAGATTCTGGAAATATTCTTCCAGGTCACGGAGGCATCTTAGATAGATTTGACTCTATATTATTCTGTCTTCCCGCCTATTATATTTACTTTTATTATTTAAGCCCTGTGCTTAATTTTTAAACAAACACTTATGTTTCACAAAGAAGGATTTGCCATTATTAGAAATACTCTAACAGGGTTAATAACCATTAATGCTGCAGCGTGGTATTTTTCGGGTGGATATAACTGGGCAGTAAGCCTACTTACTTTTGCTTCGGTAGTTTTTGCAATTTTGGTATTACAATTTTTCAGAAACCCAAAAAGAAACACCGTACTCAATGCCAATCATATTATTGCTCCTGCTGATGGTAAGGTCGTTGTAATTGAAGAAGTTGTTGAGCACGAATTTTTCAAAGACAAAAGAATACAAGTATCCATTTTTATGTCGCCATTAAATGTGCATGTAAACAGGTACCCCATTACTGGTGAAGTGAAGTACGCTAAATACCACCCTGGTAAATTCTTAGTGGCATGGCACCCAAAATCATCTATTGAAAACGAAAGAACAACCATAGTGGTAGAAAACGAAACTACTGGACCGATTCTTTTCCGTCAGGTTGCTGGAGCGGTTGCTCGACGTATAGTAATGTACTCTAAAAAAAGTGACAAAGCGACTCAGGGCGCAGATATGGGCTTTATCAAGTTTGGATCGCGTATTGACCTATTCTTGCCTTTAGACGCAAAAATAAACGCTAATATTGATGATATAGTAAAAGGTGGTGAAACTGTTATCGCTACTTGCTAGAAAATCTCTAACAACTCTTTTAAGTGGGCTATTTCATAGCTCACTTTTTTATTTTCAAGCTTTTTTTCGGGATTAAAGAATACTGCTTGCATCCCAATTTTCTCAGCCGCAATACAATCCACCTCTAAACTATCACCTATCATTACACTTTCTGATGGTTTAGCACCAGAAACATTAAATGCATACTCAAAGATTCGTGGGTTTGGTTTGCGAACACCAGCATCTTCTGAGGTAATAACTTCAGTAAAGTAGTCATCCAAATTACTGGAACTCATCTTTACCGCCTGCACCTCTTCAAAACCATTCGTTATAATATGTAAGGTATATTTTGACTGAAGATTCTCCAAAACGAGATGACAGTCCGCAAACAAATATCCTTTCAAGGGACAACGCTGAATATACTTATCACCTAACTCTAGCGCTAAAGATTCGTCTTCTACTCCAAAATACTCTAAGGTTCTACTAAACCTTATCAAACGCATTTCTAACTTCGTAATTTTATCTTTTCGATACAAATCCCACAGCTCATCATTAATCTCAATATACTTATCATAAAATGCGGTAAAAGAAGAAATCCAAGTTGATAAAGACAGGTCTTCAAAAAGTTCAAAAAGCGTTTCTTTAGAGTTCTTACTGAAATCCCAAAGCGTATGATCTAAATCGAAGAATAGATGTTTAATATCCATTAAAATAGGAATAAAAATGTAGTAATACTAACGGACCATAACAGTACAGACATAGAAAGAATAGCTAATGCCATTACTTTATGAGACTCAAAAAAACGAGCTGCTAAAAATGAGCCCACAGGAATAGAAATGAATATGGGCGAAAAAATAGCAATTCCAAATAAACCATAGTTGCGGATAAGCTTTACAAAAAATTTATTCTTTTTAGTAAAAATCTTTCGCTTCTTATTTACAGGCTTAAAAAAATTGGGAAAAAAATGTACAATACGAGCACCCAAATGAAAGAATACAAACACTCCTACTATACCTCCCACCGTAGTTACAACAACGGATTGCAGATAAGTAAAGCCAAAAGATTTAGCGAGTATTGGCCCTGCAAAAAACTTAACAGCACTCGTTAAAAACACACTTATTACTTCATACCAAGCATCCATATAATCTATTTAATAATTTATTTTAAAAACCTAAGTAATAAAGGTAGTCGATTTATTTTTAAATTTTGATACGAGTGATTCACTGCTCCAAAGCTCTTATAAAAACGAGCTAAGTTCTCATCATTCGAACCTTCAAAATCAAACACTAAAGAACTATTAGCCGACTCTTTTATAAACTCATTTATTAAAAAAGGCATTGCGCCACATTCCTTACCTTGTTTACTGTTCCCTGTAAATAATAAAACAATTCTGGTGGGCCCGAATAATAAAAACATACCCGCCAAAGGTCTATTCCCCTCATCGTAAGCCATCCAAACTTGTCCACAATGCTTGTATATAGCCACGTGCATTATGGTTTCCAAATTTTGATAATCAGACTCTGTAAAATGTTTGATTGACTGCCCCCTATCCGATCTAAATAATTGGATTAAACCTTGTGGCGAATCATTTTTAAACAATTGCAAATTACTCGAAGTGGCTTTTTTAAGATTTCTCTTTAAGTTCTTTGAATACAATTGGCTTTGCTCTGAATAAGGCTTATTGAGTACTAAAATAAAATTATTATTTCCTTTTAGTTGTATCGTATCGAGTTCCTTTACATATGCATTGTGATTCATATTCAACTCCACAAATCGATATTCCAATGGAATTGCTTTAACAAAATCATTGATTCGCTCTAAACCCTTACAGGTTTTAGAAAACAAACCTAACTGCTGCACCCAAAAAGGAGTGTGAGAATATTTTATGCTAAATTTATGCTTTGATGGCAGTGGGAAAACCGCTTCATAATCGTTTAAAATGAGTGCATCCCAATGGTCAACAACAATATCTAAATACCATGAAAAAGCATAAGGCAAGGAGTTGACTGATTTCTTAATACACTCATCCCACTTATCCGTGTCAAGCTCTTTATGTGTAACAAATCGGATCATTTACAAGCTTCCTCTAGAGTGAATTCATAAACTTGTTTCCACTCATACCAATGGCGATTATCACTTACAGTTTCGTTATGCCAAAGACTGATAAAAGTCCCATTCACTTCTTTCACTCTATCCATGAGTTCCTTAACTAAATATTGAGCATCATCTACTGTAAGCTCCATATATTCATTCAATGTTCCATCCATCACAGCAAATGGGTGTACTAATAACTGAGTTTGAGTTTCCATATCTAAATCGTAGAAATAAAATGGCAGTGAAGTTCCTGCCCTAAACCCTACCTGAGATGCATAGCCCATTGTGTAATCTTCTCGAATCCCTAAATCTATGAGTCGTCTATAAGTTGATGGTAAATCGAGTTTTAAAAAATGTTGTCGACTTCGAACAACTTCACGATTTACCATTCCTTCTAAGCGCATAATTTCTGTTGACAACTTACCAGAATCGGAATTTGAAGCCCAAGAAGGATGAATTCCAACTTTCACATAATCACTCATTGACTTTACCAATGACTGAAACTTCTTACTGTTAACGGCAATATTTTTATCATTGTATCCATAATCCGCAAGCAAAAAGAAATAAATCGATTCAAATTGATATTTCTTTTGCAAATCTAACAGATAATCAAAAGTATCATACGGGTCTTGTTCCTTCCCTAAAAGCACTCTAATCCTTTTTGCGACATCTTCAAAGTCCAAATTCAGAATTGATCTCACACTGGCTCCTATAGACCTCACAATGCCCTTTTCCAGATAACAGTAAGCATTGTCTACATCAATAGTGTTAAAAAACTTAAATTGTCTTTGTGGTGGATTAAATCTGGGGAATTTAGACTGTATTGTAGCTACCAAGTCTTTTAACCAAAATTCAATGATTGGGATTTTCAAAAACCCACTTTGAAAGGCTAAACTTTCTTTAGCTGGAAATCGTTGAAATCGATCTTTAAAATGAGGTAAATATTCTTCATATCGACTTAGTAAATAAAAACTAGCCGCAAAAACATCAAATGGTAAAGCGGAATTTTCGCCCTGTTCAAAAAATACCTTGTGTCCATTCTTCGACTTAACTTTGATGTCTTGATCTACGATTCCCTTTTCGAACAAAATGCTGTGCGATTGAAAAAACAATTCGCTTCCCAAGGGATTTTTCGTGTAGGATATTTTCACACCATCGTCGGCAATAAATTCTTCGACTAAGGAAGTAAAACGGACATCGCAATTTAAAAACTGCTTAAATACCATTTTAAATACATACTGAACCCTAGGACTTATTTGATGTGTATAAACAAGGATCATTCGATTTCTGCTATTATTTTTTGACAAATAAATTCGGCACTCATTCCATTGCCAAATAACTCTGGGAAAGTTAAAGCTTTCGACTGAAATAAATCATATCCTCGATTTAATTTCCCTTCATCTGCATCGACAACGATTGCAGCTCCCTGCTCTACTATTTCAATCCACTCTGTCTCAGATCGCAAAATCAAACAAGGCTTTTCAAAAAAATAAGCTTCTTTTTGAACACCACCAGAATCGGTAATCACTAATTCACAATTTCTCTCCAAGGTAATCATATCAGTAAAGCAAACCGGTTCCATTATTTTAATAAAACAATGCTGCATAAAAGCAGATACTTCCTGAGTACTGAGGTGTGTATGTATAGCTTTTTTAGTTCGAGGGTGTATCGGGAATGCTATAACCTTTTGGTGTTTCTCTGCAAGGCGAATCAACATCTTACATATATTCCTCAAACGCTCAGACTCATCTGTATTTGATGGTCTATGCATTGTGAAAAGCAAATATGCGTCTTTAGTCAATTCATTTTCAACTAATATATCTTCCTTGGCAAAATCAGAAAAATAAATAGAGTTATCATACATAATGTCGCCACATGCAAATACTTTTGGTGTATCAATGGTACAATTTTCATTCGTATGAACAATACCTTCTTTTTGTAGATTCTCTACTGCAGTAGATGTAGGACAAAACAATAATGACGAACAATGGTCTGTCATTATTCTATTAATTTCTTCTGGCATTGACTTATTGAAGGAACGCAAGCCTGCCTCAATATGAATTAAGGGAATGTGATTTTTAGACGCTGCTAATGCTCCAGCTAAAGTTGTATTCGTATCGCCGTAAACCAACATTGCATTGGGTTTTTCTTCACTCAACACCTTTTCTAGTTCCTGTAGTATTTCTGCCGTTTGTCCTGAATGTCCCTTTGCGAGTAGATTAAAAGTGTAATTTGGCTTTGGTAAACCTAATTCATCAAAAAAAACAGTCGACATATTGGCATCATAATGTTGTCCACTGTGTACAATCACCTCTTCAATTTTATCTGAAAAGGAATTTTTAATCGCACGACTAATCGCAGCCGCTTTAATAAATTGTGGACGCGCCCCTATGAGCGTGAGTATTTTCAACATTGAATTCAGGTTTCCACAAATGTAACGAAAAGCTTCAGATCCTACCTTGGTCGGCAAAACTAAAATACGATTGATCTGTAACAATAATATGATCTAGCAGTTGAATATCCATCAACTTGGCCGCTTTCTTAACCTTTTCGGTTAGAGAAACATCAGCTTCACTAGGATTTAATGCGCCCGAAGGATGATTATGACAAAGAACTAAAGCCGTAGCGTTTAGCTCTAGTGCGCGTTTTAAAATTAAACGAATATCAACTATGGTCGCTGTCATTCCACCCTCGCTAATCTTTTGTTGTGACAAAACTTTATTTGCATTATTTAGGTACACAGCCCAAAATTGCTCTGCCGATAAATCTTCTAAAATGGGTTTCATCAAATCGAATGCATCTTTACTTGATGAAATCGTAAACCGATCTACCGCCTCGCTTAACCTTCTACGCTTACCTAACTCTAAAGCTGTCATTAAAGTAATGGCTTTTGTAGGCCCAATTCCTTTTACACTTAGCAGATCTTTGAATTGAAGCTTTGCTAATAAAGACAAATTATCATTTGCTAAAGTCAAAATTTCTTGAGCAACAACTAAAGCGGATCTATCAGGAGTGCCTGAGCGAATTAAAATGGCTAGCAGTTCAGAATCACTTAATGCTTCACTTCCTTTTTGAATGAATTTTTCGCGTGGACGATCATTTACCGCCCAAGTTTTAATTGAATTTTTATACATTATTTGATTACATAAAACCCATTAGCATCTTTTGTAAGATACTAATGGGCTATAAATTTTCGATTCTTATCTTGAAGGAATACCAGAAGCATCTTTTTGAGGAGCGAAATTCTCATGCATTATTTTCCATCCATCTTCAGTATCTACCCAAACACTAGAAGCTCTAGTTCTGTATGCTACTTCACTGTCAGAGTCTTCAACAACATAGGCTCCTTTGGCATAAAAAGTTAGAACAGCTGTTGTCATACTTGGAGAAAAGTGAGCCTCAAAATCATACAATTCAAACGAATTCCAGGTAACTTCCACCAATTCCTTATCAAAAGATGATTTGTCAACAGTATAAAAAGGCTGAAGATTGGAATCACCTGCAACTAATGGACTACTTGAATCTACAAATTTAGAATATGCCTCAAAATCGTTTTTTAAAAAAGCCTCTTGAATAGCTTTTTGATTTTCTACTAGCGTTGCTACTACCTCCTCCTTATTTACTAAAGAATAGTACATTCTCGCTCTTACCCAATATGGAGAACTAAAGGTCCCAAAATCAATTGCTTGACGTTGATATTTAAGAGCTTCTTCGTAATTACCCTGATTAAACTCATGTTCAGCCATAGAGTCATATATATTAGGCCCATTGTGCAATTTTGTAGACTTATTAGCCGCATCCCTCGCTTTCTCGTAATTCACATCACCATAATCACCATAGATATATCCATAAGCCACCATATTGTAAGCTGATGAAGCATGATTCGGGAAATCCTGTGTAAACTTCTTATAGGCAGAAAAATCACTATAATCAATCATATAATTAAAAAATGGACTCTCGGGAAAACTTTGCTTAGCCTTTTCAATGTCCTTTTCATAAACATCATCAGAAGCAGACATAATGTCGTACCAAACTTTTTCTTCCGAACTTAATGAGCCCCGATTGATTTTACTCAATTTGGATTGGCGAGAACCCCACTCTTCATTTCCACTACTTACTCTTGCTAAAGTAAGTAATGCACACCCACAATCGGCATCTAAGAGCAAGGCAGATTTTGCTTGACCGTAAGCTATAAGATACTCGAGGTTAAGCATTGATTCCATAGCTTGGTTTGCTATTAGAGCCGCTTTTTTGTTACAGGATGTATTCTCCATCCATAATGCACTTGATGATGCATCTTGAGCTGACGAGATCGAAAGCCCCATCAACGTGAATAAAATTAAAATTGATTTTTTCATGACTATCACATTTAGGTTAAAATACGTTTTAAAATCACGAGGGGAAATCCTATTGACATTAGCTGATTAGCTATAGTGACACAAGAAACAGGGAATTATTTTTATTCTTAAACAATAGAGTAATCAATAGGAATAATAATAATAATTCATTAGTACTCACTACGCTTTTAACTGGTAAAGCGCTAAAAATGAATCTTGAAGGTACAAAAAAAAACCTCCCCGTTAAGGAAGGCTTTAAATATTTTAAGAGTGTACTACTTATAGCGCAGCAACCTTCTTAGCTAATTTAGATTTTAAATTAGCCGCTTTGTTTTTGTGAATAGTACCACGCTTTGCCAATTTGTCGATTTGAGCGACTAATGTAGGCATAGCTGCTTCAGCAGTTGCTTTGTCTTCTTCAACACGAATATCTCTTAGCGAGTTACGCATTGTTTTGTGGAAATATTTGTTGTTAAGAGCTTTCGGCTTATCTGAGCGAATTCTTCTTAATGTTGATTTGTGGTTAGCCATAATCTTCTACTTAGCTGATTCAATTTTTTTTTATAGTAGTCCGTAGGGGAATCGAACCCCTGTTGCATGGATGAAAACCATGAGTCCTAACCCCTAGACGAACGGACCTTGATCCTTTTAAGGGCTGCAAATTTAACTAGAAATTTTTAACCCACAAAGTATTTATAATAAAAGAACGTTTCTTTTGTAGTCCGTAGGGGAATCGAACCCCTGTTGCATGGATGAAAACCATGAGTCCTAACCCCTAGACGAACGGACCGTAGCAAAGCTTTCGCTTTAGCGAGTGCAAATGTAATAAAATTATAGAGGCTTGAAAATCTATTTCTATAAAATTACTGTCTTTTTTCACCCTCACTTATTACCTCAAAAATAAAGGGCTAAAATTCAGCCCTTTTATTTTGTTGTTAGTACGCTTTAGCGAACAATACCCTCTTTTTAGAGGGCGCCCCCGTAAGAATACACTTACCATCTTCTTCAATTGTATCCAACGGGATACAGCGTATAGTTGCCTTGGTAAGATTCTTAATTTTATCTTCAGTTTCTGATGTACCATCCCAATGACAAGAAAAGAATCCTGTTTTAGTGTTTAGCAAATCCTTGAAAGTCTCGAAATCATCAACTTCTGTAATATGTGAATCTCTAAAAGTTAACGCTTTATTGTATAGGTCAGCTTGAATTTCCTTCAAAAGCTTAGGAATGGCCTTTTCCACTTCGTCCATAGCGATAAACTGCTTTTGCAAGGTATCTCTTCGTGCTAGCTCAACCGTTCCTTTTTCCAAATCTTTAGGACCGATTGCAATACGCAACGGCACTCCTTTCAATTCGTATTCATTAAACTTCCAACCCGGCTTATGCGTTGTCCGATTGTCATACTTCACCGTCACTCCTTGAGCTCTAAGAGCTTTCATGATTGCTTCAGCTTTCTCAGAAATTTGTTCTAGTTGAACATCTGTTTTATGAATTGGAACGATTACGACTTGCCATGGAGCCAAGTTTGGTGGCAATACTAAACCATGGTCATCTGAATGCGTCATCACTAAGGCTCCCATTAAACGAGTCGAAACCCCCCAAGAAGTTGCCCATACGTAATCGAGTTTACCTTCTTTAGATTGGAATTTAACATCAAATGCTTTTGCAAAGTTCTGGCCTAAAAAATGTGAAGTCCCTGCTTGCAGAGCCTTTCCGTCTTGCATTAACGCTTCAATACAGTATGTTTCTAAGGCTCCCGCAAAACGCTCCGATTCAGACTTTACTCCTTTCACCACAGGTATAGCCATAAAATCTTGGACAAAATCAGCGTATACATTACACATTAACTGAGCTTCCTCTAGAGCTTCTTGTTTGGTTGCATGCGCCGTGTGTCCTTCTTGCCATAAAAACTCAGAGGTTCTTAAAAATAAACGAGGCCGCATTTCCCATCGCACCACATTCGCCCACTGATTCACCAACAAAGGTAAATCCCTATACGATTGAATCCACTTTCTATACGTTTCCCAAATAATCGTTTCGGAAGTTGGTCTTACAATCAACTCCTCTTCTAATTTGGCATCCTCATCTACTATAATCCCCTTACCATTCGGATCGTTCTTTAAACGGTAATGAGTAACCACAGCACATTCTTTGGCAAAACCATCCACATGTGAAGCCTCTTTACTAAAGTATGATTTTGGAATCAGTAAAGGGAAATAAGCATTTACATGCCCTGTCTCCTTGAACTTCTTATCGAGTTCTGCTTGTATTTTTTCCCATATTGCATAACCGTAGGGTTTAATTACCATACAACCACGAACTCCGGAGTTTTCGGCCAAATCAGCCATCACGACTAATTCGTTATACCACTTTGAGTAATCCTCCGTTCTACTTGTGAGTTTATTTGCCATTTGTATCTAACGAAAATTGGAATAATATTTGCTACCTTAGCTTATGTAATAAGCCTTGCAAATCTAAGAAATAAAGGTGTACAACAAATCCCTTTCGGCATAAATCCTATTAACCCTCAGTCTAATCATTAAAGGAGACTAGAATTATGAAATCGATTTTAAAAATTACCTTACTTACGCTTTTATCTTACACTACATTATTAAGTGCTCAAGACACAAAAAAGTGGTACGCAGACGATATTTACTTTGATCAAAGTGAGAAAGAAGTTTATTATATCGACATCAGCCAAGACAATGAAGTTTATATGGACGATGATAGCCTAGAGCTATACGATGAGGGAAGAATGTCTTATTCGATGCGGATTAATCGTTTTCACAGAGACTACTACGGCTCATCTATAAGCTTTAACTATGGATACTTCCACACACCATATGATTACAATTATGGGATGGGATACATGAATAATTACGCCCCCTTCTACAATAATTATTACGGTTTTGGTTGCACATACTACGGATGGAATCAGCCTCCTTATGGCTATAACCCTTGGTATTCTACCTGGAATTATAACTACTACTCTTGGCACAACCCATATGGTTATGGATATGGATACACACCTTACTATTACGGGAATGGTGCTTACACGTCGTCGGAAACTACATATTACGGACCTCGAAATGGAGCGTCTACAAACACTCCTTATACTACAAATACAAGAGCAATAAGAAACAATGATCTTCAAGGTGTTCAAAATACTATCATGCGAAACCCTATCATACGAAGTATTGTAAAAGGAGCACGAGAAAGCATCTCTAGACAACCTAACACTAGTCCTATTAAATATAGAGCGAAATATAATACACCCAACAAATCAAGTTCTTCTTCGGAAAAACAAACCTCTTACCAAAAATCAACAAGAAACAACAATACAAAATCATACAGCAAGCCTTCTAATACGAGAAGCAATACAAATTATACTCCTGCAAGGAACTCAGGCTCAAGTAGACCCTCGACTAGCCCAAGCAGAAGACCTAGATAAATCCATATATGTTACATAAAATCAGTTTATCAGTAGTTCTTATTTTAGGACTTACAACACAAGCTCAAAATCATGTTGACGCCTTAAGGTACTCTCAAGAATCTCTATGGGGCTCTGCAAGGCTAGTAGCTATGGGGGGGGCTTTCGGATCATTAGGCGCTAACGCAAACTCGGCTAGCCACAACCCTGCAGGACTAGCCGTTTACACATCAAATGAATTATCAGCTAGCTTAAACATTAATGATGCTGAAACAGAAAGCAGTCTAAATGACTTTGATTTTTTTGCAAAAAACAGTACTACATCTCTTCCCAACATAAACTATGTCAGCGCTAATCTATTTAACCCAGAAGATGCAGGGGATTGGAATAGAGTGAATTTTGGCCTAGGCTACAATAAACTTGACGACTACAACAGGAATATACTACTTAAAAACACCGAACAGAACTCAACTTCTTACAGTGATATTATTCTCAACAATTCCCAAGGTATCTATTTCGAGGAATTAAACCCATTTAGAGAACTACTCGCCTTCAATACTTACTTGATTGATACAGTTGGCAGCAACTCCACATACTTTTCACCTGCTAGTGGACTTTACAACAAAGACCTTACCTATACATCGGATCAATCGGGAAGTAAAAACGAATTCTACTTAAGCTTAGCTACAGCATACCAAAACAAACTATTCCTTGGGGCAACAATTGGGTTTCCGAGCATTGAATACAAAGAAGTAACTACAATATCTGAAAGTAACTTTAGCGCAATAAGTCAAGAAATTATACAGCTTGGATCTTTTGATTACACAACAAATTTATACGTTAGTGGCTCGGGGATAAATCTAAAACTTGGACTACTATACAAAATTGATAAAAGAATTAGATATGGACTAGCGATACATACACCTACCTATTACGAGATACACGAAGAATATTCTGCAAATATGTCTACTGAGTTTATTGATGGTCAACAATATCATTCTACATCACAATCTGGGATCTTTGATTACGGCATGAACACTCCTTTTAAATTCATTAACAGTCTATCTTTCATCCTCAATAAAAAGGCTATCATTAGCATTGACTATGAGTATTTGAACTTTGCAACAGCAGATATAGTTTCTGATTTTTACGATTTTAGTACTGAAAACAGTTCTATTGAAAATCTTTATTCGAGTACTGCAAATATTAAAATCGGTGCTGAACTAAGGGTCCACCCTCAATTAAGCTTAAGAGCTGGGTATGCATCTTACGGAAGTCCTTACGCCGGATCTATAAATGATGGCAGTAGAGACTATTTAACAATGGGGATGGGTATTAGGATCAATCAGTATTTCTTCGATTTAGCAATCGTAAACTCCGTAAGTAGCGAAGATTATTATATGTACGACGGTGCCGATGTAGCTACTCTACAAAACAGCACTGGCCAATTATTGATTTCGAGTGGATTAAAATTCTAAAAAATTGTACTCACAAAAAAAGGCTTCCCAAATAAATGGGAAGCCTTTTTTTTATACTATCGGGAATGACTAGTTAACGCCAGCCATTAGCTTATCAACTAATACTCTTCCGCAGTGCTCACAAACAATCACTTTCTTGCGAGCAGCGATATCCATTTGTCTTTGTGGTGGCACAGTATTAAAACAACCTCCACATGCATCTCTAAGAACAGGCACAACAGCTAAACCATTTCTCACACTACCTCTTAGACGCTTATATGCGTTTAATAAGCGATCATCAATAACTTTCTCTGCCGTTACAGATTCTTTAGATAGTTTTTCTTCATCTTTTTTAGTCTCAGAAATAATACCTTCAAGTTCTCCATTCTTAGCTTTCAAATCCTCAGATCTATCATCCAAACGTGTCTTAGCACTTGAGATAATATCCATTTTCCCTACAATTGAAGATTTAGCTTCATTTATTCTCTTTTCAGCTAATTCAATTTCTAGGTTCTGAAATTCGATTTCCTTATTTAGGGAATCAAATTCTCGATTGTTACGAATGTTCTTTAATTGCTCATCGTATTTTTTGATAAGATCTTTAGAATCTTTCATCAACGATTCTTTTTCCTTAATCGAAGTGTCAAATGAAGATATTTCATCATTGATATTAGTAACACGAGTTTGCAATCCTGCAATTTCGTCTTCTAAATCTTGAACCTCTAAAGGTAATTCTCCACGTAAAATCTTGATCTTATCGATTTCAGTGTCTATAGATTGAAGTTTATATAAAGCGATTAACTTTTCTTCAACAGTAGCTTGTTTTGCTTTTGCCATCTCTTACAAATAATTGACTGGATTGGTATTTACCTCGGACAAATGAACTGCAAATTTAGGAAAATTTTTGCGAAGAAAATCAGCAATTAAGTCCTTAGTGTACTGCTCACTTTCATAATGCCCAATATCGGCGATTAAGATCTCATTTTCAGCATCAAAAAACTCATGATATTTAAAGTCCCCTGTTACAAAAACATCAGCACTTGCAAGCCTTGCGGCTGATAGCAAAGAACTCCCAGCGCCTCCACATAATGCAACTTTTTTAATCTTATTATCAGACAACGAAGTATGCCTTATACTGTCTGTTTTCAACTTTACTTTCAAGTTTCTCAAAAAATCAAGCGCATTTACAGACTCGGGAAGCTCACCAATCATCCCAGAACCAACGTATGAATGGTAGTTCTCGAGTGAAATAACACTATAAGCTACCTCTTCATATGGATGAGTTTTTTTCAATACTTCAAGGATTGTAGATTCAAGATAAATGGGGAAAATCATTTCTATTCTCTCTTCATTCACTCTTTCCCGTACTCCTTTTGTTCCAAAAACTGGATTTGACTCTTCACCACCTTTAAAACTACCTACACCTTCCACACTAAAACTACACTCACTGTACTTTCCTACTGAACCCGCTCCACAATCGAATAAAGCATTTCGAACTATTTCGACAGACTCAATAGGGACATAAGTCACCAACTGTTTTAGCAAATTCTTCTTAGGGACTAATACCCGAGTATTCTCTAATCCTAATCTATCTGCCATAATCTTACTTACACCAGTATGCACATTATCCAAATTGGTATGTATTGCATATAAAGCAATGTCATTTTTAATAGCTTTCAATACTGTGCGCTCAACATAATTCTTTCCTGTAAGGCTCTTTAAGCCTTTAAATATTATTGGGTGGTGAGACACAACTACATTACAACCTCTTTCTATCGCCTCATCAACAACACCTTCCACACAATCAAGGCTCACTAGCACTCCTGTGAGATCAACTCTTGGATCGCCTACAAGAAGCCCACTATTATCGTATGATTCTTGATAACTTAATGGTGCCCACTCCTCTAATTTTCTACAAAGTTCTTGAAGTTTCATTTCTTAAATTTTAAGCAAAATAATGGTTTTTTTCCAATAGCAATCATCAATAGTTTGTGTATTTTCGAGAAATGAAGTTAATAACTGCTCTACTACAAATTCTTTCATCACTCTATAGGCTAATCATTAACCTTAGAAATCTTTTTTTCGACATAGGTCTACTAAAAACTTTTCATTCTCACATCCCAGTCATCAGCGTGGGGAATCTAAGTATGGGTGGCACAGGTAAAACTCCTCATGTAGCTTATTTAGTTAGTCAACTTGTGAATGAAAATTTAGCAATCGTTAGTAGAGGCTACAAAAGAAAGAGCACGGGGCTCATTGAAGGAGACTACTCTCAGCATACAGCACTAGAAATAGGGGATGAACCCATGGAATTACTTCAATTATTCCATGGTCCTAAGTTTAAAATGATTGTTGAAAGTAGCAGAAAAAAAGCTTTTCAATATTTAGAATCTCACAAATCTAAAACTGACCTCATCATTCTTGATGATGGCTATCAACACCGTTACGTACATAGAAATTTAAACATCCTTTTAACTGATTACAACAAACCCTTTTTCCAGGACCACACAATTCCCTTAGGAACTTTAAGAGAAGGTAGAAAAAGTGCTAATCGAGCAGATGTAATACTTGTGACTAAATGCCCAAATAACATTACAGAGAAAATACAACTTGATTTTAGAACACAAATATCAAACTATAGCTCCGCTAAAACATTTTTCACCACAATTGAATACAAAGGGTTAATCAACTCCAATAATGAGCTTCAACAGATTGACAATACTAAAAAATACCTTTTAATAACCGGTATAGCTAAGCCCCAACCAATTTACGAGTACTTAGCCGAAAACAAAATTCACTTTGCTGCAAAGAAGTACTCAGACCATCACTGCTTTTCAAAAAAGGAAATTCAATATATTATTAAGAACAGTGAGAACTGTGACGCCATCATAACCACAGAAAAAGATTGGATGAGACTTAAAGAAACTAACTTAGCAGAGTCAATCTCTATAGATGTTTTCAGATTAAGTATGCGAGTGAGATTTATCAATTCAGAACAGGAACATATTTTCAACAAGATTACTACTTCACTTTTAGATTAAAAACTACATTATGAAAAAACTAATTTACACGGTAATAGGACTTTTTAGTCTAAATGGCTTTGCTCAATCAGGAGATAATTTAGAATTACTTTTCCACTGGAACGATGAGAATATCATTGGAACAACATCATATGATAACGCCTACAATGAGATTTGGGGAGTAGTCGTAAACAATCAAGAGTTTGCAATTATTGGATCTACTGCTGGAACACATATTTTTGATATAACCGATGCTGCTAATAGCGAACAAGTACAATTTATTCCCGGAAATGCTGTTGGACCTGCAATTGTTCACCGAGACTACCATGATAGAAATGGTTTTTTATACGTTGTTAGTGATGAAGGCAATAGTACTCTGCAAATTATTAACATTGGTCAATTACCAGACACTGCTATTGTTGTTTACGACTCGAATGAGCTAATTAAAACTTCTCACAATATTTTCATAGATGAGAAGTTGAATAAACTTTACGCATGTAATGTTAGGACTGCTACTTCTGGCTGGAACTCAACATCTTTAGCCATTTATGATATTGAGGACCCTGCAAACCCACTTCACTTACTAGACTATGAAGTCCCTGGTACTTCATACGGAGTACATGATATGTGGGTGAGAAATGATACCGCATTTTTAAACAATGGTGGCGACGGCCTTTTTGTAGTTGATTTTACTGATTTATCATCACCTCAACTTATAGGGTCATTAACAGAATACCCGGACAAAGGATACAATCATTCAGGTTGGCCAACTGCAGACTTAAAAACATATATTATGGCAGATGAAGATTGGGGGCACGACATGAAAGTTCTTGACATTTCAGATCTTTCTAATATAACTGTTACGGCTACATTTAGCTCAGAGGTAGACCCGAATTCTATACCGCATAATCAAATAGTTAAAGACAATTATGTATACGTTTCATCCTATCATGATGGTTTACAAGTTTATGATATCTCAGATCAAGAAAACCCAACTAAAGTAGCATCGTTTAGCACCTATTTACTAGATGACCACACGTCATACAAAGGGGCTTGGGGAGTATACCCATTTTTACCATCCGGGAATATTTTAGTTTCCGACATGCAATATGGATTGTATGTATTGGCTCCTAGCGGAAATTTTGATGTTAAACAAATAACGAAAGAGGAATTAGAATTATACCCTAACCCAGCTAGTCATATAGTACAAATTAAACTCCCTGATACGGAGAGTAAGCTAGCCATAAAAATCTATGATTTAAAAGGCCAACTAACCCAAAATACTACCATTTTTAGAGCGAATAACTCCATTAATATAGAACATCTAAACAAGGGTATTTATGTAGTAAAAGCACAAGGTAAAAAAACGCTTTACCTACAAAAACTTATCATTCGTTAAGCACTTATATCCCGATTCACTTTTTGTATCTTTACGCCCAAATTCCTGAGATTTATGTCGATTGATTATAATAAGTACGAAACTGTTATAGGGCTAGAAATTCATGTTCAGCTCAATACTTTAAGTAAAGCATATTGCTCCGACTCCACTAAATACGGATCGGCACCTAACACGCACATCAGCCCTATTTCTCTAGGTCATCCGGGAACGCTTCCCGTTTCTAACGAGAAAGTTATAGAATACGCTGTACGATTAGGCTTAGCATTAAACTGTGATATACGAGAGCGAAACGAATATGCTCGCAAGAATTATTTCTATGCCGATTTACCTAAAGGGTATCAAATTACACAAGACAAAACTCCAATTTGCGATGGAGGTTTCATCAATATTACTGATAAAGAAGGGAATCCTAAACGGATTGACTTAACGCGTATCCATATGGAGGAAGATGCCGGGAAAAGTATCCACGACATCGATCCTTTTGATTCATTAATCGACCTCAATCGTGCCGGTGTTGCCTTATTAGAAATCGTATCGGAACCAGTTATGCGATCGGGCGAGGAAGCTTACAGCTTTGTTACAGAAGTACGTAAACTGGTTCGTTACCTCGATATTTGTGATGGAAATATGGATGAGGGATCTATGCGTTGTGATGCCAACATTTCTGTTCGTCTTAAAGGTGAATCTGAATTGCGAAATCGCGTGGAGGTTAAAAATATGAACTCAATTAGAAATGTGCAAAAAGCAATTGAGCTTGAAGCCAAAAGACAAATTGAAGTTTACGAAAACGGTGGTAAAGTTGATCAGGAAACGAGAAACTATAACGCTGCAAAAAACGAAACATTAGTACTGCGCTCTAAAGAAAATGCAAACGATTACCGCTACTTTCCAGAACCAGATCTCTCTCCCGTTATCGTTCTTAAAAACTATATAGATAAAATACAAGCTAAACTCCCTGCACTACCAGAAGAACTGTACAATAAGTACACAAAGGAATTTGGCTTGTCAGACTATGACGCTAGAAATCTAACTGATTCTAAAGGGATAGCACTCTACTTTGAAGAAATTACTTCTCATACAAGCGAGTACAAAATGGCCGCCAACATCATGATGGGAGCTGTAAAGTCGTACCTGAATGACAAAGCTATAGACATTACCAATTTAACACTTCCTGCTTCACGAATTTCTGAGCTGATTCAACTTATCAAAGAGGGTAAAATAGCAAGTTCTAAAGCTAGCCAAGAACTGTTCCCTCTAATGATTGAAACTCCAGGAATTAGCCCATTAAAACTTGCCGAGCAAAACCACTTAATTCAGGATTCCGATTCTGATGCATTACTAGAATTTGTTCAGCAAGCCATCGCTAAATTCCCAGATAAAGCTGAAGCCTACAGAGGTGGAAAGAAAAATCTTTTAGGTTTATTTATGGGTGAGGTGATGAAGCTATCGCGCGGTAAGGCAGACCCTAAAGTTGCCAATCAATTGATTAGAGAAGAACTTGAAAAATAAATTGATGAAAAATTTAATTCCTGTTTTAGGGTTATTTTTATTGTCTTTTAGTGCTTGTCAGCCTAAAATGCAAACACCCGAAGGTGATTTCACTATACATGCAGAAGTTGAGGGAGTAGACACCATCATATTCGAAAAAATTGAAGCTACTAAATTACTTTTAGTGGATACCATTTTCGCGAATGAAGGGGAGTTTGTTACCGCAAATAGTCTTGAAGGCTCCGCATTTTTCATCTTGAGAACCCTAGATGGCGAAGGTATCAACTTACTCATAGAAAAAGGAGAGCATTTAGAAATTAGCGGAAAAAGAAATGATTGGGCAAACAACTATTCTATTGTAGGCTCAAAAGGTTCAAATCAGATTTTAGAGCTAAACAACAAACTCAGTGCCTTTGAAGTAACAATCGATTTGATTTATGAAGAAGCTAAAGAAGCTCAAAAAGAAGATTTTGAAGATATTCAAAACCGATTTAATTCAATCTTTGAAGATCATAGTAACTACTTAAAGGAATTTATCGATACGCACGAAAACTCTAAAGTGGCGATATTAGCTCTTTTTCAAGCCGTGAAAGGAGAAAACATACTTAACCTTCATTCCGATTTTGCATACTACGAAAAAGTAGCTACTAGCTTTCAAACTAATTGGCCAAACTCTACACATACGCAACTATTAAATGATATTGTGAAAATGGCTTTTGCTCAAGACTTTAGCATGCTTGACATAAATGGTGATTTAATTTCGCTTAGCGATTATAGCGGCGAACTTGTACTACTAGACTTCTGGGCTTCTTGGTGCAGACCTTGTCGAGCAGCCAATCCCATTATGGTTGAACTATACAATAAGCACCACGGAAATGGCTTAGAAATGATTAGCATTTCATTAGACGGAACGCCTCAACAGACAAGTCCAAAACAAGATTGGCTTAATGCTGTAGAAGAAGATAAACTAAGCTGGACACAAGTGAGTGAATTAAAAGGCTGGGATTCTGAAATTAGAAATAAATACGCATTCCGAAGTATTCCTTTTACGGTATTAATTGACCCAAACGGACGTATAATTGGCGAAAACTTGACTGAAGAACTTTTAGATTCTAAAATAGCTGAAATCTTAAATCGCTAAATGACTACCGGATCCAAAATATATTTCGCCTCTGATTTCCATTTAGGAGCTCCTAATCATACAGAAAGTATAGAACGGGAACGCAAGATTGTCTCTTGGCTTACCGAAATTCAAAAAGATGCAAGTGAAATTTATTTAGTGGGTGATGTATTTGATTTCTGGTACGAATGGAAACGTGCAGTACCAAGAGGACATGTTCGTATACTTGGTAAACTAGCCGAAATATGCGACTCCGGGATTCCGGTACATTTTTTCACTGGAAACCACGACCTATGGACTTTTGGTTATCTAGAAGAAGAAATTGGTCTACAAGTACACAGAGAGCCTATTCAGGTAGAACATCAAGGACAAAAATGCTATATAGGGCACGGCGATGGATTAGGTCCTGGAGACGAAGGGTATAAATTCTTAAAAAGAATATTTACGAGTTCTATTTGTCAGTGGTTATTCTCAAGATTACATCCAAATACTTCTTTCGAACTAGCGAATTATTTTTCTAGCAAAAGTAGAATCGCTAATACCGATACGGACCAACTATTTAAAGGAGAAGAAAATGAATGGTTGGTTCACTATTCAAAAGAAATATTAGCTACAGAACACTTCGACTATTTCATTTTCGGTCATCGTCATTTACCTTTAGATATCCAACTATCCGAAAAGAGTAAATATATTAATCTAGGGGAATGGGTAAACTATAATTCTTATGGGGTTCTAGAAAATGGTGCATTTGAATTGAAATTTTACAATTCTAAATTCTCTAAGGCTATCAATCATTAGGAATCAGATCTGTTGTCCAATAATCGAATGATGTGAATCATTTTCGAACCTACAACTCTGTACACTATAGTCCTTTGCTTTGTCATCACGGCATATCAAAGTTCAAACTCTGACTTATCTGACAAGGGAAATTCCAAAGGATACAAAGAGATTATTCTCAAGTATTCTCTTAAAGTCTGCTTAAACGAATCTACTTCTTTGTAGGACCAATTACTCTGGAGATACTCTAAGTTATTATCTAAATCATTTATTGCATTAACAGTCCAGTATATTTCATATTCCATATTTATCCATCACCACTTCATTAGCGACCAAGCTTCCTTCAACTGAATCTTTTAAGCCGATAACAACTTTGTTTTTTTTCTATTTCAGAAAGCGCATTCCACCAATCGGATTCACTTGATTTTTTAATTTTCAATAATTGCATTAATACTGATTCATCAGACAAATTTGAAATCCAATGAATCAAATCTTCTTTGTTTGTATGTACTATTTTAGATTCCATTTACTAAAGATACAAATTTAAAAGCTTAGCTTCTTTATCAAATCTGCCAATCGGTGTGAATAGCCCATCTCATTATCGTACCAAGAAACAATCTTCACCATTTTGCCCAATACAGAGGATAATTGAGAATCGAATAAACAAGAAGCTGAATTCCCAACAACATCTACAGAAACTATTGGCTCATCCGTATAAACCACATATCCTTTATGGGAATTTTTTGAAGCTTCAAAAAACACTTTATTTACCTCTTCAATTGTACATTCCTTTTTCACGATAAAGGTTATATCCGTAAGGGAACCATTGGGTACAGGCACACGAATACCACAACCACCAATTTCTAAATGAGGAAATATTTTCGTCAACGCTTTAGCCGCACCAGTAGTCGTTGGAATAATCGACAAGGCACCTGCTCTTGCTCTTCGCAAATCTTTGTGTGGCGTATCGTGTAAACTCTGATCTTGAGTGTAGGAATGTATCGTTGTGATATAAGCCTGTTCTACACCAAAATTTGCATCAATTAACTGCACCATCGGAGCAGCACTATTTGTAGTACACGAAGCATTTGATAAGATGGTGTCTGACTCCTCTATAAGATCATCATTCACACCTAAAACAATCATCTTTACCTTATCTCCTTTTGGTGGTGCAGATAGTATAACTTTTTTTGCTCCGGCTATAATGTGCTTTTCTAAATCAGTCCTAGATAAAAACTTACCTGTCGCCTCAATTACCACATCGCAATTAGTCCACACTAAATTCTCCAACTCCGACTCATGTGTAACAGCTATAGAATGACCATCCACAAGAATAGAATGATTTAGAGCCTTAACATCTGCATTAAAAATTCTGTGCACCGAGTCGTATTTCAACAGATGAGCCAAAGATTTCACATCTGCCAAATCATTAATAGCTACAACCTCTATACCTTCACGTTCGTGCAAAACACGAAAAAGAGCTCTACCTATTCTTCCAAATCCATTAATGGCTACCTTGATGTTCTTCATTTTTAAAAGCTAAAAAAAAGAGGCAAATACCTCTTCTCTTATTTTAAATGTTTTTCTGCGTGATAAGAAGACCTTACTAAAGGTCCACTTTCCACATATTGTATTCCTAATTCTAAACCTATTTCTTTGTATTTATCAAATTGCTCTGGAGTAACAAAGTCTTGTACTGGCAAGTGTTTGGGTGTGGGTTGTAAGTACTGACCCAAAGTTAAAACATCAACTCCTACTCCAACCAAATCTTTAATCGCCTCAATCACTTCTTCTTCCGTTTCGCCTAAACCAAGCATAATACCCGTTTTGGTACGCATTCCACCTTCTTTAAGATATTTTAACACGTCTAAAGAACGCTCGTATCTTGCTTGAATACGCACAGAACGCGTTAATCGTTTTACCGTTTCTATATTGTGAGAAACCACTTCGGGAGCTACATCAATAATGCGCTGCACCTGATCCATATTCCCTTTAAAATCGGGGATTAAAGTTTCCATAGTTGTGTTGGGACTAACTCTGCGAATAGCTTTTACGGTATCGGCCCAGATAATAGAACCACCATCTTTTAAATCATCGCGATCTACAGAAGTAACTACAGCGTGCTTCACTTCCATCAACTTTACAGAACGAGCTACTCGTTCTGGCTCAGACCAATCAACTGCCAATGGTTTACCTGTAGACACAGCACAAAAGCCACAAGAGCGAGTACAAATATTCCCTAAAATCATAAAGGTTGCCGTTCCTTCGCCCCAACATTCACCCATGTTTGGGCAATTACCACTTTCGCAAATGGTGTGAAGTTTATGATCAGAAACCAATTTACGCACCTTCTTATAGCTCTCGCCAGTAGGCAGTTTTACGCGTAACCATTTTGGTTTCCCTTGACGCTTTTCTTTTTTCTCTATGGTAGTCTCTGTTGCCATCGATTCCGTTTTAACGGGTACAAAATTAAGGAATATCCTATCAATCTGAGTCTAAAGCATTGCTTTTATCTCGTCTAGATTAATGGAATTATGGGACGCGTGATATGTACAATTACCTTTTTGAATCAACAACAGTTGAGGCGATTGATGTAGCACACCAAATTCTTCAGCTAATTGATTCGAAATTGAGCGGTATGCAATCAAATCTAAATAAAAAGGGTGGACACCTACAATATTATAATTTCTTTCAAAACGATTGATTGCCATAGATGAAATAGAACATCGAGTGCTGTGCTTAAACACAAGAAAAGGCTCAGATTGATCTAGAGCCTTTTGTATTTGTGAATAGTCTGTAAGGGCTATCCAATTCATTTATGAATTGCTTTGTGGAGCTTCTACTTGTACCACACCAGGACAACTACTTGTTACACAACAAGATTGAGTAGCGATAGCTACAACAAATAAAGCAGCAATAAAAAAGGCCTTTTTCATGTTTTTCGGTTTTAATGTGGGGCAAAAATACTAAAAATTTATTGAGCAAATAGGATGCCATCATTTAGTGACTTGTTTT
>Ga0208879_1000951_pt1 | contig 28494 bp, 19 predicted proteins | sample Knorr_S15_td_Bot_FD_185605 | JGI IMG/M metagenome (GOLD analysis project Ga0208879, IMG submission 185605) | Marine microbial communities from Southern Atlantic Ocean transect - Knorr_S15_td_Bottom_ad_5009_LV_A (SPAdes) (version 2) | ecosystem: Environmental > Aquatic > Marine > Oceanic | place...
TCTCAAGCAGAAACAGCGGCTCTCCCTGGCCGGATGGATCATCGTGGCCAGTTATTTTGAAGCCAAATTGTGGCAATGTTTGTGAATCCGTTTCCCATGTGACCATAAGTTTGCCTCGCTTGGCCAAGTGTATCTTGGCCGATTTCAGTTTGATCGCCTCATACTTCGGCTTGGTGTCCTTTCGCTTGATCTTGTGCTGCGACGGGTTGTCCGCGCTTGGCCTGGTGTCCTTCCCGCCGGCGGTCATGAAATAAAACGATCCGGCCTCGTCCTTGGCAACGCCGCCATCCCAGTTCGTCTTGAAGTTGAACGAACGCTTCCCCGGCACTAGATCCCACCGGTTCACCGAGTAGCGCCCGCCGACGAACGCATGCCATTGGCCATCTAGCTTGCGCTTCCAGCCGCCCCGCAGGTTCGTCGTTCGCGGTTTGCTGCCGGTGTTGAGCCAATCCTCGATGAACGCATCCGTGCTGCCCTTGAAAAACGCCTCCTTTGCAGCGACGTCCATCGTCACCAAATGCGTCCACTGCCCCGTCTTTCCCGAGCGCACCCAATAGCCGTAAAAAGTGTGCTCACCGATTGGCCAAGCGCGGGATACCAGCGTGTACCAAGTATCAGGTTCCCAGCCCAATTCAAAGTTCCAAGACTTTAGACCGGTACCTTCGCCGCCGAATTTTTCCGTCAGCGTTCCCGCGCCCCGGTGCACGGCTCGAATCGGGGTGGTGTGTTCCTTGTGATCCCAGATGGAAAAAATGTAGATATGTCCCCTCGGGTGCGCCTGAATCCCCGCGTAACCGGCCGCCCTGCCCCGCCAGCCCAACGCCTCGTAGTAGGTGTACATCGCCTCGCCCGACTTGGGGACGCGGACTTCGTTGATCACGATGTCGCCGTCGAATCGGTCGTCAAAAACAAAGTGCGACGACGGCGCGGAATTTTGCGCAACGACAACGAATGCAGTGGACAGCAGTACAAACGTCAGGGGGGATTTGTTCATCTTGAGAGTGTGCAATTCGGCTTGCAGGCACCAAGTGCGTTGAATAAATCTGCACACCCGGCTCACGCCCAGCTATTCGTCATCCACCACCAATCGTCGAGATGTTTTTCCTTAAAAACCTCAAACGCACGCGGAGGAATCCCGCAGCGCCAAGACAGAACCACCTGACCTTGACGGTGGGAATTCTCCTGACTGCTTCTGCCTCTTTTGCGGAGGATCGCATCACACTCAACACGAAGGACGATGGCTATCGCGGCATTTGGTACATGAACCGACCGCTGAAGTCGGTTTACAAATACAAGTACAGCGGCGGCTTGGGCACCTATTGCGCCAAACATAAGCCGTTTGCGGTCTGTTGCGACACCGTCAACAAAACCTTCTTCTGCTATGGCGGCACGTCCAAGGCAAACAATCGCAGCTTGATACACATGGTGTCTTACTACGACCATGAAAAAAAGGTCGTCCCTCGTCCCACTATCCTTCTGGATAAAAAGACCGGCGACGCGCACGACAACCCGGTCATCTCTGTGGATGCCAAGGGGCATATCTGGATTTTTTCGACATCCCACGGCACCGACCGACCGTCATACATCCACCGAAGCAGGAAGCCGTACGACATCGACGCATTCGAACTGGTTCCTGCCACCAGACTGCAGGATGGCAACCAAGTCGCGATCAACAACTTCTCCTATTTTCAAGCCTGGAATCTCCCACAAAAAGGGTTTGTCTGCTTCTTCACCAAGTACGGTTGGGGCGCTGACCGAGCCTTGGCCTTCATAACAAGCTCAGACGGCGTGGAATGGTCGGAGCGGTAACGACTCGCCTCCATCGCACGGAAGAACCACGAAACCCACAACGTTAGTCAAGCGCTTTAGCAAGATTCAGGAGTTTGCTGGAATCGGGTTGTTGGGTGTCGAGAGCAAACCAGCGTTTTGAACCTTGGCCGAGCGATCGCACTGCAAACGGCACTACTCCGTTTCTGTCCACCGGGATTCTTCCTGTCAGCACTACAAAAAAGAACCCTCCAGAATCGACATTGGAAGTCCATGTCGGCAAATACGTCAGTTCCACCGTGCCGTCTTCGGAAACCCATTGTGTCAACTGCCGTGTCACGTCGAACCGGAGCTTTTCCTCACCGTTGAGAACCAGCGCGAAGCCATCTGTTTTCGTTTCTGTTTCCCACCCGACACCACCGGAAAAATAATAAACCAAATTGCTCCCTGCATTTTTTGGTGTCGGCAGCGTCAACCATTCCAATTCAGTTCCGATTTCCAACTGACGAATAAATCTTCGATGATCATGGTCTCCAGCATAGTTAAACCACTCCGTCTCCTCACTGCCATTTTGCGATACAACCCCGACCGCCGGTTGAGCCACTTGCACATAATCTCGCAGCTTTTGCAGCATACGAATTTCTTGTTTCGTTCTTTCGCCAGTCACCCAGTTGGCCAAGCGCTTGAACGTCAATGCTTCACCGCTGGGCAGCTTGTGATAGGGCGAAGGCTTCTGATCCGCCCTAGCCTCGAATGGGTCACCAACCAATTCACGAACGGCTTGAACCAGTTTGTCTTCCACACCCGGATCGTATCGCCCGGGTTGCTCATAGTAGACTTGGGAAAAATCGGCTTCGTAGCCACCCTCCTCCAACACACGGCGCGACGGAATGTAGCCTGGCATATCATTCGCCCATGCGTTGATCCACAGGCGCGACCAGTCAAGTTCCCGCTTAAGCCGAACAGCGTAATCTACCACCACCTCGCCCGCAAGAAACACCATTGCCAACTCATCCCCAAATTTCCAGACCGACAGCGGATAACTTACCTCCGACGGAATCGATCCCTGCACGTCCAGTTTCGCCAGCATCGCTTTGGCCAATTGATGATCGAACCCACCAGACTTCAATTGTGCCTGCCAATGCTCGCGCGGCTTCGGCTTGGTCAAGGGCAATTGTATCCGCCTGGAGACCACGCTGGGCACCCCGGCCAGTGAAATCGTTCCATCCGTAAGCAACCGTTTGACTTCCGCGGCAATCGAGCGTCCGTGCTCTTCGGCAGTCTGCAGACTCCCACTTGGTTGCGGCCCGACGTCCGCGCCGCAACCAATTGTCATCAGTGAAACCGCACCGGCAAACTCTTTCTCCACCCACTCATTCGCAAAACCGGCCCAATCTCCGCCGACACGATTCCGCGAACCCACCGTCGTACAATGGCAGGCATAATTCGCCCAGACAGCACGCACCTTGCCGCTACTATCCCGTGCCGCGAGAACCGGCATGCTGTGATCAACTGGTGCGTTCTGTTGAAAACCGAATCCTGCCCACTTGCCATCACGGATCACCCGGCGGTTTCCACCGAACGTCGCACGCCCCTGAGCCCATTCAAGCTGCATCGGTTTGCGCCTGTCCAAGGCTGCGAGAACAGCCTCCTCCATTTTATCGATCACAAATTCCGTGTATTCCGCCACCCTCCGATCCTGCTCTGGCGTTGTGCGCCCCACCCAAACCACCGTGGCATAACCGACCAACGTCGGGGCATTGTGAGTATGCGTTGCGGCGACCACCAAGCGATCAGACGAAATCCCGTGCTTGGCCAAGCGCTTGGCCAAGCGATTCGTAACCGCCTGCGGCACCCCACAATTATCCAGCGCCACAACCGCTACCCGTTTCTCGTCACCTATCACCAACGCACGAGCCCATAACGGTGTGTCGACACCTTGATGCTCCGTCGTCCGCCCGGCATACCCCGCAAGCAAAACCGGCCCTTTCGGCGTCACATCCACCTTCGCAACTCCCACCGACACAGCTGATCCGCAAAGCGAGCTTTTGAATGCCAGCGCGAAGCAAATGATCAGACTCAAACGAAAATAAATCATCATCTTATTGTACTTTAAAGATTATGCCAAACCGGGATTCATGATTCGTGTGTTTTGATTGAGCCCGCAAGGTTTACTCTTTCATTTGGATCGTACTTGGTTTCGATCTTTTCAAGATTAAGTCAGAGTGTTTCAGCTCTCATTCTTTTTAGAATGTAACCCTTTACAAAAACTTTTCCCCCAACAGGATTAGGCTTTAGCTGAGTTTCTTACAACCCGATAACTTCTCCTTCGAAGCTTCATGTTGGGTACCGGCCTAGTCCAAGTTTGAGTGCATTTCTTCCTTGGTTGGTGTCTTGGATGGCACTCCATCCTTCGGAATCTCCACGTTTGCAGTCCAGAGGATGGCATTAAGCATCAGTTTGCGATTGTCATCGTGCTGCCAGTTCATGTGCACGTGTCCGCCGGTAAAGCCAAATCCACGAGCGCCGTCAGGGCGTTCGTAGGCCCATGCCACATGCTGGCTCTCACCGTTGGCCACCGCCTTGCGAACGGCGGGATTGCCACTACGCGCGCCGTCAGGACGCCTCAGTGTCTTGGTCAGCGGCACGTCGGTGAGGATCGGTGTCACGCCCTTGAGATCCTTCACGAAGCGCATGTGATAGTACCACTCGTCGTTGACGCTGAAGGGCTTCACCCCGTTCCATATTGGATGCTTCTGTGCCTTAAAGTTTGGCGTCCAGTGAGGGTTCACAGACCAATTGAGATCACAGAAACCGCCCATCCACTCGAGGAACTTGTTGCCCGGGTCGCCCTTGATCGCCTCGGTGGCCCAGTGGATCATCACCACGCCGGTGCCCTTTTTCATAAGCGCATCGAACTGCTTTAGCTTCGGATTGAGCACATGCCCGCCGTGGCCGGTGCAGAAAATCACAATTGTGTCCGCGCCATTTAAGATCGATTCGTCCTTAGGGTATCCGTAATGCGGCACCAAGACCGCCTCGATTGGCAGGCCCGATTCATTCAGCCCCTTGGCCAAAATCATGTTCCCGGCCCGATGTTCGTGTGCCAGTCGACCATGGCTCGGCTTGCCGGAAATGAATACCGCCTTCGCCTTATCGGCCGCTTCACTTGTTGCGCCCAGCACCAGTCCGCTCAACACACATAGATTGAGGATTAATTTCTTCATTTGTTTGGTTCCTTCTTCGTTATTCGACTTCCCATGGCCACGGCTTCACCCGCGCCCGCACAGCCCACTTTTCCCATTTGCCTGCGAGAGCCTTCACCTTGTCCGGATATTTATTAGCGAGATCGGTTTGTTCCGAGCGATCATTCTCCATGTCGTAGAGCTGCCACGGATGGAGCTTGGCATTCCCTCCGGAATCACCATAGCGCACCAATTTCCATTGGTCGTCACGGATGGCACCATTGAGGTGATGGTCAAAGTACAACGCGTCCGTGCGACTGAGATCCTTACCGCTAAAGGCTGGCTTCAGGCTAACGCCTTCCAGCGGTTGGATTTTGTTTCCTGCAAATTCCTTCGGATGCTTAATACCCGCAACATCCACGCAGGTGGCCATGAGATCGATGAGGTGTCCGGGCTGGCTCTCGAGCTTGCCGTTGTGCTCGGCGTTGAGGCCCTTGGGCCAATGGGCAATCAAAGGCGTGGAGATGCCGCCTTCGTGCGCAAAGTGTTTGTATTCGCGGAATGGTGTATTGGACACATTCGCCCAGCCTCGGCCCACACCGGTGAAGGTATCCTCTGCCCCTGCCATGGCGTCGGGCCCGTTTTTCACCGGGCGACCACCGCGCGTCTGCATCGGTGGCCAGATCTTGGTTTGAAGCCCGTCTCGGCCCAGTGCCTTATAATCCGTGCGGTACGGTCGATTCGGTTTGTAGCGGCCAAAACCCTCCGCGCACGCGCCGTTGTCCTGCAGATAAAAAATCAGCGTGTTGTCCAAGGTGCCCTGCCGCTCAAGTTCCGCCACAATGCGGCCGATGCCCTGATCCATGTTATCGATCATCGCCGCGTAGACCTCCATGTTACGAATATCCCATTCCTTGTTGGGCGCCTTTTCCCATTCATCAGAGCGTGCGGAAATTTTTAGATTCTTGTCGATTAACCCCAGCTTCTTCAACCGCTCAAACCGCGCGGCCCGCACCTTGGCAAAGCCGCCGTCATACATGCCCTTGTACTTCGCAATATCCTTGGGCAACGCATGCATCGGCCAGTGCGCAGTGGTGTAGGCCACGTAGAGAAACACTGGCTTATCCGGCGACTCTTTCGCGTGTTCCTGAAGAAACATCACCGCGTTGTCGCTAATGGCGTCGGTGTAATAGTAGGTCTTGGGCTGATATTTCTCGTCATTCACCGGCGTGATAAAGCTGTTTGCGCGGCACAAGGTGGCCGGATCATAGAAACTACCCGCGCCAATGATGGTACCGTAAAATTTTTCAAAGCCGCGCTGCAACGGCCAGTTGTTCTTGGGACCCTGCGGCCGCGTATGCTTGGTGACATGCCACTTGCCGCTCATGTACCGGCGGTAACCGGCCACGCTTAGTGCCTCGGCAATCGTCACCACATCCCGGCCCAGTTCTCCACGGTAGCCGGGCAGTTTATTGTCCCCCGTCATCAAGCCGATACCAGCCTGATGCGGGTACATGCCTGTGAGCAACGAAGCTCGCGTGGGGCAACAGCGCGACGTGTTGTAAAACTGCGTAAATCGAATCCCATTTGTCGCCAGCCGATCAAGCGTCGGTGTCTTGATCTCGCTCCCGTAACAACCGATGTCCGAAAAACCCATGTCATCGGCCATGATCAGGACAATGTTCGGCCGCTTGGTTGCGTCAACCGCTGAAACCACCTGAGCAAATGTCATTACGAATAGAGTAAGGATCACTTTCTTCATTCTGTCATCCCCTTCACTTTACCTCCATGATTTCCACCATCATTTGTTTCAATTTGGAGACGATCTCCGGGTGCTTTTCAGCGAGATTCTTCGTTTCCCCGATGTCCGCCTCCAAGTCGTAAAGCTCCTCGACCTCCTTTCGCTTGGTGTCACGGGCGTAGCCGTACACGTTGTGCTTGGCTTTTAGGTATTTCCACTTGCCCCTACGGATGCCGTTGTTGCGGTACACGAACGTCTCGCGGTTGCCTCTTGGATTTTTGCCAAGCAACAAATCTGTTTGGTCAACCCCATCGATCACCCGGTCATTGGGGACCTTGAAGCCGGCGAGATTGGCGAAGGTGGGCATGAAATCCAGCGTCGAAAAGATAGCCTTGGACTCGGCACCCGCCGCCACCTGGCCTGGCCAGCGGACGATGCAGGGAACGCGGTAGCCCGCCTCATAACAGGAACCCTTCCCGTCCCGCAGCGGCCCAGCCTCGCCCCAGAAGATCGACCCCTCCGGGTGGCCTTTCTTTTTGTTGGTGTAGGCGGGTTGATTCCACGGGCCGTTGTCGGAGGTGTAAATCACCAGCGTGTTGTCGCGCAGGCCCTGCTTGTCCAGCACGTCGAGCAAACGGCCGGTCTCGTAATCGAACTCCTCCACCACATCGCCGTACAGGTCGCCATTTGAGTTTCCGCGAAAACGCGGTGAAGCATCGATGATGGTATGCATCATCGTGTGCGCCACGTAGAGGACGAACGGCTTTCCCTTGTCGCGTTTGTTCTTGAGGAAATCGATAGCTTTGTTCGTATAAAGGCGGGTGAGACTGGCCATGTCGCTCGTCTTGCCGGCAGCTTGGTTGTTCTCATGAAATGCCACTGTGCCGCCGTCATTCGCCCCCAAAGTACCGAAGTAATAGTCAAAACCCTGTGCATTGGGCATGCGAGAAATGATTGGCTTGCGGTTGGAGACATCCCACTTACCGATGCAGGCCGTCTGGTAGCCGGCCTCGCGAATCAGTTCAGCAAAGGTAATTTCACTCGCCGGCATTCCCCAACCCTTGCTGCGAAATGGATAGCGTCCGGTCAACAACGCAGAGCGCGAAGGCCCGCATACCGACTGCGCATAAAAACTGGTGAACCTGGTTCCCTCCTTGGCCAACCGATCCATGCGCGGTGTCTTGTTCTTCTTGTTGCCGTAACAGCCCAGATCCGCATAGCCCTGGTCGTCGGTGAAAATGATGAGGATGTTCGGCCGCACAGCATCGGCGTTGAGCGGAGAAACTGGGGCGAGGAATGCAAGGGCGAACATGACGACAAGAATCCTGCATTCTTTTATCCAGATACCTTGAGAGTTTGAGTTCATGGTTTTGAAATCACGTGTTAGCGACTGGGGGATTTCGGAGCTCCGCCAAGGTAGGGAAACTTGTCGAAGTCGGGTCCCTTGCCAGTCACTCTAGGGTCATTTGTTTTTTCCAGTTCAGCAAAAAGATGCGCCTTTAATTTTTTCACGGTCTCAGCATAGGCAGAATCGGCGGCGATATTCACCAGTTGATCGGGATCTTTCTTTAGATCGTATAATTCAGTGGCGGGGCGTTTTCCAAACGCTAGTTCGTAGAGCCCGCGATGATGGGCGTCCTTATCCCGGTTCTCAACCATGTAGGTCTTAGTCGGACCATTGTCACAGTCGCTCAACCAAGCTCCCTTAATCGCCGCCTTTTGATAATTGGGAGTGCCCGCCGGCCAACGGTCGGGGCGAAAGTTGTGGAGATACAGAAAGTCGTGAGTCCGAATGGCTCGAGTCGGGTAGCCACCCATATCCTTCCCTTCCTGGCCCGGCACATGCCGTTCCTTGCCATGAAGTACGTAGCTTCGGTCGCTCTTGTCCTTGCCCACGAGGAGCGACAACAGGCTCCGACCGGAAACATTGCTTGGAACATTCAAATCTGCAGCCTGATAGAACGTCGGTGCCACATCGACGAGGCTTACGAAATCGTTCACCACCGTTCCCGCTTTCACCTTCGACGGCCAACGAATTGCAAGCGGCACTCGGGCCCCGCTGTCATAGTTGTTGCTCTTGCAGCGCGGGAATGGCATGCCGTGATCGCCCGTCATGACGACGATGGTGTTGTCGAGTTCACCGCTCTCCTCAAGCACCTTAATCGCGTCGCCAACCAAGCTGTCGAAACGTTGCACTTCAAAGTAATAATCAGCAACGTCGCTGCGGACTTCATTAGAATCCGGGAAATGTGCGAATAATTTAATTTTTGAAAGGTCCATCCCGCTTTTAACCCCCGAACCCTTGGCGTAACCGCGGTGTGGATCGGAACTGCCCAGCCAGTAACAGAACGGCTTGCCACTCTCCCGGTTCTTCATAAAGACGCGGAAGTTTTTGTAGCGGGATCCCGCTGGTTGACGGCCTTTCCTTTGGGTGCGGCCCGGACCCCACCCTTTGCTGCTGACACCAGTCACGTAACCGGCCCTGGCCAATAGTTCGGGATACGTGTCATATTTGTCAGGAAACACACTCCAGAGATTACCCGCACCTTCAAGTCGCCAATGCCATTGGCCAGTCAGGATGGCACCGCGCGACGGCGTGCAGGACGGTGATGACACGTAGGCGTGACGAAATAGTGCCCCCTCCTTGGCCAAACGATCGAAGGTCGGCGTCTTGACCACCGGATCACCGTACGAACCGGCATGTGGCCAACCCCAATCGTCAGCAATGGCAAAAAGGATGTTCGGCCGCTCAGCCGAATGCAGGGAACAGGCAAACAGAAAAATCAGCTGTGGCAAATATCTCATGAGTGGCAGGCATTCTCCCCGCAGTCCCTTCGCTAAACCAGCACAAACCTTGGCTTCAGCGACAGATCGTTACTTTGGCGAAACCTCTTTCACCCAGTCGCTGTGCAGGATCCTGAGGCGCTGCACGATTTCCGGTTTGGCCTTGGCATAATCCTTTGCCTCAGGCTTGGCATCGACCAGGTTTCGCAGCGACACCTTGGCGTTCCCGTCCGAGCCGATCAGTTTCCAGTCACCCTCGCGAACGGCCCATTTTTTGCCCCAGGCGAAATGTAGAATCTTGTATTTCGACTTCGCCTTGGCGCTTCGGATCAACGGTAACACGCTGTGGCCATCTAGCTTCGGAGAGTTAGAGGGCTGCTGGACACCACAGAGGTCGAGCACCGTGGGAAACCAGTCCATTACCGTGATGATTTGCCCACGCACTTCCCCCTTTGGCAGCTTGGCCGGGTAACTGATGATGGCCGGCACGCGTACTCCACCCTCGAGAAAGCTGCCCTTCTGCCCGATCCACTTGCCAGTGGACCCACCGCCGCTCGCGCCATAAAAATGCCCCTTGGGATAACCACTCCTATGATTGTCCACTCGGATTCGATTGCCGGTTTCCTCCGAGTGCCCGTTGTCGCTCATGAATATGATGATCGTGTTTTCGCGCAGGCCCAGTGCCTCCAATTTGTCGACAATCTGGCCGATATAGTGATCGGTCGTGCTGACAATGGCCGCGTAGGAGCGCCGTGCCGGGTCGGCAATGTCCTTGTACACCGCCTCAAACCGCTTGAGCGCCTGCTCTGGATAATGCGGAATGTTAAACGGCACATAGAGCAAGAACGGTCGATCCTTGTTTTGCATAATGAATTTCAGTGAACGCTGCACCATCAGCTCAGGAAAATATTTGCCCGGCGCCTTCACTGGTTTGATCCCCTCGTACAAATCATGAAATCCACTGCCGTGCAGGAAATAGTGGTTGTAGTTGTCAATGAAGCCGTCGCGAATGCCAAAGAACTCGTCGAAGCCCTGTTTCTTTGGCCCAAAATCCCGATGGGCGCCAAGGTGCCATTTGCCGTAGAGCGCGGTGCGATAACCGGCAGGCTTCAGTGCCTCGGCCAGCGTCACCTCCCCAAGAGCCATGTTGATACCGTCCGGTCCATTCAGGTCGCCCTGCGTCCAGTGATGGACCCCACCCCGCTGCGGATGCCGCCCCGTCATCAACGCCGCCCGCGCCGGGCAACACACCGTGTGCGCATACGCCTGAGTGAACCGCACTCCCGTGGCCGCAAGTCTGTCGATATTGGGCGTCCTGAGGTCGGTGGAGCCATAGCAATTGGCATCAATCGTCCCCTGGTCGTCGGTCAAAATGATGAGGATGTTCGGCCGCTCCACCGCCGACACACCAAGTGCGGGGAAGGCCAGCAAGAGGATAATTATGTGCTTCACGCCGAGAACCATTTCGCAGAGCGGTAACGCCGTCAACCCACCGCAATGCAAATATGCGCGGGCTGCATGGCCAAGCGTAGCCTCAGCCGGGATTTACATTAAACACCCCGTACATGGTCCGCCAATGCCCTGGGAACGTGCAGACAAACTCGTATTTCCCCGGCTTGCTTGGAACGTTGAATGTTAGCAGTTCACTCTCGCCCGGCTTCAACAGGCGGGTTGCCTGAAGAATTTTGCCGGAGTCCGGAATATATCCCTTTTCCCAGGCACCGGGTTCCGCCGCCATCTCCTCGGCGGCGCGACCCACCTCTTCACGTGCGCCAAGCGCCACCAGAACGAGGTTATGGGGCATGGTATCGTTGTTTTCAAAAAGCAACCTTATCGGCTCGCCGGCCGTGGCGTGAATCTCCTCCCGGTCATATTTCATCCGCGCCGGCAGGGTTCGAATGATATGAATTGGGGTGCCGTATTCCCGAAGTTCCGTACGCAGGCTTTGCGCCAACTCTTCCGGCAACCGGCCTGCCGCCGCTTGGCCAAGCGACAGGGCCTCAAGGCCGGCTTGGCCAACGCGCTGATCGACCGGCAGATTCTTCAAGTAACTCAACAGATTCTGAGCCAGACCGTGCACCTGATCCGCCGGCCAAGTTCCCGGCGGCACCTGGTAAAGGGCCGTGATTGCCTCTTTCGCACTCTGCCCGCGTTCCAACCGCGACACGAGTTGTGCAAAGCCCGGGCCGGGAGCGGAATCAGGCACCGGCCTGCCGGAAAGAAAACCAAGCGTCTGCTCCAGGGCATGCTCGAGGCCGGGATCCATAGGGTGAGTGGCGGCCTCCATGGCAAGGGCAAGGGCCTCGGGAGACGAATTGAAACTGCAGGCAATCACGGCATGCAAACGAACACGGGGATCGGGATCGTTGACCATTTGTCGAATGAGCTCATCGGCTGAGTCAATCTGTTCCTGCCAATATCTGAGCACCTTGGTCGCCGCGGCCCGTGCGCCAGGATTCGCGCTTTTCAACTGCTGCTGCAGCAGAACTGCATCGACCTCGTTCAAACCTTGGCGAACCCAAAGCGCCTCTGTCCGGTGATGCTCCCGTTCGGGGTCGGCTGCGTTCAGGTTTTTCAGCCATTCGTCCAGCGCCGGGATTACTTTACCTGCCGGTCGCTGCTGAAGTTCCCGCCGCGCGAACTCACGGGTGCTGCTCTCGTGCGATTTCAGGAGGCCCAAAAGTGCTTTTACGGGTTCGCCCTTGGTTCGCGGTTGTTTCAGGAGAGGCCGGTCGGGATGAGAGATGCGCCAGATGCGCCCACGCCGATGATCCCGACCGGGGTGCCGTTTGGAAAAGTGCATATTTTCAAAAATCTGCGTGTAAAAATCGGCGATGTACAGGGCGCCATCCGGCCCCAGTGCCATGGCCACGGGTCGAAAAAGCGGATCGTCGCATCGCAGCAAATGTCCGTGGGATTCGATCTGATAGACGGACCCGTTCGTTTTCAGGGTGTACCAGGCGGTGCCAGTTTCCCCGACGCAATGATTGACGAGGAAGCGGCCCTGAACTCCGGGCGGAAAGTGCGTGCTGAACAGAAGCTCGCAGCCCGCTGCGATGTGTCCGCCGGAGTTGAAGGCGAGGTGATTGGTTCGATGCTTGGTCTTGGGATAAGCGAAGTTCGAGGAAAATACATCCATCGGATAATACTGCCCGGCAGAGGCGTCGAGCATGATGCCACCTCCCCAGCGGTCGAACAGGTTGCCGAACGGGTTCCAAAAACTGTGCGACACGTAGACCCCGAACCGGTGTCGCTCCGGCCGGTAACGAAACACCGCCGCGTCACGCACGCGGCTCGGCCCGTAAGGCGTCTCGACCTGTGTGTGGTAAAAAATACCCTGCGTGAAATACAGTGCCCCACCCGGACTCCACCTGAAATTGTTCATCGCGTGTTCCGCATCCTCAGCACCAAAGCCATGAAGCAGCACCTGCATCCAGTCTGACTTGCTGTCGCCGTCAGTGTCGCGTGCCAACACAAGGTTGGGCGCCTGGGCCAAAAGCACTCCACCCTCGCCGAAACCGAAACCGTGCAGCAGGTTCAGGCGATCAAGAAAAACTGTGTGGTTGTCGGCTACCCCATCGCCGTCCCGATCCTCGAGGATCACAATCGAGTCATCCGGCTGTTTCCCCGGCAGCGGATGAGGCCAGGTGGGCGTGTTGCCCACCCACAAACGACCGCTCGAATCAAACTGAAGCGCCATCGGGTTCGCAATGGGAAAGTCCACCTCGGAAGCAAACAGGTTAACCCGATAACCCTCCGCCACCTTCATCATTTCCTGCTGCATCGCCGGGGATTGGGCACGCCCGGGTTTCCCGTCTGACTCCACGGCCCAGACCGCATCGGGTTCGTTACCGGAGATTGAGCGGGATGAGGGTGTTGGATGCCAAATCGGCCTCCCTTTCACCGGGGACTCAAGCCAAACATCAGCCGGCTGTGGTTTTTTACTCCTCCAGATTCGCTCGTCCATGTCCTCCACCAATTGAAGGGACTGCTTCCGTTCCCGGCCGAGGTGCTTGGCTCCTTGAATATCGTTCCGTCGTCCATGAATGTATGAGGCGTTTGGGGCGTGCCACCACAGTTGGTGCCAATAGTTTTTCTCGTAAACCAGCCGCCGAAAGGCATCGGCTCCGGATGGATCACCCTCGGCCTGCGATGCCGTCAAACCGTCCAGCAGGCCAAGTTGCTTTGCCATCATTCGGCTCACGACCTGGTAGCCGGATTCAGTGAGATGAATGCCATTGAAGGTCAACCTGCCGCCCTGCCCCGATACCCGCTGTGCTGTTGCCGAAAACAAATCCACGGCGTGCACACCCGGTTGATTTGCGACTAGGAGAACCTCCTCCGAATAATCCATCAAGTCGCCGTTTCGAGCCGGAACATCCACCGTTGCCGACGAGTTCTCCTGGGCGATGGGAGTCACCAGCACCACTCGGGGCGGAGAGTGCCCATTAAACTTTTCGGCTCGTAGTTGCCGCACAAAACTCTCGATCTTGTGTCGAAAGTGCCCCACCCCAGCAATGCCAAGAAACGACTCATTCATCCCGTAACAGACAAACACAACGTCGGCACGTTCCTCGCGCAACTCATCAGCCAAGCGCGGAAACCCCAAGGGGCGAATCGGCTCCCCCACCTCTTCCGCCGGCCAAGCCAGATACCGAATCCGCAGGCGGTGTTCCGGGAATCGGCTGTGCAGAAACGTCTCGAAATACCCGAAGAGATGCATCCTCTCGGCGAACGTGTTGCCGACGATCACGATGCTGTCGTTTTTCTTTAGCGTGAGACCAGCCTGCGCTGTTGAGCCAACCCACAGCACAATCGCGGCGCAAATGAAAACAAAGTGCCTTGGTAAATTCATCGGATTTTTGTTAATCCGCCGATTTTACAGTATGCCGTGTGTCCATTATAATTTTCCGTGTTCTCCCTCTCCCCACCCCTCTCCCGCTGGGAGAGGGAGCTTGGCCAAGCGCGTTCGGCTTGATTCCTTCTCCCTCAGGGAGAAGGTGGCCGAAGGCCGGATGAGGGTGAAGCCTGGATGAATTTTCACGACGCACACTGATTGTTTGACGAATAAATAACGCTGACCGTCAATCCACCGGGGCGCTGCCCCACCAATCCTTGTTCGGCTTGTAACCGGGGGCGAGATAGCTCGCGTGGCGTTTTTCGAGACCAACTTTGCCCTTGGTCTTGAGCGACTCCCAGCGCGCCTCGCGCTTGGCCAAGTCGAACGTTGCATCCTTCGCCGGAAGCTTGGCGTCGGTGGCCTTGAGCCAGGCGTCGAGCTTGGCCCGGAGGGCCTTGGCTTTACGGGGCTCGCGCTTGGCCAAGTCGTGTTGCTCCGCCGGATCCTTGGCCAAGTGGTACAGTTCGTCGCGACCGTCCTCGTGGTAATAGATGAGCTTCCAGTCGTCCTGTGTGATGATCGACGACGGCTCGCCGCCCTGGTTGCCGTAGTGCGGGTAGTGCCAATACAGCGGCCGATCGGCGATTGCGCCGCCCTTGAGCAACGGCACGATGCTGACGCCGTCCACGTCCTGTTTTTTCGGCACGGGGATGCCGGCAAGCTCGAGCAGTGTCGGATACCAGTCGATGCCGTTGACCGGCACGGCGCTGGCCGAGCCGGCTTTCGTCACGCCCGGTGCGTTGATGTAAAACGGCTCACGGATGCCGCCCTCCCACTGCCGCCCCTTGCCGCCTCGCAACGGTGTGTTGCTCGTCGAGTAGGCGTCACCGGAGGAAACGCCGCCATTGTCGGAGGTGAAGCAGACGATCGTGTTGTCGCTCAAGCCAAGCACCTCAAGTTTTTGCAGCACGATGCCGACAGCGTCGTCCATCGCCTCAACCATCCCACCGTAGATCGGGCAGTCCTGTACCTGGCGTACATTCAGTCGGCGATCGAAAATAAAACGCTCCTTGGCCAAGCCGCCGGCCTCGGCCTTGTCGCGGTATTTCTGCCACAGCTTGGGCGTGGTCTGGATCGGGCCGTGCACGGAGTAAAACGACAGGTAAGCGAGGAACGGCCTGTCGCGGTTGGCCTGGATAAACGCCGCCGTCTCGCGGCCGAGCCGGATCGGCAGCGACTCGCCAGCCGGGCCGGGCTCAAGGTTGGGATTCTGCCACGGCGAGAAGTAACCACCGATCGGGCTACCCCTGTCCCAGCCGCCCTTGTTGATGTCAAAGCCATGATCAGTCGGCCACGATCCCTTGCTGCCGAGATGCCATTTCCCGGCGAAGAACGTCCTGTAACCATTTTCGCGGAGCACCTCGGCGAGAGTGATCTCCGAGGCGCGCAGGTTTCGATCGTACTCGGTGGGCAGGTGGCTGTCGTGGCGCCCCCGTCCACTCCACGACTTGCCCGACGCATCGCCGATCCAAGTCGTGATACCGTGGTTCGGCGGGTATTTGCCGGTGAGAATACTGGCACGCGAGGGGCTGCAAACCTGGCAGGTCGCGTAGCCTCGAGTGAACTTCATGCCAGCGGCGGCGATGCGGTCGATGTGGGGGCTTTCGTAGTAGGTGGAGCCCTCATTGCTGAGATCGCGCCAGCCAAGGTCGTCGGCAAGAATGAAAACGATGTTGGGCCGCCGCTTGGCGTCGGCGGCGGCATGAACGTGCGCTTGGCCAAACGACAGGCAAACGAGCAGGACGATAGATTGGGTGTTGAGTTTCATCACAATTTTGAGTGCTAAAAAGACAAGCTAAACAGGGTGCCGCAGGAATTCAACACGACATCGGTAAATTATACGACCTGAAAAATGACATCGGCGAACCCCAGACGATTGGCCTCGTGGGAAGCCAGCCTGACGACTCAATGCAGGACACGTTCCTGCACGAGGTGTTCCACGCCATCGTGCACGTGATGGATTTGAAGGAAACCGAGAGCGAAGAAAACTACGTTCGTCGCTTGGCGACAGGATTGTGCACGGTATAGAACAACAACCCTGCTGCGTTCAAGTGGTGGAGTGGGTTGGTTTAATTTGCCACGGTGGGCTTTGGATTTAAGAACAACGAAGACTATGAAAAGCACAGTTAAAAAAGCACAAATTAAAACAATTCGGCCGCGTGTTGTTTTGTGCATTGAAGGATACTTTTCAGGATGACAAGTTGGGCAGTCAAAACCTTCACTGATCCAAGTGCCACATTTTTCACATTGAAGGGTCGAAATCTCTTTTTCGCCTCCAACGTTAATATTACAGAAGCACGGCTGCGATTGTTGTGAGTAGGAGGTGTTTCATTTCCCTTCAGCTTTCAATTCTGTACCCGTCTTGCCGCCGTGTTTTCTATAGCGGAAACCGAGGTGTCAAAGCCGCGCCTTGATGACTTTGCCTGCGTAGTCCCCCAAATCCTCCTGGTACGCATAATATTGGCGGGCGCCCGGATTCCAGCTGTGGATGAAATACATTTGTCCGAACTTCACCCAGCGAACCGACCCGTCCACGTATGCCTGGTTGCCCCCCGTGGGAAAGCCGGCGTTATTGGCGTGGGCCGGGTATCCCCCAAAAGCGGTTGGGCGACCGCCCCCCCATTTCCCGTCGATTCTTGCCGCGAGGTCGGCAGCAATCAACATGCGTGGACTGACATTGCCGGAGTCAACCGGGCTGCGGGACTTGAAGGAGCCCGCCGGGTTGGTCCAGGTTTTGATTCCCCCAAAGTACTGGTAACCGGTAATGACCGACGGCCACTGTGTCTCCCAGACCGGGTAATGCTGCCCGGACCTGTAACCTTTCAGGGGGTTGCCGGTATATTTCACGCCGGGACAACCAAACACGGGGTTCATGGACAGGCCCTTGTAGGTGTATGGATCATTTCGTTCATCATAGCCGGTCGCTTTCCTGTGGGCCAGGTTGTACGGCACCCACGCAGCGACCTCCGGCGGATCAAAGGCCGTCAACACGGTGTTGTGCCTTGCGATGAGGTAAACGCCCTCGTTGTCACCGACGTACATCTCCGCCGCCGTCGCGATTTGTTTCATGTTGCTCATGCAGGTGGCCTGAAGTGCCTTGGCCTTCGCCTTGGCCAGGGCGGGCAGCAACAGAGCCGCCAGAATGGCGATGATGGCGATTACCACCAGCAACTCGATGAGAGTGAAACCTTTAATTCTTTTCATTTCCCTTCAGCATTCAATTCTTCACCCGTCTTGCCGCCGTGTTTGCGGAGGAGGTTGGCGGTTTCCGTCAGGCTAAACCGGATGGCACACCGTTCGCTAGAGTCTCTTAATCTTGATGTTCCTAAAAAAAAGATTGTTCGGTTCACCGTGATCCTGCAGGCCAATGTAGCCCTCGAGCGGCCGGCCTTTCATGGGCGTCTTATCCAGTTGGATATCGACAATTTTTTCGCTGTTCAGTTCCACCAGCAGGTGGTGGCTTTTGCAAGTGACAATCATTTGGTTCCATTCGCCGGGATTCTTGGACATGTTCTTTGAAGCGCCGACAGTGCGGATGATGCCGCCGTGGTCGTGAGGCCCCATCTTGCCCTTCTTTTTGGTTGAATCGAGAATCTGCGCCTCGATGCCGGATTGGACCGGGTTTTTCAAGTCTCCCACGCGGAAGAACACACCGCTGTTACCGCCGGGGGGATATTTGTATTCAACGTGCAGGACAAAGTCCTTGTACTTCTTCTTGGTCCAGAGGTAGGCCCCGTAACGCTGCCACCCTTTTTCACCCGGGCGCGGTTGAATGAGCAGGGAGCCGTCCTTTTGCGGAAGCCAATTACCGGTGGTCTGCCAACCGGTCAAATCCTGGCCGTTGTACAGTTTTATCCAGTCTTTTTCGGCGGCGGAAACCAAGGGCGCTAGGCCGATGAGTGTGGTGAGCAATAATATTTTCATGGAGTCACGATTGTTGTGATAAGTAGTGATTTCATAGCGAGACAACAGTCATCCAGATTAGCGTAGTTTTCAAGGTGTTTTAACTGTTTCCGAGGATTGACCAGCCTTCATGCGGACCAGTCAACAAATGGGGTTCAGCGGTACACACGATTGCGGGGCGTCATTTCATATATTTCTTAATGAAAGGCAGAACGGCGGCGTGAGCAGCGCGAATGTCCTCAGGCCTGCCTCCCCCAAGGCCGTGCTCGCCGCCTTGGACGGAAATCAACCGGTGGGGAATGCCGTGTTTCTTGAATTCACGCGCCATGATGAGGCTTTGCTCATGCGGCACGTCGGTGTCTTTCGTGCCATGGATCATCAGAGTTGGCGGATAGGTGGAGGAAACGTTTACGGCGGGCATGAAGGGGGCAAATTTCTCGGCCTCACTTTCAGGAAATCCACTGACTTTCTCTGGCCAGATTCCGAGTTTTCGGCAGGTTCGATAGTATGTGCCTCCGTCGCTTTTGCGATCCCGGGAATTAGCCACTGGAGGCCCGGCTTCAATGACCATCATTTCGGCAGGGGCCTGGCTTTTACCCTGATGCCGGGCATGCGGACTGGGTTCGCTGTACCAAGGTCCAATGAGGTCGCCGTATCCCCAGTAGGACACCAGCACCGTGGGCGGCGGTTGGACGCGGAAGCCGGTGGAGAAAGTCAGGTATCCACCGGCGGAGCCGCCGAGGACAGCGATCTTGGAAGTGTCTGCCTGAAATTTTTCACGGCCATTTTTCCGGATCCATTCAAAGGCATCCTCCACGTCCGAAATGATCTCCGGCAGCTTGGTTTCCGGGGCAAGCCGGTAATCAATGGAAACCACCACGTAACCCGCATGCAACAATTGCCGTCCCGGTCCAATGCCTTGACGTCCACCGTTGATCAGCGCCCCGCCATGGATCCATACCGCTAGGGGCCGAATCTTTTTATCCGCCGGTCGATTCGCGTCCAGTTTGATTTCCAAGTCCCCGACCTTTTTGTAGGTGAAGGTGGTCACGGTGGTCTTTTGTTCCTGGGCGAAGGCAGAGCCTGGGTTCAGGAGGAGGGCGCAAAGGAAAAGCCCCAGCATGGACGCGATGTGTTGCATGAAAAAATGATAGATCAGCCCCGCCATTTGCGCCAGCACGCAAAACAGAACACAGCTAGCCCAACGCTTCACAGCAAGTGAACAACGAATTAAAACGATACATTTACCCTCCCCGCCAAGTGAGACTGGTTGGAGTTCAACCCTGGAAGAGTTGTATCTGGTCCTGTGGGCCACTCACTCGCTGGTTCCATAGAATTGTTTGGGGAAATCGGCCGGGCCGGAACGTTCCGGATGCCGCTTGGGGAACGTCGGTCCGCGGTCGGGGGACAAGCGTAAATTCATCCCACCGCTTTTCGCCAACAACTCGAACAACCGCTTGTTCAGCTTGGCGACGGTTTCCTGATGTTCCGGCTCAAAGATCAAATTGGTCGTCTCGTCCGGATCAGTTTGCAGATCGTAAAGTTCGTTCGTGTCCCACAATCCGTGGTAGCGGATGTACTTGAAGCGCTCGCCGCGCACCGCATGGATGGTCGGCGTGTGGGGATAGTTGCGCTCCCAAAAATACTCGTACAACACGAAGTCGCGCCACGGGATGTCGTTGCCCTTGGCCAATTGCCAAAAGCTGCGGCCATCCATGTGCCCGGGCGTCGAGAGCCCGGCCACCTCTAGCAGCGTCGGGCCAACGTCGATGTTGGCAATGAGTTTCTTGATCACCGAACCGCCATTGATCACCTCCGGGCAGTGCATCAGGAACGGCACGCGCATCGATGCCTCGTAGGCGGTGCGCTTGTCGATCAAGCCTTGTTCGCCAAACTGAAATCCGTTGTCCCCCATGTACACGATCACCGTGGATTTCAGCAAATCCCTCTTCTCCAGCAGATCAAACAGGCGGCCGAGATTTTCGTCGACGGCCAACAGTGTCTCGCAGTAGCGGATGTAATAGGCGTTCAGGTCGAAGTCCGACAGGTTGTAGGCAAAGTCCGTGCCGTGTCGACTGTTGCGCTGGTCCCGCAGCCAGCGCGGCTTGTTGCGAAAGTTTTTTCCACCCTTAGCAAACGTCTTCGGCAGGGGCAGCTTCTTGTTTTTGTAGCGGCCCTTGTGACGGTCCGCCGGCACGAAATCGGCGTGCACCGCCTTGTGCGACAGCGTCAGGAAAAACGGTTTGTCGCCGTTTTGATCGCTCAGCCACTCCAGCGCGTAGTTGGTCAACTCGTCGGTGATGTAACCCTTCTGCGGAACGCGCTTGCCGTTGACGTTGAACCCGTCGTAGCTGTTTTGCGGCACCTTGCGACTCGTGCCGTGGCCGTCCGGCCAATACGTCCCCTGACCCTTGAAACTCACCCAGTGATTGTAGCCCGGCTGCGCGTGGTCGACGTTGCCGCCCATGTGCCACTTGCCGATGAACGCCGTTTCGTAACCAGCCGCCTGCATGTATTCCGGAAAAAAAACCAGCCCTTCCGGCAGCGGATTGTAATTGTCCACCACCTTATGATTGTGCGCGTACTGGCCGGTGACAATGCTGGCGCGGCTCGGCGAACAAAGTGACGTTGTGACAAAGGCATTCGGAAACCAGGCGCCGCCCCTGGCCATCCGATCGAGGTTTGGCGTCTCGAGAAACGGATGACCGGCAAAGCCCATCGCATCAAACCGATGATCGTCCGCCAGCACGAAAATGATGTTGCGCGGCGTCTCACCGGCGACGCGCGGAACGGTGCGTTTATTTTCGGCACCAACACCCTGCGCCAAAAAACCAAGCGACCCAACAACGGCCGCCCAAACGGCCGAGCGCTTGGCCAAGCGTATCACTAAAAACATGCGCCGCACCATGCCAAGCCAAGCGAAGCCTTTGAAGATAATTCAACCCCCTGGGGTTATCGTCAGCCAGTAGACTGCTTCCCATCAGCTTTTAATTCTTCGCCCGTCTTGCCGCCGTGTTTGCGGAGGAGGTCGGCGACCACAGGGTAGTTGAGAGTGGCCAGTGAAGACATCACTCCCATCTAGGCTTCATTTTAAGGATATGCTCTACAAAATAATCCATTTGCCTACGACGACCGTAGGGAGTTCCTGCCGCACCGTGCCCTGTTCCAGGGATAAGAAGGAAGTCAAAATCCTTGTCTGCTTTAATCAAAGCATTAACGACCTGTGTAGTGCTTGCTGGATCGACATTCCGATCAAGTTCACCCACGATCAGCAATAACTTACCTTTTAGTTTATGGGCGTGAGTGACATTGCTGTTTTGAGAGTATTCCGGGCCGATTGGCCAACCCATCCATGCTTCGTTCCACCAGATTTTATCCATGCGGTTGTCATGGCAACCGCAGTCGGAAACACCGACTTTATAAAAGTCCCCATGATGCAGCAAACCGCTCATTGTGTTTTGGCCTCCCGCTGAACCACCGTAAATACCGACGGTGGACAAATCCATTTCGGGGTGTTTTTTGGCAGCAGCCTTCATCCATAGTATTCGATCCGGGAAACCGGCATCCTTGATGTTTTGCCAGCAAACATCGTGAAACTTTTTCGAACGCCAGTTGGTTCCCATCCCGTCAATTTGGACTAGAATGAATCCCAACTCGGCCATTCGTTGCTGACTGTAATAATCACGGAATGCTTTTGGCACATAGAAGCTATGTGGTCCGGCATAGATACTTTCTATCACCGGATAGTGCTTCGTCGGATCAAAATTAGTCGGACGCCAGATTACTCCATAAATGTTCGTTTCTCCATCTCGCCCTTTGGCTACAAAGCGCTCGGGGAATTTCCAACCGGTTTTCAATAATTGCACACAATCAGCTCGTTCCAGTTCACAAATGAATTTCCCGTCAACTGAACGCAACTCATGGACGGGAGGCTGATCCACACGTGACCATTTATCGACAAAGAACCGTCGGCCGGGAGACCACTGTAATTCGTGCGTTCCATTTCCTTCGGTTAAAACAGTCAAACCTGTGCCATCAAGATTAACACGGCAGTGATGTATGTAATAGGGATCCTGCTTCGGATAAATCCCCATTACTTGGAACCATATTTGTCGTCTGGCTTCGTCGATATGCTCAACCTTTCTTACCACCCAATTTCCTTGTGTGATGGCGTTCTTCAGTTTCTTTTTTCGCGTGTCGAAAAGGTAGAGATGATTCCATCCGTTACGTTCACTCATCCAAATCAATTCTTCACCATCGGCAAGCCAGTATTCATAATGTTTTTGAGAATAATCGACAAACGTGTTGCTTGTTTCTTCAACGACAGGCTTGGTTTTTCCATTTCGTGAGTTTACGGAAATAATTCTAAACACCTGATGTCCTCGCTCGTTGTACTCAAAGGTAAATTCCCGTGAATTCTTGGCCCAACGAATGCGATTGATTCTCCACGGATTGTTAAATAAACCCTGTTCGATCTGAATTTCTTGTCTTTTTCTAACATTAAATAACTTGGGCCGTTGTTTTGCCACTCGATCGCCCGGTTTAAGATATCGAAACGAATGCAACTTGGGCTGCAATTGATCCTTTGGGGACGACTCAACAACATTAACTAGATGCTCCTCTTCCTTGAGCGTTCGCAAAGCTACCAACCGCTTCGAATCAGGTGACCAGTGGATATCACCTCTGCGATAACCATCCTCATCAGTGCCGTCTTTACTGAGCTGAAGATGCTGACCGTCCTTGCCCTGAATCCAAAGGTTATGTTCTTTTAGCAACACCTCCCATTTGCCATCAGGCGAACGCAAGCCTCGGGGCGAACTGTATTTCTCGTGTTCAGGTTGCTCGTAATCTTCATCGGACTCGACTGTACTCTTCTTCAATGCTTTCGTCCGGCCATCGATAATCACGGTTGGGTTTCCGGGTTTCGCCTCATAGATGCCAAGATGTTTGCCATCTTCAGTTTCAATGAGCCACACATGATTTGCATAAGTGTGTTGTTTGAACTCCGATTTATCGCCAATCACCTCGTAAAGATGCCGCCCACCATCGCCTGATACCCAAACCAAGCGAATGATCTGATCCGTTACATTGCGGAATGTGACATAGGTTTCCGGCCCGTTACTGCCGGACGGACGAATGGCCTCGGGTGGCTCCAGTAACAGAGGCACTTTAACAGATGACGTGAACTCACCTAACTCGCTAGTTTTAAGATCCAGTTCCCAACTATTACCCTTTCCTATCAAGCGTAAGCGATTCGGATTATCGGTAAAAGCTAACTCATCGATGGGAAGTTTCTCAGCATCTACCGATTGGCCAAGAACATTAGTCAAGGTCGCAGCAACTTTGACATGGTCGAATGCCAATTGACGTTCGCCCTTGCTTGTATTCACCAAGACAAACTCACGTCGGTCGGTCGACAAATCGTTGCGATACCAGAAACGGTCTGCATCTGCAGACCAGTTGGGATTGACATGCTTTATGAAGACTTTATTTCGAACCCTATCCCGCAACCCCATTGCACGCTCATAATCCGCTTTGGAACCTTGCCCGAAAAGTTGGGTCAAACAATTGTAGTTGAAGACAACAAGCGCACAGCCAAGGCGGAATATATTGTGTGAAATCACAGCCGAAAGTTTAGTGGGTGTTCAGCAAAAGATCAAGCCGAAGGTATTGGATGACGAGGATTTAAAACCGCTACGGGAAGATGAAGCGCAATGGCTTTACTTGGCTCCTTCAGCTTTCAATTCTTGCCAGCTTTTGCCGCCGTGTTTGCGGAGGAGGGCGGCGATTTCGGTGTGTTTGCCATCGTTAGAACCGACAAATCCATCAAGTGGGATTTTTCCCTTGTGCGGCCCGGACGTCACTCTAACGTTCAAATCCGCACTCTTGGAAATCAGTAATTCGGCGATTTCCTCTGTTGCCGCCATGTGCAAGGCATCATTCCTGTCAGATAGCCATAGCCAAGCTTCTGTTGGCGTGTCATCTCCGCCGGCCGGCCGGAAGCCATCAACAAGGCCGTCCCCTTCATCAAGAAACACCTGAAGGTGAAATAGCAAGGCGATGCTCCAAACCAGGCGCTAAGCGATATTATCCGCAGACAGGAACCGACTTGACTCAGGTGGTTTGTGGTCGTCCAATTCGCGAGTTACCTTATGTTATGAATGTTACTCGTCGTCAATTCCTGAGTTCCGCGCTCTCCTCCGCAACGATCGCGCCAAATGTCATCACCTCCAGTGCTTGGGCAGCCAAACCAAGCGGCAAAATCAATTTGGGTTTTATCGGGGTTGGTATCATGAGTCGCGGTCACCTGAACTTTTTCCTTGGCCAAGAGGATTGCCGTGTGGTTGGGGTAGCCGAGGTAGCCAAGGTGCGTCGAGATCATTCGATGGACATGATTCAGGATCGATATGGCTCTAATCATGGCTGCAAGGCATATGATGATTTCAGAGAGTTGCTCGCGGACAAATCGATCGACGCCGTGGTTATCGGCACGCCTGACCATTGGCATGCCATGTCGGCCATCATGGCTGCCGATGCGAAGAAGGATGTTTACTGTGAAAAGCCTTTGACAGTGACCGTCCGAGCGGCACTTGAGACGGTTAAGGCCGCTCGACGGAACAACATTGTGTTTCAGGTTGGCAGCCAACAGCGTACCGAGTTTGGTGGGCACTTTCGCAGGGCCGTTGAGTGCGTTCGTAACGGTCGTATTGGCAAAGTGAACAAGGTCAAGATTGGAGTTGGAGCGCCGGCGGTGGCTTGTGATCTGCCTGCCGAGGAGAGGCCGGATGGTATCGATTGGGAAATGTGGCAGGGATCGGCACCCGAGAGGGGCTTTAACAAGATACTTTGCCCGATTGATGTCCATCGTCACTTCCCGCAATGGCGTCGCTACCGGGAGTACGCCGGGGGCAGTCTGAGTGATATGGGTGCTCATCATTTTGATATTGCCAAGTGGGCGATGAATTTGGACGAGACTACTCCTGTCAAAATTGTTCCGCCCAAGGAAGGCCAAAGTGGATTGCGCTTGGTCTATAGTAACGGCGTGGAATTTATCCATGAGTCGACAGGTGATCGGTTTAAGGACTGTGTGTTTTACGGTTCCGAAGGAACGATTTTTGTTGCTCGTGGAGGCATTAGTGCCGATCCTAAGACAGCTGTTAATTCGTCGTTTGGCAAAAACGATTGGCGACTGCCGGACATAGGAAAAAGTCACAGACGCAACTGGATTGACTGCATTCGCTCACGCAACAAACCGGTCGCTGACGTGTCATACGGGGCTCACACTTCGATAGTATGCAGCTTGGCCAATATCGGTTACCAACTACGTCGAGAACTGGATTGGAATCCTGAGAATTATCGTTTCGGTGGTGACAAGGAAGCCAACGCTTTGGCTAACCGTACAGGTCGTGGTGAATGGAAATATACTTGAACAATCAAAGCAGAAAACTAGAATATTTTCTGAATGGATCTTTTGTGTGGCTATGTGATAAAAAACCACCCTCATCACTCAACTCTTCAGGATGATGTATAGGTTGAATCCCAGACTCGGGCATGAAGAAATAGGGTTCCTCGATATTTCAAGTAGCTGAATGGTTCTCAAATCCGGTGAATACAGGGTATAAAGTTCCTTCGGTTGACGAGTTGTTTGTTAGGAGGATTATGCTCTACTTTGGCTCAATTTGCTAGGTCCATGGTTATGGATCAATCAGTTTTGTTAGCGGATAATCATTAGGCATCATTCAGAAATGGTTCTTGGTAGGGTTCGGTAAAGAAACTCAGTCATCAACCCATACAAATGCTGTTTCGTATTTTTTCCCTCACTGATACCATGAGTTCGGTTGGGGTATGCCATCATGGAGAAGTGTTTGTTATGGCTTATCAGTTTGTTGACCAGTGCCTCACAATTCTGGTAGTGGCAATTATCATCACCTGTTCCGTAAATGAGGAGCAGATCACCCTTTAGCCTGTGGGCATGGTTGATTGGCGACCCCTCACGATAACCATCCACATTCTGCTTCGGCAGGGCCATATAGCGTTCCTGATAGATGGTGTCATAGTAACGTTGGTTGCTGATAAAGGCTACTGCGATGGCTGTCTTATAAAGATCAGGATACCGGAAAATGCCATTCAAACTCATTGAACCGCCACCGCTCCAGCCCCAAACCCCAACACGATCAGGATCAAGATAGGGTCGCTCTTTCAGGACACCGCTGAGCGCCGCTGCCTGATCCTTTGATGCCAGAATCCCAACCTGCCGATAGATACTCTTACGCCATTCTCGGCCGCGCGGTGCTGACGTTCCTCGGTTGTCGAAACTCATAACGACATAGCCCTGTTGTGCCAACATGAGATGCCATAACATCGTTCTACCGCCCCAGCGATCCATGACTGTTTGACCGGCCGGTTCGCCATAGACATATACCATGACAGGATATTTTTTACTTTTATCAAAGTCCGGTGGCGTGAGGGACCAGCCATCGAGAAGAACATCGCCCCCTATGTTGATCCTGAAAAACTCAACCGGCCTCCGGGCCAAAAGTTTGAATTGATCAGTTAGATTGGCATTATCTCGTAATACCTTCACCACCTCATGACTAGGCAGCTTGATCAGGGCAATGACCGGCGGGGTATCAAAAGTGGAAAAGGTGTGGACCGCTAAACTGCAATCGGGAGAAATGTTATAGCTGTTCATCCCTGAAACATAGCCGGGCGTGACACGTGCCATCTCGCTGCCATCCCCTTTAATCCGGTAAAGATATCGGCGTTTTGGATCGTCGGGTGAAGCCATGAAATAAATGTAATCGTTTTGGTTGTCGACACCCTTGATATCTATGACATCAAATCCAGCAGGCGTGATCCCTGTCACTTTTTCTCCGGACCTGGTCACCACGTTGATCCGTCGCCAACCATCCTTCTCGCTCAACCAGAGCAACCGCTCGTTTTTGCCCATCCATTCCAGTTCAGATCTGACATCAAGCCATGCATCATCGCTATCAGCGTGGATCCTTTTACTTTCGCCTGTCATTGGGTTGCCAAGCATTACTTTCACGGAATTTTGCAGCCGATTGAGTTGTTGAAAAATGACCTCTTGCGGGTGCTCGATCCAATCCATACCGGTTAGATAATGGTTTCGAGGATCACCTTGAACCTGCAACCATTTGGTGACGCCGCCACCGGAACCAACAACCCCGATATGACATGCCGAATTCTGGTCGCCAGCCTTTGGGTACTTGATTGGCTTTAGCTTTGGGTAAAGTGAGTCTGTATTGTTAATGAGGTTAAATTCCCTAACGCCTTCCGTATTCAGTTGCCAATAGGCGATCGAGTTGCCATCTGGGCTCCATCGAAATCCTTTGCGTAATCTGAATTCCTCTTCATATACCCAGTCAAAGGATCCGTTAATGATGTTAGAACAACCGTCTTTAGTTAACTGTATGACCTCTAGGTTTCTTAGGTTTTGCACGTAGAGGTTATTTGCCGAAGCATAGCATACACGCGTCCCATCCGGGGAAAATGTGGCAAACATCATTGATGCAGGTTTTACATCCCCGCCTAATTGTTTCAATTCGCTGATGGTTGTGTCGAGTACCCAATAATCACCTCTTGTTTTTTTTCTCCAAACTCGCTTTGAGTTTGTATAAATCAATAGCCTCAATCCACCGTCCGAAAACTGGAAGTTGTCTATTTTCAATGGAGAATCTTCACCATGAGGGATCAATTGGTCGGCAGAAACTAGGATTTCCTCTTCACCCGTTTCTGGATCGTGCCAAACGATCTGCTGTGCGTCTCCTTCACTTTTCTCCAACGAGGCAAGGCCTGGCCTCCAAGGAAGCCATTGAAACGGTCCGAATTTATCACCCTTAAAACTGGGGGAGAAAATACGCTCAACCGTGAGTTGATTGGAATCTACATCCTTTTGACTCTTTTGTGGTTGTTCTGCTGTTCCGTTATTGGAAGCCAGGATTGAGACCCCAAGAACATAAGCCCATGCTTGGATGATTAATTTGTTTCGCATTTGGAATTCTTTTTGTTTTGTTGTGAAATGATCATTTATATTGCCCGCTGTGTTGATCAGTTTCCAGTCGCATTCAATTCTTCACCTGTCTTGCCTCCGTGTTTGCGGAGGAGGTCGGCGGTTTCGCCTTCGGCAAAATCTAGCAGTGTTTTGCCATACCGATTCTTCGCACTCACATCTGCACCATTGGCGATAAGCA
>Ga0208879_1000955_pt1 | contig 28405 bp, 22 predicted proteins | sample Knorr_S15_td_Bot_FD_185605 | JGI IMG/M metagenome (GOLD analysis project Ga0208879, IMG submission 185605) | Marine microbial communities from Southern Atlantic Ocean transect - Knorr_S15_td_Bottom_ad_5009_LV_A (SPAdes) (version 2) | ecosystem: Environmental > Aquatic > Marine > Oceanic | place...
ACACTACGATAGGGGGTAATTGCCGGAGAGTATTCGTCAGAACATAGGCAAGCAGAAGCTACCACAACAGACATTAAATGTAACAATTTTAGTTACATTCGTCTTCATATCGTCCTTCACCGAACGTAGACAAGCATTCCGTGGTGGATTTTCGCCCCGGCACGGAGGCGATAATAGTACGTACCCGCGGGAAGAGCGCTCGGAATCCAATCGATCCGATGGTGCCCCGCGACCACATCTCGATCCATTATTGTAGCCTGCAGACGTCCGATGGAATCGAAAATATCCAGAGTTACCCTCACGTCAGAGGGTAGGGAAAACCCGATCGTTGTTCTGCTCGAGAAAGGCTGAGGATAGTTGGGATCGACGGTGAATCGCAGGGGCAATTCGGTATCGAGGGTTCGAAGGACGGCATTGGACTGGACGAAGAGTTGTAGGCTGGCCGTGGCAGTCTGCTCGAAGAGGTCGGCAGCTTCGATCAAGATAGCAGCCTCACCCAGCGCCAGGAAAGAAGCAAACAGAGAGTCGCCCTCGATCGATACATCAACAACTCCGTCCGAGAAAGAGAGGATCCGATACGTTAGGGGATCTCCATCTGGATCTTCAAATCGTGGAGCCAGCGACAATCGAGCCTGTTCGCCAACGAGCAAGTCAGTCCTGGGAAAGTCGGTTGCAGCGATTGGGGTCTCATTGGTTCGAACGAGAACGACCAGTGATTCGTCTACAAAGCTACCCCTCCCATCATTGGTGGAAACGGCGATGAATGCTTTTCCCACAGATTTACTCGAGATGGTCATACTCGACGCGGAGATAGAAACAATCGCGATAGAGGAGTCCGGACTGAACGTCCAGTAACGAAGGGAGTCTCCGTCGGCATCATGGAACAGATCTCCCAGATCCCATTGCCTCATCTGATTGGGAAGAATGTAGAATGGATTGTCTGGCCAGCCGGGTGCGGTGGGAGCCGTGTTCGCAGAAACGTTCAACGCCACAACGACCTGAGCGCTGAGTGTAAAGGGATCCGTTGCCGCAATGGTCATCGACGCCGATCCCGGGGCCACGGGTGTGATTTCCAGATTTTCTTCGTGTAGCGAATAGTCGACTACGCCACTGGGAGTGAGCGCTATTTCATACACCAGGGAATCGTTGTCGGGATCGGAAAAAAGTTGCTGCAGATCAATGATCGTCGCGTCCCGACCGATCCCGGTATCAACTTGAATCGGTCCCGACAACGCGATAGGAGTTCTGTTCAACGGTCGGCTTTGAATGGTCCGCGCGATGGACCACGACCCATTACCCGCAGGATTCACCCCGCGGATTCGCCAGTAGTAGGTCTGAGCCCGATCGAGCGGCCCGAACACAAAACTTCCGCCATCCGAAAAGGCAGTAGTCAGGGAAATGGAGAACGCATCATCAAACGCCAGTTGAATCTCGAAATAGGAGAATGACTGATCATCCCACGAGAGGTCAACGAAATCACCCGTGGCGTCAATATGATTCGCTGACTGAACAGCGACGTTCGCGGGAAGAGATATGTAGGACGACTCCCCTGTCATCGCGTGAAACAGTCCGGCCAGAAGTCCTTCCCGGGCTGAGGGTTCCGATAGAGATGCCACCGACAGGGTCGAAACAATGACATCCCCGGTTTTTGCGGCCAGTATTCGGGTCCCACTGACGATGAGGGGTAGGGCGTCGTCGGGTAGGTCGAGGGACGACGGAAAGGCGCCCTCTTCGAGGGAGCCAACGAATCCATACATCGAGCCTACTCCAGTCACGATGCCAGTCTGCGCCTGAGAGGCAAGCTGTGTTAGACCGGTTCTGTCCCGCAACCAGGCGTGCGCAGCATTTCCGCTCGCCGGAATGTGGCCCAGCAAGATCAATTGCCCACCGGCATTCAGGAATTCACTCAACAGTTGAATGTCTCCCTCAGACTGAAGCGGATGGCCGTGTCTGCTCGCAATCATGACATCAAATGAGTTCGCAGTATCCACCGAAATGCGTCCGCGGGTCAGGTTTTCCCACCAGGATGTCGATAGGTCCAGGTCTCGCAGCGTTTCGAGGTGAGCCTCTGTACGAGACCAGCTCTCGGACTCAGCCAAAAAGAGGAGGTCTCCACCCCCGTCGAACGGTGTGGAGGAGAAGTAAGCATTTAACGGTCGGGTTTGGACATTTCCGTATTCATCGCCAGCCCTGACAACAAGTCTGTACTCTGCTTGCGAAACGGGACGAAAACGTCCAGTAAAAATCCCATCACCTTTTACGAAATCAAGGTCGCGTGCGAGATCACCCGAGTCTCTCAGGTCAAGCTCTTGCAGTACGGTAGATGGGTCAAATCTGTCGACGAGAAGGGCGCGGGCCTCGGTGATGTTACTTCCGTCTATGAAGCCGGCCCGGATCTCCATCGACTCGCCCGGAGCGGCATAGGAGAGTCCCGAATTCCGGATGGATGGAAATGACAGGGGTGCTGTGCGGTCGGGCCCGCTGATGAGCACGCTCAGAGTATCCACGTACAGAAGTTGATCCTGCTGAGCAGATCGGACTTCATATGGGATTGTTGCCTGATAGCCCTCGGGCGCATCGCCCGCGAACCAGAGCACAGGGACGCGCTTCTTCATTTCGAACGGCCCCGTTTCAAGTAACTTTGAATCCAGGGACGCTGTCTCGAATAAATTGCCGCTTTCGCCCGAAAAAGGGGCGACAAAGGGATCAAAACGCGTGTCAAGAATGACGCTGGCACCCTGAAGATCGGGCCCAATCGAGGTCGAAAAGAACAATTCGACACCGTAGACGCCCCCCGCCTCTGCTTCGGTGACATCTACAGCTACGCTCTGTTCGCCGGATTGCAGGAGAAACTCAGATTCAAATATCCGGGTTCGGACGTGTTCAAGTGGGGATATGGCCTGAAGATCGAGGCGCGGATTGGGGCCCGGCAGCTCAACCATGATGGAGGAGGGATCGAATTCGAACCAAGAGGGGTCTGGGGTCACTTCGTACACACCGGGGGGCAGGCCGTCGGAAAAGAACACTCCGTCGTCCGAGGTCCTGGAGCCTCGGTTGACCGGGCCACTGATGCGAATGTTCAGATTCTTGATTCCCAAGCCGCCGAGTCGAACCGTTCCGGCGATAGCATACGTGTTCGAGGGGTTTGCGCCTGTTTCGGGTTCTCCGATGATCAATGAGAACGACTGTTCTGGCGTGGTCAGCGCCTGAGGAGCATGAACGAGAACGGTGTACAAACCGGGCTCTGCCTGGAATACAACCTGCTCGATATTGTCGCGTGTGTTCGTGCCACGCGCTGCGGCATCGGCCGGATTGTCCGGATTCAGAATCCACGGAAGGTGAAGTCCGTCAGGGCCAACGATTTCGAGGTCGAGATCATGGACCAGGCTGGGAGTGCGATCGTTCAGCGCCCACTCCAGCAGTTGACCTGCGGGATCTGTCCATCCCAGCGTGACCCTCAGCGGGCCAGAGTTGGTGACTGGTACCTCTACCGAATAGGTGGCTCCTGCGGCGACGGACGATTCAATCATGTATATCTGGAAGGGACGCATGGGCGCTGCAGAACGGTCAGACAGCGCGGTCTGAGCGATATGTCGCGCGGCACGCTCTGCGTTCAGATGACCCCATCCGAATCTATAATCCGGCCCCGGATCGAGGCCTGCCTCGTCGGCAGAATGGATGATCAGCGCTCGGATGGTAGAAGACAGGGTTGATGCTCCGTATTCGCGGGCATAGAGCTCCTGCAGAAGCGAGACCGCTCCGGCCACGACGGGCGTTGCCATCGACGTGCCGCTCGAGGTACCGTATGCGTTTGAGGTCCCCGATTTGGTGGAGAGCAGATCCGTGCCGTTTGCAACAATGTCGGGTTTGATCCGCCCATCATCGACGGGTCCCCAACTCGAGAATGGAGTCATCACCACATCGTCCGGCGTCTGAACTCCCCACGGAGCGTCGTCCACCGCGCCAACCGTGAGTACGTTCTTCGCGACGCCCGCGTCGCCGATGGTGTCGTATCCGGATTCACCGCCGTCGCGGTCACGAACATCGGTGGACAGCCGCCAGCCGCCGTCAAAAATGTAGTGCGGCTCACCGTCAAGCGGGCCCTCCAGGGCTCGCTCGTTTCCAGCCGATTTTACGATCAGGTATTCAGGAGCGCTGGCGGCGACCTCGTCCCAGGTCAGCGCGTCCTCGGTGTAGAATCCAAAGCGAAGGTCTTCCGTCAAGGAGTAGGAAGGGTCGCCCATCCAGCCCCAGTATCCGTCTCCCTGAATATTTGGTGTCCAGCCAAGAGGCTGTCCGTAGGAGTGGCTCGAAACCAGAAGGCCATCAGCGGCCGCAGCGGCCATTTCAGCGATATCATCGCTCCAATCGTGCCCATCCACGTTAGCCTCGGGGGCCATACCTCTGGCTTCTATCCAGGCTCCGGATGCTGCCAATGTGCCCGCGACATGGGTAGAGTGCACGTGGACGAGAGCAAACGGATCATGCTGAATGATGCGTCCACCAAACTCCAGGTGATCCAGGCGTGGGCTCCCGGCGTCCCAGAGGCCGATGCGCCTGCCACTTCCGTTAAGATTGAAGCCGGAGTTTCCCTCGGTGTGAAGGGTCGTGATTCTTGCTGAAGCGGCAGCCTCCCGGTTATGGGTCTGATACAGAATGGGGCGGCCACGACGCACTCCAATCCACTCCCGGTACATTCCGCTCGAATCAGTGACGATGCGCGCGCCGCCATCCGCGCGAAGCACGGAATCGACCCGTGTCGCAGCTGTGCGGAAGGCGGCGCGCTCGCGCAGCTCAATATTCTTCAGGGCGACGCGGTCTACTCGCTGCCCGGCGCGTGCAGGAGCCGCAACTGTGCTCATCCCAACCAGCAACAGGCATAGGATTAAGGCGGAATCAAGAACAAAAGGTCGATCTTGCATAGTCCGAGATAGGGTGTCAGCCAAAGAAACTCGCTCCAGTGGACCGGGGCAAGCCCAAATTCAGGTGTAATAATATCAATTCAGCACCTTAGATCGACGGTCCAGTGATAAAGAAGGACGACAGGCGAGAGAGGACGAGGATCTTTGACGTCTGAGACCGACCTTTTTGTTCAGATTTACCAGCCCCACCAACTGGATTCCAGTAATTAATGCTCCGCCCACTTCGAAGAATAGTACCGCTCTTTGCAGTTTTACTGCTGCCTCTTGTCGGCTGCGATGACACGGGAATTGATCCGTTCGCAAATGACGACAAGTATTTCACCGTTTACGGCTTCCTCGACATACTCGAAACAGAGCATGAACTTCGGGTGGTTCCGGTGACACGTTTCGCCGAGGATATACTGGCAGAAACCGAGTTTCAGGGCACGATTGATGCCAAGGTTTATACGACAGACCTCTTCTCAGGGACTCGCACAGAGTGGACTCACAGTCTTTCACTTCTTGACGATGGTTCGTACGGACACCTTTTCAAGGCCAGATTCTCCGTATCCGCGAATCGAACCTACCTCCTGGAAATCATTCGATCGGATGGGAAGATGACGACGGCCGAGACATCCGTTCCCGTTTTTCACACATCAGCTCTTTTCGAAAGGGGTCCTGTGGTTTTCGAAAACGACTCTACACTCGTGTACCGAGACATTAAAATTCCTGGTTTAGCGTCGCCATGGGATATTCAGGCCATCTATTTGTGGGCCTCTGGTCCGATAAATCGCAGAATTTTTGTGCCTTACGGCCGAATAGGCGAGCGGACCGATGATGGAGGATGGCAGTTGCGCATCAATATCTCTGACGATCAGGCCAGCGTTATTGAAAATGTAGCGTGGTCCGTAGATCAAGGCATGATTTCCGCAGGAGATGCGTTCGGCGTCAGTGCCATGGGATTGATGATTCGAGTCCTGGACGAAAACTGGGATCCGCCGGAAGGGGTTTTCGATCCAGAAATACTCGCGCAGCCCGGCACCCTGTCGAATGTCGAAAACGGATTCGGATTTTTTGGAAGCATCGGACTCTACATCGAAGAATGGAATGTCGAGCACCTGTCTCCACTTCTCGGACACCCCTTCTAAGAGGCTCGTGCCCGACCGGGTGGTCGACCCGAGCGCATCCTAATTGCAGGCAGAGCCGTATAGAGGCAAAATAGCCCATTACGATCATGTCATCTATTCGACGCTTCCTACGAGCCTTGACCACGCGTTTGTTTTTCTGGCGTAGAAATCCCTTCAGATAGTCCCCAGGTAGCGGTGCTATATTCGAGCACGCTCACCTCCCGGACAGATCATGTTTGAATGGCTTTCCGATCCAAATGCCTGGATCGCACTCGGAACGTTGACGGCGCTGGAAATCGTTCTCGGTGTCGATAACATCATTTTCATATCCATCCTGGCGGGCAAGCTTCCAGCCAGTCAGCAGGCGAGGGCGAGAACAATCGGCCTAGGCCTTGCACTTTTTGGCCGAGTGATCCTCCTGCTTTCTATGGTCTGGATCATGAAATTGACAGGTTCGCTGTTCGACCTATGGGGATTCGATATCTCGGGCCGAGATCTGATCCTGATAGGTGGCGGTCTGTTTCTCCTGACAAAAAGCACCCGTGAGATTCACGAAGGCCTCGAAGGGGCCGAAGAAGCCCAGGTGTCTGAGCGTGTTGTCAGTTTTAGAAACGTGATCCTTCAGATTTTTGTGCTGGATCTCGTTTTCTCTCTCGATTCGGTAATCACGGCCGTCGGGATGGTGGATGAACTCGTGATCATGATCACTGCCGTCACCATTGCCATCCTCTTCATGATGATCAGTGCGGAGTCAGTGTCTGGATTTATTGAGAAGCACCCGACGGTGAAGATGCTGGCGCTGTCATTCTTGTTGATGGTCGGCGTGGCTCTCATCGCAGAGGGTGTAGATTTCCACATTCCGCGAGGATACATCTACTTCGCGATGGCATTTTCTGTCTTCGTCGAGGCTCTCAATCTTCGAATACGCGGCCGATCGACCAAGCCGATCAAATTGCGCAAGAGCTCTCGAGAGAAGCGTTAGTCAGCCAATTCGTTTGATTACCAGGAGCGTCGAATCGTCTTCCAGAAGGTCAGATTCATGCTCGAGGGAGTGGGCATATTCGAACACCCGTTCAACGATCTCGGCGGCGTCCAATTTCGCATGTTTTCTGACCTGTTCGATCAGACCACTTGTATCGAACGGAGTGCCGTCTTCATATACCCGCTCCGTAATACCGTCGGTATAGAGAATCATAATCCCGCCCTCGGGCACCTGACCGTAAGCGCGTTCGAGCGGAATATCGGAAAGGGGCCCCATGATGGTACCGGTCGGCTCAAGCTCGGCCACAGTGTCTTCCGTAATGATGAGCCCGGAAGTGTGACCGGCGTTCGCGTACAGCAGTCCACCGTGCCGGTGAAGCTCGCAGTAGAAAACCGAAATGAATCGTGTTGAAAAGGTCGTCCCGTGCAGCACGCGATTCAGCTTCTTCATTATATAAAGCATCTTCAGGTTGGTGCCCACCCCCATCCGAATGCCCATCAAAACATCCCGCACCAGAAGAGCTGCAGCCAGCCCATGTCCGCTCGCATCGCCGATGGCGATGCCCATCAGATCCTCTCCGAGGGGTATGAAATCGTAAAAATCACCCCCCACTGCTTCTGCCGGCTGCGATCGCGCAGCGATATCCCAACCAGGAAAGGCGGGAGCTTCTTTTGGAAGAAGGCTTCGCTGAATGGTAGCGGCGGTGTCCAGTTCGCTCTGCGCGGCATCTGACTTCAGTCGATAATTGAGCGCAAAGCGAATCCCATTGAGACAAAACGCGATCTCGTCTCGAATCCACCCATCTTTCAAGGTAAACAGGTACAGAAAACGAAATCCTGGCGGGCCGTCAATTTTGATTGCGACAAATTCTGCCGAATCGTCTACTCCGGGGTCAAACCAGTCCGGGATTTCGGTTGACGTTTCGTAGACGAAAGAGCCATGAGATTGAACATGCTGAATGAACGGATCATTTACCGGAATGCGAGCAGGAAAGATGCCGGTGGCGTCAGTGCCGCCCGTCGTGTGGAGCAATTCCAGCGAACCGAACAATTCCCGGTACATGTGGCCGTTTCCAAAATTCAGTTCAGGCCCGAACGAGGTGACTAGTTCGTCGAGAATATGCTGGAGGAATTGTCCGTCGGCTTCCTCGCGCGATATTCGCGCCAGCATTTTGTCCATCTTCCGATAAAACTGCCTGGGGTCAATCATAAGGGCGACTGCTCTTGGTACTAAGGATGACTGCCCGCAAAATACAGTTTAAAACGGTGCGGCATCTTCAGATGCAGGGGGCAGGGTACTCGAATTATTGGACTCTTCGCCTTCGGGCAGGTAGTCTCCCGCACCGTAGTAAGTCGTCAAATTCTCGAAACGGGCGTGTTGACGGATGAACGCCAGTGAGACGTCTCCAATCGGTCCATTTCGCTGCTTTCCAATGATCAGCTCAGCCAGGCCTTCTGTCGAATTACCATTTTCGTCCACGGTGATTCCATAGCGTTCTGCTCGGTAGATGAAGGCGACAACGTCGGCGTCCTGCTCAATGGAGTTATGAACGATGATATCATTGGCCACAAAGTTATGCGGACCAGGTACTGTCAGATCAAACACATCTTCCACACCGTCTGGATCGATCGACACGATCTGATCCCAGTAAACGTCACTGTTTGCTAATCTATTCAACTCATCACACTGGATGACAGCTGCTACTCTTGCTGCCCGACCTCTGCTCAGATTTGTTTTGTAGAGGGTTGAGCCACAATAAGACATGCCTAGCCCGGACTGCATTTCCCGAGTGGTGAAGCCTGCCGTATTCATTGCGGGAGTAACCAGGGATTTCCAGGTTGATTTTGGAATGATATCACGGTTCGTGTTGGGAAGTCTGTCGCTGAGGAAGGTCTTCACTTCAGAAAGACTCTCGGTTTTGTAGCGTCCCACCGTTCCGATTCGAAGCGCAAATCGAATAAGATCTTCCGATCCGGAGATGATTACGTGGAACTGATCCCTTCCTTTGCCTTTTTGGCTGACTCTTCTGATTCGAGCATTGATACCAGTCCGAAGGAGTAGAGCCTGCACGTCGACTCCAAGCGTTTCGCTCGAAGTTGCGTAATAAACTGCCGGGTAGGGCGACTGGCCACGCCGCATTCTGATACACCCATCAGTAGACCACAAATGTTTCAGAAAAATCTCAATCTTGGAGTTATCCTGCTCGAAAACACGCTGAGGAATCCGTTTTTCATGTGACCGAAGATCCCAGACTCCCATTTCGTCTAACCATTCGCTGACAGCACTTCTTAGGCCGTGAGTGTGCTTTCTGGTTGAACTCAGATAAACCTGAAACCAGGTTCGTTCTTTTTTAATTCGAGGCGCTATCTCATCTCCGAAAAATGAGATGGATATTTTCGAGACCAATTCCGCAAGGTCTTTTTCTCTAGTCGTGTACTGGATTGCATGACGAGCCAGGGTACAAGCATCTCCGATGAGGTGTCCTAGTAGCGCAATCTCCTCATTTTTCATCGATGCTTTTTTTCCTGGCTCAATTTTTCTCGGAAGAGCCAGATGGTCATCTGCAGATAGCTCGTCAAGTCGCTTCCATCCATCGATAGTCAGGAATTTGTGATTTCCCGTGGCACGAATAGTGCGGCCGAGGCGGGTCTTCAGGCGGTACACAGGCTTCGTACCAGTGCAGAAGGTATTGGTCGCGAGATGTTTTTCGAGTTTGAAAGTGTCTGTATTCAAAGCCCAGACATTGAACCCTGGTGTCCCGCAGAGCTCGGCAATCGGCATGCGCTTGCCGGTATCGGCCAGCGTAATCAGAGATTCACCGGTTAGGCATCCCGATTCTCTCAAATCCGATAGTTGAGGCCGTTTGTCGCCTCCCCGTGTCTCTACTGCACGGCTCAGCTGTGACAACGCGATCACGGGAACGTTCAGTTCCTTGGCCAGGCCCTTGAGGGATCGCGAGATGTGGGCGATTTCTTGCTCCCGATTCGAGTTTTTGCCCATCCCCGTGCCGCGCATGAGCTGGAGGTAGTCGACCACAACGAGTCCGATACCGTGCTCTGCCTTTAACCGCCTACATTTGGCTCGCAGTTCCAGCACCGTCAAGCCTGGAGTATCATCGATGAATATGGGGGCCTCACTGAGTCGACCGGCTGCGCGTGCGAGCCTTGGCCAGTCGTCATCGTTCAGGCGTCCAGTTCGGGCGGATTGCGCATCCACACGTGCTTCGGAGGTCAACAAGCGCTGGGCCAGCTGACCGGCGCTCATTTCGAGAGAGAAGATGGCCACTCCCGTGGGGTTTTCGAGATCAAGCGCGGCATTTCGGGCTACAGCAAGTGCAAACGCCGTTTTCCCCATCGAGGGGCGCGCCGCGATAATGATCAGATCCGATGGCTGCCAACCGCCCGTCATCTGATCAATTCGTTTGAATCCGCTGGGAACGCCTGTGATTCCTCCTTCCCGACCATGAATGGATTCGAGTCGGGTCAGGGTTTCCTTGAGCACCTCCTGCATGGAAACGCCAGAACGGCGTAACTGGGAATCCGATATTCTGAAAATGTCACTCTCAGCCTCATCCATCAGCTCAAAAGCATCGGCCGAAGGATCGTACGCTCGAGAAATGACCGACGTCATGGTCTCTATCAGATTGCGCAGAATAGACTTTTCAGAGATGATGCGGGCGTGATACTCAACGTTCGCAGCCGTTGCGACGGTCGATGTCAACTCGGTCAGGTAATACGCGCCACCCATGTCCTCAAGCTTCCCCCGTCGTTTCAGTTCGTCACCAAGAGTGATGAGATCGACAGGATTACCTCGTTCGAAAAGACTCAGGACGGCGTCATAAATTGTGTTGTGACGCTCGGTGTAAAATGAGCCGGCCGGGAGAATTTCAATTGTTTTTGGAATCGCATCACGCTCAAGCAGCATGGCGCCGAGGACAGATTGTTCAACCTGCTGGGCTTGAGGCGGCACGCGTCCCGCGAACGCCGACGCCACGGGCATAGGGGAGGGAACGTGTCCGACAATCGGAGCTCTGGAGGTCGTTTCGTGAGTTGAGTCAGGCATAGGTTAGAGTAACATCAGGCGGTTAGTTCATCATATCTGGCTCTGAGAAGCTGTACGTCTTCCCACGTGGGGCGTTTCCAGTTTCCATTTCTGAGCAGAGCAGCCGGGTGATACGTCACGAGAACTGGAAGCCCGTGGTAGTCATGAAATGTGCCGCGCATCTCTCCCAGTGTCGACTGAAGGCCCAGGAGCGACGTCCCCGCGGTCTTTCCAACACACAGAACGAGCTTTGGCCTGATCAGGGTAATTTGTTTGTGCAGAATTGGCAGGTGAGCCTGGACCTCTGCCGGCTCCGGTTTCCGATTATTGGGCGGTCTGCTTTTGAGAATGTTGGCGATGTACACGTCTTCGCGCTCGAATCCAATGGACTGTAAGATCTTGGTCAGCAGCTTGCCAGCCCGGCCGACGAACGGCTCTCCTTTTTCATCCTCGTCAGCACCGGGAGCCTCACCAATGACGAGGAGATCCGCTTCGGGATTGCCCACTCCGAAGACCGGATTCAGGCGGGTCTTATCAAGTTCAATAAGCTCGGTTTGGGCCACATATTCAGACAGTTCTTCCAGCGTCGTCATGTCCAGCATGGGAGAGCCTCGAGGAATGAGTGCTGCGATGCGATCGTAGGCACTCAGGACTGGCTCTGATTCGGGCGTCTCTTTCTCGACGTCGACAGCGAGCGGCGCGTCACTTTCGGCGCGTTTACGCGATTCAGTCTCGACTGGAGGGTTTTCTGTGGTCACTTCAGGGACGGTTTCGATGTGTATGGGCTCGCGTTGATATTCTTCCACTACGATCTCTCCACCCGGAATTATGGGTCCAAAAAGAGAAATCTGATGTACAAAAGCGGCCCGAAGGTCGTCCAGATCAGAGGGCATTGATTGAGGATGCGGCTATCGTTGGTTTCCGTTGCTAAACTAGTTCGGCACGTCCGGCTGCGCTTCCGGTGTTGTGCACAAGATCTCCCTAATTCTTTTCCACAACAAGGTCGGATATTCCCGATCCTTCGTTGGTCGCGTATTCCAGGATTGCTTCTGCCACCTCAGATTTGGGCATGAGAGGAAGTTCTACTTCCTGACCCGAAGAGGAGAGCAGCGTGACCTTGTTCGTTAATGTTCCAAATCCGGCTCCAGGCTCCTTTGGATTGTTGAGTACGATCCAGTCCAGGTTCTTCCTCTCAAGTTTGCCGCGTGCATTCTTTAAACCATCATTGGTTTCCAGTGCAAATCCGATGAGGATCTGGGCCTCACGTTTGTCCTGGCCCAGACCAGCCAGGATATCGACCGTGGGTTCAAGACTCAGTTCGCGCGGCGTTTCATCTTTCTTGAGTTTGTCTTCCGAGCGAGTTGCCGGCGAAAAATCGGCAACCGCGGCAACCATCACGATAATGTCTGAATCTCGGTGCTGCTGGACCGCCTTGTGCATTTCTGCAGTTGAGATGACATCAACTCGACGAACATCTTCGGGGGTTTCCAGCGAAGTTGGTCCACTCACCAGAACCACATCCGCGCCGCGGCGCGCCGCGGCGCGTGCAATTTCGTACCCCATCGTGCCCGTGGAGTGATTGGAGATGTAACGAACCGGATCGATTGCTTCTCGGGTGGGTCCCGCTGTAACGAGTACGGTCTTTCCCTGCAGCAGTCCCTTTCGCGCGGATACGACTTGCCGGATCATTTCACCAGCCTCTTCAAATATTCCCTCAGGCTCCGGCATACGCCCCTGCCCGATCAGCCCACTTGCAAGCTCTCCGTGCACGGCTTCCATCACCGTACAACCATTTTCCCTGAGGGTCGCAATATTTGCCTTCGTGGAGGCGTGTATGTACATGTCGTGGTCCATCGCCGGGCACACCAACGAGGGACATCGAGCGGTCAGAGCAACTGCCGTGAGCATGGAGTCGCACATTCCGCCGGCCATCTTGGCAAGGGTCTGCGCAGTGGCCGGGGCTACGACGAATAAATCTGCCCATAGACCCAGCGATACGTGCTTGGTCCATGACCCTGACACGTTCTCCGGAAAAATCTCGACATGGACCTCGTTTTCGGAGAGCGTTCCCAGAGTCAGTGGTGTCACGAATCGCGTGGCGTCGGGCGTCATCACGACTCTGACATCGGCCCCGGCCTTCTTGAACAACCGGACCAACTCGGCTGCCTTATAGGCGGCGATCGAGCCGGATACCCCGAGCAGGATTCGGCGGTTGGTCATCGAAAATGAATCAGAGGAAGCCATGGAATAAAGAGTGGTCACTTTCTCACTGGAACGCGCCACGCGTTTGGAAGATCAGATCGGGCGATCAGAAAGGAGTATTCAGAACGAGTCCATGAACACTCGGACCAGGCCGATCAGTTCGGTTGATGCCTTATCCAGGTGGTCGTTCACGATCACGGCATCGAATCGCTTGGCGTAGGTCAATTCGTGTCGGGCCTTTTCGATTCGCGTTCTAAGGGATTCAGCAGATTCGGTGCCCCGCGCCTCGAGTCGCACCTCCAACTCTTTCACGGACGGCGCTTGAACGAACAGAGCAAGGCACTTTGCACCGAACTCTTCCTTCACATTAAGGGCACCCACGACGTCGATATCGAGCAAGACGGGAGAATCCTGGGAAGAACGATTCACCTCTGATCTCAGCGTGCCGTAGTAGCAGCCCGGATAGACCTCTTCATATTCGAGCAGTTCGTCTCGAGCGATCGCGTTTTCGAATGCGTCACTTCGGATAAAATGATAGTGAACCCCGTTGACCTCGGATTCCCGAGGCACACGTGTCGTGGCCGAAACGGAAAACGAAATGGACGGAATGGCCTCGATCAATTTGCGCGCCAGCGACGATTTTCCTGACCCACTTGGAGCCGCAAGAATAATGATACACGGCCCACCGGTATGGGCGACCTCACTACTCAACGTTTTCGACCTGCTCGCGAATTTTCTCCAGTTCTTCCTTCATTCCAACCACGAGGTGCGACATTTCAGCATCGTTGGACTTGGACCCAATGGTGTTGATCTCTCTGTTCATTTCCTGAGCGAGAAAATTCAATTTCCTCCCCACAGGATCGCTTGACGCGATCGCTTCCTGAAATTGATCCAGATGAGAATCGAGTCGAACGCACTCCTCCCGAACATCCAATTTGTCGGCGAGCATCGCCATTTCGAATTCGAGCCGGTCCCGGTCGAGCCGGCCTTCCTCAATAATTTCAGAGAGCCGATCGCGAAGACGCTCTCTCGCTGATGTCACGCGAAGCGGGGCCAGTCGCTCGACCTCCCGGAGTTTTTCCTGAATGCCAGACAGGCGATCTTGAAGTTCGTTTTTCAGCGCCATCCCTTCCTGTAACCGCATGGATTGCATCGCATTACACGCAGCCTCCAATGCCGATTGAACCGCTTCCCACCCGTCGTCCTCTGTATCCTGCTCCGGCTCGATCGACTCCAGTACATCGGAAAACTTGAGGAGGGCTTCCAACTTGACCGGCTCATCAATTCCCGCAGATTCGCGAATTTCTTCGAGGAGGGTTTTGTAATTCTCTACGGCCTTCCGATTTACGCGCACTGGCAATGCGTCAGGTTCGGGGTCTGTGAGCTGGACGAACACGCTGATGCGACCGCGGGAAAAAGCTGTCTTGATGATGCGCTGGATATCCGATTCACGTTCGTTCAGCGACTTCGGTGTTCGAGGACTGACCTCGCAATACCTACTGTTTACAGACCGAAGCTCGACGACGGAAGCATACCCGTTCTGCTCGGCTTCGCCTCGGCCAAAGCCTGTCATACTGGCAATCATATTCCACTTATTGAGTAATAGATGAGAGACGATGGGCGCCGCGGCGCCGGGCCAAATATACGACGAAGCTCAACGCGTGACCGGGACGGGTTCGGGTATCTGCTGGTTGATGTAGAACGTCAGGGAGTGATTGCCGTCGGCATCAATTCCAAAGGTGATTAAATCCAGGTCTCCGTCCTGGTTGTAATCTCCAAAGGCAGCAGTGGCGTGAAGAAATCCCTTCACGTCCAATTCCGCAGCGAACTGGCCTCCTACATTTCTATAAAGGCGACCGAGGGGGTCACCGTGAGGAGTTCGCGCACCGACGACGAAAATGTCCAGATCGCCGTCATTTTCATAATCCCCCCAGATCGCGCTTCCGGTTACGACGCCGTCGAAAGGGAATGGATGGGGGAAAAAACTCGAGCTGTTGTTGACGTACAGTCCGGTGAAGCCATGCAAGAGACCTGGACCGAGGCCACCACCGCTTATCAACAGGTCGAGATCGGAATCGTTGTCGAAATCGCCAAAGGATACCGTTCCACCCACCAGTTCTGGAAGAGGCGAGTTTATCATCGAAAACGAACCGCCGTCATTTCGGTAGATGCCAGAGTGGAAGTTTCCTCCTCCAAGATCGCCTGTTAACGCGACGTCGAGATCACCATCACCGTCAATATCACCCCATGTGACATCCCCGAAAACAATTCCAGGAAGCCCAGAATTACTGGCCACGAAAACATTGCCGCTCATGTTCAGATATATCTCTGTGGCGGGCTCGAACGGTGGTTCTGCATTACGTGCGCCAGCCACCAGCAGATCCAGGTCTCCGTCACCATCCACATCACCCCAACGAATGTTGCCGCCCCAGGCCGCGGGGACACCTTCCACCGTGATTGGGATGAACGTACCGACAGTGTTCAGATAAAATGTTATTAACGGCTCACCACTCGCGGTCGATAACCCCGTGACCACCAGGTCCGGGTTGCCATCCTGATCGAAGTCTCCCCAGGCCGCCGCAGCTTGTGAAACGGGGTCCAGCGCAATATCTGACAGATTCAGCGATTTGAAGATGAACTGACCGCCATCGTTGGCGATGACTACCGTTGCATCGTCCGCACGATAGATCTGGAGGACCGTGCCGGACTCAGAATCTCCACCGATTAGGAGATCGAGGTCCCCATCACGGTCGTAGTCCTGAAATTCCGCTACGCCTGAGGACAGGTCAGGGATACCAAAATCATACAGCACTGGCTGTTGAAGTGTAGAGGAAGCCACATCCGGCTGACCAAAACTGAAAAGACGCACGCTACTGCCTCCGCGGATGGTATGACCATCTGAGGCAGAGACCGACCATTCATAGATGTGATTGGCCGGCAAGATCGCAGTGTCGAGCTCATAAAACGGGTCACTTAAATTGGGAAAGGACAGTCTGACTCCAGGGCCAGTCATATTCAGCGTATAGGTGACCGGGTCGATGTCGACACTTATCTCCCATTCGAATCGAAGGAACTCTTGGTCGGTCTCAACGAATCCTGCATCGGGTGGGGAGATGGGGTTGAACGATTGTGGAGGCGCATTCACGCCAACCGATTTTACGATTGTGTGATTCTTGTTGACATCAAGATTAATGAAGGACTCTATCTGGCCGTCCGGCCACTCGACGATCACTTGATCGACGCCAGTTGCCTCCCCAAGTCCAAAATGAGCCTTCAGGAAATCGCTCTGGCTTCCTGCACCGGTACCCGCAGATATGACTCGCATCTGCTCAGTAGCCCCGGTCGTCACTCGGATCGTCGCACCGACGCCAAAACGGTTCTGCTGGTCGTCGCGCAGTTCAAAGGTGATCCAGTTGTTGTCTCCACCGTCATTCATCATGATAGCGGTACCCAATTGATGCGGGATTACCAGGTCGATCCATCCATCATTGTTCAAATCACCAGTAGCTACTACATCGGGTAGCTCTCCCGGAAGGGATATCGTCGAGCTCCAGCGCTCATCGAACGTTCCATCGCCATTGTTGTGATAGAACCGTCCACGATTATTTATCGGCAGGTATAGATCCTGCCATCCATCGTTGTCGAAGTCAGCGACTGCGGCTGGACCATTGTTGAGCGGATGGATTCCTGCGATCCCAGCCTGCACCGCCACGTCGGTAAATCCCGTCCCTTGGTTGTTGTGATACAAATGGTTCAACGAAGAGATAAAATCGTCTTTCTGATTTACTACCAGCAGATCTTCCCAGCCGTCGTTGTCGTAGTCAAACCACACCGCCGTTGTAGAAATTCTGTTGCTTTCGACTCCTCGAAGCCGTTCCAGAGGCCAAAACCGGTTTCGATTCGACTGATTCTCCATCAAGTTGTTACCCGCCCCACAATTGGCACTGAAGAAATCCGGATCCCCATCTCGATCATAATCCGCCGATGCCAAGCCGCAGGTAGGAGAAGAGGTCTGAGACAACACCAGCGCAGCAATATTCGTGTAGCTATTTGACTCAGAGCCCGCAAACACTGGATGATTGCCGTTATCACTTTTGACCACCAGATCCAGCCAGCCGTCGTGATTTATATCTCCCCAGAAGGCCCCGCCAATTCCGCTCTGAAATAAAATATTGGTGGTGCTCGAAGCGAGGTCGAATTTCTCTCCCGACCGATTCAGATAAAACCGACTGCCGGGAAAAGAATCATAAATCAGAAGATCCAGTCGACCATCCAGGTTGGCATCTCCGAAAACAGCCCCTTGGACGGCATTTCCTTCCACAGTAATGTTAGCCCGTGAGAGTACGTTGGCGAAGGTGCCGTCCTCTTCCTGACGATAGAGGCGGCCGGCGTGATACATATCCAGTCGTCCATCACCGTTATAGTCCGCCAGGGAAACGTTGGCAATAAGCATGTCAGGGGCCGGCGGTACTTGCAGACGGAAGTGTTCGTTCGTGAAAGTCTGGGCATTGGAGCCGAGAGCGAACGCCAAGCAAACAACCAGAGAAACGAATCGGTGGAAGACCATACAGGAAAACAGTAAAGGTAATTTTGATACTTTTTTCGGCGCGCAACCTACGAACGGAATGGCTAGCTATAAATGGCATTCGAGGTGTCCGTAGAGGATAGACGAGCTCGAGCCTGGATACATTCCGGCGGGGTGGATGGCGTCCACGTTCGAGGATACCTAGAGAAGTATCATTTGAGCCGTGAAATCCCCGTTTCGATAGCCGAGCATCAAAATGTCCAGTCTTCCGTCCTGATTCTGGTCCTGCCATAGAACGGTACCATAATTAACTCCTCTAAAGGTCTGCGCCAGAGACAACACATTTCTTTCATTCAGATAGATGTAGACGAATTGCTTTTCCGGGTCGATCGCGCTCGTCCTACCCATTACCAATAGATCCACGTCTCCGTCCCCCTCGTAGTCACCCCAACGGAAAACTCCCGCAAAGACGCCCTCCATCTCTACATCGATTTTGACCAGGCCATCGCCATCATTTTGAAAGATCGTGGAGACACCTCGCAAAAGATCGGGAGCCAGCACGGCTCCCATGGATACCACATCGAGGTCGCCATCCGAATCATAATCCGCCCATGCCGCTTTTCTTATACGACTCCCCCGCCGTCCGCTTCGGTCCGCCTGTTGTTCTGACATCTTCTTGCCTCCATGTGTGAGTGAGACGGTAAACATAGACGAGGCGACCGATTAGAGGCGTGAGCAACATGTGAGGCTTTTCTGAGCAATTTCAAATGGCCCATGATCTGTGGCGTTGCTCGTAGTTGACGTACGATGCGCTGGGAATCTCGCTTCGTTCCGATCGACCTGGGTTATTCTCGCGAGCAAGAACGTTTGATGGATGTCCCGGCCTCGTGTGAATTGAACAAGGATGGGACTCGCCTAGAGTGACCCGCCAAAAGAATCTCCGGATTCTGCAATCGTCCTGGCGCGGGTGATCTGTTCAGGGTTCAGACGGATTTTGTCCTTGGGCTCAATACCCTCCTGCCGACCAGCCATCAGATTGTACTGTTCTCGCAAGTGTCGGAGGCCAAGTGAGTGGCCCAGCTCATGAGCAAGGATCGAAGGATTGATGTCCCCACCGGGTCTGAATTTTCCAATCAGGACTGACTTGGTTTCTGGGTTGTAGACCCCACCGCCGAAAGCCATCCGGTTGATAAAGAAGATATTCCATCCGGGAGCCAGCTTCTGATCCAGTGGATACGTGGAATGCACTACCGACCTACGATCAGCGGGATCTGCGTCTCGTCCCAACTCTAGTATTCGGTCGAACTCCGCTGGGTTGTTTGCTTCCTCATACACTAAGGACTCCAGCTCCCAGCGGATGGCGGCGGATCTCCAGATGGTATTCGCACGGTCGAACCATTCCACTATCTCTTCTTTTGTGCATTCGCAGTTCAGATGGCTGCTTTCTGCAGAACGCAGAATGTGCACCCGGATCGGAATGACGATCTCCTCGAGATCCAGATCCGTCAAATCTTGGGCTTGAACAGTCGTCGAGGGGAACAGCAATAGAAACAGCATAGCACAGAGCTGTACCAAGGCGCAGAAATGCGTTTTTCGTCGATCTTCGAAGGACCCTCGCCAAGACCTTGTAAGTACTTCAGGCATCATATCTACTCTCAGGCTCATCTCTGGGACCATGTTCAAGTGAGATCCAGCGGTTGGCGGATGTGCAGCGAGCACTCAATCTGCCTCACAGAAAGTAATCGATTCCAACTGACTCAGCCAGACGCGCGAGTCTGTTGGCGCTTTGACTTCCGAAAACTAAGAAGTAAAATATCGAGATTCGATTCCATCTGGAGACCAAACAATGACATCAGAGATTACGAGACGGGAATTCCTCCGATCATCGAGTGTGGCGGGCCTGGGCGTCACATTGGCTGGCCTACCCCGCATCGGCAAGGGAATGGTAAACAGTAAAATTCGAGTCCTTGCAATCGGATTTGGTAGAATCGGGAATAAAGATCTCACGCAGGTTGCTTCGCATAGTGCGGTCGAGATTGCGGGTCTTTGTGACATAGATACAGACGCTTTGGCCGCCGTATCCGCAGAATATCCCGGAGCATTTACCTGCCGCGATTACCGGATTGCCTTCACTGATCACGTTGACAAGTTCGACGCAGTCATCGTCGCAACGCCCGACCATTCGCATGCTCCGATAATGCTGACGGCCCTGGAAAATGACAAACATATATACGGCCAGAAGCCGCTGGTTCACCAGCTGGAGGAGCTTCAACTCATTGAGCGTGCCGTGCACGCGAAACCGCACCTGGTTACACAACTAGGAAATCAGCGCATGGTATATCCGGGGCGGCGGGCTGCGGTAGATATTCTGCGCTCGGGAGCGCTTGGAAAAGCGATCGCTGGCTACGTATGGACGGGGTCTCCGGGCGGAGAGTTCTATTTCAATGCTGCGCACATCATGAGCGCTCCCAGCATGCCGCCTCCAAATGTTGACTTCGATCTGTGGTTGGGCCCATGTGAAGTTCGGCCGTATCGCGAACACCTCTTGCCAAGAGTGTGGCGTTCGTGGTGGGATTTTGGAACAGGGGGCCTGGGAGATTGGGGTGTTCACCTCCTTGATGTCATATTCTTCGCCTACGATGAGTTAACCTCACCAATTGCAGTCAAAACCCACGCCCCTGCTCCATCCGATACGTTTCACACGTATCCCTGTCAGTCGACGATTACGTACAGCGTTGATTCAGACCATTTTGCGAATCGACAATTCCCGATCTACTACAACGACCGCGGCCAAGGGCCATCTCGAGCATCGCTAGGCCTTTCTGGAGATGAATGGGCTGATTCTAATATGACGGTAGTAGTCTGTGAAGGAGGTGTGCTTTCGCTGACTCCGGAAGGCATACTTGAGATCTGGAGAGATGGACAAATGACGCCAGGTCTTGAAATGCCGGGGCTCCCCGACTTTCCGCAATTGAATCACAGGCACGCTTGGATAGACACGATCAACGGCGTGAATACGGAATTGAGAACGCCGTTTTCGGATGGCGTCCGCATCACAGAGGCAGCGCTCCTGGCTGTCAAGGCAAGTCGATTCCCAGGCCAGGAACTGTTGTGGGACAGAGCGTCGCTATCGTTCACGAATCACGCTGAGGCCACCGAAAGCATTGTGAGACGGGACTACCGCGAAGGATTTGCGCCTCCATCGTTCGGATGAACATGGTGAGGAAGGGATTACGGCTCGCTGCGCTCGCCGTTAGCCCCGCCACTCCTTAACAACAAAAGCCCCGTGTTCGCTTCGCTCACTTGGTTCTTCTTCGTTTTCGTCCTCCGAAAGCAAGCTTTCTTTGGCCCAAAACAAAGAAGCCCCTTCCACTTTCGTGAACGGGGCTTCTTGGATGCGGAGAGAGAGGGATTCGAACCCTCGATACGATTTCAAACCGTATACTCGCTTTCCAGGCGAGCTCCTTCAGCCACTCGGACACCTCTCCGAAAATAAATATTCGCACCTAATGCGTCCTGGGCGCGCTTGTTTCTCCTCTTTGGTGCAGGCACGGTGAATCTTGGTCCGAAGATCCAGCTTCACACTTCCATTATTTCCGATTGTTTGTGCTCCATGAGGGATTCGATCCTCTGAACGTGATCATCGGTCATTTTCTGAAGCTGATCCTCTGCCTCGTATCGCATGTCTTCCTGGAGATTTTCATCCGTCTGCGTTGTTTTGATTTGGTCTTTGGAGTGACGACGGACGTTTCGGACCGCAACCTTGGCGTCTTCAGCCTTTGTTCGGGCGGCTTTCACCAGATCATGACGACGCTCCTCGGAGAGGGGAGGAACAGGGAGGCGGATGAGGCCCCCATCGTTGGAGGGGTTCAGGCCGAGATTGGCTGCGAGTATAGCCTTTTCGATCTCTGGGAGGGTAGTCGTGTCCCATGGCTGAACCACCAATAGATCGGGCTGCGGAGCGCTGATGCTGGCCATCTGACTGAGCGGAGTGATCGCTCCGTAATAGTCCACGCGCACATTTTCGAGCATACTCGGAGTCGCACGGCCGGCACGAATCGCCATGAGCTCCTGCCTTAGGTGTTCGATGCTTTTGTCCATGTGCTCGGACGCATCCATAAGAATGAGTTCCAGATCTTCGTGTATCATGACGGTAGAATGGTGTTGATGCCGGGGTCAGGCGTCGGCAGTTTCGGCTTCGCCCCAGTGCACGAGTGTTCCTACAGATTCGCCATTTACGATTCTGTTCAGGTTTCCGCCCGTGTCCATGTTGAATATGATGATCGGCATGGAGGATTCTTTGCAGAGCGTAAAAGCCGTCATGTCCATAACCTTGAGATCGCGAGAAATAATTTCGTCGCCTCCAATCGTATCGTACTTGACGGCATTCGAATCTTTTTCTGGATCGGCGGAGAATACGCCGTCGACGCGCGTGCCTTTCAGGATTACCTCCGCATCAATTTCGAGAGCACGAAGTGCGGCAGCGGTGTCGGTTGTGAAGTAAGGATTGCCCGTACCGGCACCAAAAATAACGACACGACGTTTTTCGAGGTGGCGAATGGCCCTGCGCCGAATGAATGGTTCGGCAATTTCATCCATGTTGAGGCTTGACTGCAGTCGCGTATGGACTCCATGTTGCTCAAGCGCATCCTGAAGCGCCATGGCATTAATCATCGTTGCCAGCATGCCCATGTAGTCCGCATGAGAGCGGGTCATGCCCTTGGTGGCGTTGTTTACACCCCGGAAGATGTTTCCACCACCTATCACTATGGCCAGCTCCACACCCGCAGCGACCACTTCTTTAACCTCCTGCGCATAGACGGCCAGAATTTTTTCATCGATTCCGTAGGATTTATCTCCCAGGAGCGATTCACCGCTCAGTTTGAGCAGAATTCGTCGATAGCTACGTCCGTTTCGGGATGAATCGTTCACAATTTCAGGCGTGAGGAAGTGACGTTTAAAGATCGAGGAAAGCTACCATTAAGTTCGCTGCCGATCAATTGGAACTCGTCGACAGCATCTTTTAAGAATACGTCAAATGCGGGTCGGAGCACTTTTCGCAATTGGAAAGAGTTCTTCGTACCGTGCCTCCTGTGAAGGGGATAAAGTGTTGGGGTGGCGAGAGGGGGCGTCTTTGCATATCCGTTTAACTCATATTTGATACTGAAATGGATTCGAACTTTTTTAAACACACCCTCATCGGGGCCGTTGTTTTTTTCGTTGTGGGCTATCTGATCTACGACTTGGCGTTAGGTGGTTATTTTGCGGAGAACATGACGGGAGGCCAAGAAACGCCCGTCTGGTGGGCCCTGGCCGTGTCGCAAATAGGACTCGGGGCGATCCTCGCAACCGTTCTGGGCGCCGGCAGTGCGCGTGATTTTGCGAGCGGAGTGAAGGCAGCGGGCATGGTTGGAATTATGTTTGGCCTCGCCTTTGCATTTGATCTTCTGGCAACCACCACGATGTTCAATTCCACCACACCAGCCGTGGTAATGGTCCTGACCGAAGCCGCGAGATTTGCAGTTGCGGGAGGAGTCGTGGCAATGATGATGGGAAAGGACTGACATCAGTCGGCCTGAAAAGCAAGTTTAAGGGCGATCCGGCAATGCCGGATCGCCCTTATTCAAATCAGTAGCCCGGAATCACGTTTTTCGACTCACGGAAAGACTACAACAATCTCATATAGAGCAATGGAAAAGGAAATCAAAGAAATCAATGTCATCTCGGCCGCAAACATCTTAGGTGTCGTTCACTTTGCGATGGGCATCTTTATCGGGGTCATATACTTCTTGATTTCGCTGGCAATGCCTGCTGAGATGTTCGAAACAGTGCCCTGGATGCGGTACATGTTTGGGGTGGGATCGCTTGTAATTATGCCCCTTGCCTCGAGTGTAATGGGATGGATATCTGGTGCAGTGAGCAGTCTCGTTTACAATCTTGTGGCCGAACGAATTGGAGGGTTGAAGCTCCGGTTCGCGGAAGAATGAGCGAGAGACAAGTCTCGAGACTTAATCAAATTCGATTGAATAAAAAAGGCGGGCCCGCATACGCGGGCCCACCTTTCAATAATTCAGCGTATTTCTACTCTCAGCCACCCAGGCCAAAGCGAATAAAAGTTTTCACCTCAGCGTCAGCTGCTTTCAGCATCTGGTTGACCGTCATGGAAGAGTCCTTCACAAAGGGCTGCTCCAGAAGGACGTTGTCTTTGAAGTAGCGCTCCAGTTTACCTTCGGAAATGCGATCGATGATCTGCTCGGGTTTGCCCTCTTCGCGAGCCTGATCAGCCGCGATCTTCATCTCCTTGTCCTGCACTTCTTGTGGAATCTCGTCGCGACTGGTGGACAAAGGATTCAGCGCTGCGACCTGCATGGCAACGTCGCGTCCCGTGTTTTCGAGGTTGCCGTCACCGGAAATGTCAACAAGAACACCGAGACGTGACCCAGGATGGATGTATGAAACGACTTTTCCGTTTTCGCTGGTCAGGACGGCCGTGCGGCGGATATCAATCTTCTCACCGATCTTGCCGGTCATTTCAATCAACGCGTCCGCTACGCTACTGCCTGATGAGGTGGTAGCACCCAGAAACGCCTCACGATCTGCAGGAAGCTCCGAAAGAACCAGAGCTGCGAGTCCGGATGAAAAATTCTGAAACTCCTCGTTTCGGGCTACGAAATCAGTTTCGCAATTAATCTCAATCAGGATCGCAGTTGCGCCATCGTCGGTTGTGCCCGTTTCGATGATTCCTTCTTTGGCCTCACGATCGGCTCTTTTCGCGGCTACTTTCTGCCCCTGCGTACGCAAGAGGTCTATAGCTGCATCGAAATCTCCGTCGGCTTCGACGAGCGCTCTTTTACAATCCATCATGCCGACGCCGGTTACGTCGCGCAATTTTTTAACATCTGCAGCAGATATTGACATGATCCAACTGTGCGTTTTCGTTTTCAATAGGAGGAATATGAGTCCCGCCAGAATAAAATATTACACTCTCGAGAAATCCTGAATCAGGCTTTCTTTTCGGCCGCTTCGGCTTTGATTTCAGCCTTGTCCTGAGTGCGTTTTTCCTTTTCGGCCTTGGCCGTGGCATCTGCGATTACGCGCTCTTTCTCACCCTCTGTTACGGCAGCAGCTATAACTCCGGTAATCAGATCAATCGACTTCAGTGCATCGTCGTTGGCCGGAATCGGAAAATCAACCACGTCAGGATTACAGTTCGTGTCCACGATGGCTATGATGGGGATTCCGAGCTTCTTGGCCTCGTTTACCGCGATGTGCTCGCGATTGATATCCACGATGAACAGTGCACCGGGCACTCTTGCCATTTCCTGGATTCCCGACAGAACTTTCTGAAGCTTCTCGCGCTCGCGAGCCTTCATCAAGCGCTCTTTCTTCTTGAGCTGATCCATCGTTCCGTCTTCTTCCATCTTCACCAGCTCTTCCATTCTGCGAATCGAGCGGCGGATGGTCTGGAAATTGGTCAGCGTTCCACCGAGCCAACGCTCTACCACGTATGGAGAGCCCGAGTCCGAGGCGTGTTTCCTTATGATGTCACGCGCCTGCTTTTTCGTTCCTGTGAACAGAATCTTTTTACCACGACGCGCGAAGCGAGCGACTGCATCGGCGGCTTCGTCCAGGTAGGACTGCGTGTGGTTAAGATTGATGATGTGGATTCCATTGCGCTCCATGAAGATGTGGGTGCGCATTTTCGGATTCCAGCGGCTCGTAAGGTGGCCGAAGTGGGTGCCTGCTTTCAGCAGGTCTTCGATCGACGCGCGATGCGTCGACTGTGCTTTATCGTTACTCATTAAGTAGGTCGGGTTTTTTCCGCTACACCTTTCATCCACAAGCCGAAACCGCAAGATCGCTATCTGTTGGTCACCCCGGCGTGCATCCAGGCGTATGAGAGATTAAACAGCCGTCGGCAACGCGCCGACAAGGCAAGAAAAAATTCTAACGTTTCGAGAACTGGAAGCGTTTACGCGCCTTGGGCTGTCCGTATTTCTTACGTTCAACCATGCGTGGATCCCGCGTCATAAACCCTGCATCCCGCAGTGGTTTCCTCAGCTCTTCGTTTGATTTCACCAACGCCCGAGAAATTCCGAGACGAATAGCCTCAGCCTGACCGGTCATTCCACCACCGTGCGCATTGACGAGAACGTCAAACTGACCGACGGTTTCAGTTATCTCAAACGGAGAGGTAACCGCGATTTGACGCCAGATGGTTGGGAAGTAGTTGGACAATTCACGCTTATTGATGATCACCTTTCCGGATCCGCCCGGACGAAGGTACACGCGAGCCACTGCATTCTTGCGGCGGCCTACTGCGATGAACTGATTGAGGGCTGTTGCCATGATTCAGTATAAATTCAGTGTCTCTTGGAGAGCGATTAAAGTTCGAGTGCTTGGGGTTTCTGCGCTTCGTGGGGGTGCGAAGTTCCAGCATATACCTTCAGCTTAGTAAACATCTGACGCCCAAGGACGCCTTTGGGAAGCATACCCTTCACTGCATTCTGCAGTAGGAAGGTCGGCTTCTTGACGCGCACTTCAGCTGGGGTGCGGACCTTTCCACCACCCGGGTAGCCGGTGTGACGAAAGTATTCCTTGTCCGTCTCTTTTTGCCCCGTGAATCGGACCTTATCGGCGTTGACAACGATGATAAAATCACCTGTATCAACATGGGGGGTGAAGCTGGGCTTGTGCTTGCCGCGCAAAATCGAAGCGATCTTGGAGGCGAGGCGGCCGACTACCGCATTTTCGCCATCTACGAGATACCATGTGCGCTCTACCTCGGCAGGCTTAGCACTCATCGTTTTAAAGCTGTTTACGTCCATCGGGACTCTTATTTCTGTTCGGAGATTAATCCAATATTCGGGTTCCAGCGCGATGGATTTGCCCATCAGTGGGTGCTGGAAAAAAACGCAGACGACCAAAATACGAATGATTACCTCGTTCGTCAATCGGTTCGCGTGTCAAAATGCCTGTCAGAGGTGTTCAGGACATTATTTTCGCCTCCCTGACACGCTGAAGGGCCTCAAAGGTTGACGCGTTGCTCATTCTTCTGCTAATCTTGAAATTGGATGACCATAAAATCGGGCAAAATCAACTTGCGAAAGGTCGATTTCGAGTGTCGTCCGTAATCCAAACAGGTAATGGTGGGCAGCGATGGACACTTTGTTAAATCAAGCCTACTGAACGCCGATACCTAAGCCACCTGCCCTCTTTCACACCAGTTCGGAACGACAATTGTATTGCACCTCTGGGGCATCGCGACTATAATATTGGAAATGAACAGATGGGTAAGGTACAGTCATAAAAAAACCTCAATCCTATTGGCAGTATTGGCAGCTACACTGCTCGCGAGCCCTGTCTCTGCGCAGGATCTGGGCATTGGCCTGAGGGTAGGATCGACGGGTATTGGTGCTGATATAGCGTACAACCCTTACGCCGAAAATCAATATTCGAGGTCATTTTTCGACACTCTCACTTTCTATAGATGAAAGTGTGTCAGACGATCCTGAGATGCGCGCTACCGGTGACGTCAAGACGGGTGCGTTCATGGCCTACGTCGATTATCATCCGTTTCAGAACAGTTTTCGGGTGACTGCGGGCATCGGTAAGAATCTGTTCGACATTTCTGGAACTGCAGTAGCCATCGAGTCCGTCTGCTTCGGCGATGAAGACTCGCAAGGCGTCTGTGAGGGGAAGGTTTTTCAACCTGAAAAACTGGGAGATCTGGACTACGCAATTTCGTATCCCTCGTCGATACATCCATACGCCGGGATAGGATTCGGAAATCTTGGACGAGGGAAATCCCGCATCACGTTTCTTTTCGACCTCGGCGTAATCTATTCGGGCGCTCCGGAAATCGAGCTGAATAACGACGGTCTCTTTGCACCGACGACCACTAGGGAAAATCTTAAACCACTCAATGACGGCATCGAATCATTTGCATGGTTCCCCGTCATTTCCATCGGTGTCGGATTCAGGATTTGATTCTTGCGTCCTGATTCTGTTCACCGATTTTCAATTTCTCAAGGGAAATGGTTCCATGAAAAGTTTTCGCAAACATCCGCTACTGATCCTCGTTTTCGGTTTCATTGTTTTTCAGATGAGTGCCTGCGACTTCCAAGCGGCTGAAGATGCCTTCGACGATTTCAACATCATCATTGGCCTGGATCCAATCAACACTGTGGTAAATGGCATCATCGTCGATGCCAGCGACGGCGACCTGGTGAGTGCTGAACTGACATTCGGCGGTGGCGATGTCTCTACTCTCATCGATGCGTACAGCGATCCACTTGAGGATCAAAATGTTGAAGACGGATTAATCACGTTCGGCATTCGAAATTCGATAGTTCCCTCTCCTTCAAATCCCGTTGTGTTTACGGTAAGGGCGACGGCAGACGGTTATTTCTCGACCTCGAAAACTATTAGCGTCACAAAGGTGGGAGATGCGGTATTCCAGTTAGTGATGGCACAAAATAACGTAACTGATACAATTCCAGGAACGGATGGTCAGGTCGACAATCAAATAGCCACAAATTCTAGCGGCGTCGTTCAGCAGGCAGTAACAATTCAGACCCAGGCTCCTGCACCGTCGCAGACTCAGGCTCAGGTGACCGTAGTTGTA
>Ga0208879_1000958_pt1 | contig 28391 bp, 28 predicted proteins | sample Knorr_S15_td_Bot_FD_185605 | JGI IMG/M metagenome (GOLD analysis project Ga0208879, IMG submission 185605) | Marine microbial communities from Southern Atlantic Ocean transect - Knorr_S15_td_Bottom_ad_5009_LV_A (SPAdes) (version 2) | ecosystem: Environmental > Aquatic > Marine > Oceanic | place...
TTGAAGATGCTGCCCAGGCGATTGGTTCTGAGTACAAAGGCCGACCGGCAGGTTCGATGGGGGATATGGGGTGTTTCTCATTTTTTCCCGCAAAAAACCTGGGCTGTTTTGGTGATGGCGGGCTGGTGACCACAAACTCCGAAGAACTTTACAAAAAGTTAAAGATTCTTAGAGTGCATGGTTCAGAACCAAAATATTACCATAAAATATTAGGCGGAAACTTTCGTCTGGATGCCCTTCAGGCAGATGTGGTGAGTGCCAAGTTGAACTTCCTGGAAGACTGGACCGAGCAAAGAAGGCAAAACGCGCAAACTTATAACCAGCTTTTTAAAGATTCTGCCATGACCCCGTTCGTTCAACTGCCCCCTGAAGTATTTCCCCGGCATGTTTATAACCAGTATGTCCTCCGCGTAGAAAACCGCAGGGATGAACTGAGAGCTTTTCTAAATGAAAAGCGAATTGGGTGCGAAATCTATTATCCTATTCCGCTCCACCTGCAGGAATGTTTCAAATCCCTGGGTTACAAAAGCGGTGACTTTCCTGAATCGGAAAAGGCCGCGAAGGAGACCCTGGCACTTCCTATCTCTCATGAGGTGGATCGAAGCCAGCAGGAATATGTTGTCGAAACGGTCCATCAGTTTTTTCTGGGAGAGTGAATCCGATACCGGTTCAATGCAGAGGTCTTAATTCTACCTCTGGAGGTTTTTCCCGGGGTATATGAACCTGGCTTTCACATATCATAACGATATGGAACCCTAGTTTTGATTTAATGGGTTCCAGAAGCTTGAATTTCTCCATTTTCATCATGATATCGACCAACTCTTGATCCATGATTTCCGGAGCTATTTCCATTTCCTGGTAAATCCAGCCTAATGAACCGCCTAATGCCTTGCTCATGCAAATGCTGTATTTTTTAGCCAGTCGGATAAAAAATTTCTCCACTTTTTTCCAGTCATGATAAGGCTTGTCAGGGTCATCAACTTCCAGTTGCTCCAATTCCTTCTGGTAATCGACAAGAGTTTCCCAAATCATTTTTGCAGACTCCAGGGAAGTCATGCGAATGTTTCTCACCCGATGCTCCATGGGCTTGTCGGTCGCGAAAGTCTTTTTCTTCGCAACAAAAGCCTTTTTAATTTTTGGCTTGGGTTTGATGGGAGCTTTAGGGCCATCCTCTGCTGGTTGGCGCTCCTTAGCGGTTTTGTCCCGTTCGAAGACGGTCTTTTCGGGTTCCTGGGGCTGATCAGTTTTAGACATGATAACCAAGGTTGTTTTGAAAGTGGATTGTATCTGTGAAGTGTAATTTGAACGGGTTCATTTTTCAAGAAATATTAACTCAAGGTATTGCAGGACAGCTCCCTGGAAATTGCTTCCGATAATTTCGTGAGCGGATTCTTTTACTTCCGGCAGGGCATTTTCTACAGCAATGGCGCGGCCCGCGATCCGAAACATGTCCAAATCATTCAAATAATCTCCGAACACAACGGTGCGGTCCAGGGGAACCTCCAATTTCCGGGCAAGTGCCTCTAACATATTTCCTTTGCTGGCCTCCTGATGGAAGGACTGGAGCCAATAATAGCCCTTCATGGACACATCTTCGGCAAAATATAAATTGAGATGATCAAAATGTTTTTCCTGAAGTGACTGGTAGATGGGTTCCAGGTGGTCATGCGTGTCGATCAATAAAAATCCGGAAATCTTTTCCTCTTCTTGAAATTCAAAACAGTTGACTTGGTTAAGTCTTCCGTCGCCTTCCAGGCTTTTGACATAGGCTTGGGAGCCGGGGTTGGTAGCCCTCTGGTAATAGAGTTTGTGTTTTTCTCCAAACGTATAGATAAAAGGGTCGATGCCCCGAGGCAAGGCCAGCTCGAGCATATTTTCTACAACTGTCTTTTCAATGAAGTGAGAATATTCCAAAATACTTCCGCTGTTGAAATCGGTAAGGTAAACCCCATTGAATAAAATGACCGGCAGGTTCAGGTTCAATCCATTTAAAATCGGGTGCGCGGAATCGTAGTTCCGGGCGGTTGCGATGGTGAAGCGCAGTCCCATATCGATCAGCCGGTTGAGACGTCTCTTGAAATCTTCCGGGAATGAGCCATCGGGCAGTAACAAGGTACCGTCCAGATCAGAAATATATAAAAGGTCTTTATCCATAAACGGGTTCAATATTCCTGCTGAAAGAACAAAGCTCCTTGTATGTGGCCTGTTTGTAAGGAATTGCTTTGGCAGTATACTAAATGAGGTCTCTATTTGTTTAATCTATTCGTGAAAAAGGATTGAAGTTCATGAAAAATACGGGTTGGTATTTGCAATCTGCCGTTTTGGCGGTATTTTTTGTTTTTAGTTTTTGTTCCAATAGCGAGGCCTTCGATTTTTCTGACTGGGGTGCACTGGTCAAAAAATATGTTGCTCCTAAAACATTGGCGGGGGTTCGGTTTAATGCCATCGACTACGCCAGTTTGAAAAAGGATCCTGTTTTCTCTGGCCTGGTTGCCAGGCTGGAGTCCTACAGTCTGGCGAGTCTGGAATCGCGTGAATCTAAGCTGTCCTTCTGGATCAACGTTTATAATATTCTGGCGGCCAAAATGATCACCGACCATTACCCAATAAAGAGTATTAAGGATGTGGGGAGTTTTTTTAAGCCGGTCTGGAAACGGGTGGCGGGTACGGTGGGAGGCAAAGAGCGCACACTCAACGATATTGAGCATGAAATTCTCAGGAAAATGAATGAGCCCCGCATCCATGTGGCCATCGTCTGCGCTTCCGTCAGTTGTCCCGATCTTCGCCAGGAAGTCTACTCTGCTGGAAAGCTGAATGAGCAGTTGGATGACCAGATGGAAAAGTTTTTGCGGTCCCCGGGAAAAGGCATGAAGCTGGACGAAAGGAAAAACAGGGTTTACCTCTCATCCATATTCAAATGGTTTGCGGAGGATTTTGCAAGCCGTGGGGGTGTTCTAAAATATATTGGCCAATATGTTACTGCAGAGGAAAGAAAAGTTCTGAATAATTCCAAAATTAAAATTTCCTATCTGGACTACAACTGGGAAATTAATGGCCGCTAGCCATCAGGCTGGGGCCAGCATTACGCTGGCCCGTAGCTCCTGAGCATAGGGCTGATTAGCAATAACTTGTCAAGCCGAGAAAAACTTTGCTAGCCGATTAAAGTTATTGCTCACTGCCCCCGGCGGCTCGCCGGTTAGTCCGCGTGTTTGCGGAGAAATGTTGGAATATCAAAGTTTGAGGTCAGGCTTCCTGGATCCGGATTTTCTTCCTTAATTGTGGAAGCCAGAGATTTTAAATGTTTGAAGGATGTTGGCCCTGAATCGCCTTCAGAGATTGGTTCTCCCCCAACCACTTTTTTCAAAGCAGGTCTTTCGGGGTGCCTTATTATTGCATCCGCATCCTCAAACCCAGTGGCGATAACAGTTACCCGCATCTCTCCTTCCATTTGGTTGTCGATCACTGCTCCGAATATGATATGGGCATCTTCATGGGCGTTTTCCTGAATCAACATGGAAGCTTCATTGACTTCCATCAGGGTGAGGTCTTCACCGCCGGTGATGTTGATCAGAATTCCCTTTGCGCCATCTATCGTTGCTTCATCCAGCAAAGGACTGGAGATGGCTTTCTGCGCCGCCTCAACAGCGCGCATATCTCCGGTTGCGGTTCCGCTACCCATTAGGGCTTTGCCCATGCTACCCATAATGCATTTGACATCGGCAAAGTCGAGGTTGATCAGGCCAGGTGTCACAATCAGGTCAGAGATACTACAGACGGCCTGTTTCAGAATATCGTCCACCATTGCAAACGCACTAGTGAATGAAGTTTGCTTGCCGACATAACTAAGAAGCTTCTGGTTGGGTATGACAATCAAAGTGTCAACCGCTTCCTTGAGCTCCAGGATTCCTTCCTCCGCCTGCCGCATTCGCCGTTTACCCTCAAACGCAAAGGGTTTGGTAACTACGGCAACCGTCAGGGCTCCTACCTCCCTGGCGATACGCGAAATGATGGGTGCGGCACCGGTACCTGTTCCACCACCCATCCCGGCGGTGATGAAAGCCATATCTGCTCCTTCCAGCATTTCGCGGATGTTCGCTTCACTCTCTTCGGCGGCATCCCTTCCAATCTCAGGATCGGAACCTGCGCCAAGGCCACGGGTCAATTCTCCGCCAATTTGAATTTTCCCTGGGCATTCGGATTTTTCAATCGTTTGCAGGTCAGTATTGGCGATAATAAACTCCACGCCCCGAATATTATCCCGAACCATGGAATTGACGGCATTATTGCCTCCTCCTCCTACACCAACGACCTTGATAGTTGCTGAATAATCGTTTTCGTTATCGAACTCTATTGAACTCATTTTACCCTCCAGGTTTAAAAAAATTCATCTGCCCAATCTTTCATACGTGTAAAAATTTTATCGAACAGGTTCCTTCCTTGAAGTTTCCGGTTCCTTCCTGACTTAAATCTTTTGGATCCGTACTGGATCAATCCCGTACAGGTGGCATACATAGGGTTGTTCACTACATCGATCAACCCTCCAAGACCAATGGGTGTCCCTACGCGCACGGGAGACTGGAAAACATCCTCTGCTAATTCGTACATGCCTTGCATACTTGCTGCTCCGCCCGTCAGGACAATTCCCGAAGAAATGATTTCCCGGTAGCCGGACTCGTTTATTTCATGATCCAGCAGTTCAAACATTTCCCGGGTTCTGGCTTCAATTATTTCGCTGAGAATCTGACGTGAAACCGTTCGGGGTTCCCGTCCTCCAACACTTGGTGTCTCAATATTTTCTCCTTCGAGAACCAGAGGGGTGTAGGCGCATCCATAGGAATGTTTGATTTTTTCTGCTTCTGCATTTGGGGTGCGAAGGCCAATGGCTATATCATTCGTCATCTGGGCACCGGCAATAGTCAAAACTGCTGTGTGTTTGATGGCTCCCTGGTAAAAAATGGCCAGGTCAGAAGTTCCTCCACCTATGTCGATCATGCCAACGCCTAGTTCCCTTTCATCCTGGGATAGAACGGATTCGCTGGAAGCCAGTTGCTCCAACACAATGTCCTGAACTCCCAGGCCGGCCTTATTGACGCATTTGACAATGTTTTGCGCAGAAGTCACTGCGGCAGTAACAATATGGACCTTGGCCTCGAGCCTGACTCCTGCCATGCCGAGAGGAGTTTTGATCCCGTCCTGGTTGTCGACAATGAATTCCTGGGGAAGAACATGGATGACTTCCCGGTCAAGAGGGATGGCAATAGCTTTGGCCGCTTCAATGACGCGGTCAATATCTGCCTGTGTGATTTCTTTTCCTTTGACTGCGATGATGCCATGACTGTTCATGCTGTTAATGTGGCCTCCGGCAATACCCACAAAAACAGAATCGATTTCGCATCCCGCCATCAATTCGGCTTCTTCAACAGCACTTTTTATAGATTCCACGGTGCTGTCTATGTTTATGACCACACCTTTACGCAAGCCTCTTGAGGGATATTGGCCCAGTCCGATGATATCTATTTTTTCATCATAAATGACCTCGCCGATGATGCAACAGATTTTGGTTGTTCCAATATCCAGGCCGACAATATAATCACTTTTTTTGGCCATGCGTCCTATCTCCTCCTAGTTGGTTGGTGTCTTCATGGATGTTGAGTGACTGGGGATTCGATCCCTGACCACGACTTGATCCTTGAATGATAAGTCGATCATTTGGATTTTGACGGCGTCATCTTCCAGAGTATCGAGGACAATCATGAATTTTTTGAATCCTTCTGTTAACGTTTCCATGGACATTTGGATTTGAAGATCACGGTTACGAGTGGAAAATATGATTCGTGAGTGTCCCTTTAGTTCGGCGATGTCCAAGGGATTTTTTTCAAAAAAAGAAAGCTTGTTGAAATAATGCATTGTCTTGAGACTTTGAATGACCCTTTCTCCGGAAAAGTTTTCAGGCTTTACACCCGGTTGTACAATTAATGGCAAATTACGGTACTCAGGTTTTTCTTCCGATAGGATCACTCCAAAGTTGTCCATTAAAAATACCTTTTCAAATTTGATCCGGGCATAAGGAACACGTTCGGTCAATTCGATTTGAATTTTCTGGGGAAATTTTCTCTGAACGGATGCGGAAAGGACCCAAGGGTGCTCCGCGAGCCTTTCGGAGGCTCGAGACAGGTCATACGCAAAAAGGTTTTCCCCATGAACCTGCCCCAACCACTCTAGGAGCTGATTCTCCAGCAGAGCATGGTTGCCGCTAAACGTGACGTCAGTGATCTGGAACCGAGGGTCGGAAGTCAAAAAATTATAGCTTGCATATAATAAATAAATGACGACTCCCGCCAGGAAAAGTTTTGAGGCCAGTTCAAAGCCTTTGCTTTTTCTTTCTTTCGGAGCGAAGGTCCTCCCACCTGCGATTGCGAAATCCATAATTACTCTGTGTAATCCCGTTTGGCAGTTTTTAATATTTCAACGACTAAATCATCAAACTCCAGGCCCATCTTCTGTGCCGCCATTGGCAAAAGGCTGGTGGGGGTCATCCCGGGAATGGTATTCATTTCCAGTACCTGGGGTATGCCCTCATGATCCAGAATGACATCCACACGGGGGAAACCTCTTCCTCTCAACACTTGGAATACCTGTTTTGCGGTTTGCCGGCATCGGTTCGTCTCGTTTTCTTCAAGGTCTGCAGGGCAAAGGTACTCTGTCTTTCCAGAGGTGTATTTTGCCTCATAATCATAGAAGCCAGATTTGGGACGGATGTGAACAATAGGCATGGGTTCCATTTCATTCATTCCAATTGCCAGAAGTTTCCCTTCAATAAACTTTTCAACAATGACTTCTTCCGAATAAGCGAATGCGGTTTCCAGTGCCGACTCCCATTCGCTTTCATTTTTAACGATAGTTATCCCCAGGCTCGATCCTTGATTGGTCGGCTTGACGACTACGGGAAGATCCAGGGTCCGGCATATTTTTTGGTTTCTATAGAACACTTCATAATCGGCTGTGGGTATTCCATGGGATTTTAAAATCTCCTTGGATTTTAATTTGTCATAAGCAAGGGCACTGCCCATGACTCCTGACCCTGTATACGGGATTTTGAAATATTCAAGCAGACCTTGAATGCATCCGTCTTCCCCAAAGGTTCCATGCAGGGCGATGAAAGCCAGGTCGATCGGGTTCGACTGCAGCATTTCCCCAATTTGGTGGTCGACTTGAATTGGCAAAGCGATCAATCCTTTCCTTTTGATGGCCGCAATGACCGAGTTCCCGGTGACGATTGAGACATCCCGCTCGGGGGAGAGTCCCCCCATGAGCACTCCAATAGTTTTATCTTTCAAATTATCCAAAAGCTTTGTCACAAATCCTCTTTAAGAAGGTCCGCCCCGGCCCTTGGCCAAAAGGGCCGGAGAATAAACAAAGGAAGGAGGGGTGCCTTTGTTGCGGACCAATTTAATATTTTTGACTCTTTCTCTTCTTCATTCACCTGCGGTGACAATTTCAGTCTGCAATTCAATGCCCGTTTTTTTCTTAACTTCTTCTTGAATATGCGCAATCAAACGGGTCACATCATGCGCTGTAGCGCCTCCTTTGTTGACAATAAAATTTGCGTGCTTGATCGAAACTCCGGCATTGCCAAAAGAAAGTCCTTTGAGCCCGAGAGATTCGATCAGCCTTCCCGATGTGTCCCCGGCAGGATTTTTGAAAACGGAACCCGAGTTGGGAACTGTTAGTGGCTGGGTCTGCGACCTGCGCGAGAGATGCCGGTCCATCGCGTTCTGGATTTCAGGGCGATTTCCTTCTTCCAGTTCCAGCTCCGCTTCAATAATGATTCCTTCGCCATAGGGGAAAATGGTTTTTCTGTATTCGAATGAAAGCTCATCGCGTTTTAAGGTCTGGATTTCCCCGTCTGGAGTGATCCGGGTTACACTGCGAAGAACCTGACCAATTTCGGTGCCTTCTGCTCCGGCATTCATGATGATAGCCCCTCCCAATGATCCGGGAATGCCTACCAAATGTTCGATTCCAGTCAGGGAATAGCGAGCCGCGTGTTTGGCGAGGTAAGACATCTTCACACCGGCTCCCGCTTTGATCACTGCACGCCGGTTTCCGGTTTCCTTGCGGAAGAACAGGGGACGTTTGATATTCTTGAATTGATCCTTTAAAGAGATGACGACTCCCCGTATTCCCCGGTCGCCGACAAGTAAATTGGTTCCCTCTCCTAGAATGAAAAGAGGCTGGGAACCTTTATTCTTCAAAATCGTTTGAATGTCGCGGACATCTTCAGGGAAAATTAATACATCCGCAGGGCCTCCAATTTGAATAGAAGTGTAGGGGGCCAGAATTTCGTTTTTTAGGATGTTGCCTTTAATTTTGTGTAACCAGGGAAAAGAATGGCTCATAGTTTTACTCTGATAAATTTTTTGACCCAGAACGGTTTTGGGATACTCCATCCTGGTTTTGAGGTTAAACTCATTTCCTGTTCCAGAATGTGCTATGTGAATCAATCGGCGTTTCCAAGCTTCGTTAAGCATAGATGGTGGTCCTCTCCTATTGAAAACGATCAATCATTGAATCGGGATGCGAGCCTGTGGCTCAATTCCCCGATATTTCCTGCGCCGAGAGTCATGACGATGTCTCCCGGTTTAAGGATCTTTTGCAAATGTGGGATCACGGATTGCGTGCTCCCGATATATTCCACGTTTTTATGTCCAAACTCTTTCACGCCTTCCGCGATTCTTTGGGAATGGATGCCTTCTTCGGCTTCTTCACCGGCTGAATAAATATCCAGCAGAAGCAGTTGATCGGCATCGTTGAAAGAAGAGAAAAAACTTTCCATGAGGTGTTTCGTGCGTGAATAACGATGAGGCTGAAAAACGATGACGAGTCTTCTATCCGGCCAAACTTCTTTTGCTGTTGATAGGGTTGCCTGAATTTCTACTGGATGGTGGCCATAATCATCAACAATTATCAAAGACTCTGATTGTTTAAGGATTTCAAACCTTCTTTGTACTCCCGTAAAAGTTTTCAGCGATTCCGCGATAGTTGGGAAATCCATGTTCAATTCCATTCCGACCGCAACGGCCGCAAGGGTGTTGCACACATTGTGTCGCCCCAAGGCCCCGGACAATATTTTCCCCAGTTTTTTGCCATGGTGATAGACCGTAAAATAGGTTTTCAATCCCTCCACGGAGATATTGCGGGCTGTATAATCGGCCTGGGATTTCAAACCATAGGTAATGGTACGTTTCTCAATTCGGGGAAGCAGGGATTGAAGGTTAGCATCGTCCATGCACAGGATCGCGGCACCATAGAAAGGGATTCTGTTGAGAAATTGCAAGAATGTGGATTTCATATTTTCGATTGTCAGGTAAAAATCCATATGCTCTTCGTCAAGGGTTGTGACCACCGCAAGCGTGGGAGAAAGTTTGAGAAAAGAACCATCACTCTCATCCGCTTCGGCAATGAGGTACTGACTCTGGCCGAGTTTGGCGTGCCCACCCATATTCTTGATTCTTCCGCCAATCACCACTGTAGGGTCAAGGCTTCCGGCTGCCAGAACCGTGGCGACCAGCGATGTTGTAGTGGTTTTTCCATGGGTGCCCGCAATGGCAATCCCATATTTCATCCGCATAAGTTCTGCCAGCATTTCAGCTCTGGGAATAACCGGGATGGATTGCTCTCGGGCGGCCTGTACCTCTACGTTGTCATCGCTGATGGCGCTGGATACAACAACAACGTGTTTGCCACTGACATTTTCCGCGCTGTGGTTGTGGCGGATGTCAGCTCCCAATGTTTTCAGGTGATCGGTAACCCGGTTTGAAGAAGGATCAGAACCGCTTACCTCATAATCCTGATTGATAAGAACTTCAGCGATTCCGCTCATTCCTGACCCTCCGATCCCAATAAAGTGAATCCGTTGTATTTTTCCTAGAAACATGACAGAACATAATTTCCTTGTATTTTTCCGGCATGACCGGATTTAGGATTTGCGTCTGCCAGTAAATCCATGCAGATCTGGCGAACTTTTTCCGTAGCATCCCGGTTGCCTAACTGATAGCTGTTTTCTTCCATTTCCTCCAACCGTTCAGGGTCCTCTATAGCGCGAAGAATGGATTGGGCAATACGCGGGCCTGACAATTCATGGTCGAGCACCAGTTCACCGGCATTGGCGGCATCCAGCACCCGCGCATTTTTTTCCTGATGATTATGGGCCGCATGGGGATAAGGAATTAAGACAGATACTTTTCCGCAAGCGGTCACTTCCGCCAGGGTCGTGGCACCTGCCCGGCAAATCACCAGGGAGGCTTTACGGTATTGCTCTGCCATGCCATCGATGAACGGCCTGACATCATGGGAGAAACCACTTTTTTCATATTCGCGTTTCACCATTGCAAAATCGCTTTCACCTGTCTGATGGGTGATATGGATATTTCCTTTTTTGGAAGTAAGAGATTCCAATGCTTCCATCATGGCTACATTAATGGAGTGAGCCCCTTGACTGCCTCCCAGGACCAGCACGCGGAAGAGCCCTCGTGGACCTTTGGGAAATGTTTCCCGAGGCTGGCAAAATTCTTCTCGAATCATGTTTCCTGTTACCTCGATTTTATCCTTAGAAAAGAACTTTGCCGATTCTTTGAATGAAACCGCCACTTTGTTCGCGATCTTTCCCAGCCATTTGTTGGTGAGTCCGGGAATAGAGTTTTGTTCATGGATAAGAATAGGAACCCGTAATATCCAAGCGGAAAGAACCAGAGGCCCCGATGCGTACCCGCCTACACCTACCACCAGGTCAGGCCGCTTTCTGATCAGGAAACACATGGACTGGGCAGTGCCCACCGGCAACTTGACCCAGGACATCCAGCGGCTGAGACGTTTTTTACCAAGCAAGCCTGCTGAGAGAATGGTTTTCAACTCAAACCCTTCGCGGGGAAGAACTTTTGCTTCGAGACCCTTTTGGGTTCCTACAAATGAAATTTCGATATCCATATCTTGCCTCTTGAGCGCTTTAGCTAAAGCGATTCCTGGAAAAAGATGGCCACCTGTGCCACCACCGGCTATGACAACTCGTTTTCGCATTCAATCACTATCAATGTCTTACCGTTTGCTCTGAAATATTCAGTAGAACGCCTACTGAAAGCATGGTGATTAACATTGATGACCCGCCCATGCTGATGAAGGGCAGGGTTAATCCCTTGGTTGGGAGAAGCCCTACGGTTACTCCCAGGTTGATAAAAGCCTGAAACCCGATCAAAAGAGTCAAGCCGGTTGCCAAATGAGTTCCAAACGGGTCTTTGGCCCGGCAAGCGGTGACGAAACCTCGCCAGATCAATATTGAAAACAGGAGAATAATTGCCGTTGTTCCCAATAACCCCAGTTCTTCCCCGATGACGGAAAAAATAAAATCCGTGTGGGCTTCGGGAAGATAAAAAAGTTTTTGATGGCTGGCTCCCAATCCGGTTCCCCAATATCCTCCCCGGCCAAAAGCGTAAAAAGACTGGATGGCTTGAAACCCTGCATTTGAAGGGTCTTGCCAAGGGTCGAGAAAAGCTATAATCCTTCGAGTGCGGTATTCCGCACTCAGGATTGCCGATGCTATAAAGGGAATCAGCGCAAGTACGGAAAGAAATAGAAACTTTTTTCTTAGACCGGCGACAAAAAGCATTGTGAAGGTGACCATGCAAATAATTATGGCGGTGCCAAAATCGGGTTGAAATAAAATCGGAACGAAAAAGAAACCCAGGACGACCAGGTTGGGAAGGTAGCCGTAAGCGAAGTCCCTCAGTTTGTCGGCTCTTTTGACCAGAGACTTGGCGATAAAAAGAACGAGAGTAAACTTTGCCAGCTCCGAGGGTTGAAAAGAAAACCCCCACAGAGTCAGCCATCTTCGTGCTCCACCGACCTCCTTGCTGACTTCCGGAAACATAACAGCCAGCAAAAGCAGAAAAGTCGCCAGCATGATGGGGTAGGTATGCTGGTGCAATTTGTGGTAATCCATGTTTTTGACCACGAGCAGAACCCCTGTTCCCAGAAGGCACCAGACAGCCTGGCGTTTGAGAAAATAATAGGAGTCGTTGTATTTTTCCAAGGCGTACACAGCACTTGAACTGAAAACCATAACGATACCCACCAGAACCAGGACGGCCACGGTGATGCCCATTAACGAATCTGAGTGTTTTTCCTGAGACGCAGCCAAAATCCATTATCCTTCCAGGTTTTTAACAATCGTTTTAAAACAGTTTCCCCGGTCCTCGTAATCTTTAAACATGTCAAAACTTGCGCAAGCCGGTGAGAGGAGAACGATATCCCCATCTTCAGCTTTTGCTTTTGCCAAGTGAACTGCTTCTTCCAGGCTATCGCTTTCTTCATAACCGAAGGAGCCGTTCAGAATCCCTTTAAACTTGTCGCGGGTCTCGCCGATGAGAACCAGGTGTTTGACTTTTTCTTTCATCAGGCTCTTTAAAGGAGAAAAATCTGTTTCTTTATCTTTTCCACCTGCGATGAGAATGATAGGACGGTCAAAAGTGTTCAATGATTTGCAAACAGAGCCTACGTTGGTCCCCTTGGAATCGTTGACGAAATCGACGCCGTTCATGGTGCGGACCCATTCCAGACGATGCTCAAGGATGGTAAAGTTTTTTAAAGCCCGTAGAATGGCCTCTTGCGATACATCGAGAAGCAAAGCGACGGCAATGGCGGGGAGGATGTTTTCGACCTGCCACCGCATTCCTTTGGACAGCGATTCAAGGGATAGCATTTCCCTCTCATTGTTTTGAAGTCGGGCGATAATTTTGTTCCCACTCAAAAATATCCCTTTATCAAGCTCAGTTTGAGTGCTGAATAAAATGCGCTCAGCCGGGCAGTCTTTTCCAAGGTTGCGGGTATTTGGATCATCCTGATTCAGTATCAAAAAATCATTTTGCGTTTGGTGGGCAAATATTTTTTCTTTCAGCTCAGCATAGGTTTTAAAATCTTTATGCCGGTCCATGTGGTCCGGACTAATATTTAGAATGACTGAAACTACCGGGCGAAGTCCCGATGTAGCTTCCATTTGAAAACTGGAAAGTTCGAGAATTCTGTAATCGGCACCGCCTTGATCCAATAAAGAAATAAAAGGGGTTCCAAGATTTCCTCCTGCATGTACGGTTTTTTCAGACTGACTGAACATTTCAGCGATTAGGCTGGTGCAGGTGGATTTGCCGTTAGTTCCGGTGACGGCAATGATCGGAACAGTATTGAACCGATTCGCCAGCTCAATTTCGCTGATGATTTCGATTCCTGCCCGTTTGGCGTTTTCAAGAAACGATGAATGAATAGCTACTCCCGGACTCAATACAACCAGTTCTGTGTCAGAAGGTGGCGCAGAATTTTCGAAACGGGTTTTCACATCAGCACGCAATTGTTTCAAGGACTCTAATAATTGTTCGCGAGGCTTGCTGTCCGTCACCGTGACACGGGCTCCCTGCCGGGAAAGAAAGTTAGCCACAGCGATGCCCGTTTTACCAAGCCCGATTACGCATAGGGTTTTGTTTTTAAGTTCCATCATTACCTGAGCTTCAGGGTGCTGAGACTGATCATGGCTAGAATCACCGCGACAATCCAGAATCGCACGATGACCTTGGGTTCTGACCAGCCCAGTTCCTCAAAATGGTGGTGAAGCGGAGCCATTTTGAAAAAACGTTTTCCACCTGTATATTTGAAATAACCGACCTGAATGATGACGGACAGCGCTTCAATCACGAAAATACCGCCAACAAGAATCAGCAGGAGTTCATGCTTGACGATCACCGCAATGGTGCCCAGCAACCCTCCCAGAGATAAGGACCCTACATCCCCCATAAATATCTGAGCGGGGTAGGAGTTGTACCAAAGGAAACCCAGACTGGCTCCCATAATGGCTGAACTGGCGACAGCAACTTCTCCCGCATCCTTGATGTGCTGAATACGAAGGTATTCTGAAAAATTGAAGTGACCGCTGATATAAACGATACCGGTATAAGTAAGCGTGGCGATGATAATAGGGCCGATCGCTAATCCGTCCAGCCCATCTGTCAGGTTGACAGCGTTGGAGGTCCCCACCATTATGAAAACAATAAAAAGCAGGTAGCTGATGACTCCCAGGTCAGGCTGAAACCCTTTAAAGAAGGGGACTGATAAGCGTGTGGCATATTCCGCACGCGCAGGGTCGAAATATAGCAGGTAAATTCCAACCGCCAGGCTCAGCAAGACCTGAAGCAAAATCTTTTCTTTTGCGCTGATGCCTTTCCCCTTTTTTAATTTCAGGATATCGTCACGCAGTCCGATAGCTCCGAAGCCAAGCGCGGAAAGCAGGACAAGCCAGATATAATGATTGCTCAAATCAGCCCAGAGCAGGGTAGAGCAACCGAATGTTGCCAGAATAAGCAGTCCGCCCATCGTTGGAGTTCCAGACTTGGAACTATGGTGTTGTGGTCCATCACTGCGGATTTTTTCCTGTATCTGAAATTTCTGCAAAACGCGAATCATCAGGCCACCCAGAATAAGGCTCAATCCCAATGCCGTGATTCCGGAATATGCGGACCGGAAGGTGATGTACTTAAAGACATTGAATATTGAATAATCCGAACTGAGCGGATAAAAAAAGTGATAGAACATAATTAATTCTTATTTTCGATAAAGATTTGTAATATTTTTTCCATTGCGGTCCCTCGTGAGCCCTTGAACATCACACAATCCCCACTCCTCGCTTCCTGGATTAAAAATTCAGCCGCCTCCTGATGATCGGCGAATTGCAGAATTTGAATTTTTCCCCCTGCAAGGGCATATTTCGCTGACAGGCCAGCCAGCTTTCCGACTGTGACCAGAATGTTTGTTTTGGATTGGGCGATTTCTTCTCCCAAATTTTTATGTGCGGGGACAGATCGGTCCCCCAACTCGAGCATGTCCCCGATAACAAAAATTCGTCGACCCTGGGTTTTAAAGTTGTCCAGAGTTTTCAAAGCTTCGGTCATGGACCGGGGATTGGCGTTGTAAGCGTCATTAATAAGATCGATTCCTTTATGTCGAATTTGTTCGTTGCGTTGGGACATACACTGGTAATTTTCCAGTCCGCGGGTCATGGTCTCTTCCTGAATCCCTAGCGAATAACCGGTTGCCAACGCAGCGAGGGTGTTATAAATGTTGCAATAGCCAAGGTAGGGAAGGCGAATGGAAAGAGTTTTGTCGAAAAGTTTTACCTTGAATTGAAACCCCAGGTTGTCCTTGCTTTCTATTTCACTTGCCCGCACATCCGCAGGCTGGTCGATGCCAAAGGTGACGGTCCTGGCGCGAAGCGACCGGGCCAACTCCAGAACCAGCGGGTCGTCGGCGTTGACAATAGCCGTGCCTTCTTCCGTCAGCGAATCAAACAACTCTCCTTTTGCAGACTGAATATCTTTAAGGTTCTTCAATTGCACCAGATGCCCTTCGGAAATATTGGTGATCACGCCAATATCCGGTTGCGCGATCTCTGCCAGTCTTTTAATCTCACCCATCGCGCTCATCCCCATTTCAAGAACCCCCACTTCATGCGAAGGTTCTCTTTGCAGAAGAGTCAGAGGCAGGCCGATATGGTTGTTCAGGTTGCCTTGAGTCTTCAAAGTCTTGAATTTGGTTGCCAATATTGCAGCGATCATTTCCTTAGTGGTTGACTTTCCATTTGTCCCGGTAACGGCAACAACCTTGAGCGGAAACCGTTTTCTCTGGAAGCCTGCCAAATCTTGTAAGGCTTTAAGCGTGTCCGGGACCTGGATCACAAATGGTCCGGATTCAACCGGGAGCTTCTCCGGATTGGACAGAATGATTCCTCCAACCTTTTTATCAATCACGTCAGCGAGAAAGTCATGTCCGTCAAAACGCTCTCCTTTAATGCAAACGAATAACGCCCCTTTTGAGACTGTCCGGGAATTTATGGATACTCCCCGGAATAGACAATCAGGATCTCCTTGCAGGAGTTGTCCTCCAATAGCATTGAGGCAATCTTGTGCTTGACCTTCCATCAGTGGCTTCGCTTCCTTAAAGCAGAACGGGCGACTTCCCGATCATCAAAGTGAATGGTTTTTGTGCCCAGAATCTGATAATCTTCATGACCTTTTCCTGCAATGAGAACCAGGTCATTTTTGCCAGCGAGATGGATGGCGTGTTCAATGGCCTCTTCCCGGTTGATGATTGCCGTATAGTCATCACCCTCCCGGGCAGAAGAAGGAACGCCCTGGAGAATATCTCCAATGATCTGTTCAGGGTCTTCCGATCTGGGGTTGTCAGAGGTGATGATGGAATAATCTGCTTCATTTAAAACGGCTTGTCCCATGGCTTTTCTTTTTCCCTTGTCTCTGTCGCCACCACAACCGAACACCACAATCAGTTTTCCCTCCGTGAAAACTTTCGCCGCTGAGATTGCGTTGGATAGCGCATCATCGGTATGCGCGTAATCCACCAGCACAGAAATTCCCTGGCTGTTTTCAATGCATTCGAATCGTCCAGGAATAGGTTGGATTTGGCGAAACACTTCCTGAACCTTTTCAAGAGAGATATCCTGAACCATAGCGCCTGCCACAGCAGAGAGGAGATTGTAGACATTGTGCCGACCGAGAAGGTTGGAATGGATTTCTTTCGTTCCAAAAGGAGTTTTCAGGATAAATTGGCAACCCGATTTTGTGAGCACAATATCTTCAGCCTTAAAATCCGCATTACTGTCAATGCCGGTGGTGAAGGAGCCCGCCTTAAATTCCTCGTAAAATTCCTGTCCGACTGTGTCGTCAATATTAAAAATCCGGTGTTGCACCTGGTTATCCAGGAAAAGTTTTTTCTTAGCGTTTTTGTAGTGCTCCATATCGCCATGAAAATCCAAATGATCGCGACTCAGATTGGTGAAAATACCCGCTTTGAAACGCATATCATGAACACGGCTTTGGTGTAGGGCGTGGGAAGAGACCTCCAGAACGCACTTTTCAATTTTTTCTTCGATCATTTCGTTCAACAGTCGATTCAAATCCAGGGACTCAGGCGTGGTAACAGGGGCTGAAAATTTTTTACCATCGTAATGGTAATCGATGGTGCCGATAACCCCGATTCCCTCTGCGTCGAATAAAGCTTCAAGAATATAGGCTGTGGTGGTTTTCCCGTTTGTCCCGGTAATTCCCGTTAAGGCTAATCGTTCTGACGGGCTGTGGTAAAAATTGGCGCTGACGATAGAAAGCGCTTTCCGGGAATCTTCGACGTGCAAGGCTGTGACATCGCGCGATCCCAATCCAAGTTCATTTAGAGAATCAAGAGGTGTTTGTGTAATAAACACCGACGCTCCCTGGGCGACTGCATCTTTTATGAACGTGCCCCCATCCAAGTTCCCACCGGGTATGGCCACAAACAAGCTGTCTGTCCCGGCTTTTCTGGAATCGTAGACGATTTCGCGAATTGTCTGGTTCATGGTTCCCAGAATATTGGTCACGGGCAACCCTGAGATTAAATGTGAAAGTTTTGTATTGTCAGTCACGTTTAGATAATCACTTTCAGGATACGACTTTGTCGAAATTGTTGTTTGCATCAGGCTCGATCAAGAATAAAAACACGTTCTTTGCTTGACGGAACGTTTAAATAACGCAACGCCTTTTTTGCTATTTGCCGAAATACCGGCGCGGCCACAACACTTCCCCAATGCAATCCCTTGGGGTTGTCGATCATTACTAAAATCACAAGTCGTGGAGAATCTGCCGGAGCAAAACCAATAAAGGAGGAAATAAATTCTGTTTTGGAGTAGGACCGGGTCTCCATGTTATATTTTTGAGCCGTTCCGGTTTTTCCCGCCACGTCAAATCCTTCAAGCGCCGCTTTTTTCCCGGTACCGGTTTTCACCACCGACTTGAGAACCTCGACCAATTGGCGGCTGGTTTTTTCAGAAATGACCCGCCGGATTTTTTCAGGCCTAAATTGTTCCATTACCTTCCCGTTTTTCACCAGTGCGCGGGTGATATGAGGCGCCATAAGATTTCCGCCGTTAGCAATTGCCGCTAATGCACTGACCATTTGTAGAGGAGTGACAGCGATCTCTTGACCAAAAGAAATTGAAGCGAGAGACAGGGCGTTCCAGTTTTTTTGGTCCTTGAGTTGTCCAGCAGATTCACCGGGTAGGGATAAACCGGATTTTTCACCGAACCCGAATTTACGGATATATTCATAAAAAGATTTTCTGCCAACCTTCTGGGCAATTTTGATTGCGCCGATATTGCTGGACTTGGCAATAATGTCACGCATGGTCAGCCAGCCGAACTTATGATTGGAAGCCTCGCCGATCTGGGTTTTTCCGATTTTTAGTTTTCCGTTTTCACAAAAGAAAATATCTTGCGGCCTTGCTAAACCTCTGTCCAGAGCCGCGGCGGCAACAATGGGTTTGAAAATCGACCCGGGCTCGTAAGAGCTGGCGATGATATTATTTTTCCAGACTTGGGAGGGGAACGCTCCGTAGTGGTTTGGGTTGAATTGGGGGACGTTAGCCATCGCATAAATTTCCCCCGTATGAGGGTTCATGACCACGGCCATCCCGGAGTCCGCTTTAAAACGCTCGACCTGTTTTTTTAAATGGTATTCAGTGGTGAACTGAATAACCTCATCCAAGGTAAGAACCAGGTCATAACTTCTGGGTCTGGAATTGTGCAATCCCTCGAGAGATTGAATATTTCTTCCACGGGCATCACGTTCCATAACTCGCCTGACAGTAATGCCTTTGAGCTTGGACTGGTAGGTATACTCGATACCGGCAAGGCCCTGATTGTCCATGCCGACAAACCCGAGAACGCTTGCTGCAAGCTCCCGTTTTGGATAAAATCTTTTTTGCTCGGAAACATATCCCACACCTGACAGCCTTGCTTGTTTCAGTTTGGCAACTTCATCGAGAGAACATTTCCGCTTGATCCACACAAAATGTTTTTTAGAAGAAATCTTTTTATAAATCTGATCCTGGTTCAGTTTTAGTGTTGCTGAAAGAATGCGGGCGGCGGATTTTTGGTCCAGTATTTCTGAGGGGTTTACATAAACCGATTCCACTTCGACATTGCGTGCGAGTTCGTTCAGATTGCGGTCATAGATCACCCCGCGCCCGAAATGTGTTTTAACTGTGCTCAGATACTGTTTTTCAGATTGCGCCACGAGAGTGTCATGCTGGATGATCTGTAGAAAAGCGAGCCGGGCGATCAAGGCTGCTCCAAACAGAAAGAACAAAAACGAGACAACCTTCAGCCGGGTATTAATGCCGTCCCGAAACGTTCCCGTGATTTGTTTATTTTGTTTTGCCATGATTGTTACTTAAGGAAAATGGTGATAACTTTATCCGCATTGGGTTCTTTCATCCCCACCTCGTTTTTAGCGAGAAGATAAACGCGATCCAGGGACCTCAGGCTTTCGCGTTCAAGAGTGAGCAGGTGGTTTTCTTTCAACAGCTCCCTATGTTCTTTGGCCATATCCTGATATTCATAGGCCAGTTTGATTTTCTTGACATTAGGCCAAACCAGGGCCAATGCCCCGAGCATGAACAGGATGGAAATAGAAATAACCATCCAAAAATCTTTAGAGGAAACATGGAGACGGCCCTGAATAAGCCTGCGAACTCCATCAAACATAAATTTTTTCCGTGACACTTATTTTTGCGCTTGTCGATCTCAGGTTGTGCGTTACCTCAAACATAAATTCTTTCCGCGACCCTTAATTTCGCGCTTATCGATCTCGGGTTTCGCGCCACCTCTTCTTCCGAAGGCACAATAGGTTTGCGAGTCAAAATTTTCAGAGTCTGTGTTCTCCCACAAATACACATAGGGATTTTAGGTGGACAGGAACACCCTTTTTGTTCATCTCGAAAAAATGTTTTCACAATTCTGTCTTCCAGAGAGTGAAACGAGATCACCACCAAGCGGGCGGTTGAATTGAGAAGGCCGATCACACCCTGTAAAGCGAGTTTCAGTTGTTCCAATTCATCGTTGACGGCTATCCTCAGAGCCTGAAACGTTCTTGTTGCAGGATGGATCCGTGTATGACGGGGCGATGTCACCACCCTTGCCACGATTCTGGAAAGCTGGCCGGTTGTGGTGATGGGACGCTCTGCCTGTTCTTTGCGAATTGCGCGGACGATTCGCTTTGAGTAGCGCTCTTCGCCAAAATTTTTAATAATGGCCGCCAGTTCCGCATCAGAAAGTTCTTTCAAGAGGTCGGCGGCTGAAGTTTTCTGGGAGGGATTCATTCGCATATCAAGCGGACCATCATGTTGAATGCTGAAGCCGCGCTCGGGTGTGTCCAACTGGGGCGAAGAGACCCCCAAATCCATCAGCAGTCCAACTATGCGGGTGATCCCGTGTTGAGCCGCGAGGCTTTTAAGGTCTCCCAGGTTGCCGTGGGTCAGAGTTACCCTGTCTCGAAAAGGAGACAGCCTTTTCTTGGCGCGCTCTATAGCGGAGCGGTCCCGGTCGATTGCGAAAACCCGGATTTTGGGTGCTGTGTTTTTAAGGATGAATTCCGTATGGCCTCCATCCCCGAGTGTGCCATCCACGATTACACCCTCCATGTGAACATTCAGGTAATGAAGCACTTCGTTTTTCATCACCGATTCGTGGTACGCTGGCATGATATTTTGGCTACTCCATAGATGGCTTATGTCGATGGAATGTCCTTACCTTTATGCTTCCCCCTGCTTGGACCATTGCTCGGGGGACCAGACCTCAAAGGTTTTAGACATCCCAACCAGAATGGCTTCTTTCTTCAACCCTGCAATTTCTCTCTGGTTGGCAGGGAGTAATATTTTTCCAGATTTCATTTCGCACTCAGTCGCTCTGGAATAAAACTCGCGTAGTCGGTTTCGGTCGGTTTTATCGAAAGCATTTAAGTCGCTCAACTTAGCCTCGTTTTCAGACCACTCTTTCTGGGTAAAGACGACTAGATACTGGTCCATCACACACACCACCAGTTGCGGGCCGAACTGTTCCAGCGCATGGCGAAACTTCGCTGGCACATTGAAACGGCCCTTGTCGTCCAGGCTGATGTTGTAGGTACCTAAAAAACTGTTCATTGAACTGAGTTCCCTAAATTCATATAACTTTGACAGAAAGTTACATTTTGAGACACTTTCGTACACAATCCTAACATAACCCGACAACCTGTCAACAGAAAAGGAGCAAAAATTACTGAAAATCTGTGCCGGGGGAAAAGGGCTAACTTTTTATTTAAACAGGGTTTGGTCGGTTCTGGGGTGGGGGGAGAATGCATTTTTTTTGAAGCAAAGGCCAAATCAGATAGTGACACCGCTGTTATCGGAACCAGCTGAAAAGGTTATTTCAACGCGGAATGTAATGAGGAGGGGAAGCCAGACGGGAAAAAGTGCATATTGGAGTTAGTACTATATAACCACAGCCTTGTTCCACGAATTTGAGCGTGGGGATTATTTATCCCTTTCTTTTTCAATGGATTTGCTTTGACAAGGCCAAATTCTGGATGCTACTATGAAAAAAGACTCAGAAAATTAATGAAATTCTTCAGCCAGAGGGTGTGGGCCGGTTATGAAGCAGAAAAAAGTAAAATTTTTGGTTGGTAGCTTGCTGATTGTTAGTGCCATCGGTTATTTGATAACCATAGGCATCAGCAATACCTCGCAGTATTTCTTTACCGTGGATGAATTGATGAGCCAGAAGGTCTCTTTTGCGGGTACGGGAATGAAGGTAAAAGGCAATGTGGTGAATGGTTCTATTCAACGGGATCCCGATGATTATTTAAATGTAAATTTTTTAATTGAGGAGAAGAATGCCTCGTTAAAGGTGTCTTATCAAGGGGTGACGCCGGATATGTTTATAGATGGCGGTGAGGTGGTGGTTGAGGGAACTTTGGGAAAAGACGGAGTTTTCCACGCCAACACTTTATTGACCAGTTGCCCGTCAAAATATGAAGCTGAAAAAGAGGCTGGAAAGATGCACCCGGGAAAATTTCCTGAAGCTGATAAGTATCGGGAGCCGGGCCTCAACAAAGCGGAAGCCTTGCCGAAAACAACGATCTGACCTCCCTGTAAAAATCAAGCAACCCAGCCATCCCGCGTTAGAACGGGGGCGTTTGTATAAAAACCATGAACGATATTGGTGAGTTTACATTACTACTGGCTTTGGCAACGGCTCTCTATGGCTGTGTTGCCTATGTCATGTCAGCCCGTGGCAACCGCATCGATCTTTATCTAAGTGCGGACAAGACCCCAATTATTGTTTGGGCGTGCGTTGTCATCTCTTCCATATGTCTGTGGAAGGCTTTTCTTACCGATGACTTCAGCCTTCAATATGTCTGGGCCTATTCCAACCGTGAGCTCGACACGTTTTATAAAATTTCCTCGTTTTGGGGCGGACAGAAAGGTTCTCTTCTTTTCTGGACTCTGCTTCTTAGTACATACATGCTCGTGGTTTATTTCCAGAATCGGAAAAAAAATCTCAGGGTGGTTCCCTATGCGATGGCGATCATGCTTCTCATCGTTGTGTTTTTTCTTTTCCTGATTAATTTTTCGACCAATCCCTTTGAGCGTATCCCTCTACCTCCCGAAGATGGGCGCGGTTTGAATCCGCTTCTGCAAAATTACTGGATGGTGATCCACCCGCCAACATTGTATTTGGGATATGTGGGTTTTACGGTTCCTTTTGCGTTTGCGGTAGCGGCCCTGATCAGCAAGGATTTAGATGACGGCTGGATTCGTATGACCCGGAAGTGGACTTTGCTGTCCTGGTTTTTTCTCTGCATGGGCAATTTGTTCGGAGCTTCCTGGGCTTATGTGGAACTGGGCTGGGGCGGTTACTGGGCTTGGGACCCGGTTGAGAACGCCGCGTTCATGCCTTTGCTGGTTGCAACCGCTTATTTGCATTCGGTGATGATCCAGGAAAAAAAGGATATGATGAAAGTCTGGAACATGTCACTGGTTCTTCTGACTTTTGTGATGACTATTTTTGGCACGTTTATCACCCGGAGTGGCCTCATCCAATCGGTTCATACCTTTGATGAAGCCACATTGGGGTATTACTTTCTGGCGTTTCTATTTGTTATTATTATTGCTTGTGGTGGATTAATCATTGCGCGGCTCCCCCTGTTAAAGAGTACGAACGAGCTGGATTCTTTTTTGTCCCGAGAAAGCAGTTTTCTATTTAACAATCTGGTTTTGTTGGGAATTGCTTTTGCGACTTTCTGGGGAACCATCTTTCCGATTATTTCAGAAGCCGTACGGGGTGTGAAGATTACGGTTGGGCCGCCATTTTATAACCAGGTCAACGTACCCATTGGGCTTGCGCTTTTGGCGCTCATTGGCATTGGTCCTGTTATCGCCTGGCGTAGGGCCACATTTTCAAACCTGAAGAAGAACTTTTTAAAACCTGTCAGCGCCGGCATTGTGGCGGCAGTGGTGTTGTTCCCGGTTATTCCGTTAGGAAACAGAACAGAGATTTATACTTATATAACATTTGTGCTTTGTGTTTTTGTGTTGACCAGTATGTTTACGGAATTTTACAAGGGAACGGTTTCTAGAATGGGTTTGCATGATGAGTCTGCTGTTGGGGCTTTGGCAACCATGACCTGGCGCAACAAGAGGCGTTATGGCGGTTACATTGTTCATATTGGAGTGGTGTTGATTTTTGCCGGCATTGCAGGATCGCAGGCCTATGGAACTCATACGGAAAAACACCTGCAAATAGGTGAATCCTTTGAAATAAGAGGATACACCATCACCTATGAAAAACTGATCGCGGTGGAAGCCACGAATGTCAAAACCCGAATCATTGCCCAGCTTGCGGTAGAGCGTGATGGAAAAAGATATTGGACGGGCCACCCGGAAAAAGAGTTTTATAAGGGGCAGAACCAGCCGGTTTCGGAAGTGGATGTCTTGTCAACCTGGAAAGAGGATTTATATATGATCCTCGCTGATTTTCGGGAAGATGAGTCGGCAACGATAAAAGTGTATGTGAACCCGATGGTCAGTTGGATGTGGACGGGTGGATGGATTATTGCTTTTGGATCGATGATCTCCATGTGGCCGGATCGGCTGGAGCAACGCCGCCGCCTGGACAGGGTTCGTAGGCAAGAACAGTTGTTCCCTTCCCCTGCACAGGAGTAACCGGATGCAGACTTTTAATGAGATTGCTACTTATTCGGGAATTTTCTCTGCGGCAATTCGCAGCCCACTCCCGGAGGGAGCTAGCAACGGCTTATTAATCCGAGATGACTCTTTGCTCGCCAGAGAAAGTTGTTGCTATCTGCGCCTGGCGGTTCGCCGGGGGCCAAAAGCAATTTTTAGAGACACGCTAAAAGTACTAACGGGATTGTTTGTGCTGATTTGGATTTCGATAGGCCAGGTGTCTTTTGTCAGTGCCGGGGCTCTTTTGCAGGATCTCGAAAACGCGTTAATGTGCAAATGTGATGACAAGTGTGGAAAAGTTCTTATGAATTGTACCTGTTCCACTTCCGATGAAACCCGTGTCAAGTTTTCAAAAATGCTGGAATCTGGTCTCACCGTAGAGCAAATCATAAAAATGCAGGTGGATGAATATGGCGAAACCGTATTGTCCGCTCCTACCAAATTTGGATTCAACCTGACTGCATGGCTGACTCCGTTTGTGGCCCTGGTTGCAGGAGGCTTTGGGGTTCGCAAAGTTCTTCTCGCTTGTGTGGGGAAAAAAAGCGATTCCACAGAAATTCCGGTGCCTGAACCCGAAATTTCAGAAAAATACTCCAAACGATTAAAAGATGAATTAGATGGGATCGAGTTATAGGAATGGGATTCATCCACTTCTTAGAATTGATTCTGATCGTTGCGATCCTGCTGGCAGTAGGAATCCCGCTTTTTGGGAAATTGAAACTCAAAAAGCTGGTGGAAGCAGTAGACCCTACCAGTGATAAATATAAGCATCTTTTGGTACGTAAAGAAGAAACGCTGATCTCCATTAAAGAATTGGAGTTCGACTTCAGCACGGACAAAATCTCCGAGCCCGATTATAAGGAGCTTCGCCACAGGCTGGAAGCCGAGGCGACGGAAATCCTGGAGCGTTTGGATCAACTGGAACAGGAACGCAGAAAAAAAATAAATCCCGTAAAGTCCCATTAAACCTGATGCGATTATTTAGCAGGTTTTTGGACCCCATTTAAGAATGGTAGACCAGCCCAAATCCGACGATTTTGCTATTGAAGTTCGCCATTTGCGCAAAGAGTTTGGCGTCCTGAAGGCGGTGGATGGCATCAGCTTTGAACTGAAACGCGGAGAATTTTTATCGGTGTTCGGTCCGAACGGTGCAGGCAAGACCACCCTGATCAAAATTCTTGCGGGATTGACTCGGCCTTCATCGGGAACGGCCAGGGTTGCCGGTTATGAAGTGGAGGAGAGTAGATCCGAAATGCGACGCGAGATCGGGGTCATTTCCCATTCGACCGCCTTATATGCGGATTTGACCCCCATGGAAAACCTGGTTTTTTATGGCAAGATGTATGGGTTGGAATGTCCTGAGGAGTCAGCTTTAGCCAGTCTTGAAGATGTGGGGCTGGCACCACGCAGGCATGACCGGGTGAGAACCTTTTCTCGGGGAATGGTGCAGAGGCTATCTATTGCCCGGGCTATTCTGCACGATCCGTCCATATTATTTCTGGACGAGCCTTTCACCGGCCTGGACATCCACGCCTCCAACGTGCTCAAGGAGCATCTTCAAAATTTACATAACAAGAAGAGAACTATATTGATGACCACACATGATGTTTCCTGTGGGCTGGAAATGTGTGACAAGGTGGCTTTGCAGGTGATGGGCCAGTTTGCTTTTTTTGAAGATGTCAAAGAGGTCGATAAGGAAAACTTCGAGACGATGTATTTTGATGCGGTTCGCAATAACCAGTTCACCATGGGCATTCGTCAACACTGACAGGGGAGGCAGATAGCAAGAGCCCGTTAAGCCGAGATAACTCTTTGCCAGCTAAATAGAATATTGCTCATTTACCCCTGCTACCCCATTCGGGGCATGAAGGTAAAGGAAGAATATCACGGTCATCGGTGGCTTGCCGACTGAATTCATGAATCTTTTTTTGAATCAAATTTTGGCGATTGTATGGAAGGATTTCGTGACGGAACTCAAGACGCGGGAATTGTTCAGCGCGATGTTTATCTTCGCATTGCTGGTGATTCTGATATTTATTTTTTCCGTGAACCTGAGTGTCGTCAAAGCCAGTGAAGTTGGTCCTGGGATTTTATGGGTAGCATTTTTATTTTCCGGAACCATAGGCCTGAACCGTTCTTTCATGCTCGAACAAGAAAATGGATGCCTCATGGGGTTGATGCTGGTGCCCGCGGACCGAACAGTTATTTACTTCGGGAAACTGATCAGCAATTTCATTTTTTTATCCATTATGGAATTGTTCATTCTTCCTCTGTTTATGATTTTTTTTAATATCAATATTTTGGAGCACTTGCTCCCGCTTTTACTTGTTATATTTCTGGGGACGCTGGGTTTCTGTGCACTGGGAACCCTGTTGTCTTCATTAGCATCAAACCTTAAATCCCGGGAAATCATGTTGCCCATTTTGCTCTATCCCCTGCTGATACCCGTTGTCATCGCAGTGGTTCGAATGACCGGACAGATCCTGAATGGGGAACCTTTGTCAGAAATGATAAACTGGATTGGTTTGACGGCTTCCTTCGATATCATTTATATTGGTGTCTCCATTATGACGATCGACCATATTCTGGAGGAGTGACGGAATGGATAATCTGGGATTTTTATTTGCGGCCAATGTGGTTGTATGGGGCGGCATTATTTATTATGTGTACACGATCAGGCAACGCAACCGTGCTCTTGAAAAAGATCTGGAATTGCTGAAAGAAACTCTGAGCAAGGAAGGATAATGATGAATCCCGACGCGGTAGAAGAAAATCAGGAAGAAGGCAATATTCTGGTCTGGTTGACCGGCCTGGCATTTCTTGCGGCGATGGTTGCGATCTTTATCTATGTTCCCACCGAACGGACCGAAGGCATAATCCAGAGGATCATGTATTTCCATGTGCCTTCCGCATGGCTTTCATTTTTTGCATTCTTTGTGGTTTTTCTCAGTTCCATTCTGTTTCTTTGGAAAAAAGAGCGGGAGTGGGACATTTATGCCCATGCCTCGGCAGAGATCGGGGTGATTTTCTGTTCCCTGGTATTGATCACCGGGCCGATCTGGGCAAGGCCTATCTGGGGAGCCTGGTGGGTGTGGGACGCCCGCCTCACCTCTACCCTGATACTCTGGATCATATATGTGGCCTACCTCATGCTCCGGACGCAAAGCGATGCCGGTTCCATGCGAGCCCGTTATGCTGCAGTACTTGGCATTGTCGGGTTTCTGAATATTCCGTTCATCCATTTTTCCGTACTCTGGTGGCGGACATTCCATCCCCAGCCTAAGGTCATCACCAACGAAGGGATTGGCAAGGGAATGGACCCAACCATGCTGGCAACGCTGGGTATATCTGTGTGTGCTTTCACCCTGCTTTATTTTCTGTTGATGGGAGTGCGGGTGCGGCAGGAAAAATTGAAAGATGAAATCGACCGCCTTAAAAGGGAAAAGATTTATTCGGCTTAAGGACGGACTGCTGGGCCTGTTAATCATTGTGGCCCTGATTCTCCTTGTTCTCCGTTTTCAAAAAATGGGCAATCCGCAGCAGGAAATCAACTTTAACCAGCTTAAGCCGAAGGAAGGTTATCTGGCCCCCAAGTTTACTTTAAGAAATCTCAGGGGCAATCTTGAAGGGCTTGACGATCATGCGGGGAAGGTAATTGTTGTTAATTTCTGGGCAACCTGGTGTGCCCCCTGCGTTAAGGAAATGCCAAGCTTCGAAACCCTGTACCGCCGCTTCCGTTCGCAGGGGTTGACTGTTCTCGCAGTCAGCCTTGACAAAGACCGTTCTGCTAAAGTCCAGGAATTTGTGGATAAGTATAAATTATCTTTTCCAGTTTTACTGGATACTGAAGGGGTTGCCGAAAAACTCTACCCGTCTTTTACCATTCCGTTTACCTACGTGATCGATAAGCAGGGAAGGGTTGCCGCCCGAATCGATGGTGCCAAGGATTGGGAATCACCAGAAACATTCAAGGCGATAGAATATCTTTTAAAATAAATCGGGATACATTCAATGATAAATGAAAATAAAGTTCAGTCCGCTAATGAACGGTTTTATGAAGCCTTTAATAAAAGAGATATCGAGGCGATGAATCAGGTTTGGAGGAATGGCGAAAGGGTGACCTGTGTCCACCCCGGCTGGCCTCCTCTTAAAGGATTCGAGCCGATCATGAATAGCTGGGAAGGCATTTTTAAAAATTCAGGAAATATGGAAATTCAGATTTCTGATGTGCAAGTCCTGGCTTCGGAAG
>Ga0208879_1000959_pt1 | contig 28378 bp, 23 predicted proteins | sample Knorr_S15_td_Bot_FD_185605 | JGI IMG/M metagenome (GOLD analysis project Ga0208879, IMG submission 185605) | Marine microbial communities from Southern Atlantic Ocean transect - Knorr_S15_td_Bottom_ad_5009_LV_A (SPAdes) (version 2) | ecosystem: Environmental > Aquatic > Marine > Oceanic | place...
GAAAGATGCATCAGAAAATTCATCTGCTCGCTTCGGTTTATCCGTCGGCTTGTTTTCGTGATTGTTTTCTGTGTCCATTGTTGCAAACGGTTTATTTAATTCCCTGTTTTAGCATTGCTTGCTAACGTTACGGCTAAACGCAGGATGCGTTTATATACTTCTATTTAAAGATATAAGATTTTAGTGGCCGTAGGCTTTAGCGGTGTTTAAATTTCTTAAAACACCTTTTTGTTTTCCGCAAAGCTCTATTTACAAATAACTAGATATTAGTTATTTGTCAACCATTCTTATTCCATCTTTTTCAATGCTAATCAGTTTGTCTCTATATAGATTCCCAATTGCTTTTTTAAAGACTTTTTTACTCATTTCGAGTTCTTCGTATATAGCTTCTGGCGCTGATTTGTCGTGTAGCGGAAGGAAACCATTATTGTCTTCTAAGCAATCAAGAATATAACCACGAGCATCTTTCACCTCGTCCATACCTTGTTTTTTCAGGGTGATGTCAATCTTTTTGTCCTCCTCGCGGATACCTTTGATAAAACCCTTAGTCTTTTGCCCTTCACTTAAATTTTGGAAGACCTCGTTGTGGAAGATCAAGCCCCAGAATTTATTGTTGATGATTACGCGAACACCCAAGTCTGTTTCATCGCAAATCAATAAATCCACCTCTTGACCGATTTCTAAATCTTCGGCTTCGTGGCTTAGGTATTTATGAACTTTAGCAGATGCTGTAATTCTGTCGGTTTCCTCATCCACATAAGCATACACGAGGTGGTAGCCACCTTCTTGCATTTTACTTCGCTGTAGCGAAAGTGGGATAAAGAGGTCTTTAGGAAGTCCCCAATCTAAAAAGGCACCGTAAGATTCTACCTTGCTCACCGATAGGTAGGCAAATTCGCCTGTCATGATATACGGATCGAGGCGTGTAGCAATAATGCGATCTTCAGAGTCTCTGTATATAAACACATCAATAAAGTCGCCTATTTCAACTCCCGAAGGAACATAGCGCTTAGGCAATAAAATACCATCGAACTCTTTTTCATCAGTATCTAAGAACAGGCCAATATCAGTATGTCTTAAAACTTCTAAATTGATTTTCTTTCCAACTATGCTCATCGTGTAAATACCCACTCTTTTTCGGTTGACATATCTTCGCAATACGCGTATCCACCGAGGTTAAAATTCTTTATTTCTTCGGCCTTTTCAATGCGATTTTGGATGATGTATCTACACATCATTCCTCTAGCTTTCTTGGCATAAAAACCAATCATCTTATACACACCGTTTTTCTCATCTTTAAAAACAGGAGTGATAATATCGGCTTTAAGTACTTTTTTGTTTACCGCCTTGAAATATTCGTTAGAAGCTAGGTTTATCACACAGTCTGACTCTCTAGCGTTTATTTCTTTGGTGATTTTATCGCCCCAAAATTCGTAGAGGTTCTTTCCTTTATTATTGGCGAATCTCGCACCCATCTCTAGGCGGTAAGCCTGCATTAAGTCTAAAGGTCGCAATAAACCGTATAATCCCGAAAGTATGCTCAGATTTTCTTGAGCAAAGGCAATTTCATCTTGGCTTAAACTATCGGCATCCAAACCTGTATATACATTCCCTTTAAACGCGAATAATGCTGCTTTTGCATTGCCCTCGTTGAAAGGTGTTTTCCAATCTTGAAAACGAGCCGCATTTAAGTCAGCAATATTTGCGCTCACCTTCATCAAGCTTTGTATCTCTGTAGATTGAAGCTTTTTCAGTCCTTTAATCAAAAGCTCAGAATCTTTTAGGAATGGCGATAGGCTGCTTTGCGGCAAGGCTATTGCAGTGTCCATATCCAAGGTTTTGGCTGGTGAGATGAGGATGTGCATGAATTAAAATTTCGACAAAAATACGCTTTCTTATTCAGACTGTTCTAGGAATTGAGAAAGGAACAAGCGAATACAATAAAGTGGTGCTTGTGAGCATTGTATCACAGGGATTAACCCTTATTTTAAGGTGGCGAATTTGATATTTTAATCCGTTTAACCAATAATTACATTTCTTGATTATATTTGTTGTAAACATGAATTAAATGAAAAAGCAATATTTACTATTTATTATATCTGTATTTCTGATTTCTTGTACGGGAACCAAAAAGATGACCAAAAAGGCTGCGACCTTGGAGCAGAGTGGTATGTACCAAGAAGCTTCTCAGTATTATTTATCGGCCTTGCAACGAAAATCTACGAATGTAGATGCAGCGATGGGCTTGAAAAGAACGGGGCAGATGGTGATGGACGATTACCTTGCCGACTATTTTAAAGTTCACAATCTGAATAAAGCTAAAGACGCTGTTTATACCTATAAAAAAGCATCATCTTGGAAGGCTAGCTGCGCAGTATATAAAGTGGTTTTAGATATTCCCGATTATTATCAGGATTATTACGATGCTGATTTAGCTTTGTATTTAGAGGGTTTATATGATCAGGCAATTTCTCTTTTAGATAAAGAAGATTTTGATGCTTCGGCTTTGGTGTTTGATGAGATTTTGAGCTTTGATTCCAATTATAAGGATGTAAGAGAGTTGAAATCTTATGCCCGTTTGGAGCCAGTATACCGAAAGGGGCAAGCAGCATTAGATGCAAAGAAGTTCCGCAAAGCCTATTATTTATTTCAGAAAACAATTTCTTATAAAGATAGTGAGGAGCTTCAAGCCCATGCTTTAAAAGAAGCGCAGTATCCATTGGCGATGTTGCCTTTTGAAAATGCAACCACTGTTAGCAATGCCGAAAAAGCATTGGAATCACAATTCTTACATCATTTCATCAATAATAAAAATCCATTTATTAAAATCATCGATCGCTCGCATATCGAAACGATTTTGCAAGAGCAGGAGTTAGGTTTGAGTGGATTAGTAGATGCACAGTCGGCTGCTCAAGCAGGCGATTTGTTTGGTGCAAAAGCCCTCTTGACGGGAAAGTTGGTGGCACTCGATATTCAGGGTACTCGCATAAAGGCTGAGCGCAAAAAAGGTTGGGAATCCTACAAACAGAAAAAGTATAATGCGCAGACCAAAGAATACGATACTATCACCAAGTATAAAAAGGTGTACTATAAAGAGCACTATGGATTTAATAGTGTGAACTTAACTTTAGAATACAAATTGATTTCTACAGAAACGGGAGAGATTATCGCCACGAATCTGTTTACCGACAAACGTCAGGATGAGGTGCGTTATATTACTTATGATGGTAATAAAAGTAAATTGTATGCTGGCTCTTGGGAGCAAAAGGATGTGAATAAATCGAGCGATGCTATTTACGATGGCTATCAGGATCGCAAACGAATTACGAATCTCTTGAAAGCGAGTAAAAGCATGAAATCGGTTGAAGATTTGAAAACTCTGGCCTTGCGCAAGGTGAGTGAAAAAGCCGTTTCAGAAATTAATTCTTATAATCCTGAAAATGAATAGGCTTGTATATTTCATAGCATGTGCCATCTTACTTAGTTGTGGTGTTTCGAAACAAGTAGAAACTATCGAACCTGTGGAATACCCCGAATGGATTCAGACTCGTCCATTTTCAAGCGATTATTATATTGGTATTGCCAAGGCTCAAAAGTCTTTGGGTGATTATCAGGCCATAGCCAAACAAAATGCTTTGATGGACTTGAGTAGTGAGATTTCGGTGAAGCTCAGTAGTGAGTCCATTTTTCATCAGGTAGATAAAGGAGATACTTATCGCGAAGATTATCAATCGCTCATTCAAATTGAAAGTCAAAAAGATTTGGAAGGCTACGATTTGGTAGGAAGCTGGGAAAACGAAAAAGAGTATTGGCTTTATTATCAATTATCAAAATCGGACTGGGTTAAAATACGTGCAGAGCGTAGAAAGAAGGCCATTGATGAAGCTTATTCCTATTATAAATTGGCTGAAAAATATTTAGTAGATGAGGATATGCCTTCTTCGGTGCATTATGCGGTAAAGGCTTTAGATGCTTTGAAACTGTATATGAATGAGCCCTTAATTCATCCCGATTTAGAATTTCGATTAGACGTGTTTTGCTTTCAGTTTTTAGCCGAAGCGCATAGTACGATTGATTATGAAGTCGAGCTGGGGACTCAGTATCGTGAGGTCATCTTAATGGGTTCGGATATTTCTCTCGAGCCTTTTGATGTATATATAGGTAAAACAAATGTTCCCTTTAAAATTAGAAGTTCATTTAAAGGAGCTCCAGATCGTGTGTTCTCAGATAAATCTGGTTTTGTAAAGGTTCGTGTAAGTGGTATGGGAGCATATAAAGAAGAACATTTTGTTCAGTTTACACTTGATTGGAATGGCTTGCTTAGAGATGCGGATGCCTCAGCATGGTTAATGGCTTTATTAGATTTTCCTGATAATAGTTTTAAGATAACGATCCGTAGTCTGTGGCCTAAAATTGCCATTTCTTCGGAGGAATTAAACTTGGGTGAGCCTATAAGTCAGTCTATTCTTTTAAATGAGGCGATTAATTATTTAAAAGAAAAAGGTTTTGAAATTGTTGACAGCACAGAGGCAGACTTTTTGATTTCTATTTCGGCAAATACCAATAGAGGATTAACGAATAACCGCATGCATACGGCTATGTTGCAGTATGAGTTTGTTGTGAAAGAAAATTCGGGGAAGATCATTTATCAGCAACAAGAACGAGAGCTGAAAGGTGTTCAAGCATCATTCCCTACAGCTGGGATTAACTCCTACGAACGAAGCTTAGATGATTTTCGTTGGGATGTGCTTAGGCCTTTCGTTCGGAGTTTGATGAATGAGTAAAAAAAAAGGCCACCTTTTCAGACAGCCTTTTTTGTTTGTTGTTGTTGTTTGTATAATTTATCTCAGAACAGATCTTGAAATAACAATTTTCTGAATCTCAGAAGTACCTTCGTAAATCTGAGTGATTTTTGCATCACGCATCAAGCGTTCTACATGGTATTCTTTTACGAATCCGTAACCACCGTGAATTTGAACAGCTTCAGTAGCAATTCTCATGGCATGGTCTGCCGAGAATAATTTTGCCATTGCTCCAGACTCCGTATAGTCGATACCTTCGTCTTTTTGCCATGCCGCACGTAAACATAATAAACGAGCTGCCTCAATTTCAGTAGCCATATCAGCTAATTTGAAAGCGATAGCTTGGTGCTCGCAGATTGGCTTGCCAAAAGACTTGCGTTCTTTAGAATATTTAAGAGCCAATTCGTAGGCTCCCGAAGCAATTCCTAATGCTTGAGCAGCGATACCAATTCTACCTCCAGATAAAGTTTTCATGGCGAATTTAAATCCGAAACCATCTTCACCAATTCTATTTTCCTTAGGAACTTTTACATCTGTAAACATCAATGAATGCGTATCAGAACCTCTAATGCCTAGTTTATTTTCTTTAGCACCAACTACAAAACCGTCCATACCTTTCTCAACGATTAATACATTGATACCACGGTGTCCTTTTTCAACATCTGTTTGAGCGATTACTAAATAAACAGAAGCATTGTTTCCGTTGGTAATCCAGTTTTTAGTACCATTTAATAGGTAATGGTCGCCCATATCAACGGCAGTAGTCTTTTGAGAAGTAGCATCCGAACCTGCTTCTGGCTCTGAAAGGCAGAAAGCACCAATCATTTCTCCGGAAGCTAAAGGCTTCAAGTATTTTTGTTTTTGCTCTTCGTTGCCATATTGCTCTAGTCCCCAGCAAACCAAAGAGTTGTTCACCGACATCACGACTGAAGCCGAGGCATCTATTTTAGAAATTTCTTCCATGGCTAGAACATAAGATACAGTGTCCATTCCACCACCACCGTACTCAGGAGATACCATCATCCCTAAGAATCCAAGCTCACCCATCTTTTTGATTTGCTCGTGAGGGAAACTTTGGTGCTCATCTCTTTCAATCACTCCCGGAAGTAATTCTGCTTGTGCAAAATCTCTTGCCGCGTCGCGAATCATCTTCTGCTCTTCGCTTAGTTCGAAATTCATATTATCAGGTTTTCTAAGTTTTCCACTAAAATTCACGCAAAAGTACGTTTTTTTGATCAAATTAGCTCAGAAATGTAAGTCTAATAGCATGAATGAAATTCATATCATAGGTTTAATGTCGGGTACATCTTTAGATGGCTTGGATTTGGCCTACTGTAAATTTTCGAGCCAAGAGTCTTTGGCTTTTGAAATTATTCATAGCCAAACGGTGTCTTATACTAAGGAATGGAAAGCGCGTTTGGCTTCGGGTATAAGTTTATCAAAAGAAGAATTAGAAAGCTTGTCTTTGGATTTTGGTACTTTTATGGCCGAACATTTAAATGATTTTATTGAGCTTCATAAGATTGAAAAAATAGATGCGATAGCGTCTCACGGTCATACCGTATTTCATCAGCCACAAAATGGAATCACCCTTCAAGTTGGAGATCCTAAACCGATGTATGATGTTGTCCATAAGCCGATTGTTTGGGATTTTAGATCTCAAGATGTTGCCATGGGGGGGCAAGGGGCTCCATTGGTTCCTATAGCAGATAAGTTGTTGTTTGCGACCTATGATGCATGTTTGAATTTGGGTGGTTTTTCGAATATTTCATTTGAAGAGAAGGGGAGGCGTATTGCTTTCGATATTTGCCCTGTGAACATTGTTATGAATGTTCTTTCAGAACAATTAGGTCAGCCCTACGATGATAAAGGTGATTTTGCCAGAGTTGGAAATATTGATGAAGATTTGCTTCAAGCTTTGAATCAACTTGACTACTACAATCAAGCTCCACCCAAATCGCTCGGACTAGAGTGGGTACAAGCCCATGTAAAACCTTTATTAGAATTGCATCGCATTCCAGTTGAAGATCAGTTGCGGACTTTTGTAGAGCATGTGGCTATTCAAATATCGAATATTGCAGAGGAAAAGAATCTAGGCAGTGTTTTAATCACCGGCGGTGGTGCTTATAATAGATTTTTGATGGAGCGCTTGAGTAGTTTCAAGCCCAACATTTGGATTTTAGGCTCTCGCGAATTAATCGAGTTTAAGGAGGCGATGGTTTTTGCTTTTTTAGCCTATTTAAGGTTAAATGATTGTGTTAATGTGCTTTCTTCGGTTACAGGAGCAAAAAAGGATCATGTATCTGGAAGGATTTTTGCAGGAGATTGTTAAATTTGATAAAACTTAAATGATATGAAACTGAAAAATGCACTTTGGCTATTGGCCCTTACTTGTGTTTTATTCGCATGTAAAAAAGATGAAGTTGATGAGCCTGAAGAGGTTTATGTAACTTCTGAAGTCTTGGTAAATCATCCATGGTTAATTGAGTCTGCTATTGCATATTTAGGTGATACTGAAATAAATTTACTCGAATTAGAATCTACTTTTCCAGAGTGTACACTTGACAACTTAATTATCTTTAATGAAGATTTTACGGTTGTAACAGACGATAATATTCAGCTCTGTGAAGAGGATGAGTCTTCTATACTTGAACTTTCGGGAACTTGGGCTGTGCAAGAGGGTATGGGACCAAATGGTGAAGATCTACTAGAAATTCAGAATGAAGACGATTTGTATACTCTTGTAGTTACCGATATAAATGAAAGCCAAATGGTTTTGGCTTTTGACTATTATTATGCCGATGGTGCACCTGCTATTCCTGCTGAAATAGTGATTGTCCAAGAGTAAAAAATAGACATTGATTTCAAGCGCCTTAGGGCGCTTTTTTTATGTGCTGAATAATTAATTTCAGCTCAAATTTTAAGGATAGTTTGTTACCTTTGTGCGAAATTTTCAGGCTATGAGAGACTTATTAGAAAAGTACGAAAATAAAGATGCGGAGATCGTTTTTGAATGGAACGATAGTGAGACGGAAGCTCAAGGATGGGTAGTGATTAACTCTTTGCGTGGTGGTGCTGCCGGTGGTGGTACGCGTATGAGACTAGGCTTAGATAAACACGAAGTACTTTCCTTAGCCAAAACGATGGAGGTGAAATTCACGATTTCAGGACCCGCTATTGGAGGTGCTAAATCGGGTATTAATTTCGATCCGAATGACCCTCGTAAAGAAGGTGTTCTAAAAAGATGGTATAAGGCGGTAAAGCCACTCTTGAAAAATTACTATGGAACAGGTGGCGATTTAAATGTTGACGAGATACACGAAGTAATTCCTATTACTAGAGACTTGGGCGTTTTACATCCTCAAGAGGGAGTCTTCAACGGACATTTTAATCCTACTGCTGAAGAGAAAAATATAGCTATACAGCAATTGCAAGAAGGTGTTTTACTTCCTGTAGTTAATGCTGCTTATACTCCAGATACTTCTGGTAAATATACTGTTGCCGATATGATTACTGGTTTCGGTGTTTCCGAAGCGGTAAATCACTATTACAATACTTACGGAGGCTCCATCAAAGGGAAACGTGTGATTGTGCAAGGTTGGGGTAATGTAGGAGCTGCGGCTGCTTATTATCAAGCTCAGCTAGGAGCAATTGTCGTTGGTATTGTCGATAGAGTAGGCGGTTTGATGAAGCCTGAAGGATTCAGCTTCGAAGAAATCAAAGACTTATTCTTAGCAAAAGATGGAAACTTTTTAACTGCCGATAATATCATTCCTTTTGACGAGGTGAACGAGAAAATTTGGAGCATCGGTGCAGAAGTATTTATTCCTGCTGCTGCTTCGCGCTTGCTTACTAAAGAACAAGTTGACACTATGGTCTCGAATGGTTTGGAAGTGATTTCATGTGGTGCAAATGTTCCATTTGCAGATCAAGCAATTTTCTTCGGTCCTATTGGTGAGTATACCGATGAAAAAGTATCTGTAATCCCTGACTTTATCGCTAACTGTGGTATGGCTAGAGTATTTGCATATTTGATGCAGCAAAATATCGAGATGAGCGACACAGCAATTTTCGAAGACACTTCAGCAATTATCGAAAAAGCTATTGTGAGAACGCATGCTAGTAATAGCTCTAAAACTCAAATTGCTCAAACAGCCTTCGATATTGCAATGAAGGAATTGATGTAAATACATCCCCTAACAACTAAAATTAAAACAACAAATACACTGTCATGATGTTAACTCTGATGATTGCCGTTTTCGTGATTGGATATATCGCCATCGCTCTTGAACATCCGTTTAAAGTTGATAAAGCTGCTTCGGCACTTATAACAGGAGTTCTGGTATGGACTTTCTTTGTGCTTAGTGGAGCAGGAACTCATTTTATTGAGGAAGAATTATTGCATCATTTAAGTGAGATCTCCAGTATCTTATTCTTTTTGTTGGGTGCAATGACTATTGTAGAACTAGTAGATGCCCATGAAGGGTTTGCTATTATTACTGATAAAATCACCACTACCAACAAGGTTAAGTTGATGTGGATTATTTGTACACTAACATTCTTCTTCTCGGCGGCTTTAGATAACTTGACGACATCTATCGTGATGATTTCTCTTTTGAGAAAATTGATTGACGATAAATACGATCGTTGGTTCTTTGCAGGTATTGTAGTAGTCGCAGCCAACGCTGGTGGAGCATGGTCGCCTATTGGTGATGTTACGACTACCATGTTGTGGATTGGTGGTCAGTTAACAACCATGACAATTATCAAGACACTTCTTATTCCTAGTTTGGTGGCTATATTAGTTCCTCTTGGAGTTTTAACATTCACTCTTAAAGGTGAGGTAACAAGACCTGCCAAATTGGAAGGATTGGAGCATTATACAAACCCAACAACAGCCTTCGAGAGAAACTTAATTTTCTTCTTGGGTGTAAGTGGTTTGTTGTTTGTTCCTATTTTCAAAACCTTAACACACTTACCTCCATTTATGGGGATGATGTTGAGTTTAGGTGTGCTTTGGGCTACAACAGAAATTATTCACAGATCTAAGAATAAGGAAGATAAATCGAACTTGTCGGTAATTGGTGTCTTGAGAAAAGTTGATACAGCGAGTGTATTATTCTTCCTCGGGATTCTTTTAGCCGTTGCAGGATTACAATCAGCAGGGCATCTAGCCGTAATGGCTGGAAGTTTAAATTCGTGGTTTGGTGGTAATGTTTACGCCATTAATATTGTGATTGGATTACTTTCATCTATTGTTGATAACGTGCCCTTGGTAGCAGGTTCAATGGGTATGTACGAAATTGCCGAAGCGGGAGCTTATGCTACCGACGGTGTTTTCTGGCAGTTCCTAGCTTTCTGTGCGGGTACAGGTGGTAGTGCTTTAATTATTGGTTCGGCTGCAGGTGTGGCAGTAATGGGCCTTGAGAAGATTGATTTTGTGTGGTATCTGAAAAAGATTTCTATCTTAGCCTTGCTAGGTTATTTTGCTGGTGCAGGAACCTACATTTTGATGCAATCTTTATAAGAAACCCTCGTTAGCATACACATGAAAACACTTCTCTTACAAGTACCTGTGGTAACCGATTCACTAGGAATTCAATTAGCTGAATCTACTGTTGCCGAACAAAAAACATTGTCTATCATCGATTTGATGACGAGCGGTGGTTTAGGTGGTCAAATCATTATGATTTCATTGGCCCTATTATCTGTGATTACAGTGTACTTATTTTGGGAGCGTTATCAAGTGCTTAAAAGAGCAATTAAAGAAGATCATCACTTTATGAATAAGGTGAAGGATCATGTAAATGAAAATAAGGTAGATTCTGTTTTAGCACTTTGTGAGAGAACAGATTCTCCTGTTTCGAATATTATTGCCAAAGGAGTAGTTCTAAAAGATAAAAGTACCGCTGAGGTTCATGGAGCTATGGAGATGGCGGGTAACCTTGAGGTGTATAAATTAGAACACAATTTGGCTAGTTTGGCAACCATTGCTGGTGCTGCTCCTATGATCGGTTTCTTAGGAACCGTTATCGGGATGATTCTTGCCTTCCACGAAATGGCTAGTGCCGGTGGGCAAATTGATGTGGAGATGCTATCAAAAGGTATCTATACGGCAATGACTACTACTGTAGCTGGTTTGATTGTAGGGATTATTGCTTATATCGCTTATAACCAGTTGGTGGTAAAGGTTACCAGAGTAACTTTTAAAATGGAGTCTGTAACTTCAGAGTTCTTAGAGATGATCTCAAACAAGAACTAAGATGGCTTTAAAATCAAAAAATAAAGTTAGCGCAGCATTCAGCATGTCCTCTATGACGGACATCGTATTCTTGTTGCTCATATTCTTTATGTTGACATCTACTTTAGTTACTACCACTGCGCTTGATTTGGTGTTGCCAAAGAGTAATGCACAAACGGTAAAGCGTCAAAGAGTGTCTGTTTCTATTAACGAGTCTTTGGAATATTTTATCGATAAAGAAGCTGTGGAGATTCAATATCTAGAAGCTTTATTGGTTGATAAACTCGCTGGGCAAGACGAACAAGTTGTTGTTTTACGAGTTGATAAATCGGTGCCGATAGAATATGCGGTAGAGGTGATGGATATTGCTTATCAGAATAAATTTAAAATTGTTTTGGCAACGGAGCAAAAGCGATGAGCATTTTAAAAGATAAATATAAACGTAGAGCAGCGCTAGGAACTCTCCTGGTACACGTCTTCTTGATTTTTATTTTTTATTCTTTCGGTCTTACCTATATGGATCCAAAAGTTGAAGAGGGTATAGCCCTTGAATTTGGATATGTAGAAGAGGGTATGGGTGATGAAATTCTTCAATCAGAAGAAATAGAACCCGAACAAGTCCAAGAATCTGTTCCTGAGCCAGAAGTACAAACGGCACCAAGTGAAGAAATTGTTGAGGAATTGGTGACTCAAGATGTTGAAGAAGCTCCCGTAATTTCGCAAGAAGAAACTCCTGAGGAATCTCAAGAAAATCAACAAGAGGAAGAACCCGAAGAAATACAGCAAGAAGCAAGCGATGAGCTAAAAAATGCCCTTTCGAGTTTGTTTCAGAATACGAATAATACCAATACAGGTACTACTGAAGAGCTTGGCGCACAAGGAACTATTGAAGGTGATGTAGAAGGAGTTGAGGAGTCTTTGGGAGGTCAAGGGAATGATGCTGACGGTTACGAATTAGGTGACCGAAAGGCGATTAGAAAACCTCGCCCAAATTACACCTGTAATGAAACGGGTATTGTAGTGATAAGGGTTTGGGTGAATTCCGAAGGAATTACCTATAAAGCAGAGCTCGACTTGAAAAATACAACGGATACTTCATCCTGTTTGGTGCGCGAAGCAAAAGCTGCCGCATTAGAAACTTCGTGGTTGGCTGACCCTGAGGCGGGGCCAACACAAATCGGATCGATTACCTACAACTTTCATAAGCTATAATGAACTATCAGCAAACTTTGGATTGGTTGTTTCAGCAGTTGGCTTCCTTTCAAAGAAGTGGACAGTCGGCTTATAAAGAAGATATAACAAACATTTCACTAGTCTGTGAGAAACTCGATAATCCCCATTTTAATTTCCCTTCAGTACATATAGCCGGAACAAACGGAAAAGGTTCGAGTACGCATATGTTGGCTTCTATATTACAGGAAGCTGGTTATAAAGTTGGGATTTATACCTCACCTCATTTAAAAGATTTTAGAGAGCGCATTAAGATTAACGGAGCTATGATTTCCGAATCTGAAGTGGTGTCGTTCGTAAATGAATACCAAGATGATTTTGTAGAAATTGGTCTTTCCTTTTTTGAGATGACTACAGCTTTAGCCTTTGAGCATTTTTCAAAAAACAAGGTTGACATTGCTATTATTGAAACAGGCTTGGGTGGACGATTAGATGCCACCAATATTATTCAGCCATTGCTTTCTGCCATCACAAATGTAGCCCTCGATCATCAGAATTTATTAGGGGATACAATTGAAGAAATAGCCTTCGAAAAAGCTGGGATTATTAAAGCCAACACTCCAGTAGTTTTAGGCTTATGTAAAGAGCAAGTGCAAAAGGTATTGGAAGATCGAGCAGATGAATTAAAAGCTCCCTTGTATTTAGCTCCTCAAGTTGCGAATTATCCTTCAGACTTAAAGGGGAAATGCCAAGAGCAAAATAAAGCCACTGTTCTAGAAATTGTTCATCAATTGAGTGCTTTGGATTGGGAGATTTCAGAAAGATCCATTTGTGATGGCTTTATGAAAGTTTGTCATAACACAGGACTTCGTGGTCGTTGGGAAACTATCTCTAATTTGCCATGGGTTATTTGCGACACCGGGCACAATCCTGAGGCTATTGAATTGATTGTTGAGCAGTTGCTCGAGCAAGAATATTCTAGGCTAATTATAGTCTTGGGAATGGTTGGCGATAAGGATGTAAATTCTGTTTTGAAGCTCTTGCCTAAAGAGGCTAGTTATTTTTTTTGTCAGCCGAGTATTCCTAGAGCTTTTTCAGCGGAACTTTTACAAGAAAAAGCAAGCGAATATGAGCTGCGTGGAAGCTCTTGTGAATCCCCTTTCGAGGCCCTCGAAAAGGCCAAACAGCTTGCTAATGAGGGAGATTTAATCTTTGTTGGAGGTAGCACTTTTGTAGTGGCCGAAATACTTTAAACTTTTAGCTAAATATTTGTTTTATTCTTTGTGCAAGTGCCAAAATGATTTCTATATTTGCACTCGCTGAATGAGAAATGAAGCGATGTTCATTAAATTATTAGGGCAATTAGCTCAGTTGGTTCAGAGCACCTCGTTTACACCGAGGGGGTCGGGGGTTCGAATCCCTCATTGCCCACATTGAAGTTCTTTTTTTTTTTTTGATGGTGATAGCTCCTAGAGCTATCGTCCATTTTTTACCTATTAAATTAGGGCAATTAGCTCAGTTGGTTCAGAGCACCTCGTTTACACCGAGGGGGTCGGGGGTTCGAATCCCTCATTGCCCACAGAAAAAGCCTTCACGATTCTTCGTGAAGGCTTTTTTGTTTTAAGCTCGCTGCCGGGGATCATAGGCGAAGCTTGTAATCCTGAATTTCAGATGCTAATTGAGCGCAGCGAAAAGCTTTTTCTGTGAGGGCTCCTACTATGCTAGTTATATATTGTTTTTGAATAACGGAAAGCTTGTTTAAGTCTTACTCATACCTCAAAGCCTCAATAGGATCGAGTTTAGACGCTTTAATGGCGGGGTAAATTCCAGAGATAAGTCCGACAATCAAGCAAAGAACAACACCTGCACCCATCCATAGCCAAGGAATAACAAAAGAGGTATTCATCATTACCGAAGTAATATTTCCGATAATAATTCCTAGGATAATCCCAACGACACCACCAATCTGACAGATTACGATAGCTTCAATTAAAAACTGTTGTCGGATGGTTTGTGCGGTTGCACCAATGGCTTTACGCGTACCAATTTCTTTAGTTCGCTCGGTAACACTTACCAACATAATGTTCATCAAAGCTATGGCAGCACCGATTAAAGTGATTACCCCAATTAATGTAGCAGCACTAGTAACATATTTCAAACTTTCCATCAGCGATTTAGCAAGGCTATCGCTTTTGGTCATGCTAAAATCTTGTTCCTCTTTGGGTTTTAAACGTCGAATAGTTCGGAGTGTTCCCGTAGCTTCTTCAATCGCTTCTTCAATCTGACTGTTCTGGTGTGTCATCACACTAATAGAAATAGAACTATTTTGAGAGAAGTTTTCGCGGGCATTACTAATAGGGATGAGGCAAGATTGATCGCCTCCAAAGCCCATGCTACTTCCTTTTTCTTTGAGAACCCCAACAATGGTATATCGTTTATTGCTAATGGATATAATAGAACCCACCGCCTTTGGGCTTGATTTGAATAACTTGGTAAAGACCTCTTGTCCGATTAGGGCAATATTACTGCTTAGCTTAATGTCGTGGTGCGTAATATTTCTTCCCAATTCAATTTCATAGCCACCTACTTGAGTGTAATTTTCATCGACTCCCATAATCGTAATATTGGGATTAGATTTTTCTGATTCGTATTGAACAGTGGCAACAGTAGTAGCCATAAATGACAAAGAGGTGGTTGAAGGGAAGTCGAAATTCTCTTTAAATTCTAGCGCTTGGTGATAGCTGATCTTATCAAAGCGTTTGCGTTTGTGTCTATCGCTTCTGGATTGCGCACCTCTATTTCTGTTTTGAATCGTAAAGGTGTTGGCGCCCATCATCGAGAAGTTCTCGTTTAGGGCATTGTCAATGGAGTCGATGGCGGTTAAAATGCCCACCAAAGCCGCGATTCCTATGGCGATAATCGATACGGTAATACTAGTTCTTAAAAGGTGGCCCTTAACGGAGTTTAGGGCAAGCTTGATATTTTCTATAATTGCTGAATTCATATACAGACAAATATAGCGATTGGATTTGTTAATGGGCTCTGCTTTGGGGATTATAATATTCAGCTGTAAGCACTCAGGTATCAGCATTCAGCTATAATTATTGGTATCAATATTAATTAATTTACTAGTTCGTTTACTATTAAATTCTTTCATGTGCTTTTGTCTTGACACAAAACCGTGAAAAAGTCAAGGCTTACAAAACTCCGTTATCCTTCTGTTGTAAAGGATTAACTGCGGTTGGGTGATCTCCTCTTTAAATCGGAGCTTCCCAATCTTACTAAATCTTCACTTCCATTAGTAATAACTACTTTTTGAATGCCCTTTTTTATCTTTTTCCTAGTCTATAAAATTAAGAGCATATAGATTTCCCGAAGCCTTGGAGGGGGATTAGCTATTGATTTATGGTTTTGCTCTGTGAGCAAAAAGACCTCGAAAAAGCACCCTTTCTTTGGTTCGTTTCTTTGGGTAAGCAAAGAAATGAATAATGAGTTCAAGAAAATTGATTTTAGAGACGGAACTCAGCAATATTATAATTGGCTCCTAGAAATAATAAATCTAAAAACTGATTACTGAAAGCTGACGGCTGTCAGCAATAGTCTGTATTGCCTACTAATTATAAGTAGTTTAGCTCTTGTGAAATTTGCTATTATTTCGTAATTTCGCAAGTCTTAGAAGCCGATTTATATAAACCCAAATTAAACCATATTTCATGGCATTTGATATTGAAATGATCAAAAAGGTTTACGCTGCTTACCCAGCGCGTATAGCTGCTGCAAGAGCAACGGTAGGTAAACCTTTAACTCTAGCTGAAAAGATTTTATATACTCACCTTTGGAATGGTAATGCTACTGAGGCGTACACTAGAGGTGGTTCATACGTAGATTTTGCTCCCGATCGTGTTGCGATGCAAGATGCTACAGCACAAATGGCTTTATTACAGTTTATGCAAGCTGGAAAAGATAAAGTTGCCGTGCCATCTACAACTCACGCCGATCACCTAATTCAAGCGAGAATTGGGGCATCAAAAGATTTACAAGAAGGTATTAATAAGAATAATGAGGTATTTAACTTCTTAAGTTCTGTTTGCGATAAATACGGTATCGGTTTCTGGAAGCCAGGAGCGGGTATTATTCACCAAGTAGTTTTAGAAAATTATGCTTTCCCTGGAGGATTGATGATTGGTACTGATTCACATACAGTAAATGCTGGTGGATTAGGTATGGTAGCTATTGGTGTTGGTGGTGCCGATGCAGTTGATGTGATGGCTGATATGGCTTGGGAATTGAAATTCCCGAAATTAATCGGTGTTAAGTTAATCGGTAAATTAAGTGGATGGACAGCTCCTAAAGATGTAATTCTTAAGTTGGCAGGAATCCTTACTGTAAAAGGTGGTACTGGTTGTATCGTTGAATATTTTGGTGAAGGTGCTGAAAGTTTATCGGCTACCGGAAAAGGTACGATTTGTAATATGGGTGCTGAAATTGGAGCTACCACTTCAATTTTTGGTTACGACGACTCTATGAGACGTTACTTAAATGCTACCGATAGAGCTGATGTAGTTGTTTTAGCTGATAAAGTAGCTGAGCACTTAACAGGTGATGCTGAGGTTTATGCAAATCCAGAAAAGTATTTTGATCAAGTTATCGAAATCAACTTATCAGAATTAACACCTCATATTAACGGACCTTTCACGCCAGATTTAGCGACTCCTGTTGCAGAGATGAAAGAAAAGGCAGCCGCTAACGGATGGCCTATTGAAGTAGAATGGGCATTGATTGGTTCGTGTACCAACTCTTCGTACGAAGATTTAACTCGCGCCGCTTCTATTGTTGAAGACGCCGTTAATAAAGGAATTCAGCCAAAATCTATTTTAGGTATTAACCCAGGTTCTGAGCAGGTTCGTTTTACGGCTGAGCGCGATGGTTTGATTGATACTTTTAACAAATTTGAATCAACTATAATATTCACCAATGCTTGTGGCCCTTGTATCGGACAGTGGGCTAGACCAGGAGCTGAGAAGCAAGAGAAAAATACTATCGTTCACTCGTTTAACAGAAACTTTGCGAAACGTGCCGATGGAAATCCTAATACACACGCTTTTGTAACTTCTCCTGAAATGGTTGCTGCAATTGCAATTTCGGGTCGTTTAGACTTCAATCCATTAACAGACACACTTACCAACGATAAAGGTGAGCAAGTGATGTTAGCGGAGCCTACAGGTTCTGAGCTTCCTTCAAAAGGTTTTGCTGTTGAAGATAATGGTTACCAAGCTCCTGCAGCAGATGGTTCGGCTATTGAGGTTGTGGTAAACCCAGATTCAAAACGCTTGCAATTACTAAATCCTTTTGCGGCTTGGGATGGTGAGAATATCCTGGGTGCTAAATTGTTGATTAAGGCGGAAGGTAAATGTACTACCGACCATATTTCTATGGCAGGTCCTTGGTTGCGTTACCGTGGTCACTTAGACAATATTTCTAACAATTGTTTGATTGGTGCTGTAAACGCTTTTGGTGGTGACATCAACAGTGTGAAGAATCAGTTGGACGGTTCAGTAGACGAAGTGCCTAATGTAGCTAGAGCTTATAAAGCTGCTGGTGTCATTTCTGTTGTTGTGGGAGATCACAACTACGGTGAAGGTTCATCGCGTGAGCATGCAGCAATGGAGCCTCGTCACTTAGGTGTTTGTGCGGTTATCGTGAAATCTTTCGCGCGTATCCACGAAACGAACTTGAAGAAACAAGGTATGTTAGGTTTGACTTTCTCTAAGGAAGATGATTATAACTTGGTTCAAGAAGCTGATACTTTCAACTTTACAGACTTAGAAGCATTTGCTCCAGAAAAGCAATTATCGCTTGACCTAGTTCATGCTGATGGTTCTACAGATTCTATCAAATTGAATCACACATACAATGCACAGCAAATTGAGTGGTTTAAAGCAGGTTCTGCCTTAAACTTGATTAAAACTCAAAATGCATCATAATTTATCAATCGATAAATAAATGAAATCCCGTTCCGAAAGGTTCGGGATTTTTTAAATGTTTAGCTTTACGAATCTTAAAAAATCATACCATGATAAAATCGATTAAACACAGTGTTCTTATCTTATCTGTTGTAGCATTATTTTCTGCTTGTACAGAGTGTAAGAAGAAGGAGACAACAGAAACTCCAGTGCTTACAGAAAAAGCAGAATGTCTTTATAGTTTTGATGTGGCTGCTACCAAAGTATTTTGGGCAGCATATAAAACAGACGATAAATTAAAAGTTGTTGGTCAGTTTAAAGAATTGACTACCAATCGTACCAATCAACAATTTTCTTCTTTGGAAGAATTGGTTAACGGAATCAATTTCTCTATTAATACAGCGAGCTCTGCGTCAGGTGATGAAATCAGAGATTTAAGCTTAAAAGAGTATTTCTTTCAGCTGTTTACGGAGAACTTCGAAATTAATGGAAGTTTAGCTGAGATGAATGAAGAGTCTATTACAGCAACAATCAACATATTCGGAACTGCTAAGAATATTAAGTTGACTTATTCTGCTGATGAAGAAATCTTAAAAATGAAAGGAACACTTTCATTAGAAGAATTTGGAGCTTTAAAGGCTTATAATAGCATTCACAAAAAATGCTTCGACTTACATAAAGGTAAAACTTGGGACGATGTAGATGTGATTATTGAAGTTCCTATTTTGAAGGACTGTCAATAGAATAGAATTAGTTTCAAATATATAAAATAATTGACTGCATGACTGCACGATAGTATTATCGTATGTCACAAACTGTCATCTCAACAACCGAATTTTGAACAATCTAAAAAAGCTTCAATAGTTTCGTAACTTATAGAGATGATAGCCCTAGCCGACTGCAACAATTTTTTCGCTTCTTGCGAACGCTCCATTCGTCCTGAATTGGAGGGTAAACCTATAGTAGTTTTATCGAATAACGATGGTTGTATTATTGCGCGTAGTAATGAGGCAAAGGCTTTGGGCTATAAAATGGGGGAGCCCGTTTTTAAGGTGAAAGATAGATTGATTCGAGATAGGGTACACATGTTTTCGGGTAATGTGGGCTTGTACAGAGATATCTCACAAAAGATAATGCGCATATTAGCTTCAGAATGTAATTCCATGGAAGTCTATTCTATAGACGAGGCTTTTATGGATTTTACCGATGTTGCCGCTCCCGACGAAAAGGCGATTCTTTTGAGAGAGCAAGTTTTAAGAGAAACAAAAATACCAATTTCGGTGGGCATTGCTAAGACTAAGGTTTTGGCAAAACTTGCCAGTCATATTGCTAAGAAGCACACAAGTACAGGAGTATTTGTTTTAGATGATAAAGATTTAATAGATCGTGCTCTGAAGTATTATCCTATTGAAGAATTGTGGGGTATAGGTAGAAGACATGCTAAGATGTTGAATGAAAAAGGGATTTTTCAAGCCTCACAATTAGCGAAGATGGATGAGGCTTGGCTACGGAAGTATATGAATATCGGTGGGGTACGATTGGTGCGAGAACTCAATGGAATTTCTTGTTCTTATTTGGAAGAAACTCGCCCAGCCAAAAAGAGCATTATGACTTCGCGGTCCTTTAAACAAGATGTAGATTCTTTTGAAGTATTGAATGAGGCTTTAACCAATTTTGCCAGTTTGTGTGCCTATAAATTGCGCAAGCAAAAAACGAGAGCCAACAATCTTTCGGTATTTATTCAGACTAATCGTTTTAAAAAGAATTCAATCATTCATAATGGTTATTTAGAAGTTTCGTTTCCAACGGCGACTAACGATTCTATTGAAATTATTAAAGCTACTAAGCAAGCCTTACAGGCTATCTATAAATCAGAATGTTCTTATAAAAGAGCGGGGGTAATTGTAAACGATATTGTTCCGGAAACAGAAATTCAACTCAGTTTATTTTCTGAAAACGACATTGCGAAGCGAAAGGCCTTAATGAAAGTGTACGACGAGATTAATGCTAAAATGGGCAGCGACACCCTTCGTTTAGGAGTGCAAGGTGTGACTCAGAAATGGGGGCAAAAACAAGAGCCTATTGCTTTTGGGAATTAAATTAGCAGTTCTCATTTTACAATTTACAGTTGAGATTTAAAATTTGACCATTTACCATTTACCACTTAATGTTTTCCATCTAAAACCTTATCTTGCTCCTTAATCCCTAGGCATGAATAGACTTATCTCCCTCAACATACTGTTTTTACTGTCGCTCTCGGCATGTGCACAAGGCCGTATCGCTGATATTGAAATTGTCGAAATTGAAGGTTCTGAAATCACTATCATTCAAGAGGTTAAGCCTTTAGTGAGAGCCTACTCATATCATCAAGCCATTAATTTATCGGACTTAAGTGTAGCTGCTAAAAAGCAGGCTTTCATCAATTTAATGCTTCCGTCTATTCTCATTGCGAAACATCAAATTGCTGAGCAAAGACGTAGTGCAGAAGATATCATTAAGAATAAAGGAAACTTATCTCCAGAAGAAGGTAAGTATTTGAGTGATTTGAAAAAGACCTATCGGTGTAAAAAGGATCGCGATTTACTGATGAAGTTACAAACACACCCTACAAGTATTGTATTGGCGCAAGCCGCAATAGAATCGGGTTGGGGAACATCGCGCTTTTATCTAGAAGCTAATAATGTATTCGGTATTTGGTCGTATAATTCAAAGGAGCCAAGAGTAAAAGCTTCTGAGGGGAGAGATGGACAGGATATTTATGTGAAGAAATTTGACTCTTTATCTGAAGCCATGCTAGGTTATTTTAAAGTGATTGCTCGTGGGCCTTATGCTCGATTTAGAGCGATGCGCGAAACGAGTACGAAGGTTAGTGACTTGATTCCCTATTTGAATAGTTATTCGGAATTAGGAGATGAATATATAAGTCGATTGGCGAATTTGATTCAGTTTAATAATCTGGAGCGCTTTGATGCATATCAGCTGGAAATAAAATAGGCAATAATACATGTCAAGAAAAATAGAAAATAGAGGAGAGGTATTCGCTTGGTCGATGTATGATTTTGCCAACCAGCCTTTCACCAATCTTGTGGTAACGTTTGTTTATGGGACTTTCTTTACAACCGTAATTGCTCAAAATGAGATTATTGGTACACAACAGTGGTCACAGGCAGTTTCAATTACAGCACTTATTGTGGCTATATTATCTCCTTTAATGGGAGCTTTGGCAGATAGAGGTGGGTATCGAAAAATGTTTTTAGGAGTCTTTACTTGGCTAACCATAATTGCTACGACACTTTTGTATTTTGTGATGCCTGGCGAAGTTTCTAAAGCACTATTCTGGTTTGTCATTGCTAATGTAGGCTTCGAAATGGGTTCTGTGTTTTGTAATGCTTATCTGCCTGATATTTCTCATTCAAAAAACATTGGTCGGATTTCGGGTTATGGCTGGTCGCTCGGTTATGTAGGTGGATTAATAGCCTTAGCCTTGGCTATGGTGTTTTTGGTGAATGCCGAAGAACCTATTTTGGGCTTTGGAAAAGGAGTAGAAGGAGCCTATGAAAATATTCGCGCTACCAATTTACTAGTGGCGGTATGGTTTGCCATTTTTAGTATACCTACATTCCTATTTGTGAGAGATCTCAAACCCGATACCAAAGCATTATTGAAAAATGCAAAGCATACAGTTAAGGATTTTAGAGCTACTGCTAAGGAGCTAAAGAAATACCCACAGATAATACGTTTCCTTATTGCTCGATTGGTTTATAATGACGGCTTAGTAACCATATTCGCCTTCGGAGGAATCTATGCGGCGGGCTCTTTAGACTTCAGCTTTAACGATATTATGGTTTTGGGGATAGTCCTTAATGTAATGGCAGGTTTAGGAGCGTTCTTAATGGGCTTTTTGGATGATAAGGTAGGTGGTAGAATGACTGTAAAGGTGACTCTAATTGGGCTCATGTTAGCAATGATTCTCGCAGTGTTAGCTCCCGATGTTAGAGGGTGGTTGCAATATATGTTGGGTGGTAGTTCTGTACCTGTTTGGATTACAGGGAAAAATATTTTTTGGGTGGCAGCCGTATTGATAGGTGTGTTTTCAGGCCCTAATCAGGCTGCCAGTAGATCCTTGATGGGGCGCTTTACTCCAGAGGCTAAGAAGAATGAATTTTTTGGTTTTTTTGCCTTTTCAGGAAAAGCCACTGCTTTTTTAGGACCCTTACTATTGGGGATATTAACGGTTGCTTTCGAAAGTCAACGAGTGGGGATTTCGATCATATTTTTCTTTTTCCTAATCGGTTTTTTCCTCATACATAGGGTAGATGAGGAGCAAGGAATGCTTCAAGGGATATCAAATGATGATTAGATGTAATTTATCATTATTGAGTTTCTCCGAATTTATTTAAATAGCTTTAGCTATCGTATTTTTGTAAAAAAATAATTCATGCCTCAATCAAAAATATACGACATAACCATTATTGGTGGTGGAATCGTAGGTTTGGCAACTGCCTATAAAATTCAGAAGAAGCATCCTAATTTAGTGATTGCTGTACTCGAAAAAGAAGATCGTTTGGCATTTCATCAAACGGGGAGAAATTCTGGGGTCATCCATTCTGGCTTGTATTATAGACAGGGTTCCTATCGAGCTAAAACTTGTGTGACTGGAAGAAAACAATTGGTGGAATTTGCAGAAGAATATGGTATTGATTACGATGTTTGTGGAAAGGTAGTGGTTGCGACTCATCAAGATGAATTAGCAAGGCTTGAGAAAATCCGATTAAATGGAGAAGCAAATGGGCTCAAAGGTGTTGAGATTATTGATGCAAAGCGAATAAAAGAAATTGAACCCTATATTGAAGGAATTAAAGCGCTTTGGGTTCCCGAAGCAGGAATTATAGATTTTAAAGCTGTTACACATAAATTAGCGGAACTTGTAAAAGAGATTAATCCCGAGTCGGAAATTATTATTAATTGTGAAGTCAAGCATTTTGATAGAGGTGCTATTTCAAAATTATATTCCAATTTAGGAGTTTTTCAATCTAAGTATTTAGTCTTCTGTGGAGGTTTACATTCCGATCGTTTAGCTCGAAAGGATAAGGTGAAACTCGATATGCGCATCGTTGGTTTTAGAGGGGATTATTTTGATTTAACTCCTCAGGGAAAAAAGAAGATTAAGAACTTAGTATATCCTGTTCCCAACCCAGAATTCCCATTCTTAGGCGTTCACTTTACGCGTATGACCGACGGAACTATAGAATGTGGACCAAATGCCGTATTTACCTTTAAGCGTGAAGGTTATGGGAAATTTGATTTCAATCTTTGGGATACCCTTGAAGCTTTGTTTTATAAAGGTACTTGGAAGTTGTTTTTCAAGCATTGGCGTTTTGGTTTAGACGAATACAAAAGAGCTTTCTCAAAGCGATTATTCTTAAAACAATTACAACGCATGTGCCCGAGCTTAACGATGGACGATATAAAGCCAGGTCGCTCTGGAGTTCGCGCCATGGCCTTAGGCAATCAGGGAGATGTAATCGACGATTTTAAAATTGAATACCGCGACCGAAGCATACATGTGTTAAATGCACCTTCGCCAGCAGCTACCGCTTGTTTGTCGATTGGTGATCATGTGATGGAAATGGCCGAGAAACATTTTGGATTAGAATAAAATATAACCTCTATATGCGGTTTTTTATTTTACAGGAAAGTTCTTATGGTTTAAAAGCGCCTTTATTTGTTCTAAGTGTCTTTGCTCGTGAAATACTAACATTTTGATGGCATCTCTTAAGCTATAATGAATGATTCCGAGTGCTGGTGAGGCTATAACTTCTTGGTCGAAGTTTAAATGTTTCATAGAATCTACAATGCCTATTAAATCTCTCTGGTGATCTGAAAAACTAGTGACAATCATCTTAGTGTATCCTTCTTGTATGGGTTCAAACAATTCGGGACTTTGTTGAGGTATATCGAGTTTTGTAATTTCAGAAATTACTCTTTTTCCAGCTTTTCGAGGGATAAATGGTAGCCACGAGTAGGGTAGTTTGTATTGGTAGCGTTCACATTTCTTAAAAGTTAAAAAGAAGCTATGATTGGTGTTGATGAGATGTTCTAAGCACTGACCTATAGACCATTGGTCTTCTTGGACTTTCCAGTTGAGTTGGTTTTCAGATAATTCGGTGCAATAATAGTCTACCTCACACGAGACGATTCTTACATTTTCTGCAAACCATGCCAACCCAAATTCTTTCATTGTTTTTCTTTTAAAGATAAAAAGAATTTTGAGTCATAAAAAATCCCCCGAGACTTTGGGGGATTTTTTTAATTAAAGTGTTTAGTAATTTTTGTGCTCATGGGTTTCGTAACCGAATAATAATAATCGACTAGGTTCCCTTCGGGGTCAATTAAATATTTTTGGAAGTTCCATTTTATAGAACTCGATTTTTTACCATTTAAATTCTTGTTGGTAAGCCATTCGTAAATAGGATGCTGTTGCGCCCCTTTTACTTCAACCTTTTCTCCCAATGGGAAGTTGACTCCAAAGCGAACTTTACAGAAAGTTTGAATTTCCTCGTTATTACCAGGTTCTTGGCCTCCGAATTGATTACAGGGAAACCCTAATACGACCAATTGGTCTTTGAATTCTTGAGAAAGTTGCTCGAGCTCTTCGTACTGTGGAGTGAAACCACATTCAGAAGCTACATTAACAATCAGAACGTGTTTCCCTTCAAAGTCTTTCATCGATACAGTTTCACCCGTAATAGATGTATACTCAAGATTGTGAATGGATATAGCCTCTTTAGATTGGGCCTTTGATAAAAATGAAAATAGACCCATAATGATCAGTAGTTTAATAGTTAAATTAGCCATACTCAAAATTACAAAAAAAAGACTTCCTAATTTTCAGAGAAACCGTTTTAATTTTTATTAAAAAGAGGATCTTAATTTATTGATGCCATTACCGATGTTTAGGTTGAACATAAATCGTATGTTCTCGCCGTAGGATTCTTCTTTATCCCATAAAGATTGATGTATAGGGAAGTAGAATTCTACAAAATCAGCTATGACTTGAATTTGTACTCCGTAGGCGATTTCAGATTCTACTTTTTTCTCAAATTCATACAAAGCAAAGTCTGTATAAATACCGAGTCTATTTGTCAGTGGAATTTCGAGATTGCTACTCACTAGCCAAGAATTAGATGATCCTAAAGAAGGGCTTTTAAATCCTCCATCAGTTTCGAAGTGTTGTCTAGACCAAAGCCCTGAGCTTTCCGATCGACCAAAATAGTAGAGATCCATCATATAGTCGGATGATTGATTTACACCGAAATTGAATTCAGAATTATCGCTTTGTTTTAGAAATACGCCAGCAAAAGTACGAAGGCTATAGTTGCGTTGTTTTTTTGTTTTTTTATTGAAAACAGCCGTCACACTTGCTTTGCTAAACTCTTGACTGTGCTGAATATTCGTCTCAATACTAAAAGGCCTTAGAGTCAAATTATTTCTAAACAAAAATTTAATGTCGAGTATTTGATAGTCAGAAAGCACATCGGCTGGTAATTCTTTGTTAATACCTACAGATCTTAGACTTAGTGTATAGCTTTTAGGGCTATTCCCCAATTTTTTTCCAAAATGGAATTTTATCTCAGGAGCAATTTTGTTATAAGTCAAGCCCTCATTATAGTGATAAGTATCGTAAGCTAAAGAAAAATCAATAGCCCTAAATAATCCTGAACTAGGGTAGTGGCTGTATTTAAGCTTTGCATTCCCTACTAATTCGCCAGTACCTGAACTGTAAGCTGGTCTAAAGCTATATCGAAACTTTCTTGGAATGAGTTGTTTGTTGTGAATGTTTATGCCGTAGAATACTTTGTCGTAGTGATTATAGCCGAAACTTGGATGGAAGAATATTTGAGTTTTGTCGGGATTCTCTAGACTCCAAAGTATAGATAGTTTAAGAGGTTCAATCTTCGGGAAGAGGCCATTTGTTTTATAAGTATTATTCTTGCGATCTATTTCAGGAATTTTGTGCTGAGCATCAATTACAAAACGATCCACATTTGAAGTTTCAAAATGTAAATCTGTATCCTCGCTAAAGTCACTTGTCCATTTTGTTTCTAGGATGCTATCTCCACTTAATGCACTAACTGAAGTAGGGCCTGGAATTCCTCCTTTGTTCTTTAGCTCTACATGATAGTGACCATCATGCCCATCGACTTTAGCTATCTTATAATCAATCTTTTTGTTAGTATTAATCAAATCGTCAAAGAACCACGAGAGCTCTTTTCCAGATGTATTTTCTAAAACCTCTTGTAAGTCCTTCGGTTGTGGATGTTTGAATTTCCACATCTGGAAATATTGATGCATGGCTTTGTCTAAAAGTTCCTCACCAAGATAATCTTGTAGATATTCGAAGGCTAGAGCTGTTTTAGTATAAACCATCATCCCGTAGTTTATGGATGTGAATTGTTCCGAATGATGTCCACAAGCTTGATCGAATCCTTCGCGAGCGTTGAAAAGGTATTGTAAGTAGTTTTCTTCACGATGCTTGTAATAATCTAAGCCCACATGTTTCCCTAGAGTAGATGTCGAAATCTTTTCGGGCGCCATATACTTTTCAGGGTATTTGGTTTTGAAATAACGGTATTCATTAAAGGAGTTAATCCCTTCGTCCATCCACGGGTATCTTCTTTCGTTAGAGCCTAAAATTCCATAAAACCAGTTGTGCCCTACCTCGTGTACAATAACTGTTTCAAGCGATTTTGCAGATCCCACGCTACCAATAACAGTTACGTTTGGATACTCCATTCCACCACCGGCAGTAAGAGCTCCATCAACCGCTGTACATTGTGAGTATGGATAGTCGCCGTTCCATTTGGAATAGTAGTACAAACCATCGTTGAGATACTCAATGGCTTCTTTCCACAAATCCTCATGTCGATTGGTGAATAGGGCCCATGTTTCTACTTTTTTTCCAGTGTTTGGGAGTTCCACTTCTCCTTTTAAAACATTGAAGCGTTTATCGGCAAACCAGGCAAAGTCGTGTACATTTTTTTGTGTGAAACGAATGGTCTTATATTCTGAAGAGCTTTTAGGAACTTCTATGTTCTTTTGGCTGTTTTTTTGAGTGTTTATCACGATTTTCACACCTGAAGCCTCTTCTTCATTTTCTTGCTCAAGATTGGCATATTTTTGATCGCCAAGTACAGCCAAGCTATCCATCCACAATCTTTCTTCTTCGTTCTGAAGGTCACCAGTAGCACCTACTATATAGTTTTTTGGTAGGCTGATACTCACATCATAGGAGCCATACTCAGAGTAAAATTCACCTTGAGATAAATAATACATAGGATGCCAGCCTTCCTTATCGAAAACGGCAGGCTTAGGATACCATTGTGTCATTTGGTAGGTTTCGCCCATATGCCCTAATCGCGAGTAAACTCCTTTAGGTATTTTCACATGAAATGGAGTACTAATAGTGATTGATTCACCAGTTTTTATAGTTTCATTTAATAGTAAAACTGCTACATCATCATTGCCATTCCAGTAAGTCCACTGAACTGATTTCCCATCTACTTTAAAGTCTAAACTATCTATATAACCACGATCTTTTTCTTTGGCATAATGAAAGTTTGTTTGTCTGCTTTGTAGAATTTGTTTGGCTAGCGCCGTGTTGGTATGCTTGTAAGCATTTGGCCATAGGTGGAAGTAAATGGTGTCGAGTGATTGATTGGAATTGTTGTGGTATTCGATTTCTTCAAAAGCACTAATCTCATGCTTCTGATCGTCGAGCCTTAGATCAATGGTATAATTTACTTCTTGCTGAAAATAATCTTGCGCCTGAACGGATATACAAAGGGCACTAAAAAGGAATAATAAAGTCTTTTTCATCTTAAATATTTCTTGGGTCTTTAGGTACTATTATGGCTAATAGGAGGTAGGAGAATAATCCCACGCCCACTAATGATATAAAGAGCACTCGAAATAGCACTGGGTCGATGTTAAAATGATTGCCCATACCTTCGCAAACTCCGAAGAGTTTGCCTTCTTTTGGATTTCTATATAGTTTTCTCACAGCATTTTTAGTTACAGTCAGTACAGGTTAATCCCTCACTCTCCATGCTCCAATGGTGATTTAGCATGCGTCTGTCGGAGGTGTCACTTACATTATCAACATCATAAATAAAGTGTCTCAGACTTGGGTCTAGGTAAAC
>Ga0208879_1000960_pt1 | contig 28374 bp, 21 predicted proteins | sample Knorr_S15_td_Bot_FD_185605 | JGI IMG/M metagenome (GOLD analysis project Ga0208879, IMG submission 185605) | Marine microbial communities from Southern Atlantic Ocean transect - Knorr_S15_td_Bottom_ad_5009_LV_A (SPAdes) (version 2) | ecosystem: Environmental > Aquatic > Marine > Oceanic | place...
CACCTGCTGAAGAAGAAGCACCTGCTGAAGAAGAAGCACCTGCTGAAGAAGACGCACCTGCTGAAGAAGAAGCACCTGCTGAAGAAGAAGCACCTGCCGAAGAAGAAGCACCTGCTGAAGAAAAAGAGTAGGGTAGTTCCTTGTGCCCGCCCGTTCTTGGCGGTCAGTGCCACTCCGTGTTAATTCGGGATGCTAGTTTGCCGCGCCGTGTCTTTGCGCACCCGAGCCGCTTTCGGTAACAATTTAGGTTGTGGAATTTTCATGCCCACAATGCGTCCATGGCGTGCTTCTAGTTGCTTAAAGTTACCCTGCAAGAATTCAAACAGCTCCGCCGGTGGATTCTGCCCTAACCACTGCTGGGCAAACTGCAGCATCTGCCGATCATATTCCTTTTCAGACGCTGAATGAATGTAACAGCGCCCCTCAAATCGCCGCAGGTCCCCATTGAAATCTGCACTAATATGCCACAACTCATGGAACACCGTCGTTAGTTTTTCGAGAAACGGCTCGTTTTGAAACCGAGGCAAGTAAAACTTGAGAATATACAGCATTTCTCGACCTTGATAGTCAAACAACCGCTGAGCTCCATACCGTTTTCCGTTTCGCATACCCTCGCGAGCACCGTTTTCGAATCGCATAGGTGTTAGCGTCGCATGCACACCATGGCGAACCCCTTTTCTAGTTTGTGAAAAGGCAACGGCAACAAAATCCATGTCAATGTGGGTCATACGTTCATGTCGTTGAGTGATATCGACGCATAACCGCCGCATGTTTCCAGTAAAATCAAATCCCGCAGGCACAACTTCTCCCGTGAGTTGATTGCGCGATATTGCTGGATTTTTATGTGAGTAAGACATTGGTTGATTAGATGTCATTTTTGGCAGACACACTCATGTTGATATTAACGCTGCATCGTAGTGACTGATATTGATTTTGAACATCGATAAAGAGTACTCTGTGGAACTCATTTTCGGCTTTTATTAAATCCGTCTCACAGAGATTCCTTAAATCGTCTTTAACTTCAAATAAATAATACCAGTGATTTTATCCCGTTGCACCACCAATATTCTCGTTATCTTAGCCGTCTCGATCGGTTCAACTGGATGCCGGTCCATCGTAACGCCACAATGGTCTCTCGAAGATGAAGTCACTAAAACAGCACTTTCCGCTCCACAACTGGCCCGCGACGCCATTATCCTCGAAGTTGCATTCATACGTGTTACAGCAAATACAAACAGTAGTGATTCCACGATGTGGTCAGATGTCGACGAAACGCATTTGTCTGCGGACGCCCGCAAACGGCTTTCGCAAAATGGAATTCGCTGCGGATTAATCGCGGGTTCACTGCCTGATTCTCTCAACGAACTCATCAACGGCGACGCCAACACCGTAGACTTGGAAGCGCTGACTGGCAGTTTAAGGTTAAACTTAGAAAATCGCAATCAACGCCTTCAATTTAGAGCGGGGCAAGCGGGGCAAATTGTGATGAGCAAATCCGTTAAAGATAACATTACTGTGATTACTTCAGATTCCCAATACGCAGCGGCCGAACGTTTCAGGCAGGCTCAATGCCAATTTCAAATCAAGACATACCCTCAAGGTGATGGACGAGTCAGAATCGAGTTGATCCCGCAAATCCACCACGGAAATCCGCGGGCTGAATTCACCGGACAAGATGGGGCGTGGTTACTTAGAACACAGCGTGCTGTAAAACAATACGACGCAGTTCCGATTACGACATTGATATCCCCCGGAGAATCGTTGCTGCTCAGTGCCGATTCTCATAACAAAGGCTTAGGTCGGCAATTTTTTGTGATCAACGATGACGATGAAAAAACCAATCACTTGCTGTTAATACGCTTAGTGCACACTCAATACGACGATCTTTTTGCTCCGAATGAAACTCCACTCGAATAACACCCGCTCGTTACTTTTCGAGGAACCCCACAATCTTGCGTTTCACCCGCTTGAGGATATTCGATTGTCCAATAATAATGATTGTTGAACAAGCGGGAAAAAGAGATGGTCGACAGTTGGTCATCCCACGCTGTAATTACACGTCTTCTCACATAATAGCTCTCAAGGAGTAAACACATGGCTTTGGTTCCCCTACGTGTCATTTTGGATCACGCAGCTGAAAATGAATATGGCGTTGCTGCATTTAACGTAAACAACATGGAACAAATCCAAGCCATCATGGAAGCAGCACAAGAGACTGATTCTCCTGTCATCGTACAGGCATCACGAGGTGCTCGCGGATATTCGCAAGATGCATACTTACGACATCTGATGCTAGCGGCTGTTGAACTCTATCCTCATATCCCTGTTGTTATGCACCAAGACCACGGTAACAACGTCGCCACGTGTGTCAGTGCTATGGAAAACGGTTTTACGTCTGTCATGATGGATGGATCATTAGAAGCAGATGGAAAGACTCCAGCGAGTTACGAATATAACGTGGACGTGACCAAGCAAGTCGTTGATCTAGCACACGCACAAGGTGTTTCAGTTGAAGGTGAATTGGGATGTTTAGGTTCACTAGAAACAGGCATGGGCGATCAGGAAGACGGACATGGTGCCGAGGGCGTTTTATCACGAGAACAACTACTAACCGATCCCGAAGAAGCGGAACAATTCGTTGCTGCCACCGGTGTTGATGCCTTGGCCGTTGCTATCGGCACAAGTCACGGTGCTTATAAATTCTCTAGTAAGCCTGATGGTGAAGTACTCGCGATGGATCGCATCGACGCTATCCACGCTCGCCTCCCCAACACACACCTCGTGATGCATGGTAGTTCTTCCGTGCCTCAAGAATTACAAGACGTTATCAACGAGTTTGGTGGGAACATGAAGCAAACCTACGGTGTTCCTATCGAAGAGATTCAACGTGGAATTCGTTCCGGCGTTAGAAAAATCAATGTCGACACCGACAATCGCCTAGCAATGACTGGAGCAATCCGTAAGGTACTCACTGAAAACCCAGCGGAATTTGACCCACGGGCTTACCTCAAGCCAGCCCGTGAAGCAATGAAGCAAGTTTGTGTCGCTCGCATGGTCGCTTTCGGCCAAGCCGGCAACGCTGAAAAACTTCGAACGACGCTATAGATTAACGCCTAAACACGACTCTCATTTGCGTTCATAAGTAGACCAAGTCTACCTCCTGCTGCGCAGCAATTATGGTCGATTGATAACAGCATTGCTCCCAAATCGCTTTCTGCGGTAAAATCTCTACGCAGTCTGATAATTCCAAACGATGGACCTCTGCTGCGCAATAAAACCGTAAGGAACGACCTTTCGATGAGTACTCCCGCGCGTGTTTCAGTTACCCCTGCAAAACACCTGAACACATTTGAACAAATACGACTTGCCCAAGAAATTATTCATAGCGAAGCATCTGCGCTAACACATTTAGGGGATAATCTACCAGAGCAGTTTTGTGATGCCGTGGCTGCAATTTCACAAACAACCGGCAGCCTGATTGTCATCGGCATCGGCAAAGCAGGACTCATCGGCCAAAAACTTGTCGCGACGTTTGCTTCAACTGGGACTCCCGCTCATTTCCTACATCCCAGTGAAGCGATTCATGGAGACCTAGGCCGTATCCAAGGCAATGATACCGTACTGCTGCTATCTTACAGTGGTGAAACGGAAGAGATCACTCGACTGCTCTCCGAGTTAGCGGCTCTAGAAATCCCTCGCATCGCCATCACATCAAGTCTCAACAATACTCTAGCTCGGCAATCCAGTATCGTCCTACCATTAGGAATTCTGCATGAAGCAGGCTCGCTGCGGCTCGCACCAAGCACAAGCACCACTGCAATGTTGGCAATGGGAGATGCCTTGGCGCTAGTCACCAGCGAACTTCAACAATTCACCGCAAGAGATTTTGCTCAATTCCATCCAGGAGGGTCGTTAGGACGTAAGCTTGCGAGTGTCCGTGAGGTAATGCGACCGCTAGCAGAATGCCGAGTAGCACAGCAACATCAAACCATCCGAGATGTATTTGTGGCAAGTAGTATGCCTGGACGGCGAACGGGCGCAATTATGCTCATTGACAGTGTTGGCGTGTTAACAGGCCTATTTACCGACAGTGATTTGGCGCGAATGCTCGAACAAAACAACGACACCAATTTCGATACTCCGATTGGCAATTACATGACAGCCAATCCGATTACGATATCCGATACTAGAATGTTAGCGGATGCTGTGGAAATATTCAGTGCCAGACGCATTAGTGAGTTGCCTGTCACGAATGACGCTGGTGAGCCCGTTGGATTAGTCGATATCACAGACACCGTTGCCTTTTATCCAACACAATCTGTAAACGAAAATGCAACCGTCATTAAAATATCAACCTCGGATAGTCCCAGCAAATCATGATGTCTAGCACCACTATCGAAAACATCAAGCTGATTTTGTCCGATGTAGACGGTGTTTTGACCAATGGCGCCATTGGTTTCGACAATAAAGGTATCGAAACAAAACAGTTTCATATCCGCGATGGATTAGGGATAAAAATGTGGCAACGCGCTGGTTTTCAATTTGGTGTATTAACAGCTCGAACTTCCCATATTGTCAAAGTCCGCTGCCAGGAACTTGGAATAGATATTGTTCGACAAGGTTTTGAAAACAAATTGTCTGCTACGATTGAGTTAATAAAGAGCCTACACCTCAACCTAGATCAAGTATGTTTCGTCGGTGATGACTTAACCGACATGCCCGTCATTTCTGCTGTTGGATTAGGAGTGGCTGTTGCTGACGCGGCGCCGGAAGTACTTGCCGAGGCTGATTTCGTAACCCAAACCAGCGGGGGGAGTGGAGCCGTCCGCGAGCTGGTCGAAATGATTCTACGTAAAACCGATCGTTGGCAGGGGCTCGTTGAGCAATACTATCCATGTCACCTACCGGAGGACCAATTGTGATCCGCCGTTTCGTTGGTACCTTTGCTTGCCTGGTTGGCGTTTCGATTGCCTATTGTACTTATGCGCTTACATTTGCCTCAACAATTGAACCAACCTATCACACGATGGAGATCAGCGACGACAACGAATTTTGGCTGACTACCCCCTCCGATCATCGGCAGACCCTCAAAACACTATTTCCACCAAACGCTTGGCAGCTACAGCATCCAAAAGCGATTGAAACCCGCCATGGAATTTTGCTTTTTCAAGAATACCAACGCAACGGCGATGAGTTTGTTATCAAGCCCTGCACCTATGTTATTTTTCAAGACCACGTGGATTCCACTGTAGACCCTAATGCCGATAGTGAACCAACCACAGCAGGCGATTCGCAGCGGATCATTACTCTGAACGCCGTTAATGGCGCTGTCATTTCCGCTAATATTCTCAATGAATCCAATGCTACAGATACCATTCCCACTGGCCGTTTGATCGGTGATGTTTTAATCCATAGCAGAGAATCCCAACCCAATGCAAAGGATGCTTTTCGAGTTGAGACTCGCAATATCCAATTTGAAAAAAACCGAATTTGGACAACCCACGACGTTCATTTCCAATATGGAGATCATGAGGGTCAAGGCCGCGATCTAGTAATTAACCTCAAAGAAATAGAACCATCGCGTATTGCGAGTGAAAGTACTAGTCCTGTATCACAAATTGATTCCATTGAGCTTATCGACGTAGATTTTGTGCGTTTAGTGATTGACCAAAATCTCTTTGCGAAGAAAAATCCCGCCAATAGCGAACCCAATCCAGGACGAATGTCAATCCATTGTCAGGGCCCATTACGGATCGACTTTTCCAATTCATTGATAACTTTGGAAGATCAAGTCGACATGGTTGTCTCACGACCGGGCCAGCGCGACGACCGCATGCAGTGCGAGCGGCTAGAACTGGCATTTTCAATGCCTAACCAGATGCCTCTCGACCCCTCCATTCCCGCGGCACTACAACCAACAAACGTCTTTACCTTCCACAGCTTAACGGCAACCGGAAATCCGCTTTTAATAGAATCTCCCGAACAACAATTAACCATCCGCGGACAGACCGTTTCTTTTGACATGGTGGAGGGCACGTTTTCCATTGAAGATTCCCAACAGAGTACAGTCAGCATTGGTAATCATCGATTTGAAGTGGCCAGCTTTCAATATCAAATGGCCGCCGACCCTAAGCAATTAGGAGCGTTTGTCGCCAAGGGTGCTGGTACATTTCATTCCACAAAGCCAGCTTCGGCCAAAAATACAATCACCGTGGCTTGGAATCGCAGTTGCACACTCGAGAAACTCGAACATGAACATCTGCTGTCATTAGAGGGCAAAGCGGAGATCAGCCTTGCGGGCGTTGGTAAGATCGCCAGCGACCAGATCCATATTTGGCTGAAAGAATCATTGGACTCGTCAAATCAAGAAACCGACCAAGCCAGTAAAAACAAAATTGCTCCCGTTAGGATATTGGCATCGGGAGATGTGTTGCTAGACACAGTTGAGTTGCGAGCAAACACGCAGCGTGCCGAGGTATGGCTACAAAGGAAAATACCTACCACGGGAAATTCTTCGACATCACCTGCACCAAGTCTGCCAACTAATCATGACAATGCCACAGGGCAAACCGGCCCTAAATATATTGTACAGGGTGATTTGATTCAAATTCAATTAGCTCAAAAGGACGGCAAACACATTTTGCAGGAAGCCTTGATTAAGGACAAATTAGTACTGCGTCAAGTTTCAAGTTCACCAGGTGGGCGGTCTCCCTTCGTATTGCATGGAAATAGTGTCATCTTAAAAAGAGACCTTGCTGGTTTGTTCGAAATGACACTCACAGGAAATTCCGATCGTGGCCAGCCAGCATGGATCGCCTTCGAAGAATTTCAAATTAGCGGAAATCAAATTAGTCTCAATCAACGACAGAACCTCATGTGGATCAAGGGCGCGGGTGAAATTGCGTTTAGCCCACTCGATACTGCTGCCACAACACAGACTCGCCGTATATCATGGCAAGAGCAAATGGCTTTTGATGGTTCGCAGATACAGCTTTTTGGTAATGTAAAAACTAGGGGGCAGTTTACTACCGACGAGGAAACGAAGTTTGACTTAACATTGGATTGTGGTGTTCTCCATGGTTACTTAACAAGACGAATCGATTTTAGCTCACCAGAAAAAACAACACCTGCCGAATTGTACATGCTCAGTTGTGGCAATACAGTTGCGATATCCAGTCGAGTGCTCGACGCGAACAAGCTGCAACAAGCGTTTCATCAGATGCAAGCGAACAATCTTAGCTTTTACCCTAAGTCCGGAGAGATAAAATCTAGTGGTCGAGGCTGGATTCGCTCCACATTTAGAAATAACGGCAAGGCACTTGGCACGGCATTAGAAGCCAATGCTACAGGTGCGTTACAGAGTTTGTATGTCACCTTCAAAAAGAGTGTAGCTGGAAACATCACGCACCAACATTTAACCTTTAGTGGCAATGTCGAGTCGTTATTTGGCATAGTCGATAATTGGAACGTTAAGCTCGACCCCAATGCAACCGCAGGAATTGGCGCACCGCAAATTGAATTGAACTGTGATCAGTTGTCCATCGCGAACATCTCATCCAATTCCACGCCCTCGATCGTATTAAATGCCAGCGGGAACACATATATTGAATCACAACAATACGTCGGCCTCGCACATCGAGTTACCTATTCGCAATCCAAGAACAATCTAATCATGGAAGGTGGTCGCGGCGACGCTAAATTATGGATTAATCGCAACAAGTCACCAGTGCCGAATGTTGCTGCTCGGAAAATCATCTATTCCATAGAAACGGGTGCTGTCGACGTCTATGCACCCAACGTCCTCGACTCCGGACGGTAAAGTAACAACATGGGCACTCAGGCGGCAGTTTCTAATTCGTGGATTATGTCCAAAACTAACAACAACACATAACCCTCAACCGGCTAATCAAACACTCCGTTGTCGCTCTTGTTCTAATCGCTGCACAATAAATTCCACAACCTTGGCTGCTTGGATATCATAATAATTCCCACCATGCCCACCAGCCACCGTGTCAAAATCGTGTTCATGTGGAACTCCAAGCGAATACAGTTTCATCTGCATCCGATCCACGCCTGCGAACCAATCGCGATCTGTCGGGTCACAACATAGGAACTGATGCCGAGGCCAATTAAGCGGGTGAATATGCAAAAGTGCCGTGTCTTGTCGAGCAGCTTCTGGGTCATCATACATGCCTGGCAAAGTCTCATCTTCACCTCGTTTCATCCGCAAATGATAATCAATCGCTGGGGAAATCGCTGCCACGATAGGAAATTTATTGGGGTACTTGTAGGCAAATCTCAAAGCACCTTGGCCACCCATGCTGGTGCCCATCAAGGCAGTCTCCCGGCCATTGTGACCCCACCGCTGCTCAATAAAGGGCAGTATATGTTCCAATAAGTATTGTTCCGCCGAGATCTCGGGGTCAAATTCCTCACAGATCACATCTGTCCACCAACTCCGCTGAGTGCGCGGACCAATGACTCGTAAACCATGCTTCTCAAACTGCTCAGTAAAGACCGGCTTGTCTTGTAATCGATCTAAATGCACTCCATGTAAATAGATGACAACGGGACCGTCAGCGTTTGCCGTAACTGGCTCAAACACCTCGCATTGATGACCTCGTACTTCAATATTTGACCACATGAACGTTTTGCCTTTTGCTTTCTTTTTCAATCTCGCCAACAATCATTCGCCTTCGAAAATAACCAATGGCAATCACTAGTGAACAATACTAAACAAAGGTGAACAATGAAGTTTAATTGATGTTACTAAAACAGTACAATGGGCGGAATTATTCCAAGGAAAAGTATCTGTGAAAACACTGATCAGCCAAGCCGAACTTGAAGCTGGTATCACCAGCATGTCAGCAGACATAAATAAGCAACTCGGATCAACTCCCCTTACGGTCATCTGCGTGTTGACAGGCAGTATTATACTCGTGGCAGATCTGATTCGGCGCCTAGAAATGCCCCTGCGATTAGGCGCCTTGTCAGCCAGCAGTTATCAGGGCAATATCGTCCGCGATATATTAACACTCGACACACACCTATTGCCCAACGTTAAAGGGCAACACGTATTGATCGTCGATGATATTTTTGACACTGGCCATACATTGAACGAGGTCAGTAAACACATCCAAACACTACAACCAGCGACTGTCTATACCGCAGTACTGCTGCGAAAAAATGGCCGCCAGGAAATTGAACTCGATGTTGATTTCGTTGCTTTTGAAATTCCGGATGAATTCGTCGTTGGTTACGGATTAGACTATCAAGACCTCTATCGTAACTTGCCGTATGTCGCCATCTTAGAGGAACACGAAATCAAACAGGTCGCCGACCCCTCCGCATAGACTCTACAACATATTTACATACGCCCAACCATCACACTACACCTTTAAACAGACAACAGCCATTATGTCCGGACTAAGGATTGCTATGATCACTCGCCGTTTTTGGCCACTCGTGGGTGGCGGAGAAATGGTTATGGCAAATCTCGCCTGTGAATTCAAAAAACTTGGAGCACAGCCAACCATTCTGACAGCCCAGTGGGATACCACGTGGCCGCTACGAATTGACCACCGCGAAATTTCTGTACAACGGTTACCTAATCCCGCTCAACGAGGTTGGGGCACGTACATATACATGGATGCGTTATCGCGCTGGCTCAGACACAACGCATCACAATATGACGCTGTACTAGTTTCTATGCTGAAACACTCAGCCTACGCTGCCCTAGGGGCCTGTAAAAAAACCGGACATCCTGTCATGCTACGAATTGAAGGTGGAGGTGAAACCGGCGATTGTGCTTGGCATGAATCCGCCCGATTTGGGAAACGTATTCGCCGCCGCTGCCAACAAGCCGCCGCAATTGTCACGCCTAGTCAAGCTACGTACGACGAAGCATTAGCCGCTGGCTGCAAGTCTAGTACTTTACACCATATACCCAACGGCGTAGCTGGTGAGCTGGGCCGTGTCGTTGATAAAGCTACCATCCGTCAACGACTACACGAGATTAATCATGACCTTAGCTGTGACCCCGATACTAAAATCGCCTTGTTTACGGGAAGACTAACACATAAAAAAGGGCTCTTCGAGTTAGTATCCGCATGGCAGTCGGTCGCTGAGCGAATCCCCAATAGCCAGTTGTGGCTCGTCGGCGAAGGGCCTGACCGAGACCAATTATCCGAGAAAATTCGAGATCTAGAACTGGTCGGCAGAGTTGTTATGCCGGGCACATTTGACGACGTGGAAGATTTTCTTGCTGCCGCCGATGCCTTCACACTGCCCTCCTACAGCGAAGGACTTTCCCTCTCGCTGCTAGAAGCAATGGCCCATCGTTTACCGGTGATTGCGAGTGACATCGTCGGCAATCGACAGCTCATTGTCGATGGAACGCACGGTCGACTTATTCCAGTACAAGAAGTAGAGTCACTAGCCGCTGCTATTTACGAAGCGTTTGCCAATGACAATCAGCAACAAGTTGACGCCGCCGAATCTCGAGTCGCATCCCAGTTCTCGCTCGCCGGCATGGCCCAAGCGCACCTTGATCTGCTCGCTCAAGCCGTTGTAAATTCTTGCGAAAGTTAATCCATGACCCGTGATGTGCTACACATTGTATCGAGCGACACGGCTGTAGATGCAATCATGCAAATTCGCACTCTCGCAGCCAATAGCAAATCGAAACACCGGTTGTTGTGCCTCAACAAAATCGGCGTTGCGTCCACCACCCAACTACAAACATGGCTCGGTGACCACGTCCAACTGACCATCATCGACCATAAGTCAACGTGGGGTAGCATTTGGAGTCTCTGGAAAAAACGCGCCCTATTCGCCGCACCAATAACGGTCTATTGGGATCCCATGCAATTCACAAACTTCCAAGCCACATTGCTGTTGCAAAATCAAACTCGTGGAGTTGCCGTCATGACTCTACCGAGTTCCCGTGAGTTGCGGTTCCCAACATATATGGGCAAGAAATTGCTGCAGGGTGCGGAATACATTGTGGTCTCATCGACAACGCTAGCTTCCCAACTAGGGCAACAAGTTTCCGATATCACGAATATCGACCAGATCACACCGCAGCTTGTATTGCCGGCGTCCAGCGGTAGCGACGGTTTTGACTTAAGAGAGCATTTATGCTTGGATTCTTCCGCAAAATTAATCGGTTGCCTTGGCGAATTCAAACCGCATTTTCGGCTTAAAGAGGCCACCTGGATTGTCGATATTCTGCAAAAAGTTAGAACCGACGTACATGTCGTACTCATCGGTGACGGGCCCCAACGTGAAATACTACGCCGCTATCGTGACCATATGTGGCAGCGAGACCACGTACATTTTTTGTCACCTTGGCATCTTTCGGCACAAGTATTACAGCAACTTGATTGCATATTGACGCCTGGGGACCACATTGGCCAAAGCATCGGAGTTCCTCTGGCCAATACATTTGGCTTAGCCAATATAGCAACTCACAGCGTTTGTCATATGGAATTGGCTAATCTTGCGAATCACGATGGCATGATGTTAGGAGGACCAGATGCTGGCAGTCTCGCAAAACAGGTGCTTGTCGCACTTACAACAAAGCAGCGCGTCAGTCCACCAACCCGATCCCAAGACGCCCCTGACGACCAACAACAACTAACACAGTATCAAAATCAATTCAATTCGATACTAAACAGCTAAATATCTTTGATCCTCTTAAATTCATTAGTGAACTGTTACCACGCACAGTGCGATACATATAGAGTGTCTTTTGTTTTTTCCTTTAGCGTGCAGAGTAGCTGATGTGTGGAATAACCGGTAGTGTATGGTCTGATCCATCCCGAGCTATTACTCAGGAGCGATTGAATGACATGACATTCGCCTTGCAGCACCGAGGCCCTGATGAAATCGGGATGCATCTTCCCGCACGCGAACCAAGATCCACAAATTCCGATAATCTAGGCGTAGCCCTAGGCTTTCGCCGGTTAGCGATCATCGATGTCAAACAAGGTCAACAACCGGTGTGTAATGAAGATGAATCTATTTGGTTAGTCTTCAACGGTGAGATTTATAACCACGCAGAACTTCGGCAACAGCTCATAAGTCAGGGACACAGCTTTCGTTCCCATTGCGATTCCGAAACCATTGTCCATCTATATGAACAATATGGCGTCGACTTACTCGACCACCTAAACGGGATGTTTGCTTTTGCGATTTGGGATTCCAATAACCAACGGTTGATGTTAGCCCGCGATCGCCTTGGCCAAAAACCACTCTACTACCATTACCACTCAAGTAGTGGGCAAGTCATATTTGGTAGTGAACTGAAGAGCATTCTTGCGAGCGGTCTTGTGAAACGTGAGATGAACCCCCGCGCGCTCGACGATTTTTTGGTCTATCAATATGTCCCCCATCCGCAGTCAATATTTCAATCGATTGATAAACTTGCGCCGGGCCATTATGCCGTTTTTGAAGATGGAAAATTACATACGCAATGCTACTGGAATCCCGATCTGGAGCGTGTTCACGATTTGTCCTTGAGCGACACAAAAACAAAATTACTCGAACTAGTTACGACCAGTGTTCATTCTCGGATGGAAAGCGAAGTGCCTTTAGGTGCTTTTCTCAGCGGTGGTGTGGATTCATCGTTGATCGTTGCCCTGATGAATCAGCATCAGCAGATGCATCAAAACGCATCAAAGATACAAACGTTTTCCATTGGTTTTCCAGTCAAGGAATATGACGAGAGTAAATATGCTCGTCAGGTCGCAGAATATCTTGGCACCGACCACCATGAATTCATAGTTGAGCCAGATGCGATAAATATTTTACCCGCGCTCGCCAAGCATTATGACGAGCCGTTTGCTGACAGTAGCGCGATACCCACATGGTATTTAGCACAGTTGACTCGCGAGCATGTCACGGTTGCGCTATCAGGCGACGGCGGAGATGAGTTATTTGCGGGTTATCCACGATACCGGGCGATTGCGTTGGCCAATAAGATAGACCGTATGCCGCCGATCAAAGCTCTGCTGCGTTTAGGATTACATCGACTTTTACCCGGCAGTTCCCGTTACAAATCGCGTTTACGGCGACTCCACCGGTTTTTGGACCCCATTGGATTTTCGCCGGTGCATCGCTATTTGGATTGGATTAATATCTTCCCCTACCAGCAGCGGCTGAATTATTACACGGATTCTTTTTGCGAGCAGTTAGCGGAGCAGGGAGATCATGATCCCGCGTTGTTCTTGAGTGCGGCTTGGAACCGTGCAGGAAAACGGGATGCCGTCGCCGCTGCTTGTACGGCTGATTTACTGACCTACTTGCCGTGTGACTTAAACACCAAAGTTGACATCGCGACGATGGCGAATTCACTAGAATGTCGACAACCGTTTTTGGATCATCATCTCGTAGAATTTGCAGCAAGTATTCCGACTTCGATGAAAGTGCGGCGTGGCACAGGCAAGCAGATTCTGCAGGACACGTTTGGAGAGTTGTTACCAGAAAATATTTGGCACCGCCCCAAAATGGGATTTGGCGTACCGCTAGATCATTGGTTTCGCAATGAACTGCGTGACCAAACTCGTGACACGCTTCTCGCGAGCAACGCTCAGTGCCACGACTGGGTTCAACGCAAACAGATCGAGACCATGCTCAGCGACCACCAATCTGGAAAGACTGACCACAGCCAACGACTGTGGTCACTGCTGATGCTGGAAAATTGGTTTCAGCACTGGATCGCGTAGATTCTTCAAACATTGTCATTCGCGGTGACACCTAACACCCAACAAATCTATCCGCTACTGATAAGCTCGCTTAAAATACTGTTTCCCGCACACCGCTTGCGCTTCTGTAGCAGCAGCGAATAGGGGAAATGCGATGCCACCGATTGCCCAACAACAGTCGTACAACATTACCTTTGATCCGCCGCCATGGTTCGCACCATCCATCGGAACCGCCATTGGTAAACGCCCCTATCTCTATCGGGGCGAACTAGCGTCCATACAATCTCGCGCGATTATCTCTTCACGCCTTAAACACCCACTTTATGAACAAATACCTTGGTTCGCTGCACTCAACGAATGTCTCGCACAAGCCTCTCAACAAACACAACTAATTCTCACAACCCCACAAACAACGACTCACGAGTTCATCCAAGCGCGACAACGAAAGTTGGCTTTTACTCTAGGCACCATACATTGCTATTCCAACCCCACCAAATGGGCAGCAATCATCAACAAACCCCAATCCAAATTATCGGCACCCTATGACGTTTTGGCAGGCCCCTCCGTCAACGCCACGATTCCTGCTAACAAAAATAATTTGTCCAACCGGCCGGCTCTCCGCGACCGCATACTAATCGCCAGCGCCAATATTGTCGATGTGTTGCAACTCCGAAATAACAGTTTATTAGTAGCTCTACTACATAACAAACCAACTGACCACGTTCGGTACTTGCAAGTCAAAACACCAACTACAAGAGTAGTCAATTTAAAGCCATTTAATTCCACTGGAACTATTGTTTTACCGGAGTGGTTCACCTCCGCAAACTATCTTGGCCACTGGACACGCGATTGTGATGGTCCTTGGCCAGATGAAACTCGTCAACATTGGATCAACCAATTGCTAGACGAACTTCCACAATCAAACCACGCTGCACTAAATACCTTACGGCGTATCATTGCATCAAAAACCCTGACTGCCGCAAGTAAAACAATTCACGGAAAATTACCTATGACATGTTTTACGAGCGTGCCAATCACTCAATGGTCGACAAATCATGTTTACCGACCCCATCTCCAGCGTTGGGATTTTTGTCCTGATGGACTGCTTATCAATCGGGATTGGTTGCACACCCAAGGCTTACGACCCGTCTCCTATGGCACACAACAACAATACAACACCCTATCAACCGACGACCGCCGCTATTTTCAAATCAACGAGGGATCGATTGACTGGCGTGTGGAACAAGAAGAGCGGGTTGCCGGAGACGTTGATTTATGCCGTGCTACTTCCAGCGACATTATCTTTTTCACTGAACATCAAGCGGATGCCCAGCAATTGCAAGCTTCGTGTCGCTGGCCAGTTATGTCTTTTGATGAACTTTGCCGCAATTAAATTACGAGCCCGAATATTGTTGAACATCAATTACGTGGTACTCTATAAGGAACAATGCACCCTGTAATTCACCTCACAGACTTCCCCCCACCCACTCCCATTCCACCACCGATTTAATGGCTGTCTCCTTAAAGCAATTTATCAGCTATTTAGATGAAGCGGAAATCATGACCGCCGAGGCAGTCCGTGAATGGATTGCTAATCAGGCGGTCGAAGCAAGACCGATCGATGGCGATGCGTTGGCAAAGACCCTGCGAAAAGAAGGGATTCTAAGTAAATTTCAAGCTCAAAGGCTCTGCCAAGGAAAAGTCCATTCCCTCCAGCTAGACAATTATCGCTTAATTAAGATTATTGGCCGTGGCGGTATGGGCATTGTTTATGAAGCTGAACATAAAACGATGAAGCACCGAGTGGCTATCAAGGTGATTTCATCTAAAGTAACAGCCGACAGCACTACGTTACGAAGGTTTTTTCGAGAAGTTGAAGTCGCCGCCAAGCTGTCTCACCCTAATATCGTCACAGCGATTGATGCCAACCAATCTGGCAAAAAATACTACATGGTAATGGAATTAGTGCAGGGTGAGGATTTAGGGGTGATCGTGCGACGCGAGACTGTCCTAACGGTCCCCGAAGTTATTAGCTATATGACGCAAGCTGCAGTAGGACTCGCCTACGCGCACAATCAAGGCATCATTCACCGCGACATCAAGCCACATAACATGCTGCGGGATGATGAGGGGGTCATTAAAATACTCGATATGGGCCTCGCCTCCTTGCAGCGACCTCAAGATAGTGACGACGACAGCATCACCCAGCACAACCAAATCATTGGCACCGTAGATTACATGTCACCTGAACAAGCGGAAGACGTCCATCATGTCGATCAACGCGCTGACATCTACAGCCTCGGCTGCTCTATCTTTCGACTCCTCGTGGGACACGCGCCCTTTCCTGGGTCCTCCGTAATCCAAAAGCTCCTATCGCACCGAGACGATCCCATACCCTCGCTTCACGATTCTCGTGATGACATCCCCGAGTTATTGGACCAAATATTCCGCCGCATGCTTGCTAAAGATCCTAACAATCGCTATCAATCGATGGACGAAGTGGTCGGAGCATTAGAAACATGCCGTTTGGCAACGGTGTCATTAGAACCTAATATCCAATCAGACGAGTCGCTCATCCAATCGATTCAAAGTATCGACTTGGACCTTGGAGATGACAATGCCTCGACCATGGAGGTCGAACGGCCCGACATTTTATTATCCGTTGAAACAGCAAGTCGACCAAGTCGCCGAACCGTACCCGAGATCGAATCCGAATCGGTCACCGCCAAACGAAATGCAAAACGCACTTATGGAAAAGTCAATTATTTCATCACGTTTCTGGCCATCGTTGTTTTATGCGGACTCGCTGGAGGCGTTTGGTATCAAAATCGCCCCGGCTATGTGCAAGTTCAGTTCCCTGTTGAATACCGCAATAAGCGGTGGGAAATTAAAATAACATCTGCCGGAAAAGAGATTTATAAAATCAATGACTCGCAAGATGATGGACTGTCAAAGTCAAACCCGATTTCAATCTCATTGCCGCCGGGAAGTTACGAATACATACTCGAACGACCGCCGTATTTTGCAGAAACAGGCAAGTTCGATGTGACCCGCGGCAGCATCATCATTGTCAGCGGTAACGAGGAAGTTTGGACCACCAGTGATCTGCAAGAACTGGGACTCGACAATTTTAATCCTGTGCCGGAAGATCCCAACCCCAGTCAATAATTGCTTGAATAGGATTATCTATTGGTAATCCTATTCACGAGCATTGCTGCTCCCCTCAACAAGCCTTTTAGGCGGCAAAATCTCGCTGGTTTAGATACTCGATCGCTTTTTGCAAATGTGGGTCCACATTGGGTTTAGTAGACTCTTTGTCAAATTCAACACTTGTTGCGGGTACGGCCGTTGGCTCACTGTTGGTTTCATTTCTCTGTGGTTGAATCACAAACCTTCGCAACCGATCTTGTTGATTTGCCGCTTGCTGTTCGGTCGTCAGGATCACTTCGTAACCCTCCGTTGGTCGGACGCCCCACACGGCGTTTGCGTCAGCTTGTTCAATGGGTTCTCGGCGATGAATGTTCTGTCCATCGGGTCTCCAAAAATGCGCAATCGTAAATTTAATCGCGTGCTCCTCATCTCCCGCTTGTAAAATTTCGACATCCTGAACCGAGCCTTTGCCATAACTACGCTGCCCAATTACAACAACTCGTTCATTATCCTGCAGGCAAGCTGCTGTAATTTCACTGGCGCTTGCCGAGTTCTCGTCAATCAGAATCACCATTGGTGTGGTTGCATCAATCGTCGCCTCAGCCGTACCCTCATAGCTACGGTCTTGTTGCGTATTACGAAAACGAACACTCACGATTTTTTGCTGGTTGATGAATAAATCACAAACATCGACGGCGGTATTCAACAGTCCCCCACCATTGCCTCGTAAATCAAGAATAATTCCACGGTAGCTACTCTGGGCCGGAGCCGCCTCCAAAATTGACTTGATCTCTTCTGCCGACCGTGCTGCAAAATCGACCAATTGCATATAAATAATTCCTTCGTCTTCTCCTGGCAGTCGGTACTTCCATTGTCCATCCGCTTGTCGGTTGTAACCGCGGACTGACGCCATTTGAATAATCGCTCTAGTTACCGTAAACGCTAGCAACTCGTCCTCGCCCTCTCTCCGTACCGTCAACTCAACATCTTCACCAGCGGGACCCTTCATCAGTTTTTGCGATTCCTCAATTGTCAAATCTGCGGTGAGGCGATCGCCGATACGGACGATAACATCGCCAGCCTGAAGCCCCACCTCAAGCGCCGGACTTCCTAATGCTGGTGTTATAATCCGTATTTCATTGGACTCTTGAATCCGCTCAATATATATTCCTAGACCCCCAAATTCTTGATTGAGAACTTCATCTAAACCACGGTATTCTCGGGGCGCCATGTATACAGAGTGCTCATCAAGAGTCGCCATCATCCCGTTCATGGCACCTTGGAACAATTGACGCTGATCAATCTTTTCGACATAGCGAGCATCGAGCATAGCGGTTGCCCGTTGATAGAGCCGAGTATAGTTGTTTTGCGGAATCTTTGAATAACAAATCAGTGATAGCAACAACGTAGCAATAATGATGGCGACATTACGTTTAGGCATAGTGAGTAACAACATTAAAAAGGAAAGGAAATCGAACTCGCACTATTCTACACCATCAAACAATCTACGTTTTAATCTGAGTGGTAGATTTCAAAGTCCAGCAATATATCATAGGATTTAAGAAGTTGATTTTAATCCAGTTTTACTCAGCGAAACGCTCAAATTACTATGTTGCATTACACCCCACGCCATTTTAATCTCTGTCTGTTGGTTCTATTTTTGGGAGCGGTTTCATTATCCGCACAATCTCAAACACCGACCACAGATCCAGTCGTTGGCTTACAAGACAACACTCCTGATTGGACTGTGTTAACGCATGCTAGCGTTATTACCAAACCAGGAGAGAAATTAGAGGACATGGAGATCGTCATTAAGGGTGACGTGATTCAAGAAATCCGAAAATCTGGAGCCACACCAGCTGGCGCCCGTATCATCGATCTTTCTGGAAAAACTGTCTACGCTGGCTTTATCGACGCCTACAGCGAAAACAGCGTTGAGAACAATTCCAATTCGCTCGGAGCGCCCTATTGGAATGATGCGATTACCCCACAGCTAGATATGGCCGCGAACTACAAAAACAGTAGTTCACTGAACAGCTCTTACCGTAGCCAAGGATTCACAACACGATTAGCAATTCCTCCCAAAGGGATCTTTCGCGGTAACAGCGCTGTTGTGATTTGTGGCACCGGCAGCAATGATCGTGTTGTGCTGCGTCAAAACGTTTTTCAACACATCCACCTAACAGTGCCTAGCGGGCGCGGCCGCACCAATTATCCCAATTCACCGATGGGAGCCGTTGCCCTAGCGAGACAAGCACTGCTGGATGCCCAATGGTACGCGAAAGCTTGGAGTGCTTTTAATAGCGGTCAAGCGACCGCTCGCCCCGAACGTAATGACGCCCTCGCTGCTTTGCAACCATTGATTTCACAAAATCAAACAGCGCTGTTTGTTACAGGCGACGAACAGTATTTCCTGCGTGCCGATCGGTTCTCGCGCGAATTTAACCTGTCGGCTATCATGCTCGGCTCCGGTAAAGAATATCAACGTCTCGGCGCAATTAAACAAACCGCTCGCAGTATTATCGTACCTGTTGCTTTTCCGAAAGCACCCAATGTTGGCAGTATCGAATCGGCACGTGCTGTGTCACTCAAAACGCTAATGCATTGGGACATTGCCCCCGAAAACCCAGGCCGCGTTGCCAATGCTGGTATCCCGATAATGCTCACAAGCCATGGTCTCAATAAACGATCGGATTTTCTCAAAAACCTACGCCGTGCTGTTCAACGAGGACTCGATCCTGAACAGGCCCTAGCTGCTCTTACAACTCAACCAGCCACAACCCTCGGAGTAACAAACCTCGTGGGCACTGTCGCATCAGGAAAACTAGCAAGCTTGATTATTGCAACGGGCGATATTTTTAATGCAAAAACCAAGATCCATGAAGTATGGGTCGCCGGACAACGATTTGAACTCAACAAAAAACCACTCTTAGACGTCGGCGGGAACTGGAAACTGTCGCTCGGCAAAGAACCCGCGATATGGAACCTTGAACTTTCAGGGAAGGCTCCCAAACTATCCGGGCAATTGACACAAACCGTAAAACAACAAGATCAAGAAGACGATAAAGATGCCGAAAACGAAGCCGAGGAAGACGAACCACAACAAGTAATTATTCCGCTTACCAAAGTTTCACTGCGGGGTGCGCGGCTAAGTGCTGTCTTGCCCGGAGAACATTTTGGCCAAGATGGATTTATCATGTTTACCCTGATATTAATAGGAAACGATTCTGCCGCGGGTCCTGTTCACGGACAAGGGCAATGGACCACGCCGGACGGGACGATCACGGACATCACAATTACACGAAAAATTGAGAAAACAACTGAACCAGACGACTCAGCGAAACAAAAAAAGAAGGATGAAAAACCTGAGGCAGAAGATAAAGCTACCTTTGCGGTGAATTTCCCACTTGGTGCCTATGGCCGAGACACCAAACCTAATCAACCAAAAGCACTACTCATAACCAATGCAACCATTTGGACTTCCGCAGAACAAGGGATTCTACAAGAAGCCGACATGCTTGTTGAAAACGGAGTCATTGTCGCTGTGGGAACAGATTTAAAAGCCCCTCGCAGTGCGCTAGTTGTCGATGCAGCGGGCAAACACATCACTGCCGGAATTATCGATTGCCACTCACACATGGCAACCGATGGAGGAGTCAACGAGAGCGCACAATCCATAACCGCCGAAGTTCGCATCGGCGACTTTGTTGATTCACATGATATAACAATCTACCGCCAACTCGCCGGCGGCGTCACGATGGCCAATATTTTACATGGCTCCGCAAATCCAATTGGCGGACAGAACCAAGTGATCAAGTTACGGTGGGGTTCACTGGGAGAACAAATGAAATTTGCCGCAGCCCCGCCAGGCATCAAATTTGCTTTGGGAGAAAACGTCAAACAAAGCAACTGGGGAGATGAATATACGACACGCTATCCTCAAACTCGCATGGGCGTTGAACAAATTATGCGGGATGCATTTGTGCGTGCCCAGCAATATAAAAAAGATCACCTGCAGTGGAACAAGACACATCGGGGATTACCGCCGCGAGTTGACTTAGAACTCGAAGCACTACAAGAAATACTCGATGGGGACCGCTGGATTCATTGCCACAGTTATCGACAAGACGAAATCCTTACGCTCATGCGTACTTTAGAGCATTTCAATATTCAAATCGGTACCTTTCAGCACATCTTAGAAGGATACAAAGTGGCTAAAGAAATGGCGCAACACGGTGCTATGGGATCATCCTTCGCCGACTGGTGGGCTTATAAATTAGAAGTCTACGACGCGATTCCCTATAACGGGGCAATCATGCACAACGCCGGTGTCGTGGTCTCATTTAATTCAGACGATAAAGAACTCGGTCGCCACCTCAACCATGAGGCAGCAAAAGCTGTAAAGTACGGCGGCGTGCCACCAGCGGAAGCACTCAAATTTGTTACTCTAAATCCCGCCAAGCAATTACGTATCTCACAATATGTGGGGTCGCTTGAAACGGGCAAGCAAGCAGACTTTGTAATCTGGAGCGGTCCACCGCTATCGGTATTTAGCCGTTGCGAACAGACATGGATAGATGGCATGAAGTATTTTGATCGGGCCGATGATATTGCCCATCGAACTACGGTACTCGATCGTCGATCCACGTTGATCCAAAAAATACTTGCCTCAGGCGAAACAATGCTTGGCCCCAACGAAACCAATAAAAGTGATATCGATTTATGGCCCCGCGAAGATTTGTTCTGTGCCGGTCATAGCCATGCAGATGGGCGCTGTAACCATGGCGCTCAAATCCAACAAGGACGTTTACAACAGTTGATGCAAATGATCAACGAAGAGCAACGTCAACAGGAAGATAAAAATAACTAGTATCACTTAGCCTGAAAACGAACAATACTGTCCACACAAACTCATTTTCAAACCACAACTGGAATGAACATTATGCTTATTCGAATACTCACTAGCATCGCCCTGGTCGCCACCACTGCGAACCTACTCGCCTCACCTGAAGTACCCGGTGCCAAACAAACTCACCCCATCGCTTTAGTTGGTGGTACGATCCATACCGTCAGCGGTAAAACCCTGACCAATGCCACCTTACTGTTTGACAACGGCAAGATTACAGCTGTCGGTACTGGATTTGACCTACCGCAAAAATGCGAAGTCATCTCCATCAAGGGAAAGCATGTTTTTCCCGGCATGCTAGATGCATATACCAATATGGGATTGGTCGAGATCAATGCTGTGCGGGCTTCCAAGGATGAAAATGAAACGGGCTCTTTTAACCCTAATGTGCGAGCGGAAGTTGCGGTAAACCCAGACAGCGAGATCATTCCGACAACTCGCAGCAATGGCGTATTGCTCTGCCTTGCTGCTCCTTCAGGAGGCACCGTATCCGGTCGCTCGGCCGTACTGCAACTTGATGGCTGGACCTACGAAGATTTGACCATTCGCTCTGCTGTGGGCTTGCACATTAAGTGGCCATTAATGGCAGTAGTTAGCGATTGGTGGGTTACCAGTTCGGCCAAAGAACAAATTGCCTCTCGAGAAAAATCGCTGGCAAAGCTGGAAGAACAATTTACAACCGCTCGACTGTACGACAAGGCTCGACGAAGCAATCCTGATACTTTGGTCGACATGAAGTGGGAATCGATGCGAGCGGTACTCGCCGGCGATGTACCCATCATTGTAAGCGCCGATAACGCCAATCAAATTCAATCCGCAGTCGCGTTTGCCGTTCGCCAAAAGGTGAAGCTCATTATTAATGGTGGGTATGACGCTATCTACTGTGCGAAACTCTTGAAAAAACACAACATACCTGTAATCCTCGGTGGCGTATATCGTACTCCAAGACGTAGTGATGATTTCTACGACTTACCTTATGAAATTCCAGCGATGCTACATCGTCTCGGTGTCCAATTCTGCATTTCCTCCGATGCTCGTTTTGGCGCGTCTATGTCGCGCAATCTGCCTTATCATGCTGGCACAGCGGCTGCGTATGGCTTGGACAAAAACGAAGCGCTCAAAGCCGTTACACTTTATCCGGCTCAGATTCTGGGCGTCGCTGATCGCGTCGGATCACTCGATATTGGCAAAGATGCCACGCTTGTGATCACCAATGGAAACATCCTTGAAATTGCTACGCAAGTCGAACAAGCTTACGTTCAAGGGCGACGCGTCGATATGTCAGACCGCCATAAACGACTGTGGAATAAATACCAACAACGCTACAGCAAGTAGTCTACGTTTGTGGCTTCTAATTTAGTGTTATTAAACTGCCGGGGATGGCAACCGCGGCAAACCACGAACTTACTATAGCTCTTTTAGTGCCGTAATGATGTCTTGAATCGCTTCCCGCCCGTCACCGAATAACATCGAGGCATTGTCTAGAGCAAACAATGGATTGGGGATACCAGCATAGCCTGGGCCCAAACTACGTTTAATGACGACCACCTGTTGAGCCTTATCAACATCTAGGATCGGCATACCAGAAATTACTGTCCCCTCTTTCCGAGCTTCTGGATTTACAACATCGTTCGCTCCTAGCACAATGGCTAAATCAACCGTTTCGAATGTTGGGTTGATCTCTTCGAGCTCTTTAAGTTGTTCGTAATCTACGCCAGCTTCGGCCAGTAGTACATTCATGTGCCCTGGCATCCGACCAGCCACTGGATGAATCGCATATTCAACGGTCACCCCTCGTTTCTCAAGTATCTCCGCCATATCACTCACGGCGTTCTGAGCCTGTGCTACGGCCATTCCATATCCCGGCACAATCACCACTCGTTCGGCCATATCAGCCATCATCGCGACGTCAGCCGCAGTTGTACGTTTAACTGTTGCATAGACTTCGTCCGCATTAACATCTGCACCTACTTTACCACCGCCAAATAATACACTCAGCAAACTTCGATTCATCGCCACACACATCAAGCTCGTTAGAATAATACCCGAGGCTCCGACCAACGACCCAGCAATAATCAAGATATTACTGCCGACGACAAATCCTGTTGCCGATGCCGCGATGCCTGAATACGAGTTCAACAATGCAATCACGACTGGCATATCCGCACCTCCAATGGGAGCGGTCAATGTGTAGCCCAAGATAAATCCTAAACCGCAGATGGCGACATACAACAGAACCGCTTGGTCGGGAGAAGCACTTAACAGTGAATAGCCAGCCCAGCCGCAACCACACACTAATGCTAGGTTAAGAATATGGCGTAAGAACGTTGGTAGTGGGAAACCCTTCTTAAAGAACTTTAGTTCCTGAAGTTTTCCAGCGGCTACCGCGCTGCCGATAAAAGTAATCGATCCAATAAAACCCGATAACGCCGTCGCGATGTTTTTATCAACCGATAAATCTGTGGCAACAACCAAAGCTGCGCCAGCAACCAACACGGAAGCTAAACCGCCAATCCCATTAAAGACCGCAACTAATTGTGGCATTTCGGTCATCTTGACGCGTGTCGCCAAAATTGCACCAAATAATATGCCAATTATGCAACATAGGCCAATCACAAATAACGTAAATATCTGCAGCGACGCTAATTGTTCATTGGCCTTCATTATGGAAATAACGATAGCGATCGTCATTCCGAGGATGCCAAACATATTCCCACGTCGCGCTGTACGCGGATGCGCCATTAACTTGACCCCGAGAATGAACAGGATAGCCGCTAATAGATAAAATACGTCGTATATTACTTTCGAATCCACTCTGATTCAGCCTTAAAAAATTCGTTGAGTCGTCTGCTATGTTCCAGTAACTTGTAGCCCACTAAGTTGACGGCACTTTTTTACGTTTCGTAAACATACTCAACATCCGATGCGTCACGCCAAAACCACCAACTACATTTATCATCGCCAACGCGATCGCAATGCCCACGAGAACGACAGCAAGCTCATTTCCAGCTTTGGCACAATCAGCCGAAACAAGGATCGCTCCCACAATAGTAATTCCACTAATGGCATTGGAACCGGACATCAACGGAGTATGTAATTTTTGTGGAACTTTAGTGATGACTTCCACTCCCACGAAAATCGAAATGACAAAGATCGTCAGACCGGCGATCAGCATGGCATATTTATGATCATCAGCAGAGTCGCCGCTATCAGCGACAGCCACGGATTCATCGCCACCTTGTTCCGCTGACACGTTTTCCGCGGCCGAGGATGGTTTATCTTGTGCTAGCAGCAAACCTGTAAACAGAAACAGACACGCTCCGAGCATAATAATCAATTTGGATCGTTTTTCTAAATTCATTGCATTTGTTTTTCTTTTATTCACTTTGCGAGTCTTTATAAAAATCATATTCTTGTTCGTCTTCATCGTCGCTATTTAGATCCTCTTCATCGTCGCTATTTAGATCCTCTTCATCGTCGCTATTTAGATCCTCTTCATCGTCGCTATTTAGATCTTTTTCATCCGCTAATTCGATTTCAGCATCTAAATCATCGTCGACGTCGTCGCTGTAATCATCAGCATCCAGTTCACCAGCGGAATCTGTTTTCGCGTCAACTTCATCTGCTGGTTGCATGATCGCATCAAAATCATCGTCGCTGTAATCGTCAGCATCCAGTTCACCAGCGGAATCTGTTTTCGCTTCAACTTCATCTGCTGGTTGTATGATCGCATCAAAATCATCGTCGCTGTAATCGTCAGCATCCAGTTCACCAGCGGAATCTGTTTTCGCGTCAACTTCATCTGCTAGTTGCATGATCGCATCAAAATCATCGTCGCTGTAATCGTCAGCATCCAGTTCACCTGGGGAATCTACTTCCGCTTCATCCTCTAGTTCCATGTCCGCATCACGATCTTCGTCATCGAGGCTAAATTCATTTGATGGATCGTCTACTTCAGTAGGTGTGGCCATCGCCATCTCTTCCGCTTCAACTAGCATCGAGGCGATGCGTTCATTGACAACTTGACCGTCGTGCGAGACTAAGCAGCCCTGGATGATTTCGTCTTCCAAATCCAAGCTAATTTCACCTTCAGCATTGACAAGATGCAGCAAAAACTTGGTTATGTTATTGCCAAACATCTGGCTCGCGTGGTTAGGGATTTCCGACGGGAGGTTTGTGGGTCCCAGAATCGTCACGTTATGGACAACCACTGTTTCATCAGCTTGCGTTAGTTCACAATTACCACCTCGTTCTGCAGCGAGGTCCACGATAACACTACCTGGCTTCATCGAGGCCACAGCATCTGCTGATATCAATAGCGGTGATTGCCGCCCCGGAATTGCGGCCGTAGTAATAACCACATCACTTTTCGCAACCAATTCAGCCATCAGTTCTCGTTGCTTGCCAAGAAACTCTTCGGATTGCTGTTTGGCGTATCCACCTTCGTCTTCAGCATCATCGGATTCCAATTGCACTTCGACGAACCGCGCACCAATACTTTCCACTTGTTCGCGGCAGTCGGGACGCACATCATAGGCTGAGACGACAGCCCCTAGTCGCTTCGCAGTAGCTGCTGCTTGTAACCCAGCAACGCCCGCTCCGATGATAAAGACTTTGGCGGCCTTCAATGTACCGGCAGCGGTCATGTTGAGTGGGAACATTCGAGGTAGTTCGTAAGCCGCATGCAACACAGCACGATACCCAGCAATCGTTGCCATCGAGCTCAGTACATCCATGCTCTGGGCTCGACTAATGCGCGGTATCATTTCAAGCGCAACTTGACTGACACCTTGTTCTGCTAGCATGCCGATCGATGCGGCGTTACCTAGTGGGTCACACATTCCAATTACAATTTGACCTGCGTGCATTAATTGAACATCATCATCGCCGTTGACCGCATTCGCGCCCGCACTGCGAACTTGTAAGAGAATATCAGCCGTAGCTGCTTCCTCACGAGCAATTAACCGTGCACCAGCCGCAGAATAATCTTCATCTGTAATAGATGAGCCAAGCCCCGCTCCTCGTTCAACAAGTATTTCATAACCAGCAGCTTGCAGCTTTTGAACATTTTCGGGCAATTTCATCGATTTTTCTTTATCTTGTTTTGTCGTGTATTTGTATTGACTATGCCCTCCACAAGATACCCAACTAACCACCTTTCGTATAGACCGAACAGTCCTACAAGTGTTGCTGTGTGCCGCAGATCAGCCCATTTGACCTAATCGGACGGTCGGTATATCTTGAGTGTATAGCCGTTGAAAAACAACAAACTAAAAGTATTAAATAGCCCTTGTTAGGTCTAATTTACGGGGTTAGAATCGGCTGTTTCCACTAATTTAATATAATCTCCTTATATGAGGACAGTACGTTGGTCGCTCAAAAGACCTACATGGCGAAACCTAATGAAGTCACCCAAGATTGGTGGCTCGTAGATGCTGCAGAAAAGGGAGTCGGACACCTTGCTTCTGAAATTGCAGTTATCCTCATGGGCAAAGATAAACCGACTTATACACCACATGTTGACACTGGCGATTTCATCGTCGTTGTGAACGTCGAAAAAGTTACGTTCAGTGGTAAAAAGTGGGAGCAAAAAACATACACTTGGTACACTGGCTATACAGGGCAGAAATCGATTACCGCTGCGAAGCGACTAGAAAAGTCTCCAGAGCTTATTCTTACCGAAGCTGTTCGTCGGATGCTACCCAAGAATAAACTAGGACGCAGAATGTTGGCCAAACTAAAGGTTTTCGTTGGCCCCGATCATACTCATCAGGCGCAAGACCCGCAGCCTCGTGAGTTGGCTTAATTTTTCACACCTCTAAACGAAGTAAATAAATAAGATGCCAGCAGTCGTAAGAAAATGTAAATCCAATCAAGACAGTCTTGGAACTGGACGCCGTAAATCATCTGTAGCTCGTGTCCGAGTTCGTCCTGGTACAGGCCAGATCACCATCAACAAACGACCTTTTGAAGATTACTTTAAATTCGCTCAAAATCGTCGTGCTGTATTAGAGGTCCTGGAATTAACCGGTAACACTGATGATGTCGATGTCATCGTACTATGCAACGGTGGTGGCACGACTGGACAAGCTGGTGCTGTTCGAATGGGTTTGGCTCGAGCTATGGTCAGCCATAACGAAGAAAACTTCCTCGCTCTGCGTAGCGGTGGCTTCCTGACTCGTGACTCACGAATGAGTGAACGAAAAAAGCCTGGTTTGCATGGTGCTCGTCGAGGATCTCAGTTCTCGAAACGTTAATCGTCGCCGCTTAACCGACGTATTGCATCACCAGCGTGGCTCGATCATTTTCGGCCCAAGTTGTCGAACGCTGCCGCTCATGATCACACTGTATTGATTCAATGCTGGCGATCAATTGCGCTGCTGTCAGCTCTGACTTTAATGCCGACGTAATCGCTTGTAGTTCGTCGACCCAGTTACGACCACGGTTGAATCCACATTCTGTTGAGGCAACCAAGAAATCTCCAGGCTGCATGATGTGACAGCGGTTTTCATATTCGCCATAGTCCATAATACCGATTTCAGGTGAGACGTTCTCTAAGACTTCGATACCGTTCGGAGTCACAACCAGTAACATCATCTCGCCAGCACAGCT
>Ga0208879_1000963_pt1 | contig 28329 bp, 25 predicted proteins | sample Knorr_S15_td_Bot_FD_185605 | JGI IMG/M metagenome (GOLD analysis project Ga0208879, IMG submission 185605) | Marine microbial communities from Southern Atlantic Ocean transect - Knorr_S15_td_Bottom_ad_5009_LV_A (SPAdes) (version 2) | ecosystem: Environmental > Aquatic > Marine > Oceanic | place...
ACCTCTGTCATCACGGCCACCCCTGTCGCGAGGTCCGCGGCGTTCCTCGCGTGGTGCGCCGTCAGAATCGCCGCCTTCGTTGCTCTGCTCGAGCAGGGCACGGTGCGACAGGTCGATTCGTCCCATGTTGTCGATATTGATGACCATCACTTCCAGCTCATCTCCGATACTGACCACAGACTCGACGTCGGGGATGCGGTGTTGTGCAAGTTCGCTGATGTGCACCATCCCGTCTTTGCCGGGAAGTATCTGCACGAAAGCTCCAAAGGGCATGATCCGCACTACTCGGCCGGTGTACTTATCGCCCACCTCAACGTCTTTTGTCAGTGCGTTGATAGCGTTCTCGGCCTTCTCGGCGTTGTCTTTGTCGGGAGATCCGATGACGACTGTACCGTCGTCCTGAACGTCGATGGTGACGCCGAATTCGTCGATCATTCCGCGAATGACCGAACCGCCGGGTCCGATGATTGCGCCGATCTTATCGGTCGGGATCTTGAGCGAGATCATTCGCGGTGCGTACTCGCTCAGGTCGTCACGGGTATCCGAAATTGCTTTCGTCATGCTGTCGAGAATCTGTAGTCGGGCGCTGCGGGCCTGTTGAAGGGCCTCGCCCATGATTTCGAATGTGATTCCCTTGACTTTAATGTCCATCTGAAGCGCGGTCACGCCATCACGGGTCCCTGCGACTTTGAAGTCCATATCGCCCGAGTGGTCTTCCGCGCCCTGTATGTCGGTAAGGATCGCGTATTTGCCACCGTCTCCGGTGATCAGTCCCATGGCGATTCCAGCGACCGGGGCCTTGATCGGCACACCGCCGTCCATCATCGCCAGAGTCCCGGCACAAACACTGCCCATCGAAGTCGATCCGTTCGAGCTGAGGGCTTCGGATACGAGCCTGATGGTGTACGGAAAGTCGGCCTGGCTTGGAACGACGGGCTTCAGGGCCCGCTCGGCAAGTGCACCGTGCCCAACCTCGCGCCGACCGGTAAAGCCGAATCGGCCGGCCTCGCCTGTGGAGTAAGGCGGGAAGTTGTAGTGATGAATGAAGTGTTTTTCGGTTTCCAGACTGTACGTATCGAGTCGCTGGCGCTCGCCTGCCGATGCAAGTGTGAGAGTGCCAAGTATCTGGGTTTCGCCCCGCGTAAAGATTCCTGAACCGTGGACCCGGGGAAGGTACCCGACCTCGGAGTTCAGCGGTCGCAGCTCGTCGAGCTTCCGGCCGTCGGGGCGGATGCTGTCTTCAAGTATCGTGCTGCGCACTGCCTCGGTCTCGAGTGCGTAGAGGGTCGACTTCACATGGGCCGGATCGTGGTCGTTCTCGAGTTTTTCGATAGTGTCGTCCATCAGGTCTTCGATGCGTTTCTTGCTGGTGGTCTTGTCGCCCCGTTCCTTGAGGGCTTTTACGAAACTATCGCCAACCAGTTCTCGTGTGGCCTTCTCGGCGGCTTTCTCTTCAGTAGTAACTTCGGGGGCTTCCCACTTTTCCTTGCCCACTTTCGCCTGGATCTCTTTGATCTGCTCGACTATTGCACCGTTGACTTCCTGGGCGAGTTCGAGCGCATCGAGAAGCACGTCTTCGGAGACGAAGTTGGCTCCAGATTCGACCATCATTGTGGCATCGCCGGTGCCGGCAACCATGAGTTCGAGGTCGCTTGTCTGCAGTTCTTCATATGTGGGGTTTACGACGAGTTCGTTATCGACCAGGCCGATTACACACGCCGCTATCGGGTCGTTAAACGCGATATCGGATATGACGAGCGCCGTTGACGCTCCGATTATTCCGAGTGCCGGGTACGGGTTGGTCCTGTCGGTCGCGAGAATCGTGATAATTATCTGGATTTCGTTGTGTATCGTCTTTGCGAAGAGCGGCCGGATTGGTCGGTCGATCATGCGGGCGGCCAGAATGGCTTCAGTGCTGGGTCGGCCTTCACGTTTGAAGAACCCGCCGGGGAGTTTGCCAGCCGCGTAGGCTTTCTCGGCAACATCAACTGTCAGGGGCAAAAAGTCTGCACCGGGCCGGCTTTTTTTTGAGGCTGTGGCGGTCGCCAGCAGCATGGTGTCGCCGTATCGGACGGTGACGGCACCGCCAGCCTGCATGGCAACTCGGCCGTGCTCAATTTCGAGCACGCGCCCGCCGACTTCCATTTCAAATTTGTTAATCATGTTTTTTCCTACTTTTTCTATCGTTTTGGGCTCTAAATCTTCTTGCTTATCAACGGGAGCCTGGGCCGGCCAATGAATGATGGCGGTGAGCCATGATCAGCAACAGTGGTTTGAGGAAGGCTGGGACCCGTTTGTTATTCGTGCCCGGGGAGCCTGCTGGATTCCGGTATTTCGCCCGTTAGCCCGTTTTTCGGTGATACCAGGCATTCCAGCGATCATGGATATTCCTGGCACTCAAGTACGCGCCGGGGGCTTGACTGACTGGTTACTTTCGAAGGCCGAGCTTGCTCACAAGCGTGCGGTAGCGCGTGACGTCTTCGCTGTTAAGGTAGTTGAGCAAACGGCGACGCTGACCGACCAACTTCAGCAGCCCGCGCCGGGTGCTGTGGTCGTGCGAGTGCTCGCGCAAGTGCTCCGTTAGCTCGGTGATCCGAGACGTAAGTAGTGCGACCTGAACTTCTGACGATCCTTTGTCGTTTTCGTGAGTTCGGTATTTTTCAATGACCGCGGTTCGTTCTGACTGATCCAAGTGCTGGCTCTCCGAGTTGCAAATACCCGGCTAGCGCTGCCGGCGATCCAAATAACGGGATTCTGTGATTTGTACTTCTTCTGTTAACTTCAATTTCGTTTCTGCGCTCTCGCAACCTCAGAAGAATATCACGACGTCGGCGTTTTAACATGTGGGTGTGAATGGTTTTGCAGCGGTGATTCCGATTCGTATCTCCTGATCTTGTGGCATAAACCTGGATTAAATTTGCCAATGTTAAGCGCCAGAATCAGTTCGGTTACCGAACAGTTGTCGTGAAAAACGTAGTGTAACCCGTATGCTGGCAGCTTGACAGTGAAGAAATTTCCCGAATAAGATTGCCTCTGGAACGCCACTTGCTCCGGCAGTAATTCGCGCGTAATGCGCGGGGATTACGCTCATCTCCGAACGAGTTGAGTGTTGCTGTTGCTCTCGGCACGTAAATTCAAATACTAGACTGGAGGACGGAGCCAAATGACAGGTCTGCTCCGCGGAAGGCTAAAAGTCTTCCTATTGATTGTTACGATGTTCGCCCTGTTGGCGGCTGTGGCGTGTCAGGGAGATCGTGGTCCTGCTGGCGCGGCTGGCGCACCTGGACTCCCCGGTAACTCTGGTGCACCTGGTAGTCCCGGTAACCCGGGTGAGACTGGTGAGCCCGGCGCCGCTGGTGCTCCTGGTGCGCCCGGTGCTGCTGGTGCTGCTGGTGCTCCTGGTGAGCCCGGTAACCCCGGTAACCCCGGTGCGACAGGCGCTGACGGCTCTGATGGCGCTACTGGTGCGACCGGCTCTGTTGGTCCGGCCGGTGCGGACGGCACTACACAGATCGCTGGCCTCACGGTCCTCGACGCTAATGGAACTTCCGTCGGCGCGATTGGATCAACGGGCGGCGCAGCTTCGATCACCATAGTTGGTGGTGGCTTCGCTAAAGATGAGCAAATCTCTGTTGCAGTAAAGAAGGGCGGATTCGACGTTCTTCTGTCGAGTTCAACCTCAAAAACTAACGACTCGACTACGATTGCAAACGTCAACGGAGCTTTCCTGCTCACCGTAGATCTGGACGGCTACGAAATTGGTCTGCTTTACACAGTCACTGCAACCGGTGACCAGGGTAACCGCGGTGCGTCAGTCTTCTGGCTGGTTGAGAAATAACCGCTGAATCCATGGATTCTGAAGACGCCCCGGCCTGGCCGGGGCGTCTTTGATTTAACCTTTCCTAACCCGATTCGGCCAGTACCCCAAGCCATATGCGATGAACTCAGAGATACCGACGATTGAAAGTGCGACGCTCGATGACTACGAGGCAGTTGCGCATCTACATTTTCTGAGCCATACCGTGTCTTTCGCACCGTTCGCATCGGCGCGGTGGCTGAATTCGAGAAGGGTTGACGACTATCTATCGAGGTGGCGGAAAACGCTCAGTTTGGCGGCTGGTGGCGAATCTACTCTGATCGCACGACTATCGGGCGAAGTGGTCGGCATGGTGCGGGTCGCCCGGTCAAATGTAACGGTGTCTGAACCAGGTTCGATCGGCGCAGAACTAACGGGCATGCAGGTGTCGCCCGATCTTACCGGTCGTGGGATAGGCAAGTTGTTGATGCAGAGGTCTCTCGACTATATTCGTGATCAGAACTTCGGCCGGGTGGTGCTGGGAGTGATTGCCGCAAATACCGGGGCCCGGCGTTTTTACGAGTTGCACGGCTGGTTGCTGGTTGAAGAGCGTCCCGATGGTGTCGAGGGCGTGCCGGTAGTGGTCTACGAGCTGGGTCGATGAGCCTTGAGGAACTGGCTGCGCCGGGCATCGGGGCGATGGCCAATTTGATTCGCGATTGCAGCTAGTTCACGTCGTTAGGCTGCTGCTCGACCAGTTCTACTTTGACTCGCCGTATTCTCCGACCGATGATCGATTGGACTGTGATTCTCAGGCCTTCGACAAGAACGGTATCGCCGGGAGACGGCATTTTGCCCAGTTCCCGGAAAACCAACCCGCCGACAGTGTCGAAGCCGTCGGCGACGATCGCAGTCCCGAGCGTCTGGTTCATGGTGTCGATCGAAGCACCGGCGTCGGCAACCATTTCAGTGGCACCCGTCGATTCGACTTCGGGGCCATCGACATCGAACTCATCGATCAGTTCGCCAACGATCTCTTCAATCAGGTCCGTAACGGTCACGAGCCCCGAAACGCCGCCGTATTCGTCGACAACGATCGCCATGCCAGTACGGTGTTCCTGTAGCTGCCTGAGCAGCCGTTCAAGGCTCTGCGACTCGGGGACATGCAGTGCGGGGCGGGCGAGGTCCTGCACTGGACTCTCGGGATCAGCACCGTTGTCCAGGGCCGAAAGCACGTCGCGGGCAAATACGACGCCCGCTATCAATTCGTCGTTCTTTTCGTAAATCGGGATCTTGCTGTGCCCGCCCACCGACATCAAATCGGCAATGGCCGCGATGCTGGCGGTGGCTGAAGATGTGTTCATATCGACGCGGGGAACCATGATTTCGCGAACTTTAACGGTGTCCATTCGCAGGATTCCGCGGATCATTCTCAGCTCGTTCTGATCTGCGGGAATAACGGACTCTTCGAGAAAATCGAGACTCTCTTGGAGGGCAGCTGACACATCTTCGCCGACCGCTACTTCTCCGCGCCCCCTGGAAAGCGAAAAGTCGACTCCGTGTGATATTCCTGGAATCACGCTGATCCAGCGCAGGAGCGTACCGGTCGGTCGGCTGATGGTCCTTGCCCAGTTACGCCGGAGTCCAGAAAGCCCAGATGCGACCAGTTGCAGTGTGATCGCTCCGGCGGCGGTTGACGCTACGCCGAGAGCCATCATGTAGCCGGACCCGGCCGTGCCGCTCCCCGATTCGGCAATTACGAATACCGAGAGAGCCGCCGACATTAGCGCGGCAGCCTGCAAGCTTCGGCCCACAAGGGTCGCTTCAGCCCTGAGCCGACCTGCGAAGCCGTAATCGTGGTCGTGTTCGGTATCGCCGTTCACGTTCACATTTCCGCCGGCGTTCCCGTTCAGATTTCGCGCCGTCGAAGGGAGTGGGTTTATTCGGGTACCGAGCGACGATATTGCCAGTGCCACGAGGAAGAACAGCCCACCAGAAATAGCCAGGATCAGCAGTAAAACGAGTTCAGATGCCATTATCCATGCACCTCAACATTCGTAATCTGCCGCTTCGGTTCCGGGGGTTGGCCGGAACTGTCGGGTTCTTCGATATTCCCTGTCATTTGCTCGTGATTCCTACACACCGTACTAGTAATGCACTCAGATCGATTCGTTACTTCGACTTTATAGATTTTGCTGGCACTCCGGCGACGGTGTCACCCGGGGCGACATCTGTCCGAACAACCGATCCGGCACCGGTTTTTGCCAGTTTTCCGATGGTCACGGGGGCAATCAGCATCGTGCTCGAACCAATTAGTGCTCCATCGGCGATTACGGTTTTGTGTTTGTCTTTTCCGTCGTAGTTGCAGGTAACGGTGCCTGCACCAATGTTCACGTTTCTGCCGATCGTGGCGTCGCCTATGTAGCTGAAGTGCGCCACGCGCGAGCCAGAGCCGATCACCGAATTTTTTATCTCAGCAAGGTTACCGACCTTCGAATGGGGTTTGAGTTCGGAACCGGCGCGGAGCAGAGAGTTTGGGCCGACAGACGCCTGTTCGCCGACCACAGAATCGACGACGCGGGCACCATCAACTGCGGCTCCATCGTGAATTTCACTTGCGTAAATCTGGGTGTTCGGGCCGATCACCACGCCCGCCCCGATCCTGGTGCCAGTTCCCAACTGGGTCCCTGCCCCGATTTCCGTGTCGTTACCAATTTCGACTCCGATGTCGATGTAAGTGGTTGCGGGGTCCTGGAGTGTCACGCCGCGCAGCATGTGTGAATCGTTTATCCGTTGGCGCATGATCCGCTCGACGTTCGCGAGTTGCACAAGGTCGTTGATCCCGAGTCCGGCCTCAGCGTCGGATATGACGATTGCGGAGCGGTTTATATCGGACGCTCTCTTGATCACATGCGGCAGGTAAAATTCCCCGGTTTCAGCGGGCTGAACCGAATCGAGTTCGTTCCATATCCACGCGCTGTCGAAGCAGTACCAGGCCGTATTGATCAGGTTACTTTCCAGCAACTCGGCGCTCGCTTCGTGTTCCTCGGCTACGGAGACCGGGCTGCCTGTAGCATCGAGTTTTATTCTGCCGAGTCCTGCAAGATCATCTACCCGTGCCCCGAGCACAGTTACGGCTGCGTGCGACTCGTCGTGGACTTTCAGCAACTGCCGGACAATATCGTCGGTCACAAGGACCATATCCACCGGCGCAACTACCAGCGTACCTGTCCCAGACGTGGCTGATCGCGCAGTGTTAAGGGCATCGGCAGTACCGTGTTGTTCGGGCTGGATGGCAAGTCGAATATCGGGGTGTGCGTCGGATTTGAGGGTGTCGTTAAACTCCGGCGATTCGGCCAGGTCCGGGGAGGTAACGACAATGACTTCGTCGATACCTGCAGACCGCATGGTGCGAATTCCGTGACCGAGCAAGGCCAGACCAGCGACCTTGTGGAGCGGCTTCGGGGTGCTGGAGCGCATCCGCGTGCCTTTTCCAGCGGCGAGGATAATTCCTGTGGTGGTCATTGGCCGACCACCTTTTTCAGACATCGAGATATGTCCTGAAACGCACCTCGCCGTTTCCTGTGATCGAGTTTCACAGGATACGGCGTGCCCTGTTGTAAGCGTGTACTAATAAGCGGCGGTATTGGTCAATAGTATCTTCCATCGTAAAGATCGCGGCTATTCTGCGTCAACTTATTCAGGCACGCGTAACACTGAGTACGTTTCACTATCGGGTCCAATCCGGCGGTTTTGCATCGCCGAAACGGTCGGTTCGATTGTTATAGTTGAGGAGCCTGGAGAGGTGGCTGAGTGGCTGAAGGCGCCGGTCTCGAAAACCGGTATATGCATCCGCATATCGCGGGTTCGAATCCCGCCCTCTTCGCCATATATCCGCTGATATCGACCTGTCGCCGGTCGGTACTGGCAGGTGCGGCTGCCGGTCAACACGGTGGCACGCCGTCGCGGAGAGGTGCCAGAGCGGCTTAATGGGCACGCCTGGAAAGCGTGTGTGGGTGCAAGCTCACCGCAGGTTCGAATCCTGTCCTCTCCGCCATTTTTTCCGGTCGGCAGCCCTGTGGACCGTGTTGAGAGGCGACAGTGCGGGCCGCGTACCTGCATTCAGCACTTATCGCGTGCTGTGCGACACGGCCACTTGCCACATGTCGTTCGAATGGGCCATTATTCCCCGCATGGAAGACATCAAGTACTGGGTTGCGTTCCACCAGATTTCCGGCATTGGTCCCGCGACTTTCGCCAAATTGGAAGCGCGGTTTGGCGATCTAGAGTCGGCGTGGCGCGCCCCCGTTTCCGACCTGATAGCCGCCGGTGTCAAACCCAAGGTTGCAGCCGAAGCCGGTCGGTTTCGTGATGCCAATGAGCCCGATGAGGTGATGGGGACGCTGGGCCGTTTAGACATCAAGGCGCTACACCTGCGTCATCCCGATTACCCTGCCAGGCTTGCCGAAACACCCCTGGCACCGAGTGTGATTTACCTGAAGAGCAGCAGTGGAACCATGCTCCCGGCCGATGAGCAGGCCATCGCCGTGATCGGTTCACGCGATGCGACTCCGTACGGATTTGAGATGACACGGCGTATTTCTTACGATCTTGCCAGGGCGGGGGTCACCATTGTTTCTGGCCTGGCGCGCGGCATCGACAGTGCCGCTCACAAGGCAGCCCTTGAAGCCGGTGGGCGCACGATAGCCGTGCTGAGCTCCGGACTCGACCAGGGTGTATCCGCAACGGAACATCCCGATCGCAGACAAGATTGTTCAGAATGGTGCCCTGCTGACCGAGTACCCGCCCGGGGTGAGTGCGCTCCCTAAGCACTTCCCGCGTCGTAACCGGGTCATCAGCGGACTGTGCCGGGGTGTGCTCGTTGTCGAGGCAGCGTTCAAGAGCGGTGCGATGCTGACGGTGAACTGGGCGCTCGAACAGGACCGGGATGTGTTCGCGGTGCCGGGAAGTGCGTTAAGCGAAACGAGTAAGGGGACAAACTGGCTCATCCAACAGGGTGCAAAACTTACGGCGACTGCAGACGATATTCTCGAAGAGTTGAGCATCGAAAGAAAGCCGCTGCACGATCGGGCAACAGCTTCCACAAAAGCCCCGGGGCGCGCGATGGGCGGGGAAGGCAAGATTTCGACAGATAATGGCCAAAATGCACTTGACAGCCTCGCGCGTGATAACAATGGGTTAAGTATCGAGCAGCGTGTGCTCGGCCTTCTCGAAAGCGCTGAAGGCCCGTTGCACGTAGATGACATTACGAGAAAACTGGGTGTGGCTGCGGCGACAGTCAGTTCAATTCTCGCAATGCTTGAACTGCGGGGTTCGGTCCGGCAGGTCGGCGCGATGCTGTTCACTGCGGATAACGAAAGCCCGGTGATATCGAAATGACAATAGCTATTTTCTGGCAAGAGGTGCTGACAGTTTGGCAAAACGAGATCTGGTCATCGTGGAATCTCCGGCGAAAGCCCGAACCGTAGGTCGGTTCCTGGGCGACAAATATGTCGTCAAGGCGTCGATGGGGCACGTTCGAGACCTGCCGACGGATACGTTGGGCATCGATGTCGAGAACGACTTCGCTCCCGAATATGTGAATGTCAAGGGCCGGGCGACGTTGATCGCCGAGATCAAGAGAGCTGCAAAGCAGGCGGATTCGGTCTATCTCGCAACTGACCCGGACCGCGAAGGCGAAGCGATCTCATGGCACCTGGTGGAAGCCGCGGACCTCGGCAAAGTGAGCAACCTCAAGCGGGTGGTTTTTCACGAAATTACTGATACCGCCGTGGCGGAAGCGTTCGCCAAGCCGCGCGAGATCGACATGGAGTTGGTGAACGCCCAGCAGGCTCGCCGACTGCTTGATCGCCTCGTCGGGTTCAAGCTCAGTCCAGTCCTGTGGAAAAAGGTGAAGCGAGGTCTTTCGGCTGGACGGGTTCAATCAGTCGCCCTGCGAATTATCGTCGACCGCGAACGTGAAATCGAGGCGTTCAAGCCAGAGGAATACTGGGTAATTTCGGTCGATCTTGAAACCGATACGGGGACTCGCAAATACAATTTCAACGCAACATTGAGTGCCGTCGCTGGTCAAAAAGGCAAGCCTGTAGTCGGCAATGAGACGACCGCAAGCGCTATCAAAAATGACCTCGATTCAGCCGCATACGTGGTTTCGAGCATCAGCCGCCGTGAGGCCAGACAACGCCCAGGACCGCCGTTCACTACCAGCACGCTTCAGCAGCAAGCTGCCCGATCGTTCCGGTTTAGCGCACAGCGCACGATGCGCATCGCGCAGGACCTCTACGAAGGTATCGAGTTGGGCAGTTCCGACCCGGTCGGTCTCATCACATACATGCGTACCGACTCGGTGAATCTCGCGCAGAACGCGCTAGCGGAGGCCGAGGCGTTTATCAGGGCGGCGTATGGCCCGGAGTACACGTCGGGCCCGAAGCGCTATAAGACCAAGAGCAAGTCGGCACAGGAGGCACATGAGGCCGTCCGGCCTACGTCAGCCGAGAACACACCCGAAAAGGTGGCACCGTTCCTTTCGAGTGAACAGCTGCGGCTTTACACCATGATCTGGAAGCGGACGATAGCCAGCCAGATGACCGACGCCATTGTCGATAACACCGGCGTCGATATCGAAGCGACCGCGTCAAATGGCAACGTGCACACGGTGCGGGCAACGGGGTCGGTGATCAAGTTCGACGGATTCCGAAAGCTATACATCGAGACGCGTGACGAGGACGCGGAGGATGAGGACAGCAAGCAGTTGCCGGCGATGAATGAAGGAGATGCGCTCGATAAGAAGAGCGTGAACGCCGACCAGAAGTTCACCCAACCTCCGCCACGGTTTACCGAGGCAAACCTGATTCGATTTTTGGAAGAACAGGGAATCGGCCGCCCTAGCACGTACGCCTCGATTGTGGGCACAATCGAACGAAGGCAGTATGTCGACCGGGAGAAGACGCGGTTCAAGCCGACCCCGCTGGGTATCGGAGTATCGGATTTCCTTACAGAACACTTTTCGAACATCATGGACACCGGGTTCACCTCGGGGATGGAGTCGAAGCTGGACGCTGTTGCAGAGGGCGAGCAGGACTGGGTCGAGATGCTGCGTGAGTTCTTTGGCCCATTTGAAAAAATGGTCGACGACACGCTTGCGAATGCCGAAAGGGTTGATCGCAAAACGCTTGTTCAGAGGAGCGAAGAGAAGTGTGAAGGCGGCGATTATCTTATTGTTCGGACGGGACGATTCGGCAAGTTTTTATCTTGTGGAAGGTTCCCGGAATGCCGTGTTGCGATTTCGACTCGGCCAGGAGAACGCGCCACGGGCGAGGTCAAGGAAAACTGGGCGATTGCCTGGAAAACCGCGATGGAGAAGTGCGCTATTGTGCACCCAGAGGCGGCTGCCGCAGTTGCAGCAGAGGCCGAGGCGAAGCGGGGATCGCGCGGTAAAAAGCGATCGGCAAATGGCAAGACTGCCAGAAAGTCGAAGCGCCGGACCAAGGCAGCGGCGAAATAACGCGATAGCCGGGATCGCCCTGGAGGCGGTTCGATAATGGCCACTGCTGGTGCTACTTCTACAATATGGTTGCCGTCGCCAGCCATGGAGGGCGTGCTGCAGCAGGGTCGATACCCACAGTATTCACGCCATATACGCGAATATGCGGTTCACATCGCCACAACGCGCCAGCTTGCGGAGCACACGGTCCGCAATTACATAAACGACCTGGTCCCGCTCATTACGTACCTTGGCGAACAGGGCGTTTCTGACTTCGCGGCAGTTGACCGTCTGTTCCTGCGCGGGTACCTGGCGTGGCTGATGTCGATGGGTATCAGACGCAGCAGCGTCACGCGCAAGCTATCGGCCGTGAGGTCGTTTTTCCGATTCCTGCGACAGGCTGGCGTGATCGAAGTCGATCAGACAAGCCTCGTAACCGGTCCACGGCGGGAATCGAGGTTGCCTGCGATCGCTTCAAGTTTCGAGATCGACCGGCTCCTTGATGGACCAGATGTGGCGACCGACGCTGGTATCAGGGACCGCGCCTTGCTCGAAGTGCTTTATGCCGCAGGCCTGCGAGTATCGGAGCTCATTGCAATGGACCTTGGTGATCTCGACTTGAAGTTGAGAGAGGTCCGTGTTGTCGGTAAGGGCTCAAAACCGCGGGTGGTGCTGATTGGCGATCACAGCGTTCGCTGGCTTGAGCGGTATCTCGGCGATGTCAGGTCCAAATTCGTGAGCCGGCGGTCGGATGCTGCAATATGGATGAGCCGGTCCGGGAGCAGGCTGTCGGCCCGCTCGGTGCAACGTATCGTGAAAAAGTACGCACTGGCAGCCGGTCTCGACCCCGATTTTCACACGCATTCGATTCGGCACAGTTTTGCCACTCACATGCTTGATGGCGGAGCAGATCTACGGGTTGTTCAGGACCTGCTGGGTCACGCCAGCCCTGCGACGACTCAGATCTACACCCACGTCTCGACCGAACAGGCACGGCGCGTGTATCTCGGGGCCCATCCGAGGGCGAAGAGGACTGCCCGTCCGCGGTCAAACATGGAGAATTCGAGCGACTTGACGTAGTACGCTTGTTTCACGGACCTCTGGTGTCCACCTGGATTTGGGCTCCGGGATCAACGAAAGCCAACCCGACACCCGATTGCAGCGGAGCGCGATGGGAGCGCAATTTGCCAGCTACGATTCTTGTAATAAATGGACCTAACCTGAATAATCTCGGCAAGCGAGACAGCTCGCTCTACGGCACCAAGACGCTGGTCGATATCGAGGCGGATATTTCGGCCAGGGCGTTTGAACTTGGCGTCGGAGTAAAGTTTTTCCAGTCGAACCACGAAGGCTCGATAGTCGACTTCATCCAGGAATCTACGGCGGGTGCCAGCGGTGTCATTATCAACGCCGGGGCGCTGACGCAGGTCGGGTACTCGATACTTGATGCGCTGCTGGATGCGGACCTGCCGTTCATTGAGGTCCACCTGTCGAATATTCATGCCCGTGAAAGATTTCGACAGAGGTCGGTTTTCGCTTCGAAGGCGATCGGCCAGTTGGCGGGATTCGGGCCAGCCGGGTACATTTACGCCCTCGACCACCTGGCGTCGGTCGTCAACAGTTAGTTCTTCTTACGGAGCCTTCTTTATATTGGCAGTGAGCGATTTCCGATTCCCCTCGCGTGTGCAGAAACTTCGCGAGCGCCTCGTAAAAGATGACCTGGACGCGTTGTTTCTGAGCAACGGTGAGAACCGCCGGTACATTTCCGGGTTTACGAGCAGCGCCGGTTACCTGCTGGTGACGCAGGACGAGGCGGTGGTATGCACCGACTTCCGTTACACCGAGATGGCAGCCCAGCAGGCGCCCGGATGGCGGGTTGACCGGATTGGCGGCAAGCCCGACTGGCTTCCGAAGCTGGTCAACGAGCTCGAGATCAAGACGCTGGGCTTTGAGGCGGACGATATGACGGTCTCGACTCTGGAACGGTTTAAGAAGTCGCTCAAAGAGGGTGATGCCGACTCCGAATTGAAGCCGACGACGGGTATTGGAGTGGACCTGCGGGCATACAAAGACCCCGAAGAACTGGAGCTTTTGCAACGTGCGATCGACATAGGCGATGAGGCGTTTGAGAAGACTGCGGCCCAGCTGGTGGCCGGGATGACTGAAAAAGAGGCGGCCTGGATATTCGAAAAGGCGGTGAGAGAACTGGGTGCGGAGTCGATTTCTTTCGACACGATTGTTGCGGTGGGGCCGAACGCGGCTCGGCCTCATCATGCGACGAGCGACAGCCCGCTGGTCGAGGGTCAGACGATTGTTTTCGACTGTGGTGCGAGGTACCAGGGTTACTGTTCAGACCTGACGCGCACGGTGGTCCTCGGCGAGCCGGACGATGAGATGAAACGCGTTTACGATATTGTGCTGGCTGCGCAGTTGGCGGCCATTGAGATGGTTGAAGCCGGGATGACCGGTGAAGAGATTGACGCCATCGCCAGGAAAATCATCACGGAAGCCGGTCATGAAAACGACTTCGGGCACAGCCTGGGGCACGGGCTGGGTCTGGAAGTGCACGAAAATCCCGGGGTTGGGCCGAATGCGAAGGGCAAGCTCGAAAATGGAATGCCGTTTACGATTGAGCCGGGCATTTACATCCCCGGATGGGGCGGCGTGCGCATTGAGGACGTTGTGGTGCTCGAAGATGGCAGGGCTCGCGTGATGAGTCATGCCGCTAAAATGGAGTTCTAACTTCTTCACGATCAAAGAACGTGAATCTTGATAACGTGACGCCGGTTGCCATTCGACCAAAACGAAAGCCAGACCGGAATCCCGAGCCAGACGGCAAACAGATACTACGATGACAATTTCTTCCAGTGAAATTCGCAGAAATATGACCATCATCCTGGATGGCGAGGTCTACCAGATTCTTGACTGGCAGCACCGGCAGGCCCCGAAGGCCCCGCCAACTCTCACGCTGAAGGTACGGCAGGTGAAAACGGGCAATGTTTACGAACGTAAGCTCCAGGGCAACCAGAAGCTGACCCGGGCCGAAGTCGAGACGCCGACGGTGCAGTACCTGTACCCCGACGGCGATATGCATAACTTCATGAATACCGAGACGTTTGACCAGTTCGCAATTACCGAGGAGGTACTCGGCGACGCCTTGAAATACATTTCTGAGGGCGACACGATCGAGGTGATGATGTACAAGGGCGTGCCGCTTTCTGTTGAGGTCCCTTCATCGGTTGTACTTGAGATCGGTCAGACCGAGGTCGGTTTGCGGGGCGACACCCAGAGCGGCGCGACCAAGCCCGCGACGACCACGACGGGACTTGTGCTGCAGGTTCCGTTGTTCATCGCGAAAGGCGACCGGATCACGGTCAATTCGACTACCGGTGAGTACACCGGGCGAGCGGACTAGATCTTTAGGGACGGAGGGTGTTAGTTCCTTCTCCCCGGGGAGAAGGTCAGGTTGAGGGGAATGCTTACGGTGGATGCCAGGGCGCGCCGAGAAGGCAATTTCTACTCGGCAACTCTCCCCTCACCCCAGCCCTCTCCCGAAGGAGAGGGAGTTCGACATCCAAGCGCAACCGGTTGTGAAAGAATGCGTGAATGACGAGTTCCGAAGAATCTGACCAGGCTGCGGGTTCGAGCCAGACGGCCTACACCGTTAGCGCGGTCGCCGAGTATCTCAAAGCCAGCCTGGAGTCGGACCCGCGACTGGCCGACCTGATGGTGGTCGGGGAGGTGTCGGGATACCGGAACCCGTCTTCGGGGCACCATTACTTTGCGCTCCGCGACGAACAGTCGGTGCTTCGTTGCGTGATGTTTCGTGGCGGTCGGGGCGGGCAGTTCCTGAGCGACGGAACCCAGGTAATCTGCCACGGTCGGATTTCTATCTATACCGCCCGGGGCGACCTGCAATATTACGTTGACCAGGTCGAGCCAGACGGGGTCGGCGCCCTTCAAAAAGCATTTGAAGAGATGCGCAGGCGACTCGAATCCGAAGGTCTGTTCGAGTCCGGCCGCAAGCGACCACTGCCAGTAATGCCGGCTCGGATCGCGGTAATTACGTCGCCGACCGGGGCAGTCATCCAGGACATCCTGAACGTGCTCACTCGCAGGTACCCGCTGGCCGAGGTCGTCCTGATTCCGACGGCGGTCCAGGGCGAAAAAGCGGCAGCCGAAATCGTCACGGCGTTCCAGGCGTTGAACGCGCTCGACGATATCGACGTCGCGATCGTTGCGAGGGGCGGCGGGTCGCTTGAAGACCTCTGGTCGTTCAACGAGGAGGTGGTCGCCCGTGCCATATTTGCCAGCAACGTTCCCGTAATTAGTGCGATAGGACACGAAACAGACACGACTATCGCCGACCTGGTGGCCGACGTGCGTGCGCCAACTCCATCGGCAGCCGCCGAAATTGTCGCACCTGCGGTTGCCGACCTGGCCGGAGACGTCGCTGGATACGCGGGGCGAATCGACGAAATTGTTGGCAGGGTTCTCAGGGACAGCCGGTCGCAGTTCGAACTCGCGGTCGATCGAATGAACCTGAGAGTTCCCGACACCGCGCTGCCGAGGCAACGGATCGATGATCTGTTGGCCAGGGCACGGCTGGCCGGACAGCGGCTTTTGGAATCGTCGAAGCTGCGTCTTGCAACGGTCGAGGCTTCACTGGGAGCACTCGGGCCGGCAAAAATTCTCGGCCGTGGTTACACGCTCACCCGCCTTGCCGACGGGAGCGCTGCGACGAGTGCATTGCAGTTCGAAGCGGGCGACAGGATGGCTGTAACGTTTGCAGATGGCTCGGTCGATGCAACTGTCGACCGTTCTTCGCCTGGCAAAGCTCCCAGCGACAAAGAGCCGGGGGACGCGGCTGACGATTCTTGAGAATTCCCATCGCCGGTCGTCCCGGATTACCGGTCAATAGATACAATTAGCATCCGTTCGACGACACCGGAATAAACATGGCCGAAACTACCGATCAACAGGGTTCCAACCCCCCCGCGAAATCGTTTGAGAGTGCGTTTGGCGATCTCGAGGAGGTCGTGCGCAAGCTCGAAGTGGGCGGGCTTTCTCTCGACGAAGCGACAAAATTGTTCGAATCGGGAATGAAACTGGCGACGAAGTGCAACGAAATTCTTTCGGCGGCCGAATTGAAGATCACCCGGCTGCAGGCCAACTTTGCCGAGCAGATGAACCTCGACCTCGTTTCGGACGATGCCGCCGAAAACGGTTCCCAGGACGAGGACGCGTAGCCCGTGGCAGACACAGGTACGGCGGCTGAATGGCAGATCGCTCCGGGGACAGGAGCACTACTCAGGGTCGGCTGGTTCTCATCCGGGCGCGGTGAAGGTTCGTACGGCCTTCTAAAAGCGGCGCTGGATACTATCGAAACGGGTGACCTGCCTGTTGAGCTTCCGTTCGTTTTCATCAACCGTGTGAAAGGCCAGACGAAGCGTACCGACCGGTTCCTGGAACTCGTCGAAGCCCACGATATTCCGCTGGTCACACTTTCTTCCCGCGATTTCAGGCGGTCTCACGGCAACAGGCCGTGGGCTGAACTCCGTGAGGAGTTCGACCGGGCTGCAATCGAGCTGTTGCGCCCGTACAGCGCCGACATCGCAGTTCATGCGGGTTACATGCTGATCGCCCCCCTGCTGTGCTCTGAATACCTGACGCTGAACATCCACCCTGCCCTGCCCGGCGGGACTATTGGAATGTGGCAGCAGGCTGTCTGGGACGTGATCGCCGGAGGGCTGGACGAGGCCGGGGCGATGATCCACGTTTCGACCGAAGATGTTGATGAGGGCCCGGTGGTTGCGACTTCGCGTTACTCGGTTAGAGGTGAAGGATTTGATTCTCTCTGGACCGAGATTTCCGGCTCTGACATCGGCGCATTGAGAGAGGATCCCGGCGAGGAATTACCGTTGTTCAGGGCGATACGTGATGCGGGTCTGCTCCGTGAGCGGCCGTTCCTGATCGAGACACTTAGGGCGGTGGCCACCGGGCGAATCGACCCGACTGGAGCCGGGGAGGTCGTTGACCTCACGCCGGTGGTTGAGCTGGCAGCGGGCGGTTAGTGCGGGGCCCTCAAGGATCGGTGGATGTAATTCGGCCCGATTACCAATAATGGTCCGTGCAACAAGAGACCCCGGCTGCGTGCCGGGGTCTTTTTCGTATCCTGCGGGATCTTGCGGGCGTGTCTGACTACGCCGCGGCGGTATGCTTGTTGTCCGGCAATTTGCCGTCTACGCGGTTGCCATCTTCATCGAGAAGAATCGGCCAGTTGTTATCGTTGACCGTGTCGGCGCCGATGATGCACTTTGCCACGCCTTCCATTGAGGGCAGTTCGTACATGACGTCGACAAGAAGCTCTTCAACGATAGCTCGCAGGCCACGTGCTCCCGCCTTGCGTTCACGAGACAGCTTTGCGGTCGCATCGAGTGAAGCCTCGTCAAACTCAAGCTCGACGCCGTCCATTTTGAACAGGGCTTCGTACTGGCGGATCAGTGCGTTCTTCGGCTCGGTGAGGACCTGTATCAGTTCCTCGTGGTCGAGATCGGCGAGACCAACGACAAGGGGCACCCGGCCGATGAACTCCGGGATAAATCCAAATTGGAGCAGGTCGGCTGGTACGACCGCGGTGTAGTCGGCGATTTTTTCGGCATTCGTGTTGCCGAGGGACCTGAAACCGATGGAGGTAACGTCTTTGGTCTGGCGTGCCTTGATGATTTCTTCGAGGCCGTCGAACGCACCTCCAAGGATGAACAGGATGTTCGAGGTGTCGATCTGCAGGAATTCCTGGTGCGGGTGCTTACGCCCGCCCTGCGGCGGGACGTTGACGACCGCGCCTTCCAGGATTTTGAGCAGCGCCTGCTGCACGCCTTCACCGGAAACGTCACGGGTGATAGACGGGTTGGCGGATTTGCGGGCGATCTTATCTATTTCGTCGATGTAGATGATGCCCTGCTCGGCCCGTGCTATATCGAACTCGGCGTCCTGTATCAAGCGGAGCAGAATGTTTTCGACGTCTTCACCAACGTAGCCGGCCTCTGTAAGCGAGGTTGCATCGGTGATGGCGAACGGCACATCGAGAATTCGTGCAAGCGTCTGGGCCAGGTGGGTTTTGCCACAACCGGTTGGGCCGACAAGCATGACGTTCGTCTTCTGGAGTTCGACGTCGGGGTCTTCTGTGCCGAACCAGATCCGCTTGTAGTGGTTGTAGACGCCGACTGAAATAACCCGTTTTGCGCGCTCCTGCCCGATGACGTACTCATTGAGCATCTCGAACATGTCACGTGGCGTGGTCGGCTTGGAGTTGGGCTTAACGAGCGGCTGATCGTCGGCGATGATCTGCTGACACCTGCCAACGCATTCGTTGCAGATGAAGATTTTCGAGGGTCCCGCGATTAGCCTTCGTACGCTTTCCTGAGGCTTTCCGCAAAACGAGCAGGAATAGGCGTCGCCAGACCCAGATGAGGATCCGTCGCCGCCGCCACTTGTTTGATCAGTCGTCATTGTTTATGTATCTAGCCTACTGCGAAAATAGCGAGTGCGTGCTTTTGGACGGTCATTTTTTGGATGCTGGAGCATCTGGTTTCAGGACTTCGTCGATAAGCCCGTATTCGCTCGCCTGTTCAGCATTCAACCAGAAATCGCGGTCGGAATCTCGTGCAATGCGCTCATAAGACTGACCCGTATGGTCAGCGATAATCTGTCGCAGCCGGTCTTGAACGCGCAGGGTCTCCCTTGCGTGAATCTCAATATCCGATGCCTGGCCCTGCGTTCCGCTCAGTGGCTGGTGCATGTGGATCGTTGAGTTCGGCATGGCATATCTCTTGCCTTTGGTGCCTGCGGTAAGCAGCACCGTGCCCATGCTGGCGCACAGGCCGATCGAGAACGTCGCGATGTCGCACGGCACGTACTGCATCGTGTCGTAAATTGCCATTCCTGAGTAGACCTCGCCACCGGGTGAGTTGATGTACAGGTTGATGTCCTTTTCCGAATTTTCCCGTGCGAGGAACAGGAGTTGGGCCACGATCAGGTTGGCGACCTGGGCGTTGATGGGGGTGCCCAGGAACACGATTCTTTCCTTGAGTAGCAGGGAGTAGATGTCGTAGGCCCGCTCGCCTCGAGCACCGGTCTCAATAACCATCGGGATGATGCTTTCGGGAAGATGCAGCATTGAATTTTCCTTGCTTTCTGAACTATCTGGGCGATTGGCTGTGTCTGTGTTACCCGGTGAGTTTGCACCAGGAAATATCAATTTCGAATCCATAGTTGATGCCCCTGGCGGCTTACTTCCCGGTTCTCGTGGCCCTGCGCGGTGTTTTAACCCTTGCGGTGCCGCCGGTTTTTGTTGTCTGCTTCGTTTTCGGTTTCTTCGCCGCGGACCTTTTGGAGCCCCCGGGGTTGTGTGTCATCTCAATCGCGTTGTCCATAGCCGAGCGGCGGTGCAGTATGCGCCTGACTGCTTCGCGCGCCTCGTCGGTGTCGAGGTTTTCTGATTCGTACTGTGGCGATTCCTGCATTACGGCAATTTCGGCGGCAACATCGTCGTCGCTGACTACTGTTTTCTCTGATTCGACCAGTGTGTCGATAACCAGGGACCGCTTCAGTCGGAGCTCGGCTGAATCCTTTGCTTCGGCGACAATTTCCTCGCTTGTTTTTCCGATCCCCTGCAGGTACTGCTGGAAATCGATGTTGTACTGGGCCAGTTGGCGTTGCTGGTCGTCCAGCACGTGTTCCGTCTCGTGGTCGATGATCATTGGCGAGATGACGAACTCTGCATCTTTAACCAGGGCATCGACGATCTTTTCTTCCAATGATCTTCGCAGACCATCTTTGGCCTGCGCTTCGAGATTTCCGCTAATTCGCGTTCGCAACTCCGCAACTGTCTTGAAGTTTTCGCCCAGTGATGCGGCCAGTGCGTCGGTGAGTTTCGGGAGTTCTTTTTTCTTCACCGCCGACACTTCGACGGTAAATTTGGCGGTCTTGCCAGCGAATTTTTCGTTCGGGTAGTCGTCGGGTACCGGCAGTTCAAACTCCCTGGAACCCCCTTCTTTAAGGCCCTTCAACTGCTCGGCGAACCCGGGTACTGGGTTCGTGCTCCCGGCTTCGATCAGGTAGTCGCCGCTTTCGATGCTGGTGAACTTTTCGCCGCCCACCACCCCGGTGGTCGAAATGGTCAGCAGATCGTCCATTCTCGAAGCCCGGCTCACCGGTTCCCAGGTCGCATGCGACTCTCGCACCTGTTCGATCTGCTCTTTCACCTGTTCTTCGGTGACTTCTTCAATCTGGTCGTCGAATTTGAGCTTTCTGTAATCACCGAGCGTGGCTTTGGGTGGGAGAGCGACTGTGGCGTCGATTTTCACGATAGGTTCCCGCTCGATAACGTCGACGCGTGGCGGAGTGTGGGTGCCTTCGATGTCGGATTCTTCGACCGCTACGCCAACGGCCTCGGGCACCAGGGTTTCCATCGCTTCTTCAAAGAGGTACTCCCGGCCCACAAATTGCTCGACGATTCGCCGTGGGGCCTTGCCCTTGCGAAAACCGGGGATGTTGACGCGCGCCGAGACTTTCTGGTGCGCTCGCTGGAGATGACGCTCCACGCGATCTTCTTCTACTTCAATGTGGAGGACGGCCTGACCATTTTCCGCATCGTCGCGAGTGACTTTCAACGGGTACTCCGAAACACTCAGCCGGTTTCACGAACGTGCCGTGCGTGGCTGTGCATAAAAGGAGCGCCGCGGGGCGCTCCTTGATTGGGGCCAGTTTCGATTGTAACTCAGAGACGCGATTTCGGGCCGTCGATTTTCGAGGGCGGTAACACGTTTGCGTGATGCTAGTTTTTCGGCATCACTACCCGGATATGCAACTCTTCAAGCTGCTGGTCTGTGATGGTCGAAGGTGCTTCGAACAACGGGTCGACTGCGGACTGGGTTTTCGGGAACGCGATAACTTCACGGATCGCCTGCTCTCCGGCGAGAATCGCAACCAGGCGGTCGAGGCCAAGCCCCATTCCGCCGTGCGGGGGGGCGCCGTATGTGAACGCGGTCAGCAGTTGGCCGAACCGCTCATTGATTTCTTCCTCGCCGTACCCGATGACTCCAAATACTTTTGTCTGGATGTCTTTGTCGTGGATACGGATGCTCCCTGAGCCCATCTCAATGCCGTTGCAGACAAGGTCGTAGAGCTCGGCCAGCACTTTGCCCGGGTCGGTGTCGAGATACGTCATGTGCTCGGCCTTTGGCGACGAGAACACGTGGTGAGCGGGTTCCCATTTGTTCAGGTCGTCGTCCCACTCGAACAGCGGAAAGTCGTAAATCCACACAAACGAGAAGTCGTTATCGTCGACCAGTTCCAGCCGACGCGCCATTTCGTTTCGCAGGTTCGAGAGGACGGTGTTTACGAGCCGGCCGGACCCGGCGACGATGAGGATGAGGTCGCCGGGTTTTGCGCCCATTTCGGTTGCGAACCGCTTTATGACATCGACCGACAGAAACTTTTTGAGTGGCGACTTGATGTGGTCGAGTTCGAGGGCGTCGATGGAGGGTGCACTTTCGTCCAGCGCGATAAAGACGAGGCCCTGCGCGCCGCTCGACTTTGCGAATTCGGTAAGCCTGTCGGTGTCACGGCGGCCGTAGTTGCCGCACCCGGGAGCTACGAAACCCCTGATCGTTCCGCCCGAGGATGCAACAGCCTGGAAGACCCTGGCGTCGGATGTGGCCGCGGTTTCAGTGATAGTAGTAAGTTCCATACCGAACCGGAGGTCGGGCTTGTCGGTACCAAAACGCTCCATCGATTCGGCGTAGGTCAGCCGGTCGAACGGGTCGGAGACGGTGGCGTCGGGTAGCAGTTCGTGGAAGATTTTTAGATACAGCTCTTCGACGACCGCCATTACATCGTCCTGGTGTACGAACGACATTTCAAAGTCGAGCTGGGTGAACTCTGGCTGGCGGTCGGCACGGAGGTCTTCGTCACGGAAGCTGCGGGCGATCTGAAAGTAACGCTCGACGCCGGAGACCATCAACAGTTGCTTCAGCTGTTGCGGGGATTGTGGGAGGGCGTAGAACTCTCCGGGGTGCAGTCGACTCGGAACGACATAGTCCCGCGCGCCTTCGGGCGTGCTTTTGAGCAGAATGGGCGTTTCGACCTGCGTAAACCCTTCGTCGGTCAGGAAGTCCCACATGATGTGGGTGACCCGGTGGCGGAGTTTGAGCATCGCCTGCATTTTGGGTCGGCGCAGGTCGATAAACCGGTATTTCAGCCGGGTGTTGTCGTCGACATCGATATCGTCGGAGATCTCGAACGGGGGTGTGAGCGACTTGTTCAGGACAACGATTTTGGTCGCGGAAAGTTCGACGGACCCTGTCGGGAGTTCGGGGTTTTCAGCCCCTGGCAGGCGCTTTACGACCTTTCCGGTGATCTGCACCACCCATTCCGACCGCAGGCTGCCGGCGAGTTCGTGGGCGGCCTCTGAGTGCTCCGGGTTGAAGACGACCTGGAGCAGTCCCGAGCGATCGCGCAGGTCGATAAAAATAAGGTTGCCGTGGTCGCGCCGCCGGTGGATCCAACCGGCGACAGTAATGAGCGATCCGACTGTCGATTCCCGCGGTTCACCGCAGTTCGTGTCCTTGTACACCGTAATTTCCTAGTTGTTCAAATGATGGATAGTGGGAGGGGCCGACAGTTATGAATTCAAGTGTGTTACCGCCTGTTGTCTACAACACGCCACAGACCGCCTGTGATTACCGCAGCCGCGATCAGCTTTACGGTGTCACCGGGCATGAACGGGTACATGGCAGCCGAGAACAGCTCGCCATCGGCCGGCCATGAGAAATCGAAGATCGAAAGCCAGATAAGCGCAGGCAGATAGATGAGGAGTGAACCGATGAGCATGGGCCAGAGGCTGCGCCCGCGGTTCCAACCACGCTGTGAAAGATACCCGACAACGCCTGCGGAAAGGATAAATCCGAGCAGGTAGCCGCCAGTTGCACCGTGGATGACATAGTCCCAACCCTCGTTGCTGTTGGCGAAAACGGGGAGTCCGGCCATCCCTACAAGGTAGTAGCCAGCGGCAGCAACAAGCCCCAGCCGCCATCCGAGCACCCCACCAAGCATCAAGACCCCGAACCCCTGCAGTGTGATCGGCACAGGGTTGTCGGGCAGATAGAAACGAGCCTGAGCAAACAGCGACACGATGATTATCCCGATAATCACGGCGGCCGACTTATGCCATACCTTTGCCCCGGACAACAGGGAATCGAAAAGCGACGGTCCGGCCGGTCCCACGAGGGTTAACGGACTGTACTGGTCGGCTGTTACTGCGGTCTGCTGCATATATATCTCCGTGAGTTTTTTTGTGACGTTTTCGGAGGGGTGTTCCGTGACTGTCGAAGGCTCATCCAGCCCGATCACAAATCTCTCATTGATCCTGATCACATTTCGGTCAACGGTGATTGATTATATTTCGCCACGCCGAAAAGGGATTAACCAAAACGAGGTACCTGCGCCGGAACGGGGGTACCTCGCTGTTTACTCGATGATCCCGCGAATTATGCGGGTATCCCGGACTCTCGTTTCATTACCTGCAGGCTGACGAAAGTTTCGGTGCGTCGCACGCCTTCGATGGCGCCGACTTGATCACGAAGAAACCGACCGAGCGACTCTGCGTTTGGCAGGGTGGCCCAGGCGAACACATCGTAAGTCCCGGTTGTGATGGCGACCCAGCGGGTGTGTTCCAGGTTCGAAATCATCCCGGCCACGGCGTCGACTTTGTCAGGGTCTACCTGCACGCCGATCAGGGCTTCAGACTCATATCCCAGCTTTCTGGGATCGGGAAGCGCTACAACATTGATAATTTTTTCGCTGATTAGTCGCTTCAGGCGTCGGCGAACTGTTCCCTCGCTGACACCGACATCGCGGGCAATCCTGGCGTTTGAAGCGCGCCCGTTTTTTTCCAAGAGGGAGATGATTTTCCGATCGAGTTCATCCATTAAAGATTTGTCCAATTTACCTAGCAGGGTTCCGGGGTCTACACTTGACTGCAGAAGCATTCGTGCCGAACGTTTCTGGAAGTGATCGAAATCATTTCCGTTTAGTGGTGGTCTTGCGGGGCGTTTGTCTGGCGAACTCCCCCACGGAATGTAATGGTACTGCCGGATAATGTTCACCGGGGCATCTTTCCGATGTCTTTACGGTAGTTTTTCGGTTACAAATGATCTGTTTTCGAAATATGTACCATTCACCAAAAATGCGCGTAAAGTAGTAGATGTGGTTCGCCCAAGCACACTTTGACGATGTCTGGAGAAATTAATGGTCAGTTCAACGACCGTTTTAGAGTTCACCGAAGCAGCGACTGCCAAGTTGCTTGAGGTGCTGGACGAGCAGGACGCGAAGGATCAGTACCTCCGCATTGCCGTCATCACAGCGCCTCATGGCGGTGTCGATTATCAGTTTGGCCTGGAGGAGACTCCCCAGGATACGGACAAAATTATCGAAGGCGCGGTCAAGGTCCTCATCGATGATGAGAGTGCGCCGTTACTTGAGGGTTCGAGCATCGATTATGTCGAGGGGTTCGAGCGTTCCGGTTTTGTGATCTCCAACCCCAACTTCGCATCAGGCTGCGCCTGTGGCGGTGGTGGTTGCGGTGGAGCCGCCGATTCTGGTGGTGGTTGCGGCGGTGGTGGTGGCGCTTGCGCCTGCGGCGGTCACTAGAGTCAAGCTGGTATTCGCCTTAACCATGTGGTGCCGGGTGGTGCCTATCTTAATTCGGCCTGTCACATTCCGTGGTCACACGGTTTGGGCAGGCCGTTCGTTGCGGGTGTGGGAAACGTATAATCCGCAGCGAAATTGCGCGTGAAATATGGCGCGCTTTTTGTGCCGTTTCTAATATGGACAGTCGGACCGGCTTGTAAACGGGTCGGACTACAGCTTTACAGGAGCCTCAACGGATGACCTACATCATCGCGAAAGATTGCGTTGACGTATTGGACGGAGCGTGCGTGGACGTGTGCCCGGTCGACTGCATTTACTCGAAGCCCGGCGACAACCAGCTTTTTATCAGTCCCGACGAATGTATCGACTGTGCGGCGTGCGAGCCGGTCTGCCCTGTGGATGCTATCTTCCCCGAGGACCAGGTCCCCCAGGACCAGCAAGAGTTCATCAAGCTGAACTACGAATATGACTATGACTCGTCGGAGCCGGGTCAAAACGTTATCTAGAGGGCACTGGCAGAACTGACTACTGCGTTAAATCAACGGCCCTGATGGTGAAACCGGGGCCGTTGTGTTTTATTTGATCCCGCCCGCCCGGTCGGAGGCGACCTGCCTTCGAGCAGGACACAGTTCCATCGCCTACACCATTGCGTCGAGCGCTTCGGCGATTGGCATGCGGATCGTCGTGAAGATCGGTATCTCGGTCGCGGTGTACTGGGCGACGGGCACTTCACGCAGGTCCATGACCAGCGAAACGAAGTCGGATGGGTCGTCCATTTCGAAGCCGAGTACGAACTCTGTGTCGTCGAGGCCGAATGCGTAGGTCGTGTTGATCTTCACCATCGGGTAGTTGACTCCGATGCGAAAATGGTCGTTCATCATTTTCTGACGGTCTTCCATCGACTTTTCGTACCAGGGCCGTGTCTTGGTCATCGGGTAGATGATCAGGTACTTGTAGTTTTCCTTGAGTTCGCCGTGGGTACCGCCGCCGTGCTTGTACCGGCTTTTGCGCCTGATCGAAAGGTATGAGTATGGCTGCTCGAGATAGCCGGCCATCAGCGTCGTGTTGAGCCGCCTTGAGGTTTCGTAAAATGTTTCGATGGAGGGCGAATCTTGCACGAGCATGAAGTCGGTATCGGCCCGCGTTCCGACGGTGCTGTAACTCAGTATCGGGTGGACTGACGACAGATCGTCAATCGCCGCGGCAAATTCCCGCTTACCCTTGGCCCGCTCGTCGGCATCGAGCAGCCGGAAATCCTGCCCGAGTTTGAACAGGCAGATTTTTTGGAAATTGTCGTACTCGACTTTTGGCATGTTGTTTGCGATTTGGTGACAGAAGCGGGTTGAACTGCGCGATGATTGCAGCAGAGGTTTTCCGAGTATAGCAACGCGCTTTCGGAGCGCGCAGGCAGTTAGACCCAATGCCCGACAAGACAAGATTTGAGCGCGAACTAGACGAAATCCTCGAGAATGCGGAGGGCGAAAAGAAGTCGAAGGTGAGCCGGAAGAGGCAGTTTGAGCCGTTTTCAACGAATGTTCCGAAGCGCAAGTCGCCAGCGAACTCCAGCAGGATCAGGTTCAATCCCGGCAGCCTGATCATTCTTGGCCTGTTGATTCTCGCGGTCGCGGCGTTTACTCCTGCTGCGAAGGTCCCGCTGGCAATTGTCGGGGCATTGCTGGTCGTACTGGGCTATGTGTCGTGGTTTCGCAAGGGCGGCAGTTTTTCCGCTGCCGGCCGCTTTCCCGGGCGGAGCAAGGGTGGCCGACCGGCAGAGCGTTCGGGAGATGGTGAGCCTCGGGTTAAATACTGGAGGGGGCGGCGCATCGAAGAAAAGCCGGAATCAACAGTTCCTGGCGATTCGACGGACCGGGGCAAGATCATCGATTTCGGGTCGCCGGGCGACGATCTCGACCCGAGTGACCGGGATCAAGACGCCAAATAGCACTGCTCCTGAACTAACTGGATGCCCCTTATTCCCGGACTCGTACGGATGACGGCATGGTTGCATGTGGCCGATACAGCGGGGTTACGGCTTGCTCGCGACCCGGCCCCGGGTCCCTCCGCAGGGGTCGGGAAATCGGGTTACGCGTGGTCAGCCCCGTTCCCTAAATTAAGAGCTCGCGTGGACTCATATCTTATCGACAGAGCCAATCGAGTTTAGATGGCCGTCGCGCGACCCGGGGTCGGGAAATGGCGAATAAGCGGCCAGGGAATGGGCGAACCGGAGCCGGGATCTGGGGAAGATGCGGCTTAGACCGCGCACTCCCCTTCGCCCCGTTCCAGCTTGTAGACCACGGTCTTGCCCCAGTCCATGTAGGTCTGGATGTTGTCCCGGTCGAGCGGGCCGACTTCCTGCTTCAGCTTGGTGAATTCTTTTTCAAAGTGCTCGACACCGAAGCGCTCGATGAAGTCGGCAAACTCTTCGCCTTCCTTGCGGTTTTCGACGAAGGTGTCGATGACAATCTTGAGGGCTTCTGGCGCAGCCTTGGCGGGAACTCGTCCTTTGACCCTGGTGCCGATCTTCGTGCCACCGGCCTCGGTTGAGCGTCCGCCAAGAAACAATTCGTACGCGGGGACCTGGCCGCCGGGGCCTTTAACCACGGCGCCGTGGAAACCGATGCTGGCGAGGTGGTGTTGCCCGCACGAGTTCGGGCAGCCGCTTGCCTTGATGTGCATTTTTTCGACCAGCGGATCGAGGGGGCCCATCTTGTCGATGGCTTCGCCGAGCGCCTTGTTAAGACCCATCGACGATGTAATTCCCAGCTTGCAGGAGTCGGTGCCCGGGCAGGTCACGATGTCGCGGATGGTCTCTCGGCCGGCGACACTGAAGCCAATGGCACCAAGCGCCTTGTAGATGTCGTAAAGCGATTCGTTTCGGACCCATCGATAGACCAGGTTTTGCTGTTGGTCGATGCGGGCCCGAGCGCCTGCGAACGTGCGTGCGACACTGGCCAGTTGAGACCACTGGTTGGCATAGACATCGCCGCGTTCGACACGCACATACACGATGCTGAAGCCGTCCTGGCGCTGTTCGACAACGCTGGTCCGCTTCCATTCGCTGTATGCGGCATGGTCGGCCTGCCCATCGGCTGGCTCGGGTGTCGCGTCGGTCGGGACCCCGGGGGCGTCGGACTCTTCATTGTCGATGAACATCAGCGATTCGGTGTCGATCTGTTTCTTCGCCCAGTCGCCAAGGAGCTCTTCGTCGACCATCTCTTTAAATTTATCGATTCCAAGCCGATCGATTGTGAATTTGATGCGGGCCTTTGCGATGCTCTTTCGTTCTTCGTCCTGTCGGTTGAAGATTCGGAGGACC